>JFJP01005898.1_pt1 | contig 11704 bp, 8 predicted proteins | sample 431651 | NCBI WGS metagenome assembly JFJP01 (sample SAMN02602958, study PRJNA72255) | Microbial mat metagenome, whole genome shotgun sequencing project. | biome: fresh water; feature: sink hole; material: water; isolation source: purple microbial (photo- and chemosynthetic) mats found in... | reverse complement strand
GCCCAGCGTTGACCAATTGGTGAATCAGTTTGCATGCATCGGAGCGTATCCGATCAGAATGAAATGTACAAGTTATTTGTTAACAAGGCCTTACGTGGAAATAGAACAAGCCGACGGTCACCAGTGCCCGGTTCCTGGAAGTCCAGTCTGCCTCATTGGCCCATCATGTGAACCCATTTTAAAGGGCTTGGACAGGTTTCATGGCCATGCGACGCCTTCAAGCCACCGTTTGCAACAACTTCTCAAAGGCCTGCTCAAACAGCTTCAAGCCTTCCAGTTGCAACTGTTCGCCCGCCTCATCCAGATCGATGCCAAGGCTGGCGGCACGTTTCAACAGCGCATCGGCCGCTGCCAGTGCGGTATCGAGTGTTCTCAGCGAGGTGCCTGACTCAGCATAAGCCGCCAAGGTGGCATCCGGTACGGTGTCGACCGTGTCCGGGCCGATCAAGGCCTCGACGTAGCGGGTGGGGCTCCAGGCCGGGTTTTTGACCCCGGTGCTGGCCCATAGACACTTGGGCGGATGGGCACCCCCAGCGCGCAAGTGGGCAAAGCTTGATCCTCCAAACCGGTTCAGCCATTGCGCATAGGCGGCGCGGGCGTTGGCAATGCCGATGTTGCCGCGCAGATCAAGTTGCTCCGGAAGCAGTCGGGTGTCGAGCAAGGTGTCGACGCGGCTTACGAACAGGCTGGCCACGGAGCGAACCCGCTGCAGGGACAATCCGCGAGCATGGCGACGCGCCAGACCCTCAGTGCAGGCTTCGAACACCTGTGTCACGTGCCGCGGCGAGAACATCAAGGTCACGTTGATGTTGATGCCTTCGTCCAAAGCCGTGGCGATGGCTTCCAGGCACTCGGGCGTGGCCGGGATCTTGATCATGGCGTTGGGTCGGTCAATCTCGGCCCAGAGACGCCGGGCCGCCGCCAGGGTCCCCTGGCTGTCGTGCGACAGCTTGGGTGAGACTTCAAAGCTCACATAACCGGCATCGCCATCGCTGCGCTCGTAAAGCGCCCGCAAGATGTCGCAGGCTGCCTGGACATCCGGAATCGCGACGCGCTCGAAGCGGCGCTCTAGGCTGGCTTCCTGAGTACGCAACAATTGCAGCGCTGGTGCGTAGGCCGGGTCGGTGGACAGCGCCTGGGCAAAAATAGCAGGGTTGCTGGTGACGCCGGCAACATGGTGTTGCTCGACCCAGCGCACCAATTCGCCGTTGGCGACCAGGCTGCGCGAGAGTTTGTCGAGCCAGATCTGCTGACCATGCCGGGCCACAGCCGCAATCCGGCTGTGGGAGATTCCCAGGACGCGCAAGGTGGCCTCGACGACGGCTTCGACGGTGATCCCGAAGTGCTTATACAGGTCTGGGGCAGGGCCGGATTCACCAAAGCTGTCAATGCCAACCACGGCTCCGTCGAGACCCACCACCTGACCCCACCAGCCGGTGACGCCGGCCTCGACCGCCACCCGGGGTAAACCCGCTGGCAAAACCTGCGCTTGCCAGGCCTGGTCCTGTTTCTGAAAGGCAAACCAAGAAGGCAGAGAGACGACACGCACTGCAACACCGCGTTTTGCCAGTTCGCTTTGAGCCGACATCGCCAAGGTGATTTCGCTGCCCGTGGCCACGATGATGGCTTGTGCCGCTTTGCCAACGGCTTCGCTGAGAACATAGCCGCCACGCTGAATTTGCTCAAGCTGGGCGTCGCTGCGCGCTTGATGGGGCAGGTTTTGCCGACTCAAGATCAGGCAGGTCGGGTGATCTTTGCTCTGAATCGCCACATTCCAGGCGACCTGTGTTTCAACCGCATCCGCCGGGCGCCAGACGTCCATGTTCGGAATCAATCTAAGCGTCGCCACCTGCTCAACCGGTTGGTGGGTCGGGCCGTCTTCACCGAGGCCGATGCTGTCGTGGGTAAATACATACAGCGTCGGCAGCTTCATGAGCGCGGACATGCGCAGTGCGTTGCGAGCATAGTCCGAGAACATCAGGAAGGTGCCGTCAAAGCAGCGCCATCCTCCGTGCAAGGCGATGCCGTTCATGATGGCTGCCATACCAAATTCGCGCACGCCGAAATGCAGGTAGTTGCCGCCTTGGCCGGCTCGCAAACCTTCCGGGGTCACGCTAATGCAGGCCGGCCAGTTGGTTAGATTGGAGCTGGTCAGGTCGGCTGATCCGCCCAGCAGTTCAGGCAGATGTTTGGCCAGCGCGGTGATGGCGTTCTGGCTGGCCTTGCGCGAAGCAAGGGTTTCGGCCTTGGCAACGACATTGGTCAGCGCCGCAGCGCAATCGGATTCAAAGCCCTGAGGAAGCTCGCCGCGCATCCGGCGCTCGTACTCTTGCGCCAAAGTGGGGAATTCAGCCGCATAGGCGCTGAGCCTTTGCTGCCATTGAGTCTCCAGAACCAGGCCGGATTGACGGGCGTTCCAGGCCAAATAGACCTCAGGCGGAATGCTGAAAGCCTCATGCGCCCAACTCAGCGCGGCTTTGGTCGCGGCAATTTCTGCCGCGCCCAGCGGGGCGCCGTGGCTGTCGTGGGTTCCGGCCTTGTTCGGCGAGCCAAAGCCAATCGTCGTTTTACAGCAGATCAAGGTGGGTTGCGAGGTGTTGCTTTTGGCGGCGGCAATCGCGGCCTCGACCGCAGCCGAGTCATGGCCATCCACGTCGCGGATCACCTGCCAGTTGTAGGCTTCAAAACGGGCTGCGGTGTCGTCACTGAACCAGCCTTCCACGTGGCCATCGATGGAGATCCCGTTGTTGTCCCAGAAAGCGATCAATTTGCCCAGACCCCAGGTGCCAGCTAGGGAGCAAGCTTCGTGGCTAATACCTTCCATCAAACAGCCATCGCCGAGGAAAACCCAGGTATGGTGGTCAACGATGGCGTGTCCTGGCCGATTGAATTCAATGGCCATGAGTTTTTCTGCCAGGGCCATGCCAACCGCGTTGGAAATGCCTTGACCCAAGGGGCCGCTGGTGGTCTCGACGCCCGGGGTGTAGCCATACTCCGGGTGGCCAGGTGTGTGGCTGTGCAACTGGCGAAATGACTTCAGGTCGTCGATGCTCAGGTCATAACCGGTCAAATGCAGCAAGCCATAGAGCAACATCGAACCGTGTCCGTTGGACAGCACGAAGCGGTCGCGGTCAGACCATTTGGGGTTTCTCGGGCTGTGGCGAAGATGCTGGCGCCAAAGCACCTCAGCGATGTCGGCCATGCCCATGGGCATGCCCGGATGGCCGGAGTTGGCTTGTTGGACAGCGTCCATGGCAAGCGCGCGCAAGGCGTTTGCCAGGCTGGCTTGAGATGCGCGTGTACTCATTAGGCAATCAGGCTGAGTTGGATTTGAAGCGAGCGGGCCATCGACTGCAGGATCAGGCAGCAGGACGTGGCACCGGCATCGAGCACGCCAATTGAGCGCGGACCTAGGCGCGCCGAGCGCCCAATCTTGGCCTGCAAGTCCTTGGTGGAGTCGCGGCCACTTTCGGCGGCTGCGCTCATGGCTTGCAGTGCGGCGCCGAAGTCCTGGCTGTTGTTGACTGCAGCCTGAAAAGCGTCACGGGCGGGCACCAGGGTATCGACCAGCGATTTGTCTCCAACCTGGGCGTTGCCCATGCGCTGGACGTTGTGCACCGCAGCCGTCAGCGCTTCGGCAAACAGCGCCGCGTCCATGTCCGGGTAAGGCTCGAGCGTATTGACAAAACCGAGGAAGAAGTTTCCATACAAGGGTCCCATGGAGCCACCGATGTCGTCCATCAGCGCCTCGGACAATTGGTTCAGCGCAATCGTCAGGTTTTGCGCCTGGTCGCCCAGCGCGTCGAGCCGGGTGGCGCAGCCGCTAAAACCCTTGGCCATGTTGATGCCATGGTCGCCGTCGCCGATCAGGCCGTCGATCTCGCTCAGGTACTCGCGGTTGGCAACGATGGTGCTGATCAGGTCTCTAACCAAGGTGCCCGCTTGTGTGAGTGGGACGGTTGCGCCGGACAAGTCGCGTGGCCCGGCTGCCGCCTGTGCGGCTGGTTTTTCCTGCGGTTGGGCGGCCCGGGCCTGCCCTGAGTAGGTCGCATGCTCAGTCAGGGTACCGGCAACGCTGAGGCCGACACTTTGGCAGGGGTGCTTCAGGCAGGACTCGAGTTCAGCGTCGAGCTTCATGATGGTCAAGGTGACACCCATCATTTCAAGCGATGTGAACAGGTTGCCAACGAGTTTGAACGCCACCGAGATTCCCTGGGACTGCAGCCGCCGGGCGACCTCGCCGTACAAAATATATTGCTCCATGATCGGCGTCGCACCGAGGCCGGAAATCAGCACCGCCACCCGGTCACCCGAAGCGAAAGGCAGGTCCGGCAAGATGAAGTTGAGCATCATCTCGGCCATTTCACTGGCACTGCAGGTTTTCCGCACGTTGGTGCCTGGCTCGCCATGGTGACCAATGCCGACTTCCATGTTGCCGTGCTCGATCGTGAAGTTAGCCTTGCCAACCGCAGGGATCACGCAAGCCGACAGGCCCACGCCGACGCTGCGGGTGTTGTTGATGGCCCTCTGGGAAGCCGCGATCACCTGGTTCAGGCTGGCGCCGAGGGCGGCCATGGCGGCGCCGACCTTCCACATAAAAATTTCTCCGGCAACGCCCCTGCGCTTGGCCTCGTCGCCCTTGGGTGCGGATGGAACATCGTCATTGGCAACCACCGTCTTGACGGCAATGCCTTCTTGTTGGGCGGTCTCCATAGCCATCTTCACGTTCATGTTGTCGCCGGCATAATTGCCGTACAGGCAGGCCACGCCAGCGCCGCCGTCCGCTGCGCGCATCGCATCCAGGAAGTTCTTTGCTGTGGGGGACGAGAAAATTTCACCTATCGCCACGGCGTCAAGCAGGCCGTCGCCCACATAGCCAAGGAAGGCCGGTTCGTGACCCGAGCCGCCCCCAGTGATCACACCGACCTTGCCGGCTTCGGGTGCTGCCAGGCGCTTGACGACGCGCGGGTTGTCTGCCTTGACGCAGATGCTGTCATCGTGAGCGGCCAGCCAGCCGGTGAGCATGTTCTCGACCACCCGATTGGGGTCATTCACAACACGATTCATTGCCATCGAAAAATCTCCAGAGAAAGTTGATGAAGTCACACAGTGCCCTATTACCAATCGCCGCTTGGCTATGATCATTAGATCATATGATGAACAAATGATAAATCAAAGTCGAGTCAATCGGCGTGGTTATAGGGTAAACACTATGTAGGGTAAACACTTAGAAAAGCCACTTTTCTCCGTTAAAACAAGCACATACAAGCCTTGTTAGCCTTTTCTGGAGAAAAACGTTTGCTCAGTACCTCCGCTAAATGCTCTTTGTAGCATAAACTAATGCTCACAAGATGAGTATTTGATCATTTGATCATGCATCGCTAATCAGAGAAAGTAAAGCTTATGAACATTGCGATTGGTTCCGACGAGGCAGCATGCGAGTTGAAAGAGATCATCAAGAATCATCTGCTCAGCAATGGGCATGATGTGGTCGATTTCGGAACCCACAACAGCCAGCCTGTCCTGTATCCGGACATCGGTATTGCACTTGCTGAAGCCATCGCAGCGGGTCAGCACAAACGCGGTATCCTCCTGTGTGGCACCGGGATCGGTATGGCCATTTCCGCCAACAAGGTGGTTGGCATACGTGCGGCGCAGGCCCACGACACCTACTCTGCCGAGCGTGCTGTCAAAAGCAATAACGCTCAGATCGTTGCCCTGGGCGCCAGGGTGATTGGCCCGGAACTGGCAAAAACCATTGTTGATCACTTCCTGGCGGCTGATTTTTCCGGTGGCAACTCCAGTAAAAAAGTCGACGCCATCACGGAATATGAGCGCTCGCGTGACATTCAGTATGAGGGCGCAGCGACGCCGAACAACTGAATTTCACGCCCACTGAATCGAGTCTTCCTATGTCAACTCCCTTGCTTTCTGCCCGGGATGTGGCCAAGAGCTTTGGCGGTGTTCCGGCATTGCGCAATGGCTGCCTTGAGCTGCAAGTCGGCAGTGTTCATGCTCTTTGCGGTGGCAATGGTGCCGGCAAATCCACCTTCCTGAACATCCTGATGGGAATTTTGCAGCGCGACGGCGGCGAGATCCGGGTTGCCGGTCAAGAAGTGAACTTTACGAGTCCTGCGGAGGCACTCAAAGCGCGCATTTCGATCATTACCCAGGAACTGTCACCAATTCCGGGTATGACCGTCGCTGAAAACATCTACCTAGGTCGTGAGCCACGTCGTTTTGGGGTGATGGTTGATTACCCGATCTTGTTCAAACAAGCCGGTGAACTGATGCAGCGGCTGGAATTTGACATCAATCCAAAAACCATGATGAGCCGCTTGAGCCTGGCCCAAACTCAGCTGGTGGAGATTGCCAAGGCCTTCAGCCATGACAGCAAAATCATCATCATGGATGAGCCAACCTCGGCCATTGGTGAAAACGAAACCGAAATCCTGTTCAAGGCGATACGGCGCGCCACGGCCCACGGCGTTGCGATCATTTATGTGTCGCATCGGCTGTCTGAAATATTTGCCATCGCAGATCATTACACTGTGTTTCGGGACGGTGGATTTGTTGAAAGTGGGCTGATTGCCGACATTGACCGCCGCCACCTGGTTCGTCAGATCGTCGGCCGTGAATTGCATATTGCTAAGCGCGGAGTACACGAACGAAGCAACGCCTCGATGCTTGATGTCCGCGCACTATCCAGAAAAGGCGAGTTCTCGGACATCTCCATTTCGGTCGCACCAGGCGAGATTTTCGGCATCTATGGTTTGATGGGTTCGGGCCGCAGTGAGTTCCTTAACTGTGTTTATGGACTCACCAGACCGGACCAAGGCGAGATCCAATTGAATGGCCAACGTGTCCCGCAGGCGAGCCCCCGCCAAGCCATCCGCATGGGCATGACGCTGATCACCGAAGACCGCAAAGACACCGGACTGGTGCTTACCGGCTCCGTGGCTAGCAACACCAGCATGTCGGCACTTCCCAGCCTGTCGACCTTGTCTGTGGTTGACCGCAGCGCCGAAAAGTTGCTGGTCGACAAAATGGTCAAACGCATGAGTATCAAGGTGAACAACATCAACCATCCGGTGGCCAACTTGAGTGGCGGCAACCAGCAAAAGGTGGTGCTGGCGCGCTGCATGGCAACCGACCCGATCTGCCTGATCTGTGACGAACCCACACGTGGTATCGACGAGGGGGCGAAGCGCGAAATCTATGCCTTCCTCACCGGGTTTGCCAATAACGGCGGCGCTGTATTGATGGTTTCTTCGGAGGCGCCAGAGATTCTTGAGGTAAGTGATCGCATCGCCATCTTCAAAAAGGGCCGACTGACCATGGTGCTCCAGGGTGATGCAGCAACCCAAGAAGAACTGCTGCATCTGGCCTCGTAAGCAGTCATACCAACCACCTACCCCAAAACAAAGCAGTCATGAAAGACGAAATTACTTCCAAGTCGGCGTTTGGCAGCTCTGCCTTTTTTGACAAGCTCGCAGAGTTCGGAATCGTCATCGCTTTTATCTTCCTGTGCATCTGTTTGAGTTTTGCCAACGAAAACTTCATGACTTGGGGGAACTGGGTCAACGTACTGAGGCAGACCTCGATCAACGGCATTCTGGCCATCGGCATGACCTACGTCATCCTGACCAAGGGTATCGACCTCTCGGTGGGCTCGCTGCTCTCGGTATCGGGCATTGTTGCGGCGAGTCTGGTTACCGGTGAGACCGCCGGCTCAGTGTGGATCGCCATACCTGTGGGTCTGGCGGTCGGTATGTCTTTGGGCGCCATGAATGGGCTGGTGGTTGCCAGGCTGTCGGTTGCACCGTTTGTGGTGACCTTGGGCATGTTAAGTATCGCCCGGGGCTTTACCTTTATCTACAACGACGGCATGCCGATTGCAAATCTGTCCCCTGAGTTTCGCTATCTGGGCCAGGGCATGGTGGGTGCCATACCGGTGCCGGTGATTGTGCTGGCTCTGGTTTTTGTGGTGTTCTGGCTCATCCTTAATCGAACCACTTTTGGTCGCTATGTCTACGCCGTGGGCGGCAACGAGAAGAGCGCCAAAACTAGCGGCATTCGGACCCGTCTGGTGGTGTTCTCGGTGTACGCGATTTCCGGACTTTTGTCGGCTCTCGCCGGGCTGATTCTTGCTGCAAGAACCACCTCCGCGCTGCCGCAGGCCGGGGTTGCTTACGAATTGGATGCGATCGCTGCAGTGGTGATCGGCGGGACCAGCTTGAACGGGGGTGTAGGCACACTCACTGGGACGCTGATCGGAGCGCTGATCATTGGAGTGATCAACAACGGCTTGGACCTGATGGGCGTTTCTTCCTACTACCAGCAGGTCATCAAGGGCGCAATCATCGTTGCAGCAGTGCTCATCGATGTATCGCGTAAAAGTAAGAATTGATGCAAACTTGCGGCGATTCTAATCATGGTTGATAACTTCATTGGAGATTGAAATGCGTTTTCTTAAACTTGCCGCGATTACGGTCGCTCTCTCACTCACTAGCACGGTGTCGGCCATTGCCCAGACCAAAAAGACCTACAACGTCGGAGCTGCTGTATACGGTCTGAAGGGTGAGTTCATGCAACTCTGGTCGAACGCACTGAAAGAGCATCCCTTGGTCAAAGACGGTACCATCAAGCTGACGATTCTGGACGGTAAGTATGACGCGCTGACCCAGAACAACCAGTTCGACACCATGATTACCCAGAAGGTGGACGGCATCATTTTTGTGCCAATTGACATTCAAGCTGGCGCAGAAGCCGTTAGTAAAGCCGCCGCTGCCAAGATTCCCGTGGTGGGCTCCAACACCCGCGTCAACAGCGACAAGCTGACTTCGTACGTCGGCTCCAATGACGTGATTGCCGGTGAGATGGAAGCAGAGACCGTGATCAAGGCCATGGGTGGCAAGGGAAATGTGGTAATTTTGGAAGGGCCGATTGGTCAGTCCGCGCAAATCGAGCGCCGCAAAGGCAATCAAAACGTGCTGGCTAAGTACAAGGACGTGAAAGTCCTAGAGATGAAGACCGCCAATTGGTCACGCGCTGAGGCGTTGAGCCTGATGGAGAATTGGCTCACCGCGCATAGCGGAAAAATCAACGGCATTATCGGCCAGAACGACGAAATGGCACTCGGCGCTATTGAGGCAGTCAAGGCTAAAGGCATTGATCCCAAAACCATCCCCACCGCTGGTATCGATGGTGTGGCTGATGCAGTGCGCGCCGTCAAAGCTGGCCTGATGACCAGTGTGCTGCAGGATGCAAGTGCGCAGGCCCAAGGTTCTCTTGACGTGTTGATGCGCAGCATTGTTGGACCTACCTACAAGCCCAAGTCGAAAATCTGGGACAACTACAAGAGCGCCGGGTTGAGCTGGGGCGACGGCACTGCCAAGGCCTACAGCATCCCATGGACCCCGATTACTCCGCAGAATGCAGACCAATTTATGCCGAAATAAGTTAGTCGGGTGAGTTGAGGGTCTTTAATGAGGAGCGACTAACCCTTGTTCCTCTTTTTTAATGCACCGAACACATGGAGAGACGCAATGAAAAGTACATTCGAAAGTGGCTTCGACCTCAGCGGCAAAGTGGCAATGATCACGGGCGCCGCCGCCGGCATTGGTGAGTCGGTAGCCGAGCTGTTTGCAGCGCAAGGTGCACGTCTGGTGCTGCTGGACCGCAGCGACAACGTCGTCAACAAAGCCAAGGCGCTGGGCAGCGGACATTTGGGCCTGGTTTGCGATGTGTCTGACCTGGCCCAGATCCGCGCCGCCGTGTCCCAGGCGGATGCCCACATGGGGCGCATCGACATCTTGGTCAATAACGCCGGAGTGGCACTGCTCGAAAGCGCGGATACGGTCACCGAATCCGCATGGGATTTGACCATGGATATCAACTTGAAGGCGCCCTTCTTCCTGTCTCAGGCAGTGGGCCCCATGATGGCGCGCAATGGCGGCGGTCGTATCGTGAATCTGGCCTCGCAAGCGGCCACCATCGCATTGAACCGGCACGCCGCCTATTGCGCAAGCAAGGCGGCGCTGGTCTCGATTACGCAGGTCTTGGCGATCGAATGGGCATCCAAAGGCATTACCGTCAATGCGGTATCCCCCACGGTGGTGGAAACCGCTTTGGGCAAGAAGGCCTGGGCCGGTGAAGTTGGCGAAGCCATGAAGAAGCAAATACCCGTGGGTCGCTTTGCACAGCCCGAAGAAATCGCCTCTGCCATCCTCTACCTAGTGAGTGGCCACGCCGGTATCATGACCGGATCCAACGTTATCATCGACGGAGGCTATACCGTGCAATAGGTCGTGCGCACCGATGGGGCAGCTACCGTCGCGGGATTTACACGACCTCAGAAGGAATCCGAACCCAATGACCGATAGTGACCTGGCGAAGCTGGCAACGTTGTATTACGTTGACGGATGCACGCAAGAGGAATTGTCAAAAACCTTTTGCATTTCACGCGCCACGGTGGGTCGTCTGCTGCGAAAGGCGCTGGGAGAAGGCATTGTCGAGATCCGCGTGCGCCCGCATGTTGCCTTTGCCTCGGACTTGGAGCGCCAGTTGGTGGAGCGTTTTGGTATACGCCGTGCCTTGATTGCCATTGACCACAAGGACGCGGATACACAAAGAGAGCTGCTGGCCGGCTTGGTTGCGAGCGAGTTGGACCGGATTCTGATGGATGGATCTATCGTTGCCGTCGGCATGGGGCGCAACCTGAGTTCGGTATCTGAGCATGCCATGTCCACGACCCGCCGGCAGTGCGTCTTTGTCAGTGCCATTGGCGGCTCTTACCGCGGTGGGCAAGCCATGAATGCCGACCACATTGCGCGTCGGTTGGCAGCCCGCTTTGGCGGAGTGTCTGAGTCACTGTATTCGCCGGCGCTGGTCAATGACCCGACGGTTCGCCAGGCCCTGCTCGAAAACGAAACCGTCCGCTACACACTAGACAAGGCCCGACGGGCCGATATCGCCCTGATCGGCATTGGCGACATGAGCGAGGACAGCAATATGGTGCGCATGGGGTGGTTTTCGGTAGAGGAAATTACCGAGGCTAAACGCAGTGGCACCGTCGGCGACATGATGGGCTACGACTTCATTGACATCCACGGTAAGCCCGCCATGACGCCGATTCAGGGACGCGTTGTGGGGCTGAACCGCGGCGACTTGCAGCGGATTCCCAACGTCATTGCGGTGGCGGCCGAATCCAGCAAGGTCACCGGTATCCTGGGTGCACTGCGCACCGGTGCCATCAAAACCCTGGCAACCACCGCCAGCAACGCGAGTGCGGTGTTGCAACTGGACGAAGCGATTCGCAAGGAACGGTGGGTGGCACCTCCGGTTTCGGGCTGATTTCAGGGCATATCCGGCCATGCCACAGGGGCGTTTCGGGCCTTGCCAAACCGGCAAGCCGGTCGCTGTGCGCCCCTACTAGACAAAGGCCATGAAAGCCATCATGAGATCGGCCATCTTTCTGGCCCAATTTCAGGCATCCTGATCCGCACAGGGTGAGCCCCTGTTAACCTGAAGTGATCTTGCCCTCGTTTTCCGGACTCCTTAGCCACCAATTATGCGGACTTTCTGTCTTGCTGCTGATCCGCGTTCCAGCGCTGCTCAAACGTCATCGGGCTGACATAGCCCAACGTTGAGTGCAATCTCGTGTGATTGTAAAAATTCAACCAGTCGATCACCTCATCCATGG
>JFJP01001269.1_pt1 | contig 11706 bp, 13 predicted proteins | sample 431651 | NCBI WGS metagenome assembly JFJP01 (sample SAMN02602958, study PRJNA72255) | Microbial mat metagenome, whole genome shotgun sequencing project. | biome: fresh water; feature: sink hole; material: water; isolation source: purple microbial (photo- and chemosynthetic) mats found in... | reverse complement strand
ATTTTTTAAATCAAACGGCTGTTCTACATCCCAATTTGCCCTGACATCAACTTCTTTTGGAAAATAAATCACTTCTTCGCTTTGTCTTTTTTCCAAATAATTTCCAGGATTCCATTGTTTGTCTTTATTGTCGTCATAAATCACCCGTAAAGTATATGTATTGGGTTCCAATAAATTAAAATCAATTGTGGTTCTTTTTTCAGAATATTCTGTTGCTAAAACTTTTCCTTCTTTATTGGTCAATTCTATAATAATAGGAAAACGTTTTACATTTAAAAGTTGAACTTTTATATTTCCATAATCAGACAAATTTTTAGTTGTAAAGTTATACTTCAAAGTATCATTGTTTTGCTCATAGAAATCGATCATTGCTTTGGGCAAAATAGTTATCGAATATTTTTCAAGTGGTTGTTTTTCAAAATCAAAAACCACTTGCTGTTTCATTGTGTCATAAGAAGTGTTAAAGGCAACCGATACAGAGTCTTTATTGATTAATTTAATTTTAGATGCATCAATTTTTTCTATAGGAATGCTTGTATTGATGGTAAATTTTTCTCTAAATGGTAAATTTCCAGAACGTTCTGGTTTAAATGTTAAAGTGTCTTTTTTTTGATCTTTTAATTTCAAGTTGAATGTTTCTTTAAATTTTTCTTTTGAAACAGAAATTGTAATTGAATCTTTTTTTATGGGTTTAAACCAAATTTGTAACGAATCTTTTTTAGGTAATTTAGAAATTCTAAACGGAATGGTTTCCTCGTCTTTTTTTAATTCAAATTTTATATCTTTTGGATTTCCTACATATCCAATGGTAGCTCTATTTCCAGAGGCTTGTGATGGTTTCATAGCTTTGAAAGGAGCCATTTCTTTAAACAATTCCAATTGAAAAACGGTATCATTTGGAATTGTCACAAAATCTTTTATAAATCCAATTTGGTCTTTTGCAGGATCAAATTTATTGTTGTTGTTGACATCTTTTAAAGCAATCAATCTGTATTTACCCTCTTTTAAATTTTCAAAATTTACAACTTTCAAACTATCTAATGAATTGGTAATATATCTTGGTGTTTCTTTGTAAATAGTTGAATCGTTATATTTTTCATTCACTTCATACAACATAAATGATACAAATGAAGGCGATTTTTTTTCCAATGCATCTTTAAAAGTTGCCTTTAATTGCAACGAATCAATATAACTTCCGGTAGAAAAAACATATTTGAATTGAGGTAAAATATTTCCCTCGTTATTATCTTCAATGCTTTGTCCAAAATTAAAACTATAGGTGGTGTTGGGCAACAAAGAATCTCTTAGTTTTATAGAAATATACTTGCTTGCATTTGAAGGCAAAACCTCTGGAGCCTTTGCCATTGGTGGCGAAACTATAAGTTGCTTCGCAACATTTTTCAATTTTACATATTCGTCAAAATACAGTTTTATTTCGTTGGCTTTAAAGTTTATAGTTCCATTTTTTGGAGAACTATTCATTAATTTTGGAGCCAAGGTGTCTTTTAAACCACCAGTGATTGAGCCACGTTTTGCACAACTGCCAATAGTTATTGCCAATAAAAGGAATAGGTATTTTGAATATTTTTTCAACATCAATTGTAGTTTTCTATATTGCAAAATAACAATTATATTTAATGCAAACGAAATGTTTTATTTATAATTAACTAAAAATTATTGGTGAGAATAGGCTATACATACCACACTTAACCGGGCTCCAGGAATTTTCAACAATTCTTTTCCGCAAGCTTCTATAGTCGAACCAGTTGTAAGCACATCGTCAACAAGAAGAAAATGTTTGTTGTGATGTTTTTCGGTAAAATTAACCCCGAAAATGTTTTCAACAACTTCACTTCTTCCAAGAATTGATTTTGAAATTTGCGATTTCGAAAAGATGTTTCTTTTTAAAAGCGAGGGTTCAAGCTTTACGTTTAATTGCTCTGAAAGTGATTTTGCAAAAGTAGTAACTTGGTTATACCCTCTTGAATGTAAACGTTTTTTGTGTAATGGAACTGGAATTACTAAGTCAATATCTTTCAATTCTTCTATGTGTTTTAATTCTTCGGCATACCAATTTCCAACGGCTGTTCCAATTTCTTGATGTCCTTTGTATTTTAGTTTATGGATCATTTCTTGAACGATTCCTTTTTTATGAAAATACAACAAACACGAAGCAAATTCAATCGGAATTCTTCCATAAAATTTACTAAAAGCTTCATTATTCTTGTTTAAATGATGATTTGTCAACGGAATTTCATGTCGACAAGTTGTGCAAATTACAATTTCATCTTTCAATAATAACGAATGGCAACCCGCGCAAGTTTTAGGAAAAAATAAATTTGTAATGGTAGGAATCATTAAATTTTAATTTGATAAAAACATAAATAAATAAAACCTTATTGATTATAAAAATACTATTTTTTATTTTTTGACTATCATAAATTTCAATTGAAATTATTTTAACTCTTGTCTATTTTTCTTCTGTTTTTCTTGGGCATCAACCACGGCAACAGCTACCATATTAACCATTTCTTCAACGCTTGCTCCTAATTGAAAAACGTGTACTGGTTTATCTAGTCCCATTACAATGGGCCCGATGGAATCGACTTTATATAATTCTTTCAAAAGTTTATACGTGATATTTGCGGCTTCAAGATTTGGAAAAACTAATGTGTTTACTTTTTTTCCGGCTAATTTTGAAAATGGAAATTTTGCTTTTAGCATTTCATGATTTAAAGCAAAATCGGTTTGAATTTCGCCATCAACAATTAAATCGGGATAATATTTATGTAAATAGGCTACTGCCTCTCTCACTTTATTGGCACTTTCGTTATTGGAAGAACCAAAATTTGAATACGAAACCATAGCAATTACAGGTTCCATTCCGAACATCTTTACAGTTTTAGCGGTCATCAAAGCAATTTTTGCTAAATCGTCGGCAGATGGATTTGGGTTGATAGCAGTATCGGATAAAAACATAGGCCCTCGGTTGGTCATCATCATATTGGTTGAAGCAATGAGCGAAATTCCTGGTGCTTTTCCAATCAATTGAATTAATGGTTTTACCACAGAAGGATAGCTTCTTGAATATCCCGAAACCATTGCATCGGCATCGCCTTGATTGACCATCATGGCTGCAAAATAATTCCGTTCTCGCATCCATTTTTGAGCATCTAATAAAGAAATTCCTTTGCGTCTTCTTTCTTTCCAAAAAATATCGGCATATTCCAATCTGCGTTTGTCTTCTTCTTTGGTTTTGGGATCAAAAATAGGCACTTCTGCTAAAAAGCCTATTTCTTCTTTAAGTTCCATAATATCTTCCTTTCTACCTAATAAAATTGGATGTCCAATTCGCTCTTCATAAACAATTTGAGCAGCTTTTAAAACATCGAGTTGATCGGCTTCGGCAAAAACAATTCGTTTGGGTTCGGTTTTAGCACGATTAGTTAATAACCTTACCATTTTATTATCGGAACCCATTCGGTCCAATAATTCTTCTTCATAATTGCTCCAATCTGAAATTGGGTTTTGGGCAACCCCGCTTTCCATGGCAGCTTTAGCAACAGCTGGTGCAACAGTAGTTATCAATCTTGGGTCAAAAGGTTTTGGAATAATGTATTCTTTTCCAAAAATTAGTTTTGTCTCGCCATAAGCTATATTTACTTGCTCTGGAACCGATTCTTTTGCTAATGCAGCTAAAGCTCTAACGGCTGCCATTTTCATAGCTTCATTAATTTTGCTTGCACGAACATCTAAAGCCCCACGAAAAATATATGGAAAACCAAGTACATTATTGACTTGATTTGGATGATCGGAACGCCCTGTAGCCATGATAATATCATTTCTTGTTTCGATAGCAAGTTCATAATTTATTTCAGGATTTGGATTGGCCATTGCAAAAACTATTGGGTTTTTGGCCATCGCCAAAAGCATTTCTGGGGTAACGATATCTCCTGTTGAAACGCCAACAAAAGCATCGGCATCTTTCATAGCCTGTAATAAAGAGTCATATTTTTTATCGGTTGCGTATTTTTGTTGTAGTTCTGAAATGGAAGCATCATTTTTCTGTAAGGCTCCTTTGCTGTTGAACATTACAATATTTTCGATTTTAACTCCAAAAGCTACATAAAGATTGGCACATGCAATTGCCGCAGAACCTGCACCCGAAATAACCATCTTGATTTCTTCCATCTTTTTTCCAGCCAATTCCACGGCGTTTAGTAATGCCGCTGCCGAAATAATAGCGGTGCCATGTTGATCATCGTGCATAACCGGAATATTGAGTTCTTCAACCAATCTTTTTTCAATTTCAAACGATTCGGGTGCTTTGATATCTTCAAGATTTATTCCTCCGAAAGTGGGTGCAATGTTTTTTACGGTGGCTATAAATTCTTCAATGTTTTTTGTGCCTACTTCTATATCAAATACATCAATCCCAGCAAAAATTTTAAACAACAACCCTTTTCCTTCCATTACGGGTTTTGATGCTTCAGGTCCAATGTCACCCAAACCTAAAACAGCTGTTCCGTTTGAAATTACGGCAACTAAATTTCCTTTTGCTGTATATTTATAAACATTGTTTACATCTTTTGCAATCTCTAAACAAGGCTCGGCTACACCCGGAGAGTATGCTAATGAAAGATCTCTTTGTGTTGCATATTTTTTTGTTGGAACTACTTCAATTTTACCCGGTTTTGGTTTGGCATGATATAATAGTGCTTCTCTGCGTTTATTGTCTTTGTGCATTTTTATTTTATTTTTGACTTACAAAGGTAAAAGTATCCAGTTATAAAGGAAATAAAAAATGGTTTTCTTTTAATAAATTTTGAATTTTAAATAAAAAAAAGAGCCGCCTATTTTTTATAAACGCCTCTTTTTTATCTTATGCAAAATTACTATTTTCTATTTCTATTGTTGTGCTTTTTTTTGTAAATGGTTCTACTAGCTTGCTTTCTTTCTTTTCTAATAATTTTTTTCTCTTCTGCGGTTACAGCTCCATCTGCTTTTGCTATAACTTTAGCTTGACGAACATCTTGTTTTTCTTTAGCTATTTTAGCAGCTTCTACTCTTGTAATTTCACCAGATTTAACACCTTGTTTAATTCTTTCTCTTTGTGTTTTTTGAGCTACACTGGTTGCACTAATGGCTACAAGTGCTAGACTTGCAATAATCATTTTTAATTTCATAATCTTTTTTTTTATGTTTATAATATGTTTCAAAAATATTCTTTATTTATCATAAGACTTCTAAATTTATAAAAGGTTTAACATAAGTTTTAAAAACGAATTATAAATGCTGAAATTTATTTTGAAATACAATTTTATTAGTAAAAATATTCTTGTAAATTTTTGAGAAAAGCTATAAATCAACACCCTTCTCTAATTTCATATACAATTTTCCAATACACTTTTCCATCAATTTTGATGAACGATTTATCCAAACCATCAATAGTGATTAAGGTGATTTCGCTTATAGGAAAAGATTGAAATTCGTGGGCTTTGTCTAAATTAATTTCTTTACGGCGGTATTCTGCATTTTTATAATGCTTTTTGGAAATAGGATCAATTCTGTCTTTTTTATAAAATTTTTGCATCACAATTTTACTGCTAATATCCAATTCAATTTTATCTTTATTAATGACAAACCAACCTGAATATTCTCGTAAAATTTCGGTTTTATTATTTTCATTTTTATAAAACGCAAACGATTTGTCAAGACTTGAAAAAACAAAAATATCGTCATAATTATCGGCAACCGTAGTGGTTTGAAGCTGCCAATATCCTGATAAAATTTCTAGATAATTCACATCTGAAGTTGGAATTTTTTGAGCATTTTCAAATAACAAAATCAAGGCAATATTGTCTTTTTCTTGTGGATTCAATTCCTTTTCATCAATGGTGGTTTTTGTAGGTTTGTACCAAGTATATTTTTTGAAATATTGGTTTAATAATTCGTCTTTGAAAATCATTCCTCTTTTGGCATAAGGCAAATTTCTCAAATATTTTAATTCGGTTTTAGATAAATTGGCTAACGATTCTTCGGCAAAAACTTTTTTGTTATTCAATAAATAAAACAAGGACAAATCTTCTAAATATTTTACCGAAAACGATTTTTGTTTTTGAGAAAATGTGGTTTCAAAACTCATTAACAAAATGATAATTAATAATTTATTTTTCATTTTTTTGATGGTTGTTTTACAAAATAATCGCCGTTGTATTTATAAATAATAGTTTTGGAAGTTACGCTTCCTTTAGTATCAACCACTGGAATGGAAAGTGTTTGAAGTGTTTTATTATAGAAAATCAATTTTACGGGTCGTTCTTTATGTTTTTCGACTGAGAAAAAATTATAAGAAAAGCCGAGTTTATTTGTAAAGCCCGATTTTGTTTTGATTTTAGAATATTGTGTATTAAATTCTTCTCTTTCAAAATCGAAAACATTGATGGCTTGATAGCAATCTCTGCCCGACAAAATACGATTTTCATAGCCCAAATAAAACGTATTTAACTCATCGGTTAGTTGAAAAATTTCGGAATAAAATCCGCCTGGTGTGCCTTCATCTTTTTCGATAGTATAGGTGTACATTTTTCCGTATTGTTCATAAACAAAGACATTATCGTAAAACTGCATACTTCCACCGGTTTGTAAATTCCATGAAAAAATGCAAAAAGTTTTGTCGGGCGAAGTAGCTTTATAAAATTGAAAATCTTTTAGTTTTGGAAAATTATAAGTCAAAATTTCCTTATTTGCCAACGCATATTTTATGATTTTTTCTTTTAAAATTTTATTTTCGGCTACCAAACTATCAAAAGCGGTTTCTTCAGTTTTCCTAGATAAATAGCCAAAATCATCAATCCGTTTTAGGCTTTTTAGCAAATCATTTTCGATGGTTTGAATATTTTGTGCTAATGAAAATAGCGGGCAAAAGAGTATGGAAAATAAAAGGATTTTTAATTTATTAATTCTCATCAAATTTTAGTTTTTTTAGTTTCATATTTTTCTCCCAACCATACGGAAAAATGCCATTGCCATCGGCTGCAATTTTGGTCATTGTTTCTTTTACTTTGTTTTGAATTTTTGTGGGTAGAGTGTAAAAAGTTTTATCTACTTGTGTGTTTCTGCCCCAATCCATTCCGCTATTTTGATGGCGAATGACGTATTTTTTACCTTTATAAATCGTAATGATTTTTATTTTTCCTTCGTCAATATTGTTTTGGCTACGAAGTCCATACACAATTATTGGATCGGCAATTTTATCGCCGTCAATATCTGATATTTGCAAATATTTTGTCCAAGTCCAAATAGAAAAATAAGGATCATTTTTAACATCTTCGGGTTTTAAAAAGTCTGTTACAATCCAATTGGATTTTAAAATTCCATTGATCGAAATAGCATCTATCAATTTTATTTTGTCAAACAAAGGCTTGTTTTCATTCTTACTGTATTCGTTTTCCATCAACACCAAATAATGCAAGCCCGCCTTGTCGTTATATTCAAAAACTTTGTAAATAGGCAAGTCAATTCCTAGTTCTGTTTTTACTTTTTCGGTAAATAGTTTATCCACCATCTCGGCTGAAACCAATTGACTGTTGGCGGGAATGGTTTGGGAAAAACTATTTTTTGCAACCAATAAACATAAAATTAAAATTATTTTTTTCATCTGCAATAAGCGTTTTTAATGATTATTTTCAATCGTTCGTACCACAATTTTTTATCTTTGGTTGGATATTGAATTTGCATTTTCATCACTTCATCGTTACGCACCCAAGTTACTTCGGCAAACTCGTATTTATCTATAAAATTATTGTAATAACCAATGGCATAATAGCAATGTTTATTTTTCAACACTTCTTTTTGGGTTACAATTTTACCGTTGGCATAGGTTTCTTCGTTGTAGGCTTCTGCAAAATAGGTTTCTAAACTTATCGTCGTATCATCTCTATAAAAACCTTGTACATCAATAGTGGTGTTTTTATTTTTTTTACCAATAAAGGAATGGTTGCAACGCTCCGAGCCACTTTTTTCTTTCATTTCTTTTAAAGGCAACGGCAAACAGTATTTTATTTGCTCTATGTTTTTGAACATTTCAAGTCCTAAACCTAATGGTTTTTCTTGTACGAAAATTGAGGAGTTTAGGAGTAATGTGATGATGATTAGTTTGATTTTCATTTCGTATTTCTTTTAAAATATTTTAAAAATAATCCTACAATAATTGAACCAAAACCCAAACCACCATAAACAAATCTGGTGTTGAAATAATCTTCTGGATTTTCGCCATCATGCGATAACGTATATTGAAAAGAATCTAAAAAATAAGTTGCTGTATGATAAATAATTACAACACATCCGCAGAAAATTAATAAAAAAACAAGAGCCGTTTTTAGCATTTATAAGGTAATTGTTTCGGTTGATAAATCACTCAATTTCAAACTTACGATATTGTTTTTGACATTAAAACTCGAAATTTTATTTTCTTCAAAAGTAAATTTTTGAATTTCATTTGTGTTTACATTAATCAAAATATAATTGCTTCTATAAACAACCAATAACTGATTATTATAAAAATGATTACCTAAAAAAGTGAGCGTAGATAAGCCTTCGTAGGGCAAATAAAAAACCTGAAAATTGGCTAAATCTATATAAAACGATTCGCTTTCGTCGGGTATAAAAACATAGCGATTATCTTCCGATGCAAAACAAAATTTGTCTAAATTAAAATTGAGATAAATGTTCTTATTTTTTAAAACATCATTTTTCAATTCTTGATTGATATACCAATTGGCTTGCCACAAACTGCGACCATTGTTGGGTTCGTCATAGTTTATGATATGCAAAATTACTTCTGTATTTTGGTAGGTTGTGCTATACTTTTTGTTAATCATATATTAGAAAAAACTTTTGTAAATTTTCTCTTCTTTGGCAGTATCTCGTTCCACACCTTTTGACAGTTCGGCCACCATTTCGTTGTAATTATTCCAATGCAAATTCTTAATCATATACGAAGTTTTGGCAGTATAAATTGTAAATTCTGTCCAACTTACCAATCCATTATTTAGTTTTTTATTGACCGAAGTCCACGATAAAATATCATCTCTTTTAATGGTTTTTTTAGGTAAAAAAATTCCTTTTGCCTCCATTCTATCGGCATAAATATCTATTTTGTTAAAGTAAAGACTACTGCGTTTGTTGCCGCTTAAAATTGGTGTATCCATTTTTTTTTATTTTATAAATTAATCAATAAGTGAAAGTATTTTTACTTTTTTGGGATTATTTTTTAAATATACTACGGTAAGCGTATCACCTGATTTGTATTTGCTAAATTCAGTTCTGCCAATGTTTACGCTGGTGGTAACATAATCGCCCATGGTAGTTTTTATTTTTATTTTATCAAAAATTTCGTCAATCTTTTTTTCGGAAGGCGATTTGCCAGTAGTATCGGTTTTTACTGTTGGAATGGAATCACCTTGTGTAAACATGGCAATATCCATCATGTAACTTCGCGATTTTCGAGTACCGTTTTTGTAGGTTGATAGCACCGATGCTTTTACACGAATACCTTCTTTTAGAAATAAAGAATCTTCTTTTTTTGCGAAATAAATAATAATGCCTAAGCCTACAACAAGTAAGCCAACACAGGTAAACACGATGTTTTTAAGGTTTAGTTTCATTTGTAAATTATTCGTTTAAATTTAAAATTCTTGCTTTTTCTTCTATTCTTTTGCATACATCTACATCGGTTTGGGTAACGCTATACAAATCGCCATCGGCACCAAAAACTTCAATTTGAATATAGTTATTTATGATGCTTAAATATATTTTTTCATTGTCTAAAAAAGTATAGCCATAAAATTGCAAAACATTTTCTGTTTCAGGAAATGGAATGTCTAATTTCTGCAATTTTTGCATCAAATCTGCTTCATTTTCAAAAGGTAGTTTCCATATCAAACTATCGCCATCGTTGGCATGACCACCAATGGCATGTTTGTAGGTAAAATAGGAAAGTTGGTTTATATAATCAATTTGTTGCATGGTTTTAATTCTTTTTAATCTCTTGGGTTTAATTCCTCAAATCTCTTTTTCTGCTTTTTAGTAATTTTGTTATGTGAGCGAATATATGCAAAAATGACATAATGTTTCGGTTTTTTTTATCATTTTTTATGTCCATCAAAATATAGAAGGGGTTTTATTTATTGCTAATTTTAAAGAAAGTTTAAAGGGCATTTGTATTGAAATTTCTAAAAGGTTTTTTTTTCCAAATTTTAGATTAGATGTTTAAAAAACATATATCATAAGGTTGACCAAAACCATTTGCTATCTATAATAAAAATGTAATTTTAATTTCAAGTATTAAGTTTAAAATAATTATTTGATTTCATTTTTGAAAATGTATTTTTGCCAAATATCAAATTTATAGCAATGGACTACACAACATTACCCAACACTGATATAAAAATTAGTAAAATTTGCCTCGGAACAATGACTTTTGGAAATCAAAATTCTGAATCCGAAGCTCATTCTCAATTGGATTATGCTGTTGAAAGAGGAATAAATTTTATTGATACGGCCGAAATGTATCCAATTGGAGGCAATGTTCAAATAGTTGGAAGCACAGAACGATATATTGGAAATTGGTTGCATAAAATTGGGATTTCAGAAAGAGAAAAATTGGTTTTGGCCACAAAAATTGCAGGACCAAATCGTGGCATGGACTACATTAGAAAACCATTGGATTTTTCTAAAAAAAGCATTCATGAAGCAGTAGAAATAAGTTTAAAAAATCTTAAAACGGATTACATAGATTTATATCAAATGCACTGGCCAGAACGTGTAATGAATATGTTTGGAAAGCGTGGATTAGTTGAAATTGACATAAATTGGCAAGATAATTTTTTTGAGATTTTAACAATTTATGATGGATTGATTAAGGAAGGAAAGATAAAACATATTGGTGTTTCTAACGAAAATCCGTTTGGTGTGATGCGTTTTCTTCAAGAAAGCGAAAAGCATAATTTGCCAAGAATTGCAACCATTCAAAATCCTTATTCGTTGTTAAATCGACTCTTTGAAGTTGGGCTTTCCGAAATTTGTATGCGACAAAACGTTGGATTATTAGCCTATTCTCCATTAGCATTCGGATTTTTAACGGGCAAATATTTGGAGGGATATCCTGAAAAATCGCGAATGAAATTATTTCCAAATTTTACAAGATATACTAACGAAAATTGCTTTAAAGCAACCCTATTATATAAAAATTTAGCCCAAGCAAATGGCTTGACTTTAATTCAATTAGCCGAAGCTTTTGTTCATCAACAAAGTTTTGTAACATCAACAATAATTGGTGCAACATCATTGAATCAATTGAAAGAAAACATCAATGCTTTTGATATAGTTTTATCAAAAGAAATTTTAGTTGAAATTGATAGAATTCAAGAAATTCATCCTAATCCAGCACCTTAGTTTTGTATAAAAACCAAACTATTTTCAGTTTAATAAAAATATATTCAATAAAGATACTTGGGATTATAGATAATTTTAATTACTGGCAATAATATAATTCATTAACTTTCAATTATTTATTGGTTTCAAATATAGTTTAAAACTATGCAATTTTAGTGCATTTCTCTTTTAGGTTCTAAAAATTTAACCACGAATTGCATAAATTTTCACAAATTAATTCGTGCTTATTTATGCAATTTGTGGTTAAAA
>JFJP01005897.1_pt1 | contig 11707 bp, 11 predicted proteins | sample 431651 | NCBI WGS metagenome assembly JFJP01 (sample SAMN02602958, study PRJNA72255) | Microbial mat metagenome, whole genome shotgun sequencing project. | biome: fresh water; feature: sink hole; material: water; isolation source: purple microbial (photo- and chemosynthetic) mats found in... | reverse complement strand
CTTGGAATGCGGCTGGAAGCCGCATCTACAGCACAGTTTCATCATTTGGGGTGGTCACCAAGCCATGAAAGTTAGAGAAATATGCCTCTAGCCCTTTCAAAACATGCGCTGGTAGCTATATTTAATGTAGTTCTAAAAAATACCCACTTGCGTCAAGTTGGCTGGGGGTCTGCCAGGTTTTGGCTGGCTGTTTTGCCCGCCGCGTTGATCTTTGGGCCGCTGCTGCCTGGGCTGTATTGGGCTTTGGTGCCAGCGCTGGAGGTGGCTGTTTGGCAGGCGCTGTGGCTGGATGCCCAGTGGCCGCAGGCTTTGCGGGCCTCCTTGATTTCCAGCGTGCTGAGCACGGTGCTGGCCTGTGGCATCGCTGCGTTGCTGGCCACGCTGCACTATCCGGGTCGGGTGTGGGGGCTGCTGCAGCGCCGTCTGCCACTGATGTTGTCGCTACCGCATGCCGCATTCGCCATTGGACTGTTTTTTTTGCTAGCGCCTTCCGGTTGGCTGGCAAGGGCTGTGGCCTATTTTGTTCAATGGACCAGCCCGCCAGACTGGGTCACGGTGCAAGACCCCTATGGGCTGAGCCTGGCGTTGGCGCTGGCCATCAAGGAAAGCTGGTTTTTGCTGTGGGTGCTGGCCGCCGTATTGGGTGAGCAGGCGGTTTCGCGCCAGATGGCGATGGGGCGCTCTCTGGGTTACAGCCGCACGCAAACCTGGGCGCTGATCGTGTGGCCGCAGTTGCTGCCGCGCCTGGTCTGGCCGGTGCTGGCGGTGTTGGCTTATGGGTTGTCGGTGGTGGACATGGCCATGATTTTGGGGCCGAGCACACCGCCTACTTTGGCGGTGCTGGCGTGGCATTGGTTGACTGACCCCGACCCCGCTTTGCAGGCACGCGGCAGTGCGGCATCGCTGGTGCTGCTGTTGATCTTGTTGGGCTGCGTGGCAGCGGTGCGTGGTTTGGTGTGGCTGTGGCTGCGTCGTCGTCCTTACCCCAATGGGCAGCGCAAGCCGTGCGCCAACTGGCGCTGGTTCAAGCTGCACACCGTTTTGTTTTTGACCGGTTCTGCGGTGGTGGCGGTGCTGCTGTTGTGGTCAGTGGCACAAGCGTGGTTTTTTCCGGCACTGCTGCCCGATTCGGTGTCGCTGGCAAGCTGGCAGCAGGCCGACTGGGCACCGTTTTGGACCACGCTGTGGCTGGGTTTGGCCGCCTGTGTGCTGTGTTTGCCTTCGGTGTTGTTTTGGCTGGAGTGGGGTCCCAAAGGTTTGAATGCCTTGTTGTACCTGCCGCTGATCGTGCCGGCTTTGCCCTTGGTGGCCGGGCAATACGCCACCTTGCTGCAGCTGCACCTCGACGGCACAGCACTGGCACTGGTCTGGAGCCACCTGCTGTGGGTGTTGCCTTATATGCTGCTCACCCTGGTGGGGCCGTACCGCGCTTTTGATGCGCGCCTGATGACCACTGCCCGGGCCTTGGGCCAGTCACCGTGGCGCGCTTGCTTAACCGTGAAGTGGCCGCTGTTGGCGCGCCCTATTTTGGCCACACTGGCCGTCGGGTTTGCGGTGAGTGTGGCGCAATACTTGCCAACTTTGTTTGCTGGCGGTGGCCGTTTTGTCACCGTCACTACCGAAGCCGTTGCGCTAAGTGCGGGCGGCAATCGGCGTGTGCTGGCGATGCAGGCTTTGCTGCAAATTGCCTTGCCGTTGGTAGCTTTTGGCCTGGCAACGCTTGCGGCGTATGGGCTGGGGCGACATCGAAAGGGCTTGCGCTGAGATGCTGAACATTCAAAACCTGACGATCACACAGGCACACGGGCCGCTGTTTTCAGGCTTGTCGCTGACGGTGGCTGCTGGCGAGGTTATCACGCTAACCGGGGTGTCTGGCGCGGGCAAATCGACGCTGCTGAACTGGATGATTGGCGACCTCGACCCCCATTTTTCTGCCTCGGGCGAGTTATGGCTCGGTGGTGTGCGGCGCGATACCTTGCCGATGGAGGCGCGCCACATCGGCATTTTGTTTCAGGACGATTTGTTGTTTGGCCATTTGAGCGTGGGGCAAAACCTGGCGTTTGCGCTGCCCGCCAAGCTTAAAGCTGGCCCGGCGCGCCGCCAGCAGGTGGAGCAAACGCTCTCAACCATGGGACTGACTGGTTTTCATGACCGTGACCCGGCCACGCTGTCTGGCGGGCAACGCGCGCGGGTCAGCCTGATGCGCACCCTGCTGGCCCAGCCGCAGGCGCTGCTGTTGGATGAACCGTTTTCCAGGCTCGATGCCGTGCTGCGCACCCAGTTTCGTGCCTTTGTGTTTGAGCAGATTGCGCTGCAGCGCATTCCGACCTTGCTGGTCACGCATGACCCGGCCGATGTGCCGCCAGGCGGGCGGGTGATTGACATCAGTGATTGGCAACACAAGCATGCTTGACCGCTTTTTGAACGCTGCCCTGCAGCGCCCGCTGCAACGCATCGCCACCGGTCTGGTTGCGCTGGGTCTGCGCGCCAATCAGATGACTTGGGTCGGGTTTGCGGTGGGCCTGACCGCCATTCCGCTGATTGCGCTGGGGTATGCCGATTGGGCCTTGCTGAGCATCGGGCTCAACCGGCTGGCCGATGGGCTCGACGGTGCCATGGCCCGCCTGACCCGGCCCACTGATTTGGGGGCTTTTCTGGACATTTCGCTGGACTTTTTGTTTTATGCCTCGATCCCGCTGGCTTTTGTGCTGGCCGACCCTGCGGGCAATGGTCTGGCCGGGGCGGTGCTGATTTACAGCTTTATTGGTACTGGCTGCACCTTTCTGGCGTTTGCTGTGCTGGCGGCCAAACGCGGCACCACCAGCGCTGCGTATCCGGCCAAGGGTTTTTATTACCTGGGTGGTTTGACCGAAAGCACCGAGACGATGGTCGTGTTCGTACTGATGTGCCTGCTGCCACAGCGGTTTGGTGTGTTGGCGTTTGGCTTTGCGGGTCTGTGTGCGCTCACCACCGTCACACGCATTGCGGCCGGTATCGCAGTTTTTAAGTCTGAAAAGCAGTCTGGGCCCATCCATGGGGGTTAAGCGCTTTTACCTTGGATTGGCGCTTTGGTTGACCTGTGCCCTGCAAGCGCAGGCGGCAGAAGTCGCCCTGGTGCCGCTGGCTTCAGCCCAGACCGGACAAGCCCCGGCACCCTGGCGGGTGGTGGGCGTGCCGGGCGGCAAAATTCCGTTGACTGAGTTTGCCATGATCGAGTTGGACGGACGCAAGGTGTTGCGCGTGACGGCTGCCAGGTCTTACGGCAATCTGGTGCACGATTTGCCTTGGATGCCACCCGTGGCCGGCCTGCGTTTGAGCTGGCGCTGGCGGCTCGATGCAGGCCTGAAAGGCACCGACTTGTTTACCCGCCAAGGTGACGACAGTCCGCTCAAGGTGTGTGTATTGTTTGACATGCCGCTTGAAAAGCTCGGTCTGATCGAGCGCAATCTGCTGCGTTTTGCGCGTGCCGCCAGCGCCGAGAAACTGCCTTCGGCCACGCTGTGTTACGTGTGGGACGACCAGTTAAGCACCGAGACCCTGCTGCCCAATGCCTACACCGACCGCGTGCGCCTGATCGTCGCCACCAGCGGCAAAACAGCAGCGCTTGGGCAATGGCAGACACACACACGCGATGTGACTGCAGACTTTCGCCGGGCGTTTGGCGCCGAGAGTGACAGCTTGCCACCCGTGATGGCTGTGTTGGTTGGGGGCGATGCCGACAACACCGGCAGCCAAAGTCTGGGTTTTGTGGACGATTTGAAGCTGGCACGCTAAGGGGTCGAACCGACGGCAGCATCAGACTCGCCCAAGCCATCACACTCAGCGATGGCACTGAACTGATTGCAACGACTGTGCCGAGCACAGCCACCCGCAAAAGTGAGCGCTCCGAGCAAGACAGCACAGCCCTCATGGGGCGCGGTGCGATCAACGTCACACAGCGCATAGCCACCAGTTTCGGCCAGGCTGAGGCGGTGGCCCCTGAGTTCCAGCATGCACTTGATGTGCCCTGTGGGGGCGTGCTGTTTGCGCTGCCCGCCCTGTTGGCACTGGGCCTGCTCGATAAGGCCCAAGAGTCCCTCAACCCCCTTGCCCAAAGGCTACTACGGCTTAGACAACATCTTGCTGCTATTGGCCTTGATGGCGTTGGCGCGCATGCCCTCAATTGAGTCGCTACGCTACAAAGCTCCAGGCGAATGGGGCAAACTGCTGGGGCTGGACCGCATCCCCGAGGTGCGCACCCTGCGCCTGAAGATGCAGACCCTGCTACCACGCCACTATGTGGCGCGCCAAAAGCTGTGCCTGCGTGCCACCGTGGACTTCTGGGTCAACGCCATGGACGGGCAACCCTTCTTTGCTGTCAACAAGGTCGTCGATTCCGGCCTGATCAAAGGTCATTGAAGACGACATCTTGCCTCGTCTGATCAAAGAAGTACCCAATCAACCCGAGCAGGCGCAGCTTGACGCACAGCCCCTGCTGCACCGCTTCATGCTGGTGTTTGACCGTGAAGGCTTTAGTCCTGACGTCTGGCGTGGGCTCAAAGACAAGCGAGTCGCCATATTGAGCTACAACAAATTCCCCAAAGAAGACAGGGATGTAAGCGAATTCAGTGAGCATGGCGCAACACTGGCCAACGGTCAGACTTGCGCCATGCGCCTAGCCGAGCGTGGCACGCGGCTAAGCAATGACCTGTGGGTGCGCGAGATCAGAAAGCTTAGCGACAAGGGACATCAAACCTCGATCATGAGCACCAATTACATGATCGATTTGATCACCTTGGCGGTGCATATGTTTGCCAGATGGTCTCAGGAAAATTTCTTCAAATATGCCCGTGAACACTACAACCTCGGTAAGTTGGCGGGTTATGCCACTCAGGAGATGACTGATCCCATACAGGTGGTCAACCCCGTGCACCGTAAGCTCGACGGCGAGGTACGCAGCGCCAACGGCAAACTCAGCCGCGCACTGGCAGTGTTTGGTGTGCTGAACATTGAGCAGACGATTGAGCCCCAGAAGATGGAGGCCTTCACCCAAAAGAAGGCCGCGCTCAACGACGATATTGAGGTCTTGCAAACCCAGGCGATCACGCTCAAGGCCGCCCGCAAGAGCACGCCACGGCATATTGCCATTAAGGATTTACCCGAGGAGCAGAGCTTCAAGCAGCTCAGCACGCACAGCAAACACTTTGTCGATGCGATCAAGATGGTGGCTTACCGGCCTGAGACGGCGATGGCCAATTTTTTTCGTCAATCACTGACCCAACCCGATGAGGCGCGAACGCTGTTGTGCGCGATCTACAAGACCGAGGCAGACTTGGTTCCAGACTTCAAAAACAAGACCCTGACGGTGCGATTGCATCACTTGGCGCAACAGCGCTCAGATGATGCCGCAGCATTGCTTTGCGCCGAGCTCAATGAAACTGAGACGGTGTTTCCCCGCACCAACGTGCGCATGGTTTTTGAACTGGGTAGCGGAAAAACACCAGCAAAAGGGAGCGCAGCAGGCGATGTGGGTACATCGCAGACTTTCCGACCCGCCAGGAAAGTGCTTGGGCATACTGGCCCGGCAATTCTGGCAAAACAGCTGCATGGATCAGCGCGAATCACAGCTTGCGCCCCTTCTGCATGTGTCACCGCGCATTCCTGAAACTGAGGCGATGACCTGCACCAGGTCAGGAAATCTGAACGTGCTGATATCAATACCGGGCCGCTGATCAAGGCGCAGCGGCGTGATCGCATTTCTGCTGCTCATCCCCGCCTGATGGCACTGCGTGCAGCGGGTTATTTCATTGCCAACGACATCATTGTTGCCGCTTGACAGGCGGTTGGTGAACGACAGCCTCGCCTGCCACCGCGCAGGTTACGCACCGCACGGTCAAGGAGGGTTCAATGTGCGTGTAATCGCCCAATTTGAACTCGGATGCCGGACAAGGCGTCACGTTTTCGCGCAGTAAATCAACAGGGTCCATCTCATTTAACAGGATGTTGTCGGCGAAATAGGCAGCAAGCAACTCCAGTTTGCCCGACAGCGTATCGGCACCCAGGTGACCAGGCTACAGCGCGCCAGCACACCCTGGGTAGCGAGTGACTGGCGCACCTGGTCTTCCGTCAGGCCCAACACCACTGCCAGCACACGGGCAGCTGGATACTGGATATTTGGCCGAGCCACCCTGCGGCTTCGCCCAATAAGCCGTCACTGTGCAGCATGACGGCAAAGCTCAGCAGGTCAACATCAGCCTCGCTCAACCCAACCAGTTTGGCCTGCCCGTCCAGGTTGGCGTGCAGGGCCGGTGGCAAATTGACCGAAGTCACTTGACGTTCAGCCGCCAGGTGCAGGCGGCGCAACTCGGCGCGCAAACGCTGGGCATCGAAACTTGGCTACGTTGTGTCTTCGGCATCGTCCGCCCAACCCAATTCATCCTCAGGCTCAGCCGCACCAGACTCACTGTCAGAATCACTTTCGATCCAGCGCCCCAGGCCAAGCACTTCGGCCAGCGCATCACTGTCGAAGCCGTGGGACTTGACGAATTTGCGTTGCGCGCCCAGCGGCATCAACAGACGCAGCAGCCAGAGCCGGTAAAGCGCGGCAGAATCTACGGGCGACTGGCAAATTTTTTTGACTTGCGGCGATAGTGGCATGGCAGCATGATCGTTTCCTATGAAGTACAGGTAACGATTCTCCAGACAGGGCTGACAAAGTGTGTCGCCCCAAAATCACTGAACCGATGGTTCTGTGATTTTTGGAATGCTTGGGTGATGTGCCGTGCGGAATGTTGCCCGGCTGCCAGTCGCCACCAATGGCCGCGTTATTGCTTGACCATCACCGGCTCAACCTGGAACACGCTGACGCTTGCCGGGTCCACCGTCACCTTGACCCAGTGGATATTGGGGCTGCCAAAGGTTTGCAGGCGGGTGAAGTTGGGCAACAGGTGGGCCTGGTCAAACATCGGCTTGTCGAGCTTGAAAAAGTGCGTGTCGCCATGCACAAACAGCACCTCACCCTTGAAACCTTGGGTTTGCTCGGCCAGTTTGTTCATGAAGTTACGGTAACCGCTGACACCGGGTTGGGTGCTTTCGTCCAGCGCTTCGGTCTCGGGCAAATCAAAGCCGGGGTCGGCTTGCACCACCAGCACCAGACCGCGTGCGTTGCTGGACTTGGCTTTGGCAAATGACTCCGTCAGCCAGGCCAGGTTGGCATCGTCGCGTTCCAGGTACTCGGCGTTACCGGCATCGCACTGGGCCGCCTTGCGTGCGCTCTTTTTGGTGCAGTCATTGGCGCTGAGCACCAGGTTGTTGTTGCTGCCAGGCATGTTGATGCCGACAAAGGTGATGCCGCCGTGGCTGAAACGGGTGTTTTCAACAAATTTGGCACCGGGCTTGCCCTGGTGCTCCAGCGGCATGCTGGTCTGGCCCAGGCTGCCCAGCGTGGGGTACATCACCCGGCGCAGGTGGCTCAGGCGCTCCAGTGCGTCCATGCCGCCGTTGTTTTGGCGGTGGCAGTCGGTCCACTCGTTGTCGCCCGGCACATATACCAGCGGTTTTTTCAGCGCGCCAAACATCTTCAGCGCATCGGTAAAGACCTCGTCGGTGCACTTGGAGCTGCCGTCCTTGATGTCGCCGTCGTAGAGCGAAAACGCGATGTCAGAGGCATTCAGGCTGGCCAGCAAGGCCGGCATCTTGGATGCGTCACCGGCCTTGGCGTAAGGCATGTCGCCCCATAGGCCAAAGGTGAATTTGCCGCCTGCCGCTGCCGCGCTGTGGTCAGCACCGCCAGGCGCAGCACAACCCACCACCACCGCGCTGACCGCAACCGCCATGACACTGCGCCACAATTTTGATGAATGCATTGAAAACCCCTTGAGTCGGTAAAAGATCGGCAATGTAGATTTGCCGTATGTCAATGATGTGACAACGGCGCGGCATTGCCCTTTGCATTTTTGGCATGAAAATCGCTTGATAGCGGGGCATTAGTTGACCAAATGGTTAGTTTTTTGGCGACAATGCCCGGTTTTGGTGCCTTTCCCCTGTTTTCCATCCATGAACCACCCTGAAGATTCATCCATCATTTCCAAGCTCAGCCCACCGGCTGGCGGTCGGCTGGCGGTTGAAATTCGCCATGCCAGCGTGGTCTATCAAACCGCCGATACCCCGGTGCACGCGCTGCAAAGCATTGACCTGGCCATTCACGAAGGCGAGTTCGTGGCACTGATCGGCCCCTCGGGTTGCGGCAAAACCACCTTGATGCGGGTAATTGCCGATCTGGAGCAAATCAGCGCCGGCGTGGTGCTGGTCAATGGCGTGACACCGCACGAGGCGCGGCTGGCGCGCGCTTACGGCTATGTGTTTCAAGCCCCGGCGCTGTTTCCGTGGCGCACCGTGCTGGCCAATGTGACGCTGCCGCTGCAAATCCAGGGCCGCACCAAGGGCGATGCCAAAGCGATTGCACTGGAACATCTGGAGCGTGTCGGCCTGACCGGTTTTGAGGGCAAATACCCGTGGCAACTGTCGGGCGGCATGCAGCAGCGCGTGTCGATAGCGCGCGCCTTGTCGTTCGAGCCAAAGATTTTGATGATGGACGAGCCGTTTGGCGCGTTGGACGAAATCACCCGCGACCGCCTGAACGAGCAGCTTCAGCAGCTATGGCAAAAGGAGCGCCGCACGGTGATTTTTGTGACCCACTCGATTGCCGAGGCGGTGTATTTGTCCACCAAGATCGTCGTCATGTCGCCGCGCCCGGGGCGCATTGTCAAGGTCATTGAGTCGCCGTTGCCCGATGACCGCCATCTGGGCCTGCGCGACACCACTGAATTCATACAAGTCGCCCACGAAGTGCGCGAAGCGTTGGCGGACGGTCACCATGACTAACCGGCATGGGCGCTTGCCATCCAGACGAGTGAATCGTTGTAGGAGCGGCGCCCTCGCCGCGAACCCTGGCTTGCGCATTCGCGGCGAGGGCACCGCTCCTACAGACGTGTTTCACGTTCACAGTGTCTTTCCATGGCAACCCAGCTGACCCCCTGGCAACGCTTGCAGCGCGACGGCTTGCCGGTGGCGGTGATGCTGCTGGCCTTGTTGCTACTGTGGTACGCGGGCGCGGTGTGGATGAACGCGGCGGGTGCCATCGAACGTGTGTTGCCTGCTGAAGGTGGCTGGACCTGGCGCGAACTGCTGGCTGCCACGCTGAACATGCAGCGCCCGGTGCTGCCCACGCCGCATCAGGTGGCACTGGATTTTTGGAGCAGCCTGGTCGATTGGCCGCTCACCTCGCCGCGCAACCTGCTGTTTCACGTGGCCGTCACCGCCGAATCGACCTTGTGGGGTTTTGTCATGGGCACGTTGCTGGGGCTGGTGCTGGCGGTGCTGATCGTGCATTCGCGCACGCTCGATAAAGCCCTGCTGCCGTGGATCGTCGCCTCGCAAACCGTGCCGGTGCTGGCAATTGCGCCGATTGTGCTGGTGATTCTGGGCACGCTGGGGGTGGAAGGCGTGGCACCCAAGGCGGTGATTGCCATGTATTTGTGCTTTTTCCCGGTCACGGTGGCGATGGTGCAGGGCCTGCGTTCACCGCAAAAGATCGAGACCGAGATGATGCACACCTACGCCGCCAGCCGTTGGCAAGCGCTGTGGCTGCTGCGCCTGCCGGCTTCGCTGCCGTTTTTGTTCCCAGCCCTGCGCGTGGGCATTGCGGCCGGACTGGTCGGCGCGATGGTGGCTGAGCTGCCCACCGGTGCGGTGGCCGGCCTGGGCGCGCGGCTGCTGACCGGCTCGTATTACGGCAACACGGTGCAAATCTGGTCGGCGCTGGTGATGTCGGCGCTGCTCGGGCTGGCGCTGACCACGGCGGTGGCCGGCATTGAGCGGCTGACGCTGCGACACCGTGGGCAAACATGACCATGACAGCTGCTTCCGGGCTCGGCATGCTCAAATTTTGTTATCAACAATGTAGCTGCTTGCGCATGCTTTACAAGGGCTATAGGCCAATTTGTCATATAAAACAACATGACTAGCACCCTGCCCAAAACCGTGCTGTTTGCGCTGGCAGGCCTGCTGGGCGCGGCGCTGCTGATGCTGCATCCTGCCGCGCTGGGCCAGCTGCCCGAGGGTGCCACACCCGGCGCGCTGTTCTGGCTGGCCACGCTGGTTGTCGCCGCGCTGGCGGTGCAGTCGGTGCGGCTGCTGGCGGCGCTGGATGGCCAGCGTTGGGTTGGCATGGCCACGGCGGCGCTGTTTGGGCTGTGGATTGTGTATTTCTGGCAGTTGCTGGTGGTGGCATTTGCCGTGCCCAAAGTTCTGTTGCCGCCGCCGCTGCTGATCGTCGCAGCGCTCGGCGAGCACAGCGCACTGCTGTGGGGCGACTTTTCGCAAACCGTGCTCAAGGCGGTGCTGATTGGCTGGGGTTTGGGTTCGGGGCTGGGTTTTGCGGTGGCCGTCGCCATTGACCGGCAGCCGTTTTTGCAGCGCGGACTGCTGCCGCTGGCCTCGCTGACCAGCACCATCCCGCTGGTGGCAGTCGCCCCAATTGCCGTCATGTGGTTTGGTTTTGAGTGGCCGTCCAAAGCCGCCGTGGTGGTGCTGATGACGTTTTTCCCGATGCTGGTGTCCACCCTGGCTGGCCTCAAAGCCTCGGGCAAGCTGGAGCGCGAGCTGATGTACAGCTACGCCGCAAGCTACAGCCGCACCTTGCTGGCGCTGCGCCTGCCATCAGCCATGCCGTTCATCTTTGGCGCGCTGAAGGTCAACGCCACGCTGGCATTGATTGGCGCCATCGTCGCCGAATTTTTTGGCTCGCCCACCTCCGGCCTGGGCTTTCGCATTTCAACCGAAGCCTCGCGCATGAACATGCCGCTGGTGTGGAGCGCCATCGTCGTTGCCGCTGTCACCGGTTCGCTGGCCTACGCGGTACTGGTGCAGTTTGAGCGCCGCGTGGCGTTTTGGCATCCCTCGGTGCGCGGTACCTGATTTGAATTTCCCCCCAACCCCCAAGGAGCTTTCCCCATGATTCGTTCTCCCAAGTTCACCAGCGGCCTGTTGGCTGCCGTGCTCGCTGTGTGCGGCACAACAGCCAGCTTCGGTGCCAGTGCGGCCGACAAGCTAACCGTGCAGCTCAAGTGGCTGCCGCAAGCGCAGTTTGCCGGCTATTACGTGGCGCAAAGCAAGGGTTACTACAAGGCCGAGGGGCTGGACGTGACCATCAAACCCGGTGGCCCCGACATTTCGCCGGTTCAGGTGATTGCCGGCAACGGCGCGGACGTGGTGGTGAACTGGATGCCCGACGCGCTGGCCGCCCGTGAAGCCGGCGTGCCGCTGGTCAACATCGCCCAGGTGTTCAACCAGTCCGGCCTGATGCTGACCTGCAAAAAAGCCAGCGGCGTGACCAGCCCGAAAGACTTCAAAGGCAAGACGCTGGGTGTCTGGTACGGTGGCAACGAGTACCCGTTCTTGAACTGGATGTCCAAGCTTGGCTACAAGCCTGGCACCGATGTGAAGATTCTCAAGCAAGGTTTCAACGTCGATCCGCTGCTGCAAAACCAGGCCGCCTGCATCTCGACCATGATCTACAACGAATACTGGCAAGTGGTGGATGCGGGTGTCAAAGAAGCCGACCTGGTGACCTTCTTTTATGAAAAAGAAGGCGTGGCCTCGCTCGAAGACGGTTTGTATGTGATGGAAGCCAAGCTCAAAGACCCGGCTTTTGTGGCGCGCATGGCCA
>JFJP01040189.1_pt1 | contig 11708 bp, 13 predicted proteins | sample 431651 | NCBI WGS metagenome assembly JFJP01 (sample SAMN02602958, study PRJNA72255) | Microbial mat metagenome, whole genome shotgun sequencing project. | biome: fresh water; feature: sink hole; material: water; isolation source: purple microbial (photo- and chemosynthetic) mats found in... | reverse complement strand
ATGAGAGAATCAAAGCTGAACAAAGACTTAAAGAGTATGAAGCTGTCATCAACAATCCCGATATCACTCCTGATCAGCGTCGTGATGCTGACAATAATTTTCTTAAGTAGTTGTACCAAATCCACACTTCACTCACTGGATTTACCAAATAAAGTTTACAACAGGTATGAGATTGTAGAAGTTAATAAAGAGACGTGCGAGTTAGAACTCAAAGATGTCCCTCCCATTGCGTATGACGATCCAAGTTTAAATGGTATGGTTTGCTTAACTAGAAAAGATTACTCACGAGAACAAACTCGTGCTAAAGCGGAGTGTAAAAATGGTAAAGCGTTTAATCCTTAGTTTATTAAAACCATTACAGATATTCATTCAACGTATTGGTTACATCGAGAATAACTTTACAGTTGAGGACGTTGATCATATGGTTCAACTTTGCCAACACGGGGACATTTTGGGATCGTATGAGACTGGTCGGATTACGTCTTGGTTCATCAAAGGTGAGTACGATCACATTGCTATGGTTACAGATGACATGATGGTTATCGAAGCTGTGGGTGATAAGTTCGAGAACGGTAGAAATGTTGGTGGTGTTCGTAAGGTTCGATTAAAGGAATGGATTTGGAAGAAGAATCACATCTTTATCATGCGACATAAGACCTACGGTATTGGCACAAAAGCTTCAAAGTCTTATTATACTTTATTAGGTATGTCCTATGATTATACCTTTGATCGAGGTAACGAGAAGATGTATTGCTCAGAAATACCGTACATTTGTTATCAACAACATGACAAGTATTTTCTAAGCAATGTCCCTGCGACAAAAGAAATATTACCAATAGATTATTTAGCATGTACTTCCTTAGATTTGATGTGGGATACTCGACGTTCGCTTCGTTAATTTAACAGTCTTACCATTACGTCCTTGGTTCCCAATCACTTTAATTCTTAAGTTGATATCGTGTTCTTTACACTTGTTATTAATTCTAATAATAGCGTTTGATACAACACTTGAAGCATGTGCAGGTTTTCGGATACCGCTATAAAGAACATCTGCAATTTCATTTAATCGCATTGTGTTCTTACCAAGTATGTCGATGATTGATTGTTCGTTCGGACTAAAGTGTTCGAGTTGTCTTGATGTTAAAAGCATAGTTTTAAACTTTCCTTTGCGTAGTAGTCATAGTCGATATCGTTAAAGTCAAAGTCTTTTATGTTGTTACAACATTTCACAAGTCTACCAGACTCGATCGATCTTTCAACTATTTCATAAACTGATTTGTTCTTGGTATGTATTCTCTCATCCCAAGATCCTAAAGCTATCTGACTTAAAACCTGATTGTAATACTCATCTGATATACTGTTCTTACGTTTAAATCCTACACCTTTTGGTTTGGACTTTACGATCATAGGTTGACCAGTCTTTGAAACATAATATCTGACAGTCTTAGAACATTCTTTATCACCGATGTAGGCTACAGAACCTGACGGAGTTTTAAATCTCAAACAGAAGTCGTAAGGGTCCGTGTTAAGTCTTACAAGATACTCAGGATTGATACCGTCTAAGAGCGCATACCTTGCAATCTTTTGAATGACCATAGCAGAATGATCCTTGTGCCAATTGTTATCGTAGTCATGATCGGACTCAGGATACCAATAAGCACCTTTGGCTTTTATCTTACCGTTCATGTATACCGCTAAGTACGAGTTAACATCTCGTACCCACATCTTAGAATAAAAAGCTTCCTCAAGCTCAAGACCTGTATCATTTTGCCATGCATATTTATGCGCATAAAAGAAAGGTTTTGCACTTTTATGCACATAGCAGGTGACACCATCTGTATTGATTTGAATGATTTCAACCATTGGTATCGACCCAAGTCTCTCAGCAAGTTGAAGTAATTGGAGCTGACCATTGATCGTAATCTTTAACATGTACGTCGGATCGTAGAACGGTGAGTACGGATTGTTCGAGTTACCGTAAGCACCATTTAATGCCAACTTGTACATAGCGTTCAAAGCTGAACCTTTTTTATGTTCGAGTCGTTTAGCTTTTAAACTCTCGTACTTATCCACAAAGCTTTCCCCAAGGTGAGTCGGATAGAATCTGTTAACAATACCGATCGATGGATAAAGTGATGTCACATCAACGTCTATGATCTCGTAGTCATCGTTAGCTTCAAAGTATTTAGACTCGACGGATCCGTGAATACCACCTACTCCAAAATGATAATCAAATCCGTTGATGTGAAACTTAAACGATAAGTTATTCTCAATCTCTCTGTACCATACTAAAGTTTTAAAGTGTTCTTTAACTTCTTCAAACTTCTCATCTCTGAACTCAATCTTTGGCAAGATAACATCTTTTAAAGCTACCTTATCAACATTGGTTTGAATCGGTTTATTAAATGCACCGAAGCACTTCTCTCGACCGATCTCTTTGATTAAGTATTCGATACCGATCTTAACGTCAGAGAAGTTAATCACGTCACCGTAAATCATTTTAGATTCTTCGATCTCTTTACGAAGCTCGATCAAGTGCTTACACTTTTGATAGAACTTATAAGTCTCAGTCACGTCATGAATGTTGTACTTGATAAGCACATCGATCTCATCACTTGTTAAGTCTCTAATCGGAAATGGTAAGTCTTCGACGGACTCTGATCTCATTGCAAACTGTAAAGCTTTAAGTGATGTACGTCGTGCAGGATTATCCATGTGATTTAATGTAAGTAGATCAATCTGTTTAAGCTTACGATCTTTCAACCAGACTGTTAAAGTTTTATCACCACCAATGATACGCTGACACATTTCTGCAGCAGACTGATAGGTGAAGACGTGAGGATTTAAAAGTAAGTGGTGTAATATTGGGTAGTCAAAATTAAGGTTGTTGAATCCGACAAAGTAATAATCATTCTTTGCGGCATAGTTTAAAAAGTTTAAAAGTTCTTGTCTTTGGTTCTTACGCTCGGACATCTCAAATACAAATGTTTGATTGATGTCTTCGACGTATCCGCAAAATAGATAGCAATTTGGTAGGACCTCTAAATCATACGTTATTATCTTCATTTTTTGCGTCTTTCTCTTGTACAAATTTTACAATATCTTCGACCATCATAAAGATAAAAATTCTCAGTGATAAATTGATGTCCTCTTTTACAATGAGTTTTATTTGTATGCTGGTTTACTCCACCATTTGATGCTCTACCTTTACGAACCATGTCTTTCATATTATCACTTTGTGTACCAAGAAATAAATGTTCAGGATTCATACACCCTCTATTGTCACACTTATGACATACAAATAATTCTTTCGGATCAATACCATAAGTCAGTTGATAAGCTACTCGATGAGATTGTCGGACTTTACCTTGAAACCAAACTCTACCATAACCTTTGGCTTTTGCAGAAGCTATCCACTCCCAACAACCGTTGGGAGCGTTCTTGTTTACTTTATTCCAGAAAGATACCATTAACCTTATCCTTGTTGAGTGCCGAACGGATTACCAAAACCTGTAGGTGCTTGTGGCATGTGTGGTTGTTGGAACTGTGGTTGCGGCATTTGAGGCTGCATCACTTGAGGTTGGTGTACTTGTGGTAACACTCCGAAGTGAGGTGCTGCAGGAGCTTGCGGCATCTGTGGTTGTTGGAACTGAGGAGCCTGTGGTTGTGGTGTTGGTGCAAAGAATCCACCTTGAGGAGCTACAGGAGTTGCACTAGCACCTTGAGGTACAACTGGTGCAGCATTACCAAAGATAGATGAAGCATTGATAACATTCGATACGATCTCTTTACCGTAACCGATAAGCTGTACAGCATTTGGATTTAAAAACATTCCTGCTTTGTGAGTTGTAACTGCAGGTACGTTGGCTTTCATGTTAACTTGTACGTTAACGTAGTCACCACACTTAACACCTTCAGCAATCAACACGTTCTGACCATTGTCATATTTGAACCAAGTGATAGGTTGCTGAGTAGTTAATGCGAACACGATACACCCTGCATAACCTTCACGTTGTGAGAACGGAATACCTTGATCGTCGATACCGTCACCGTCTTTATACTTGAAAGCAAATGATGGAGGTACGTTGCCAGATTGATACACCGATTTAGCTTCAGTCTGCATCATTCCGATAAAGTTATTCAATGCAGGATCTTGTTTAGATACTGCTAATCCAAATCCGTACTGGATAACTTGCTTACCAGTCTTATCAAGCTTTGGTTGTTTAGTGTTGAAGTCCAGTTGTGGCGCACCTTTAAATAAGTCGCCTGACTTCCATACGATACGTCCTGAAATTAATACGTTTTGTCCTGTTGATATTCCCATAAATTAGTTCTCCTTCTTGTTATTAAATATTTTATCTGCTAATGCAGATGCGTTCATTTTAGTTAGTTTAAATCCACGTTGCTCACTGACTGAGAACATATCGACTATTGATTGATCGATACCTTCCTTCTCTAATTCTGCTGGACTCTTAGATACAGACTTCATCAAGTCTTTACCAGTGATAGCCTTAAAGTTTGTAGCAGATATGTCGTTCTTCCATTTACGATGACCATAGTTCTTCTCAACTACGAACCCATCAACGATGTTACCAGCCATTATCTTCTTCTTAGCCAAGTCTTGCAACGCTTCAATTTTAATTTTAAATATATCTTTGATGCGATCATAAACTTCTAACATCTCTGACAATTTCTTACCGTCAATTTGGTCCTGTACAATATCGTTCACAACAACATCAACTGCATTGTTGTAAGCTCTAGTAAGTGCAGGACAATTCTCGCCAAGTGCAGGACAATATCTACAGTATTCAGATGTTACAAGGGTAGGGACACTATTACATTTAGCTACGATTTCCTGATAGTATCCAACCAAGTCTTGAGTTGTAACCGTGACAGACCGAATCCATCCGTCTACATGATGTGGCCTCGGTTGAACAACAATCATTTTAACATGAGTGAAGTTAACATTTTTAGTTGACTGTCGAATCATCTCGCCAATGGCGTAACTGATTAACTGCCAATTCTTTTTAACTTCAACAACTCTGTGTCCGTACTTGATATCCATGATTACTAGAGTTGAACCTTCCGTCCACATGTAATCATAGTGACCTGTGATTTTAACTTGTGGTGTTGGTTGGTACTCAAGGTATTGTTCTGACAATGCCGTTGCAGGTATCAATGGAAGTATTCGCTTCGCGTGATAATACATATCGTTGTCAAAGAATACTCCATTGGTTGCCGATGGCATTGGTTTTTTACCTTTAAAAAGTAAATCAACAAGCTCATGAAATGCTGTACCTTCTTTAGCTACTTCATTTTCTTCTTGTGGAAGATGTGAATAAGCTATCCATCCGTTGCATGTCATAAATCTTGGTAAGTTACTGCTTCGTATTTCTGTCATATTGTCCCCTTTAAATTAGTAGTCGCCCTTTTTAGTTATGACCTGTCTTGCTACTAGGTCATTGTAGTAGTGTTCCATCATTGCGATGTCTTTACTGATTAAGTAAATGTTTTTTACATCGTAATACTTACAAGTGTTCTCTAAGTCACCAATGGTTAACGATCCGTCGTTTAATAAAGTATTTAAAACGATAGCAAAGTTAACACTGAACTCAGACAATGAGTAAAAGTTCTTTGGTGTTTCAACAACTGGTTCTACTGCAACGATTGGTGCTTCAACAACTTCAGGTAACACAGGTTGTTCAACATCTGGTACTTTAAGTACCGCAGGTGCAACCACTGGTTGATTCTTCTCAGCTTCGATCTGTTCTTTAGTTCTACGAGTACGTTTCTTTGGTGCTTCAACAACTGGTTCAGATACTTCATATGTCACTGGTGTTATAGTAACATTACCATCATAAATTAAATCTAAGTCTAACTGATTACTCTCAGTACCACTAAGCTCATCGATCATGATTTGTAACTGTTCTTTTAAATCTTTGAATGATCCAAATGATAACTCTAGTTTCATGACATTTTACTCCATCCTTGTTTCTTAGCTTGCTGCCATGACTCGAATGAAATTACTTTCTTTCCGTCAATCTCTGTAAGCTGAAACACTCTATCTGTTCCTGCTATTTTAAAAGTACCCTTAAACTGCTTCTTATGTTTTTTATGCGACCACATTGTGTCCTCCTGTTTTGTTATTATAAATTAAAGCAAAGCAAATGCAAGTTAAAAATAAGGGGACTTGCACCCCTTGAAGTTATTACTTCATTTTCTTAGTAACTTTTTTAACTACTTTTTTAGCAGCTTTTTTTACTGACTTCTTCATAATGTCCCCTTTCTTTATTCATTGCCCTTATCGTCCGCTAAGACGAAGGCTTCTTTTTTAATACTAATATCAGGATGCACAATAGTCTTCAACATGTATCCGTCAGTTGGTCTGAACACCAATGCGCTCATCGCACTTGTGATCCTATCCTTTGAAAGCGTCCCATGTAAAGCACCAATTATCACATCTTTGGTCGGGTACTTGTTATCTTTTTTACAATCCTTCATGAAGTCAATCAGAATTTGAACGTCCGATCGATCGTCCTCATCACGTTTAGCCGACGCAACTATCGGTACAACGTCAAACAAGTATCCACTTCTCAATAAAACTTGTGGCTCATTTAGTATTGGTGAGTGATCCGAGAACTTACTACAATACATCTCAAGTGCGCTCGTGTTCTCAGGTAATGAGCGACCAGTCATCTCAGTGAACTCGTTCTTATCAACTCTAACCATCGACATTACGATACGAGAATGAGACGGTAATGCCGATCCACCACGACCTGCGAACTGACTCTTATCTTTGGACTGTGACGATTGCTTACCCATGTGATTGATTAAAACAACACAAGCATCGGCACGATCACGCAGCAAGGCAGCGAACTTGGTAACTGCACGACTCATGTCGTTTAGATCGGACTCTTTTCCCCAAAAGTTAGCCAATGGGTCAATGATAATCATCTTCGGATTAAATTCTTCAAGACCTTCGCAAATCTTTTCGAGTGCCGTATGGTTTGGAAAGTAATTATAATTCTTATCTTGGGTTACGATCATCATATCGTCGGCAAGTTTAATACGGATAGACTTCTTAACGATAGCTTTCTGCTCATCGTTTAGTTCCATCTGTAACATCTGCTTACCGAGGATACCGTAGAGTTTACCCTCGCTATCCTCACCTGTAATGAACAACGTGTTACCACGTTCTTCACATTCAAAGCCAAGGAAGCGTTCACCAAGTGCCAAACAAATCGCTTCTTGGAGTTTTAAAGTTGTCTTACCTGTACCACCATCTGCAGTTAGTAAATAGATGTCACGAGGGGACCAGTCTTTATGATTCTGTTTCTTTTTTAAATGTTCAAAGTTGAAGAAGTCATCCATTGTTGGCTCAGGTGGGAACCATCTGTCGGACTTTGGTTGCATATTAGTCACAGGTTTTGGTTCAAACGGACAATCGATTGAAGGTCCAGCTCTTAAACCACCTGCGAATCCTGACTCGATCGTAGCTCTAGACTCTGCATCTGACTTACCTCTCGCTCGTGCAGCTTGCATAAGCTGTTCAAACACTTCTTCTTTTGGCAACGATCCAGTACCAATGAGGTTCTGTGCAGCTTCAAATGCTTTTAAATTAAGCGTATTGTTTGCTTCACCGACAGGTGCGCTCGCAACTTGAGTACAGATATCGTATAGCATCTCACGAGCTATGCTAGGTTTGATCGTAAACGCATTACCCGATGACTTGGGTAGGTCTTGTTCTTCGGTCTTTAAAAGCCATTCTGGTGCGTCTACAATAGGTGTATTATCAAAGCCATAATAGAATATGTAACCACCATCTGCACGAGTGTCCACATTCTTAGCATATTTTGATACAGTATTTTTAAGTTTAATCCCTTTAGGTAATTTATAAATCAGGTGCATACCACCCGATAAAGTACGTTGAGATAAAGTTGTTGGTAAATTTAACTTGGCGTCGATCGCATTCTTAAAACCGTCGATACCATTTTTAACGTCGATATCAACGACAACGATACCATTGTCTTGACCACAAGGAATACCAAAGTACATCAGTTGTGGTCCGAACTCGACTTTCCAATTCTCGATTTGGACTTGATCCGATGTTGCAAGTCTTTGCCAATCTTTGATTAGCGGTAACTTTTTACCATCGAATGTTATTGTTGCAGGAAATAATCTCACGGCTTGTCCTCTGTCCTAGTTAAAGTAAGGTGCGCAGGTCCAAAGAGTCGGACAAAACTCTTTGGACCGATCAGTTTAGTAGCAAGCTAAACCTAGCGCATAAAAATAAAGTCTATTATCGCTTTCTTATATGAGTCAATAGAGTTACAGAAAATTCCGATACCACCATTCATCTTTACTACATCTAAGAACTTTAATTGTGCAATCTCTCTTTCCGTTGCCATATATTTCCACTTAGTCTTTTTCACTTCGACTGCAGTAAACACCGCTAATTTTCTACCAACCATCTCAGGTGTTATCACTATCGGTGTAAACCCAATCAAATCAGAAGACTTAAAATATTTATTTTGTTGAGATGAAATCACTCCGAGTCCGTAGTAGATCACACGACCAGTAGCATCTTTTGTAGCCCCTGAGTTATTACGAAATAATTTGTTACCAAGCTTAGACGCTTCGATCTGAATGTGTTGTTGTACTTCGGACTCATCGCTCATAATCTAACTTCCGTGAGGTGCATCTGCGATGTACACAATTTCAGATACTCGCACTTCTAAACCTCTTGGGAACAAATCGTATTCTGGGTATCTTCCTAAAATGTTTGTATGCTCTTGTCGCATTTTATGTGCGGTATCAACTACTCCATCACCTTTGTTAAACGTACTTATACATACCCAATGCTCATTAATTCTTGCTGCGTCTCTGAAATAAAAACTATCACCGTTTTTTAATTTCATATAATAATCAAAAGGGTCATTGATCGCTTTTATTAAAGCTGTCGGCCAACCTGCATCTAAATATTTTCTTGTTTCTTCTTGTTGTTTCTTATCGTCCATAAAGTATTTAACCCTAGTTTCCACTAACGTCTTTACTTGTTCTTCTGTCATCATAACCTTCTCCTTGCCAACTTATTCATTCATTGGACTTTGTTATCGTCACCTTAATTGGTGGCGTCTAATTCCTCAATTATATTCTTCATCTGGAGTGACGGAACCGATAATGATTCTGCAATAGTCTGGTCAAAGCGCAAGAAGTATTCCTTATGAATCGATCTGTCATCCATTCCATTCGCTCTTAATTCACCAGCCCACTGTGCAATCTTATCCTTTAATAAATTCTGAGTTTCAATTCTTTCTTTCTGTTTCTTTGCTGCAGACTTACCTGCAATTATCCCTGCTGCTGCAGTCACTCGTTGTGCTACACTATCAGGTGACTCAAGCACAGTCTTAGCTTCCATCTCTCGGATAGTCTCAACATCGATCAACATCAAGTCACCATCTACGAAATTTGGGGGAACACGACCTTCACCTGATGACTTTGCAATTGCAGGTGCAGAACAAAACGGACATTGCGTTTCAGTACGATCATAAACACTCAAACATTCAACGCAAGTTCTAACCATGCTCTTAGACTTCTCACGTTTTGACGGACGATCTAAACTCCACTTGCGTTCTTTGCATGGTAGTCCGTGACGTTTCACGTTCGATACATGGTCGATTATAATAGCGTACTCTTTATTAGGTGACGGTCTAAGTCCACGTCCTACCTGCTGCAGATACTTTCCAAGACTCATCGTTGGTCGTGCTAAAATAACCGTCTCAATAATTCGCTTACCCTCAGCGATACCGATATCAAATCCTTCGTCAAACAAATCAACATTCAATAACACTTGAATCTTATTCGACTTAAAATCATTTACACTTTTGAATCTCTCAGAGTCATTATCAAGTGACGATAAAAACTTAGCGGTAACACCTGCAGCGTTAAACTTATCGGCCATCTCCTGACCAATAACCAAGGTCGGTGCAAAGACAATAGCCTGTGTACCATTTGCAAACTTGATATAATTCTCAACCACATCACCAACAATCTGCGATCCTTCAGCAGCGTTCTTAATCGCTTCACTACTATAGTCCGAAGTATTAGTCTTTACATGCTCGATACGCTCTGCAAAGTCCGAAGGAGGCGCAACAACCTTATACTTAGATAAAAACTTGTTATCAATTAACCATCTAGTTGTTGGTCCTGTCACAATCTTATCGTAAATACCGTCCGTCTCTGAACCTAATCCCTTTTTATCTAACCTATGTGGTGTTGCAGTAAATCCAATGTTGATCGTATTCGGTAACAGCTTTAAAGCTCTACCCCACTTATTCTCTTTCAACACATGAGCAGCTTCATCTGTAATGACGTACTTAATCCCATTCAATACATTTACTAACTGAGTAGCACGAGCATTGATCGTATCCACTGAACCAATAATGATCGGACTGTTACTGTGATAAAATTGTTTATTAAATTCTAATCTTTGCAGACCGATGATCTGTCTTGCAACATTTGTCGGTGCGATGATGTTATGTACTAATCCAAATTTACAAAGTGCCAAGCTTAGTTGTGATACCAACTCTTTACGATGCACTTGTAAAATGATCTTGTGACCTTCTTCTCTCAGGTCTTGAATAATCTTTGCGATAATGACGGACTTACCACCACCTGTACTTAATTGTAACATAACATTTAAGTCAGGATCCTTGTCCCATATATTATAAATCTTATCTATCAGGTTGTCCTGATAAGGTCTAAGCTTAATCTTGTCCATTTGCTTGTCCTTTAAAAAGCCGATTCGTGAACTAACTCGGCAAACATTAGTACGAGGTTACGAACACACCCATCACTATTTCTTTAATTTCCTAATTGTTGGATCATTATAAACTTCTTCTTTTAACCTAGCTTGCTTTGCTTTATTCATCATTTCAACATCTTTTTTATGAAATGGATTATTACGCTTTGCAGAGAATGATTTTTTAACGAGTGCTACTTGTGGTTTGACTTTAATATAACTATCACCGTTCGGTAACTCATAACTTATAACCTCCATGTGCGTGTCCTGCTGAAGTTCAAACAAACAATGTTCAAAGATTTCATAATCTTTAATCGTCATACCGATACGTCCCCGATCATGCCACAATAAATACGGACTGACAGGTTGACCGATCTCTTTGTACTTCTCCTGAAGTAATTTAAATATCTTTAGTTTTTCTTCATTCAAATTAACTTTATGTAAATGCTTATGCTCATAAGGTTCAATCACATATCTGTACTGCGCAAAGGGAATGTAGTCTTCTTCTTTCCCTTGTTGTACTGCTGCGCTTAGTTTCTTATTCTCCTCGATACAAGCTTCGAGTATCATTTCTCGAACGATATTCTGCCAATGGTCCGTCTTAAAAAATAAATGCTTGAATTGTTTAAAGTCGTAAACAAATTTAAAATACATCTTAGTATCTGCACGATCAACATTCCTAAGAAGTTGTCCTCGTAAATTTAACTTCTTTTTCATTTTGTCCTTACTCTAGTCCCGCCAAAATTGTGACGGGTTTTGTTATATGCTAATATCTCATCTGCTAACAACTCTCGAAACATTGGCATCTCTTTACGAGTCACACGACCTTTGCGAAGTGCCATGTGAGTAGACCAACCTTCTTTTATGGTCTGTCTGATAATTTCTAATCGTTGTTCTATTGTCATGT
>JFJP01019827.1_pt1 | contig 11708 bp, 5 predicted proteins | sample 431651 | NCBI WGS metagenome assembly JFJP01 (sample SAMN02602958, study PRJNA72255) | Microbial mat metagenome, whole genome shotgun sequencing project. | biome: fresh water; feature: sink hole; material: water; isolation source: purple microbial (photo- and chemosynthetic) mats found in... | reverse complement strand
AAGGTCGTCCCGCTCACGATCACAAATTTGGTGCGTTCTGTCTGGGTGGTCGCAGGTTCGCTGGCAAGCGCGCGCACGTTCCGCGGTTCTGACGCGGACTGGCGCAAAAATTCACGCTGCTGCCAATACGAGATGATCGAAAACACCATCAGGACGCTCGTCGTCATCGCGGTCAGTTGTCCGCTGGAAAGCGGACACCAGCCGGTCAATTTATGCCAGAACGACGTGATGGCGTCGAGTTCCGCATTGATTTGCGCGCGCAATTCACGCGGCGCGGCCTGGTGAGCAAGCGTTTCGAGGAGATTCACGGTCTTCAGCCAGGCTTCATATTCCGCCTGACAAGCCGCGCATTGCTGCAAGTGTTTTCTGACGTGTTGCGCGTCGCGGGCGGGTAATTCAACGTCATAATAGGCCGGCAGCAGTTCACGGATCGCTTGACAGAGCGCGGCGGGCTGCGGCTCGGTGACCGGTTCCGGCGCGATCTGAGAACGTCGCCGGAACGAGACGGCGGCGACAATGCGCGCGCGCCAGCTTTGTTGCTGCCATTGGGCGCGGCGCAGATGGCGTTCCGCTAATTGCAGCAACCAGACTTTCGGCGCGAGATCGCCTTGAACGCGGTCAATGGACTTATAAGCGGACACGAAAACCCGGCGCGTCAAGTCAGCGGCGCGCGGCTCATCTTTGACCTCCTGCACGAGATACGTAAAAATCGCATCCGCATATCGCTGCATCAGGCGATTAAACGCCGCCCGGTCGCGCTGGCGGCATTGATTCAGCAGTTCCAACTCATCCTGTCTCGGTTGAACGGGCATTGATTCACGATCCTGTCGCATGGTGTTCATTGGCAAGCCTCTTTTAAGTAATTATACCAATTGTGGTCAATACGATCATATTTGCGCCTTCACGGTAGAGACGCCCCGGCGGGGCGTCTCGATGGAATTTATGATCGTTTCAAAGGCAATTGGTATTACAAATAAATCTTTCAAAATTTTGGTGGGGCAGACATTCGTGTCTGTGCCGGGCAGACACGAATGTCTGCCCCACCAAAAAGTCGAAACAACTTTATTGATCATTGCTTAACGTAAATACTCAAGCTGTTTTTGTAAAAGTTTGGTCGCGCGGAAAATTTGCGATTGCACCGTCCCTAATTCCAACCCCAACACATCCGCAATTTCATGGTAGTGTAAATCTTCAAGATAGCGTAAGGTGATGACTTTCCGGTATGGTGCCGGCAAGGCGTCCAACGCTTGCTGAAGATGCGCGGCGGTTTCTTTCCGGCGGAATTCGTCGGCTGGGGTAGCTTGATTTTCAACGAACGGCGGCAGCGCGCATTCATCTCCCAAGGCGTCCAGCGAGATCGTTTCGTATTTTTTCTGTTTCTCGATAATTTTCAAACAGAAGCCGCGCGTCCACTCCTTCAACCAACATCGGAACGCGATTTCATCGCCGCGAAAATGCGGCATGATGGCATACGCTCGGCTTTTGATCTCTTGCACAATATCCTCTTCCTCGCAGCCGATGATATTGTGGATAAATTGTCGGATCACGCTCACAATCAGATACGTATAGCGTTCGATGAGCATCACAAAAGCATGTTGATCGCGATCTTTGGCCTGGTCGAGCAGGCTTTTTTCAGGTATTTGCATGATTACAGAGAACGACATTAGGATTGTAGAAGCCCACCTTTCGGAAATTGCGCGGCACTGTGACCAATCCATCAGCCTCTATTGAGACAAGGGAAAAATTTCAACATTTTGTTGCATAAAAAATGAAATTTGTTGCGATCTGGAACAACACGGTCTGGATGTGGCAATCCAGATCGAGCATCAAACATGCCAATATTCCAAGCCTCTGGCAAGCTTGTCAACGCGACCTCGCGCGTTCGCGGGGCAATCTGATCGTGACGGTCGTCCCCTGGCCGGGCTGACTGGCAACGGAAATGGTGCCTTGATGCGCGTCGAGAATCTGTTTGCAGATACTCAAGCCTAAGCCCGTGCCGGTGGCTTTGGTGGTATAAAGCGGCTCAAAGATTTTCTCCAGGGCTTCTGGTGCGATCCCGACGCCGGTGTCCTGAATCTCGATGATCGCCTCCCCTTCGTCGGGAAGCTGGCGGGCGCGGATCGTTATCGCGCCGTCGCCCGCAATGGACTGGCCGGCATTAGTCAGCAAGTTCAGCAGGACTTGCCGGAGATGCATCGGATCAACATCGATCAGCAATGGTTCGGGGGTCAGCGTGAGGTTCACGCGCACCTGTTCCCGCAGATGGACGCGCGACACCGCATCCTCGACCAGTACGCGCAAATCGATCGGGACGCACTGCGGCGGCTTCAGGCGCGTCATCTCGAGCAGATCGCTAATCACCCGTTCCGACGTGTTCAATTCGGCGTCCATGAGGTCTAAATGGTGTCGGACTTTCGGGTTCGCGGTTGTGAGCTGCTGTTGCTGCGCCAGGCGTTTCAGGTAAAAGACCGATTGCTTGACCGCGCCGAGCGGGTTGCGCAATTCATGCGCGATGCTCCCGGCCATTTGCCCAATCGTCGCGAGTTTTTCCTGCCGCATCAATTTCTCGAACAACGTCTCCATTTCATGTTGTTTCTGGCGCACGGCCTCTTCCAGCAGAGCCGCATGTTGCCGAAGTTGTTCCTCGGCCTGCTTGCGGGTTGTGATGTCCTCGTGATTGCCGATCATCCTGATAGCTTCGCCCGCGTCATTACGCTCCACCACTCTGGCGTCACAGTGGATCCACCGGTACTCACCGCGCTTGGTTCTGAGCCGAAATTCGTTTTCGTAGCAGTCCGGCTTCGTCGCCAGATACGCCGTTGCCACCGCGAGGGCGTGTGCTTGATCGTCCGGATGGATCATCTCTCTCCACTTGTCATACGTCGCGGCAAACTCGTCCGGTTCATATCCCAGCATCCTATAATAGCTGGGACTAAACCAGATCGTCGCGGTCTCAAAGTTCCACTGCCAAATCCCATCCGTGGTTGCTGCCAGCGTGAGTCGCAATTCTTCCTCACGCTGGCACAACGCCTCCTCGGCCCGCTTGCGGTCGGTGATATCGCGATTGCTGACGCGTCGTCCAAGTACGCGTCCGTCAGACGTATCAATATATTGACAGACATGCCCGATCCAGCGTTCTTCGGCCTGCCGGGTGAGAATGCGGAAATCAAGCGCGCACGTGCCGGAAGAATGCGTCAGAGCTTCGTGATGGGCTGCGATTCGCGCCCGGTCGGCGGGATGAATGATCTGGACGAGGAGTTCCGGCCGATGCAAAAATTCGTCGGGCGGATAGCCGGTGATTCGTTCACAGGAAGGGGAGATATATAACAATTGCCCCTGCGGATCGAGCCAGTATTCCCAGTCGTACGTAAAATCAGCGACGGTTCGGAAACGTTCTGCGCTTTGGGCTAACGCGTCCTCGGCCTGTTTGTATGCCGTCATGTCGCTATATGTGACGACCACGCCGTAATGTGCCAGCGGAATCGGTGCGGCGGTCACGTCAAGCCAGGTGACCTCGCCCGTGGATTTGACAATCCCCATTGTGACCTTTTCAATCCGCCGTTGTTCTTGTAAGGCTCTCACGCTGGCATATTCCGCGGCCGGCATGGGGGTTCCATCGGCGCGAACGATGCGCCACTCCGGCCCATCAATGGCGCGTTGCGCGTGTTCCGTTTGCGGCAGGCCCAACAATTTTTCCGACATCGTGTTCGTTTCCACGATGTTTCCCGCGGCGTCAGACACTGTCACGCCAAGCGGGAACGATTCAAACAGTACGCGATATTTTGTCTCGCGTTCCTGTAACGCCTGCATCTGTGTCGAGATCGTGCGTCCCATGTTTTGTAAGACGCTAATCAGCGATGCAAATTCACGGGAAGGGTGCGAACGATTGAACGCCTCCGCGTCCCCGGCAGCGTATGCCTTGACCATCTCGATAAAACGGGTGAAGGGGCGTTGTAACTGGCGACGTAAGACGATTTCCGACATGAGGGCTAAGACGAGGATCATCAAGCCGATCGCGAGCGCGTAGAACCGGAAGTAGCGGCGATTGAGTTCGGTATAGGCGGTCGCGGTTAACGAGATCGTCACCGAGCCGACCACCTTGTTCTGATAGCGAATCGTGGCGCGGCGCGAGATGGTCGCGGCCAAATCCGCTCGTCCGAACAGATACAGTTGCGCGGTATCGGCGCGCACAATGCGGATTTCAGCAATCGCCTCATTATGGCTGTAGGTCTGACCAATCAGTTCAAGCACCGGGCTGTCGAGATTCCACAAGGGGAGCGCCAGGCTATGGGTTAACGCCGTCAGATACTCGTCCGCCCGGCGCTCCAATTCAACCCGGCTCTGATAGGATGCCAGACGGAAACTGGCGTACAACGTTGTCCCGGCCACAAGGCTTAACAGACAGAGCAGACTCAGGAACAGGTTTCTGCTGATGGAATTCGTGTGAAACGGGGTCATGAACATACGCATCGCCCCAGATTTTTGCACCATCCTGGCTCAAAGAAAAGCCTGGATGGCGCAATTCTGAAACCTATCACGTGACGTATTAAAAATATGGGGAGTGGCCTTATGATCTCACGTTACGCAGGCATTTTCCCGAAACGCCCGGTTTTTCGACCTCACCCCTGCCCCTCTCCTTCGGGGAGGGGCAGGGATGGTGTGCGTCACGTGAGTCACTCAGAGATTTACGAGCACAAGACATCCTTCAGGCACGCTACTTCGTCTGAGCGCCTGCGATATCCTCCAATAATTGCTGCGAGACTTCAGCTTGCACACGCCGAATCGCGCCTTCTGATTCCATCTGCCGCAGCACCTGCTCCAACTGAGGGAGCAAATTCTGATGTTTTTTGTGGAGGTAATGATAGGCATAAATTGTGTCCAACGGCGGCTCCAGGATGGTCAGGCCGGTCAGCTTGAGTTTTTTGATGGCAAACAGCAACGTGAGCCGACTATCAATCGCCAGATCGGTTCGGCCCAGGACGACTTTTTGTAGCAGTTGTTCCTGCTCGTTGACGAGCTCCACCTGCATGCCGACGGTATGATCCTCGGCAAGCGTGAATCCGCGGACAATCCCGATGGTGTACGGCCTTAAACTCTCCCAGCCATTCACCTCGAAATGCGCGTCTTTGGTCACCGCCACGATGTCTGCGGAAAACACCGGCACCGGCAGCATGTGTAAATTGGAGTAAGTTTGTTCGAGGCCCGCCACGTGAAACAACTCGCCGTCCGTCTCGCCCAGATTGGCCATATAGAAGCCGCGCGCGCCAGGCAAATACTGTGCCTCAAGTGTGATCCCAAGCCTGCCGTAGGCTTCGCGCAACACACGTTCCGCGATCACGATGTTGGGCGTATCGGCATCGGGAAAGGTGGAAAATACGAGTTTCGCTTGCGCTTCGGCGAGCATTGGCATCAGCATGGTGAGGCAGGCGGCACATATCAGACGCTGATATGTCATGGTTGTTGCTCCTTTGGCAGACGCAGCGTCACGGTCACACCCTGGCCGGGCTGACTCGTCAGGCTGATCCGTCCCTGATGGTTTTCGATGATCTGTTTACAAATACTCAAGCCTAAACCGGTGCCGGTGGCTTTCGTGGTATAAAGCGGCTCAAAAATTTTCGGCAAGGCCTCCGGTGCGATGCCGACGCCGCTATCGTAAATCTCAATGAGCGATTCGCCGTGTTCAGTCAATTGTTTTGCGCGGATCGTAATCGCGCCCTCGCCCTCGATGGCTTGCGCCGCATTGGTCAAGAGATTCAAGAAAACCTGATGCATTTGCAACGGATCCGCATAGATCAAAAAAGGCTCTGATTCGAGCGCGATGGTCACGCGCACCCGTTCCGGCAACTGACCGCGCGTCACAGCCTCGCTGATGAGCGCGCGCAGATCGGTGACCTGACAGTGCAGCGGCTTCTGGCGCGTCATCTCGAGCAAATCGCTAATCACGCGCGCCGACGTGTTCAATTCGGCGTCCATGAGGTCTAAATGGCGCAAGACTTTCGGATTGGAGGCCGTGAGTCCCTGCGTCTCGACCAGTCGCTTGAGGTAAAAGACCGATTGTTTGACGGCGCCGAGCGGATTGCGCAGTTCGTGCGCGATGCTCCCGGCCATCTGCCCAATCGTGGCGAGTTTTTCCTGGCGGCGCAGTGTGTCGAATAACGCCTCCATTTCATGTTGTTTCTGTTGCACAGCCTCTTCCAGCAGGCGGTTATGCACCTTGAGTTGCTCTTCCGCGCGCTTGCGGTCGGTGATGTCTTTTGTCACATAAAGCAGGTGAGTACACTGTCCCTGATTGTTCATAATCGGGATGAGCGTGGTTTCCGACACAATGACATCCCCGTTCGGGAAGCACGTTTTTTCCTCATATTCGGTCTTGCGACCGGTGGCAATGACTTCCTGATATTTGCGGAAGATAAAATCAATTTTGGACGGTTCTGCCTGGATGATTTCGCGCAGAAAGCATTCGACCCGCATCCCGCTCAAATCGTGCGCGCTGATTTGAAGGCCAACCTGTTGATGTACCCTGATAAAAGGCTCATTGCACGATTCGATCCGATATTCCTGTTCGCCCACAACTTTCAAGAAGACCAGATACTCATTGATCGCGTTATAAATCAGCGTTAAACGCGCCTCACTCTCCCGCAACGCCTCCTCCGCCTGCTTCTGCGCGGTAATATCCAGACATAAACCGATCATCCGCACCGGCCGGTCATCGTCATAGAATGTTTTACCGATCGCCCGAATCCACCGCAGCTCTCGGCTTGGCAGCACAATGCGATAGTCATTCAGCAACTCTTTTCTCTCAGCAATGGCGTTTTGAATCCGTTGGGCCGCAATCTCGCGGTCGTCAGGATACACCGCCTGCGTCCAAACATCGAAGCCGGGCCTGGTCTGCGCGTCCATTCCAAAAATTTTCAGGAATTCCGGCGACCAATCAAACGTCTGTTTGACGATATCCCAGTCCCATGTGCCGGCATGGCTGGCTTCCAGGGTTACGCGCAGACATTCATTCATTTTTACCAGCGACGCTTCGACCTGTTTGCGTTCGGTGATGTCGCCATACGTGACTACGACGCCGTAGTGTGGCAATTGCAGCGGTGCGGCCGTGACGCTCAACCATGTGATGACACCGCCATCTTTCACGATCCCCATTTCGACATTTTGGATCACCCGATCTTCGGCGAAGGCGCGGACACTCGCATATTCGCCGGCTGGCATGGGCGTCCCGTCCGGGCGGATGATCTGCCAGACCGGCGCGTCAATGCTGCGCCGAGCATGTTCGGCCGGCGAAAGGCCTAATAGTTTTTCGGACATCGCGTTTGTTTCCACGACGTTCCCCGCTGGATCAGAGACCGTAATGCCAAGCGGGAACGACTCGAACAGCGTTCGATATTTGCCCTCGCTCTCCCGTAACGCTGCTTCAACCTTTTGGCGTTCGGCAATCTCAGCCCGCAGCGTCCCCGTGCGCACTGTGACCAGGCGGCGTAAGCTCACCAGAAAAATCACGGCGGTCGCCAGAGCCACGAGCAACCCAACGGCAATCTCAAACAAAAGCCGTTGCTGTCGCTGAGACTCGTCGTCGTGGAATTTTTGCTCGTTGAACACGAATGTCGTCAGATTCAACGCCTGTTTCACCAGCCCGGCTTGCGCGAGGAGGTGATGCATGCGTTCCCAGCGATACGGATTGACATGCCCAAGTTCGATGAGCGGATATAAGGTGAGTTGGCGGACGACGTCGGCTTGAAAGCGGTTAAACTCCGCGATCTGGCGGCCGGGGAGCGAATCGCGGCGGACGAAGCGCGCGGTGATCTGGTCGGCGATCTCAGCCGGATGTTCAAGCGCGTAGGCCCACCCTTGCCGGCTGGCTTGCACGAAACGCGCGACCATCTCATGGCGCGTGCGTGTCAATTCCATCTGACAGAAGAGCGAATCGCCGTAAAAATCAATGCCATATTGGATCGGACGAATTTCGCGGAGTTTCAGCCCATGCTGCGCCATCAAAAATGGGATGGAGGTGCGATAACCAGGCATGACCTGCACCTGATCGGATAATAAATGCTTGATGCCGGCTTGGTGCGGATATGGTGTGATCGTCGCCGGATCAAGCCCTTCGCTGCGCAGCATGGCCTGAAGTTCGACATCAATCAGATCGTTGACGCGCCGCGCCACGCGCAAGCGCGTCAAATCCGCCAGCGCCGCGAACGGGGTCTCGGCTTTCAAGTAAAACGCCGCCGCACTTTGTTGAAAAATCACGGCGACGACGCTTAACGCAGCCCCTTGATCATCAGCGATCAGAATATCCGCCGCGCCGACGCCGAAATCCGCGCGGCCCTCCCGCACTTCCTGGGTCGCCGACAGGATGCCGCTCGGCGTCAGCGCGCCGCGAATTTCGACGTCTAACCCGTTGGCCGCATAAAAGCCCTGCCAGGCCGCCGCATAATATCCGGCAAATTGAAACTGATGGTCCCAGCGCAGTTGCAACGACACCTGGTCAGCGGCCCGCGCTTGGGGAAACGGCGCGTTCAGCAGCGTCAACAGACAGAGCCACTGCCAAAATTTTGGGCTGATTTTTCGGTACCACATAGTACGTTGGAACGTTAATTTTCAGGAGTGCGGAAGCGAAGCTTTCGCGACTCCTGAGACTCCTGAAAATTAACGTTCCAGTTACACACCGGCGCTTTCGGCCAGAAACACGAGGCCGCGCTGTTCCAGCGTGTCGGCGTGGAGCAGGACGGCGTGGCCGGGGCGCAGCGCGTCGGGATCGATGACGCGGATAATCTTGGCATACGCCGCGCTGCCCGGCAAGATGTCGGCCAGTTTATTCGGGCAGGCTTGCAACAGATCCTCTTGCAACTGCGAATCCGACCGCTGCGGCGAAATGCCCATGTAAAGAATATCCATATCCACCAAATCATTGAAAAAGTGCGTCCCCAGCGAAAGGTCGGGATTCAAGCCTTCATGCATCCGCGCGATTTCGCACAGCACCGCCACGTTTTTGATTTCGGAAAAAGCAATCGGCACGCCCAATTCCGGCATCCGCGTGCCCCAGCGTCCCGGGCCGATGAGCATCACCGTCGGCAGATGTGTGGATTGATTCGTAATTTTGCCGATCAGTCGGGCGACGGCGTAGCGTTCGGCGGTCGGCAGGATACCGTATTCTTCCGGCACAATGTAAATAATCCGATCCACTCGTTTCGCCATGCTATGCCCGATCAGCGGACCGTTGGTGTGCAGTAAAATATGATCCGGCGGCAGATTTTCCGGCAGCTGAATATGCGTCAGTTCGCCGGTAAATTGAAACGGCCGGCATTGCAGCAGATTGATGCGATAATCGCGCGCATCCAGAAAATTCGCCGTAAATTCGATGTCCACCGGATGTTGATAGGCGCGACTGAGCAGCGTCAAAATTTCGCGCATTTCCTGCGCAAACGGGGTTTGCGTGAATAACGTCTCAAATGTCAGCAGCGCCGAAAACACGTCTTTGATTTTATATTCGCGGGCGCGGGCTTCCATCTCGAAATCCCGCGACGTAAAGACCTCTAACGGCAGGCCGACCGCAATCCGCGCCACCTCCTCAAAATGATACGGAACGTGTTGATTTTTTGCTAAATCCAGCACGTTCACGATTTTTTGGCTATATTTGCGCACTTCATCCGACGAGCCTTCGGGGCGCAACATCGGATCGTTCAGCGCCACGACGCGCGTATAATCATCGTCCTGCCGATCCACGGCGCGCGTGCCAAGCCCGAACACGAGGCGCAACATGCCTTGTTGCGGATCAATTTTCTTATTCCAGACAAAGGGATTAAACGAATAGCCGACGCCGCCGATATGCGGGAAATAGAGATGGCCGTAGAATTCGCCGGACACGCGCTGTACGAGCAACGCCATCTGCTCATCCTGCTGGAGCAGCCCCCGGTGCATCCGATACGACAACGCTTCTTCGCTCATCGTGCTGGCGTACACGGTGCGCACGGCTTCGATAAAATTGGCGAGCCGCTGGTCGGGATTCCCCTGATTCGCGCAGAAGACGCTCTCATATTTGCCGGAAAACGAATTACCGTAGGCGTCTTCCAGCAAGCTGCTGGAACGCACGATGATCGGCGATTGGCCGAAATAATTCAGCATTTCGCGGAATTGTTCGACCATTTCCGGCGGAAACGCGCCCGTGCGCAATTTCTGTTGCAGGCGCGCGGCGCGTTCGTAGAGATTGTCCGCGCTTTTCATGTGATGGCGCTCCCACCAGCAATCGTTTTGAATCAGGTAACTGTAAAACACGTCGGAACCGATGAAAAACGAATCGTGCATTTCCAGGCGGTCGCGTAATTGCGCGCTCTCTTTCTCTAAAATTCGGCGCGCCAACAACATCCCTACCGACTTGCCGCCGATTAAGCCCGTGCCGATCATGCGCTTGCCGATGGCGATCAAATCGGCTAACTCAAAATAATTCTCGCATAAGCGGAACAGCATATCTTCATCGCGCGTCAGCACCATTTTAATGAGATGCGTTTTCAGCGGACTGACGCCGTCTTCGGTCATGTGTTCCTGCTGTAAGCGGTTGTAGGCGGTCTGCGCTTCGATAAACGTTTTAGTCCAAGGGTCGCGCCAATCAACATTGACATCAATCCAGGGCTGCGGCGTTCCGGCGAGAATCTCGGACAAGACCGTGCTTTTCGTGACCGGATGACATTCTTCCGGCTGCCAACTGTGCAGCATATACATGGTCGGGGAATAGCGTTCAAACACTTTAATCGGCAGCAGATACAATTTGTCTTTGCTGCGAAACACGTCGAGAATGACTTGCGCGGTGTCGTGGATGGCTTTAATTGCGGGCGGCGTGTGCAAATCGCGCAGCAGCACGAAAAACGTGACCGTATCGTAAATATACAGATACGGACAGGTGAGCATGAAAAAATTGCCTAACATGCGGTCGCTGTACCAATCCACCGCCAGCCCGGAGAGGCAGTCGAAGAGATAATACACGCCCTTGCCGTTTTTTTCGATGACGGTCAGAATTTCAAAAATAAACTGTTCAAAGCCGATTTCCGGGTTCAACTGATAACATTCCGCCTCGACACCCGCTGGCAGAAAGGACGGATGGTCGGCAAAACGGAAATAGACTAATTTTAGTCCGGCGGCCTGCGTATAGCGGCAATAGCGCGCCACAAACGGCGCAAAATCCTGAATGTCATCCACTTGCAACACAATATTATCTCCGGCCCACACGCCCCCCAACGCCCGATCCAACGACGGGATCCCACAGCTCCAATCTTTCGCTTTCACCATCACGCGCCTCCTTCTGCCGCCATCGCGGCTGTGAATGTGAATCAGAGATCGATTCTATTTTCACTTTGCGTAATTATTGACGTACCGGCGGACAGCCTTGTCCGCCGTCTTGGCCACTAAACCTCTCGCATTCGATGGTGGCTCGCGTGCTTCCTCACGGCGGACAAGGCTGTCCGCCGGTACGCAAATAATTACCACTTTGCGATAGAACGATAAATATTTCCGTATGTGACGTATAGTCCGTTGACTTACAATCAACAAACATCAAATTTCCCACATTATGAAAATTACCATACTTGTCGGGCAACGAATAAAATTTTTGCGAAATCAAGCCGGCATTTCTCAAATGGAATTAGCCCATTTGGCTCAATTAGATCGAACGTATATCACAAGTGTTGAGAATGGAAAAAGAAATATATCGATCA
>JFJP01006023.1_pt1 | contig 11708 bp, 11 predicted proteins | sample 431651 | NCBI WGS metagenome assembly JFJP01 (sample SAMN02602958, study PRJNA72255) | Microbial mat metagenome, whole genome shotgun sequencing project. | biome: fresh water; feature: sink hole; material: water; isolation source: purple microbial (photo- and chemosynthetic) mats found in... | reverse complement strand
GGACGGCTCGGATTTGTCCACCGAAGACATGCAGCACTTTGCCCACTGGACCAACCTGTCGGAGACCACTTTTTTGCTGCCGCCGACACCCGAGGCCGTGGCGCAAGGCGCGCACTACCAGGTGCGCATCTTTACACCCGGTGGCGAGTTACCGTTTGCCGGCCATCCGACCCTGGGCAGTTGCCACGCCTGGCTGAAAACCCGTCAGATTGGAGAGCCAGCTCTAATGGACAACGTACCCGATGAGCTGCTACAGGAATGCGCTGTCGGACTGGTGCGCATTCGCCGCCAGGGCAGTCGACTGGCGTTTGCGGCGCCCATGCTGCAGCGCAGCACACCCGCGCCGGCCCAGGTGGCCCAGGTGGCCGCAGCGATCGGGCTCGACCCCCGGCACATCGTGGCCAGCCAGATGCTCGACAACGGGCCGACCTGGCTGGGCTTGCTGATCGACAGTGCCGAGGTCTTGCTGGGCTTGCAGCCGGACCACCCCGAGCTCAAACGCTTGGGACTTAAAGTGGGTCTAGCGCATATCCAGCTTGCGCTTCCAGCTAGCGGCTTGATAGCAAGGTCGAACCTCGAAGCGCGCTCGTTTGGGCCCCGCAGCCCAGCACAACACAGCACCCACAACGCGCCCCAGGTGCAGGTGCGGGCCTTTGCCGCGCCGGTCGGTGTCAACGAAGACCCGGTCACCGGTAGCCTGAATGCCAGCCTGGCGCAGTGGTTCATCGCTGATGGTTATGCCCCCAGCCATTACGTGGCGACTCAGGGCAGTTGCCTGGGTCGCCACGGCCAGGTGCATATTGAGCAGGATGAAAGTGCTCAGGTCTGGGTCGGTGGCGATGTGGTGACTTGCATCGAAGGCGTGGTCAACCTATGACAGACGGGTCTGGCGCGCACATAATCGGGTCATGCCACCGTTCACCGCCAAACTCGCCGCCCTACGCCAAGCCCCGGTCGTGGCTTTTGCTGCATAACAGGCCGATCAAGGCCGCAGCAGCGCATCCGGATTTCAGGCATGGGAACCCTCTACCTTGTACGCCACGGTCAGGCTTCATTGGGTGCCGACGACTACGACCAGCTCAGCGAACTCGGGCAGCGCCAGTGTGAGCGGCTGGGTAGTTACTTTGCCAGCCGGGGCGTGAGGTTTGACGCGGCCTACACCGGCACCCTGAAACGCCACACCCAGACACTGGCCGGTATCTGCCGTGGTGGTCAGTTCGCACTCGATGCAGCGGCATGTGCTGGTCTGAACGAATACGACAGCCAGGCCCTGGTGGCGGCGATTCACCCTGAGCCGCTGGCCAGACCGAGCACACCCGAGCTCCATCGCCATTACTTTCGCCTGCTACGCCAGGGCCTGACGGCGTGGATGCTGGGCAAGACCCAGCCGCACAACATGCCGAGCTGGCCCGATTTTCGCCAAGGCGTGGTGGCTGTGCTGGACCAGATTCGCCAGAGCGATGCCCACAGTGTGCTGCTGGTGTCTAGCGGCGGGCCGATTGCCTGCGCCGTTGGGTTTGTGCTGGCCACCCCGGCTGATGCCACGGTAGAGCTCAACATGCGCCTGCGCAACAGCTCGGTGACTGAATTTGCCTTTACCGCCACGCACCACGCGCTACAAACTTACAACACCCTGGGGCATCTGGACGCACCCGAATTTGACAGCTGGGTCACCCACGCCTGACCAATGCCCCAAGCGGGTCGCAGCATTGAAAAAGGCACCCGAAGGTGCCTTTTTTGTTGCCGAAAGGCAATCAGGCCTTGACACCCACCACGGCGGCGGTGTTCAGAGCTTGCTCGGTTGCCGCAGCAAGGTTGTTTTCGGCCATGACCAGCGCGTTCCTGGCAGCCGTTTGAGCGGTTTCTAGGGCGCTTTGGCTGGAGACCATGGCGCTCTTGATCACGGCCAAGGCCGACTCGGTGCCGGCTGGGGCATTTTTGACCATCTTGTCCATGGCAGCAGCGAACGCCTTCTGGCCTTCAGCGGCCTTGCTTTCGTAGGTCTTGGTGAATTCAGAGCTGGCTTCCACCACGATGCCATACACATGGCGACCATAAGCGGTCGCCTTTTCAGCCATGGGTGCCATCAAAGCGGATTGCAGGGCGATGAACTGCTGCGTGTCCTTGGCCGCCAGCAAGCTTTGGGTGTACTTAAAAGACTCGGTCATCAAGGCGCGGACAGCGGCCAGATTCAGTTCGACCAGCTTTTCAAAACCGGTGTAGGTCTTGGTAGCCAGGCCGCTGAAGGTGTCAAGGTTAGCCCGGTTTTTGGCAGTGATTTGGTCAGCGATGATCATCATGGTGATGTCCTTCAAAAGTGGGTTAACGATCCAGCGAGTGCCTGATGCAATTTATGTTGCAGTGCAGCATGATGCAAATTATAGGGATAACCCACCCCTTGGCAAGGGCTAATTTGCTGCATTGCAGCAAAAGTCTAGGGCTGCAACTCTAGCCACTCAAAACAAATCGGGTGATTGAAAAAACCGGTAGCAGTTTTTACCGGCCAGTTTGGCCTGGTACATGGCCAAATCGGCCTGACTCAATAAGGTGTCGGCATCCGGATCGCTGCCTTGTGGGTAAAAAGTGATCCCCAGACTGGCCGAAATCTGTAACTCAGCATCGTCAATCGAGACCGGCAGCGCCGCTGCCTGCAGCAAACGCAGCATCATGGTGTCGCAGTTGCTACGGTCCAGGTCAAGCAGCACCGCGACAAACTCGTCCCCCCCCACCCGTGCCAACGTGTCGCCTTCGCGCAGCGCCTGTTTCATGCGATGGGCCAGTACACTCAGCAAACGGTCTCCCACACCATGCCCCATGCTGTCGTTGACAAGCTTGAAACCATCCAGATCCAGATACACCAGGGCAATGGTCTGCTGGCGGCGCTGCGACTGAGCCATGGCCTGACGCATGCGATCAGACAGCAATATCCGGTTGGGCAGGGTCGTCAACACATCAAAATGGGCCAGCTTTTCGAGCTCTTTCTGGTGATTCTTCAATACCGAGATGTCGGAAAACAGCACCACCATGTTTTGCGCAACACCCGACTCGTCGCGCACCACGCTGATGGCCTGCAAGGTGGCAAACACCTCGCCACTCTTGCGCCGGTTCCACAGCTCGCCGGACCAGAAGCCGTGTGCGCTCAAATCATGCGCCATGGTGTCGTACACCTCGGCACCCTGCAACCGGGCACACAGGACTTCGCGCGGATTGCGGCCTAACAAGGCCTCTCGGCCATAACCGGTAATCTGGGTGGTGGCTTCGTTGACATCAATGATGAGGCCCTGCAGCGACAAAATCATGATGCCTTCACGGGCGTGGCTGAAAACGGCCGCCGCCTGGCGCAGTTTTTCCGTGGCCTGGTGTTTTTCAAGGGCAATGCTGACCAAATGCGCACAGCTTTCAACCAGCGCAATCTCGGCTGCGTCTGGTTGACGAGACTGGCGTGCATAAATCGCAAAGGTGCCCAACACCCGGCCGGTGGCAGCCAGAATAGGCTGCGACCAGCAGGCCGCCAGTTGCGCCTGTGCCGCCAGCTCACGGTAGTCCTTCCAGTCATCATGGGTTGCAATGTCTGCCACCACCACGCGCTCGCCCAGACAGGCCGCCGTACCGCAGGAGCCAACCCCGGCCGAAGCCTCCAGACCGATCAGTGCCGCAGAATAATAATCAGGCAGGCCCGGCGCCACGCTATGGACAAAGTATCGCCCCTGCGGATCCAGCAGCAAAATGCTGCCTATCAAGCCGGGCATCATGCCCTCAAGCCCCTGTACCAGCGCCAGCAAGACCCGCTCCCATGGGGTGTCGGCCGACAGCAGCTCCAGCACCCGGGTGCGCAATTGTTCCTGCTGCTGCGCCTGTTTTCGTTCATGGATGTCGCTGTTGGTGCCGACCAGGCGCAGCGCCTTGCCGGCCGCGTCACGCGCCACCACCATGCCCCGACCCAGCATCCAGCGCCAGCTGCCGTCTTTGCAGCGGGCGCGAAACTCAATCCGGGCCGCACTGGTGGTGCCATCGAGGTGGGCTTGCAAAAGCTGCATGACATGCGCCATGTCGTGCGGATGCACGCGGCTGGACCACTCTGAAGCCTGGTTGCCAATTTCGTCCTCGGCAAAGCCCAGCATCTCTTTGTAACGCTTTGAAAACACCGCGTAACCGGTCTGAATATTCCAGTCCCACACGCCGTCGCCCGAGCCTTCCAGGGCGAATTTCCAGCGCTCTTCGCTAGCTGCGAGCTGCTCACTGCGCTGCTTGCGCGCCGAGATATCACGGTGAAAGGCGTAAATTTGCCCGCCATCCTGGTTGTGAAACCGGGCGCTGACCTCGACATCCCAAACCGAGCCATCTTTGCGGAAATGCCGGGTTTCAAACACCTGGTGACCGACCTCAATCAACGCGCTGACGCGCTGCTCGACATCGACCGGGTAGGGTTGAGCATCCAGGTCGGCCAGGCATCGAGCCAACAGTTCGCTGCGGCTGTAGCCCGATTGCTGGCAATAGGTGCTGTTGACATCCAGCACCTGCCCTTGCAGGTCAGTGCGCATGAAGCCATCCAGCGCAGTATCCAGAATGCTGGCCAACGTGCTGTGGCTGGCTCCCATCGTATCCTGGGCTTGCCGGCGGGCGGTGACGTCGGCCAGAATCAAGCGCAACAGCGGCGCGGTATTTTCCTGCTGCAGCGCAGAGCCTTCAAGCAGCGCCCAAAATTGCCGGTGGTCGTGCCCGATCATCCTGATCTCGATGGGCCGGCTGTCCTCGCCGTGCAACAGGTTGGAACAAAAACTGGCAAAGCGCCCGGTGTCGCCGGCCTCAACAAAACGCCGCAAAGGCTTGCCGGTCAAAGAGGCTGCATGGTGGCCCAGCAGTGCCTCGCAGCACTGATTGACCTGGACAATCTGCCCCCACTCATCGAGGGTGCAATACCCTACCGGCGCACGGTGGTAGAGATCGGCATAGCTGGCACGAGCCGCCTCCAGCGCAGCCGTGGTTTGCAGCAGTTCCTGGTTTTGCAGCTCCAGCTCGACCTGGTAGATGCTGAGTTCGTACAGCAACTGGCGCATCTGGTCTGGCGACAGATGCTGCGACACATCGGGCAGGCGCGGCCCTTTCAGACGCAACTGCTCCTCGGCGCGTTGGCGCAAGTCACCCGGGCCGGGCGATGAGTGGATCATGGGGCAATAACAGCAACAATGTGGTAGACGGCATACTCGACAACTATCCAAACGACCGCTCAAACCATGCTCAGGCTTGTATCAGCCTGATTCTTTGGATGGGCATCATAAGTGAATTCGGGCCAGAGTGCCATCCATCCGGGGACAAGGGTGGCCGGGACGCATCAGCGCCAGAGAATCAGCGCCGTACCCAGCACGGTCAACACCGAGCCCAGCCAGGCCCAGGGCGCGGGTGCGCGTTTGAGCTGGAACCACAGCAGCGGCAGCACCAGGATGGGCGACACCGACGACAAGATGGCGACCATGCCAACATCGCCCTTTTCCAGCGCCAGCAGCACCAACGTCATGCCAACGCCCATGGCGACAAATCCGTTCAGGGCGGTTTGTGCCAGCACCCGCAGTGTCGGTGCCTGGTGCGCCCGCGCCGCAGCAAAGCCTGAGGCGAGCAACACAAAATGGGCACAGGTGGCCACCGTCACCCGCACCGCCGAGGCCATTACCGGGTCCACTTGCTGCGCCATCACCGGCTTGGCAATGAGCGAGCCAACTGCCTGACACAGCGCGGCCAGCAGCGCCAGCGACACGCCTGTGCCCACATGGCCCCGGTCGGCCTCCCAGGCGTGGGTTTCATCCTTGTGACGCCCCAGCACAATCGCCGTCATCACGCCCACCAGGGTCAGCACCGCGCCGACAAAGGTCTGCAACCCCATGCGCTCACCCAGCACGGCAAAGCCCAGCACCGCACTGAAAGCCGCATGAGTGGCAAACAACACGCCGGCACGGCGCGGCCCCAGGCGGTTCATGGCCGCAAACAACGCGGTGTCACCGACAAAAATGCCAATCAGGCCGCTGATTGCCATCACGCCCCAGTAGCTCAATTGAAAACCACGCCAGGAACCCGTAACACCCACCACCGACCACAGCATGAAGGCCACCATCAGCATGCGCCAGCGGGTAAAGGCAAACGCGCCCAGGTGACGCGAGGGCATCACCGACATCACGCTCCCCAGCGCCCAGCACGCCGCCGCACCGAGTGCAAACAGGTCGTAGGCGGCCATCATGCGTGTTTCAGAGACCCGCCGGGGCACCCTGCCGGGCCGAACACCTCATCACAACACCGGCTGAGTCCGTAGGGTGTCGGCAGGCAGCCGATCAACTTCAGCCAGCAAGCGAGCCAACGCACGGCCAGCGGCGGCCACCAGGGCATGGCCTTTGTCCACCGTGGCAGCGGCCGCATTGCCCACTGCGCCCGCCGGGTTGTAGTCCTGCATCTGCCAGCCCAGCTTGGCACTTTTGCCATTGCCCAAAATCGCGAATTGACCAGCCCGCCCCTGCGATGCCGAGGCAAAGTGCTGCGCCTGCGTCATGTCCACATGGGCCGGGTCCAGCGCCAGCATCATCGAGGTCTCGATTTCACCCGCATGGATGCCAAAGCGGTGTTCCTCGGGGCTGAACAAGGCATTCACGTCCTGCCCCTGCGCATCCACCAGCGGCAGATTGAACCAGCTCACGCTGTACACCAGCATATCGAGGCGCGCGCGCAGGTCACGCGCCACCAGTTCCATCACACTGACATTGCCGCCGTGGGCGTTGAACAAAACCATCTTTTTGACACCGCTGGCAGCCACCGATTCGCCAATATCCGTCCACAGTCGCAGGATGGTCTCGTTTTTCAGCGTCAGGGTGCCGGCAAAGTGCGCGTGCTCGGGGCTCAGACCAACGGCTTGGGTGGGCAAAAACAGCACCTTCAGGTCGGCCGCCAGATGGGGCAAGGCGGTTTTCACGATGCTGTCCACCAGCACCGTGTCCACACTCAAAGGCAAATGCGGCCCATGCTGCTCGGTAGCCGCCACCGGCAACACCGCCGTGGTGCGGGCCGCGTCACCGCTGCGGCGCAGGCGATCAAAGTGGGCGGTGGTCCAGTCAGCCCAGAAGCGAGAGGCAGTGGTCATGGTGAATGCCCGGCGTTATAACAATGAGGCTTACGCCTTTTTCATGAATTCGGCCTTGAGCATGAAGGCACCCTGGTCGGTTTTGCAATCCACCGCATGATCGCCCGCGCCTTCAGGCAAGCGAATAGCCTTGATTTTGGTGCCCTTTTTCAGCACGATGGACGAGCCCTTGACCTTCAGGTCCTTGATCAAAATCACCGTGTCTCCATCGGCCAGCGGGTTACCGTTGGCATCTTTCACCGGGCCAACCGCCACTTCACCCTCTGTGGCTGCGCCGGCCTGGGGCCATTCAAAGCCGCAATCCGGGCAGACATAGTTGCTCCCATCGGGGTAGGTGTTTTCAAGCGTGCACTGCGGGCAGGCGGGCAAATTGGACATGGTGATGGGGCAAACAAAAATGGTTTTCAACGAACGACTGCAAGTTTAGCAACGAAGTTCAGTCAAGCTCACTCCACACGGGTCAGGTTGGCGTCAGCGTAACCCGACCTGCGCAAGCTGAGGTTCATGGCCAATCAGCTTGCTTTTTCAGGCCAAATGCGACAACGTGTCTCATCGGGTGCCGGATCACGCCGCGCAGGGGCGAAAATGGGCGGCATGACACAAGACCTCTTTCGTACCAACGCTTACCAAACCGAATGCACCGCCACGGTGACTGCCATCACTGCCCAAGGCATTGGACTGGACCGAACCGTGTTTTACCCGCTGGGCGGTGGACAGGCCGGCGATACCGGCTGTCTGGTGCTGGCTGACGGCCGCCAGATTGACATCATCGACACCCGCAAAGGCCGGACCGAAGATGGCATTTTTACCCATGAAATATGCCACCAGCCCTTACCGGACTTGCGTGAGCAGCTATTGAATCAGGATCACACTACACCCTTCAAGCTGGCCATAGGCGACACCGTCACGGCCCGCATCGACTGGGCACGGCGGCTGCGCATGATGCGTTTTCACACCTGCAGTCATCTGCTGTGCCACATCGTGCCGCAACTGGTCAACGGCTGCTCAATCACCCCCGACTATGCGCGCCTTGACTTCAACATGACTGAGGCGCTGGACAAAGAGACACTGAGTGCCGCCATCGCGCGGTTGGTGGCCGCAGCACACCCGGTCACGGTCGGCACCATCACAGAGGCCGAGCTCGATGCCAATCCGGCACTGGTCAAAAGCATGTCGGTGCAGCCACCGCGCGGCAGCGGACAGATTCGCACCATCCAGATAGGCACCAACACCACGATCGACCTGCAACCCTGCGGCGGCACACATGTGGCCAACACGGCTGAAATTGGCCAGATCATCGTCACCAAGATCGAGAAAAAGTCGGCCATGACCCGGCGCGTGGTGCTGGGGTTTGCACCCTGTGCGGTATGAGCCGCGGCCAGGTCAGAAACATCACCGGCGACAGCTTTTTTGCCTGGGACGGCGATGTGCTGGTGGTCAACATTCTGGGCAAACCCAGCGCCAGCAAAGATGCCATTGGAAAACCCAAGGGAACCCAGCTCAAGGTCAGCGTCACCGCCGCGCCCCAGCACGGCAAAGCCACTGACCACATGCTGCGTTTTCTGGCTCCGCTGTTTGGCGTGAGTGTGTCAGCCATCGAGGTGGTTTTTGGCCAGGAAAACGTCAACAAACAGTTGCGCATCAAGGCACCCACCCAACTTCCGCCGGCATTTACCCGCGCTGCTGATTGACGTTCTTTGCTGAATGCTGTGCGCCAAAGAGGCCCGGCTTGTTTTGGGCATCTCTCGTCGCGCACCATTGTCGTGACTGGATTAACGCAAGAATGTCAAGAACATCGGTAGCAGGCAAGACCTTCGTGCGGACATCACCGTCGGTATGTTACTGGTCCTGCTTTTGGCCATGCTCGATGCCACTTGGTCTCTGGTACCGGATATCTTGGTCAAGTACGAAGTCGGCGAGGTGGCGGGTTCACGGATTGCGGCCATCGAAAACCCGGATCACATGAAGGGCCATGTAGCCGAACATGACCTGACGGTGAGCGACCGGATGGCCGGGCCGGGACAACCCGCATTGCCACCGCGTATGCCAAAGCTCTGCCAACCCTGGAAACCAGGCCTGCGGCCCTTGGCAAGCTGCCGCACCGACCCGGAATGGGGTTGTCAGATCGGGGATGGATCAGGCGTAATACGCGCCACCATTGATGTTCAGCGTGGCACCGGTCATGTAAGCCGAGATGTCAGAGGCCAGATATGAGCACAGACCACCGATTTCTTCTGGCTTGCAAAGGCGCTTCATCGGAATCGCATCAACGATACCCTTGAGGACATCTTCGCGGATCGCCATCACCATCTTGGTGCCGACATAGCCGGGGGCAATCGCGTTGACGGTAACACCCTTGTTGGCCAATTCCTGTCCGAGCGACTTGGTAAAGCCAATCACACCCGCCTTGGCGGCAGCGTAGTTGGACTGACCTGCCTGGCCCTTGACACCGTTCATGGACGACATGTTGATGATGCGACCCCAGCCGCGCTCGGCCATTTTTGTGGAGACTTGCTTGGTCATGTTGAACAGGCTGGTCAGATTGGTGCTCATCACCGCATCCCACTGGTCTTTTTCCATCTTGCCAAACATGCGGTCGCGCGTGATGCCGGCGTTGTTCACCAGAATATCGATCGGGCCACCGGCCTTTTCTTCGGCTTCGGCCACCATCGCCTTGCAGTCTTCGATCTTGGAAATATCACCAGCAACACAGATGAAATCCTTGAAACCGGCGGCCTCCATTTCTGCCACCCAAACGTCTTTTTTGTCCAATTCCGGGTGATAGGCAGCCACCACCTTGTGGCCGTCATTGGCGAATGCCTGGCAGATTGCCGTGCCAAGCCCACCCATTGCACCAGTAACCAGAGCGATACGATTTGCCATTTTGCTGAGTCTCCAAAAAAAAATAGTGAGTTCAAATGAAAAAAGCGGTGACGATCTGTTGGTGCCGCCAGGCACGCGACAGCATCGCCAAGAACGCCTCGGTACTTACGCAGCCCTAGCATCCGCGACCCATCAAGGATAACGGATAGGAAATTCAACCGCGTAGGTGCGAGTATGGCATGGCTTGTGCGCAATGTGGAGCCATGTCGTCATATTTGGATGGCGGAGTTGAGCGCTTATATTGGTAATCAGGTCTTCGTGAACACGGGCCCTTTTGGCTGAGAACGCGACGCGCCCGATTGAGGAATCCAGGGTGAACGGACAGATCGGCCAGAGGCGCCGATGGCTGTTGACATCGGCCAGCATGGCCTGTCATGCGCCTGCTGGCGCGGCGATGGCCGGGGCACAGCGCGGAAAAGTGATCACAAAGCGGGCACCACCGCCCGGCCGTTGTTGCAACTCGATGTGTCCACCCAGCATGCCGGTAACGATGTTGTGCACGATGAAAACGGGTCAAACACGCGGCGCACCAGTTCATCAGGGATGCCGCAACCATCGTCGCCCAGGGTCAGCCTGATCTGGTCTGCCTCGGCCTGGGCGCTGATGCTGATCAGGCCCTGGGTTCGATCACCAAACGCGTGTACCAGGCTGTTCTGAACCAGGTTGGAGACCACCTGGCCCAGCGGCCCCGGGTAGCCGTCAATGACCAGAGGCGGAATCTGCACCTCGACCTGGGCCGGGCTGCGTTTGATCATGGGTTGCAGGGTCAGCAAAATCTCATGCACAAATTCGGCCAGCTCGAACTCGCGCCGCTGCACACTGGTCTGATCGACCGCCACACGTTTGAAGCTCGAAATCAATTCAGCCGCCCGCTCCAGGTTCCGGGTGGCAATCATGCCGGCGGTCTCAACCTGGCCCATGAAGGCCTCCAGATCGGAGCGGCGCAGCCCTTGCCCCACCTGGCCCCGAAAAGTCTTGGCGCGCTGCTCCAGCGTGGAAATCGCCATCAGTCCATTGCCAATGGGCGTATTAAGCTCATGCGCAATGCCCGCCACCAGCGCCCCCAGCGATGCCAGTTTCTCGGACTGCACCAGATGGTCCTGCATCAGGCGCAAGTCAGTAAATGCCTTTTGCAAGTCCAGATTGGCCTGGGTCAGACTCTGGGTGCGTTTGCGGATGCGCTCTTCGAGTTCGGCATTGAACTCGCGCAGGTCGTTTTCCATCTGCCGCTTTTCGGTGATGTCATTCAGCGAATAAATCACCAGTTCACGCCTGGCAACGCAGACCCGACCGAGCGAGCCCTCGGCCAGAAACGGCTCGCCGCTGGCGCGACGGGCCCTGGTCTCAACCCGTGTGACAATTTGCTGGCTCTCAACCTGCGCCAGCAGCTCCGCGCCAACCAGGGAGTCCACCAGAAAGTCCGAATTGGACAGGTGTGAGGCCAGCGCCTGCTCGTGCGTGTAGCCGATCAATTGCTCCCAGGCCTGGTTGACATCGGTGTGGACATAAGTATTGCCGCGCTTCTCCAGCACCCCAACCGCCACCGGACTGGCATTGAAGAAGACGTTGAATTTTTGCTCATTGGCTCGAATCTCCTGCTCCTTTTGCTTCATTTCGGTGATGTCGATGTCCATGCAGACAAACTGAAGCCCCTGGTTGATGTCAGGAATGGAAAACGTGGTGGACAGAATATGGCGTTCTTCAC
>JFJP01020596.1_pt1 | contig 11709 bp, 9 predicted proteins | sample 431651 | NCBI WGS metagenome assembly JFJP01 (sample SAMN02602958, study PRJNA72255) | Microbial mat metagenome, whole genome shotgun sequencing project. | biome: fresh water; feature: sink hole; material: water; isolation source: purple microbial (photo- and chemosynthetic) mats found in... | reverse complement strand
AGCGCGCCGGTGCCGCCGACCATGTCGCGATCGTCCTCATCGAAGTAGTGGTCGGCGCGGAGTTGCACATCGAGGGCGGCGGTCAGCGCCTCGCTGGCTGCGTAGCGCGCCTCGACGCCGACCAGGCCGCCGACATAGACGTCTTCCTTGGTGTCGTTCTCGGTCGCATAGATGTTGCTGTCGCTGCCGACCGTGAGCATCGCCTTGGGGTGCACGGTGAGCGTACCGTTGGCGTAGGCCAGATTGCCCATCGGCAGGATGTTGAAGTCGCGCACCTGCACCGGGGCTTCGGCCTCGCCAGCGTGGGCGGCGGAGGCCGCGAGCAGGATGGCGGGGACGATACGGAGGGGACGAAGCATGGCGTGTTCCGATGGATGTGCCTCCATTGATCGCCCGTTCACAGCGAGAGTCAAGACAGGACAGGGACGATTGCGGTTGCGCCGCCGCCGCCAGATCGATCCGATGTGGCGCGTGCTCGACCTGCACTGCCACCTGCTCGCCGCTGTCGACGATGGCCCCGCCGATCCGGCCAGCGCCCTGGCGCTGCTCGTCGGATTACGTCAACAAGGTGTGGTTTCCGCGGTTGCGACCCCGCATCTGCTCAGCCCCCGGTTCGCCCCTGACGGTCTGGAGGCGATGATCGCCGAGGCCTGGCCACGTCTGCAGGACCAGGCCGCCTCCATTGGCCTGCATGTGTTTCTCGGGGCAGAGAATCACTGCTCGGGCCAGCTCGATCCCGAGACCTTTGCCACAGCCGCCCACCCCCTGGGCGACGGACCCTGCGTCCTGGTCGAACTGCCCGACGACCACCTGCCCGCCCGGGCCTGGGCGAGCTGCTTCGCCCTGGTGCGCAGCGGGCGGCGGCCGGTGCTGGCGCACCCCGAGCGCTGCCGTGGCCTGCGCGGCGACGACGAGGGGCTCGCCGCCTTCGTCGCCAGCGGCGGCCTGCTGCAGATCACGGCCGGACACGTCGCGGGCATCCACGGCTGGGCCATGCGCTGGCGCAGCCGCCGCCTGCTGGCGCGCTTCCCCCAGGCCTGCGTGCTGGCGTCCGACGCGCACGATCTGCGTGCTCGACGTCCGGCCTGGGACCGGCTGCCGGCCAAATTCCGGCGCTGGATCTGCCCGGACCTGCCAAGCCTGGCGAGGTGGCAGGGAGGGGCCTGAACAGCCCGCTGCCTACAGCGACTTCGGCGCGCCTTTGGGAGCCGGAGCGGCGTCGGGCTTCTCGCCCTTCTTGGCGTCGGCCTCGGCCTTGGCCTTGTTCTCGGCGTCGAGCTTGGCCTGCTCGGCCGGCTCCAGCGGCAGGGTCTTCAGGACCTCGGCGGCCTGGGCCTTGGCCGGATGCTCGGAGGTCGAGTCGGCGGCGGCCTGCAGCAGCAGACGGGCGGTGGCGATCGATTCGGCGATGAAGGCCGCCTTGCGCTCGTCGTCTGCGGCGGGCTTGGGCATCGCCTGCACCTCCGCCCACATCAGCCGGCCGGCGTGGTAGCGGGCTTCGCACTTCTGCTCCGGCGACCCGTTGGGCAGCGCATCGAGGGCGAGCAGGGCGACGATCGCACCTTGACGGTCGCTGTCGACCTTGCCCAGGCCGATGCCGAGCTGGACGCGGGCGGCTGCCGCAGGGTCGCTGGCGAGGGCGGGCAGCATGCGCTCGTAGATCGCCGAGGCCTCCTTGCCCTGGCCGGCGGCGCGCTGCGCATCGGCGATGAACAGGTTGAAGTGCAGCCAGGCGTCGCGCTCGCTCTCGGCGCTGAACGAGGCCTTGCTGATCATGCGACGCAGCTCGGCGGGGTCGTTCTTGTTCAGTGCCAGGACGGTGCGGATGGCGGCGGCGCGGACGTTGGCCTGCTGTCCGAGCCTGCCCTTGGCGTCCTCCTCCAGCTTCTTGGCCACTGCGTCGGCCTTGGCGTCCTTGGCCATGGCCAGCGACATGCCCAGGCGGTAGCGCGCGTCGAGGGCGCGGGGATGGGCGGGGAACTTGTCGACCACCTTGGCGAATTCGGCAGCGGCCAAGGCGTGTTTGCCGTCGAGCTCCCAGCTGGCGCCGGCCTCGAACGCGCCCACGACCTGCTCGGCCTCGCGCTCGCCGCCGGCGAGCTGGCCGAAGAGCTCGGCCGATTCGGCGAACTTGCCGCGCTCACGCGCCTCCAGGCCCTGGCTGTAGGCGCCGGCCTGGCGCTCGAAAGCGTAGAGCACCGCGCGGATGTCGCGCCGCGGCGTCTTATTCTCCTGGCCGGGATCCGGGCTCAGGCGCCAGCGTACCTCCTCGATCGTCTCGGCGACGATCCAGCGATTGGCAGGCCCCTTGTCCTTGATCGTGATCTGGTCCATCACCACCTCGCCGGCGGCGGCGAGGGCGACGAGGGAGAGGAGGCAGCAGATGGAGAGCTGGCGCATGGGTCTACCTCGACAGGTAACGGCGGTATTCGGCCTTCAGCTCGCCGGAAGCCTGGGCCTCGGGCAGCCTATCGATCTTCTGGCCGAGCTGGCGGACGAGTTGGCCGGCCTCGGCGGTCGCCGAGCCGCCATCGCGGGCGCTGAGCGCGATCACCGCGTGATCAAAGGCCTCGAACAGGGTCGCCTCGGAGCCGGCGAGCAGCTTGGCCCAGGCGAGCTGAGCGCGGGCGCGGGTCGGGCTGTCGGCGGCACCGTAGGCGAGACGGCGCAGGGTGGCGATGGCCGGCTCGGTCTGCCCGGCGGCCTGCTGCGCGGCGGCGAGGGCGACGCCGATCCGGCCGAACAGCTCGGTGTCCCTGCCCGCATCCAGCTTGAGGAAGGCGGCGGCGAGGGCCTTGGCCGCCTCGTCGTGCTTGCCGTCGGCGCCGAGCAACTCGCCCTGGCCCAGGGCGCCGAGGCAGAGCGACTCGATGTCCGGCCGCTTGGCCAGTTCGCTGTAGGCCTTCAGCGCCCCGGCGGCATCGCCCTTCTTGGCCAGCGACTGGCCGCGCAGGTAGGTCAGGCGCGCCTGCTGCGCGCTCTTGGGATTGAAGGCCAGGAGGCCGTCGATCGCCTTGATCGCGTCATCGGGCTTGCCCGCCAGGACGAAGGCCTCGGCGGCGCGGAGGAAGGCGCTCTCACGCGTGTACCAGGTGTCCTTCTTGGTCGTCGATTCCAGGAACTGGGCTGCGGCCTCGGCCCATTGGCCCTTGTCAGCGAACGTATCACCGCGCAGCCAGGAGACTTCCTTGGGCTGGACGTACTCGACGCGCAGATAGCGCTTGCGCTCCAGCGGCGAGGTCGGGCTGTCGCGCTTGTCGTCGAGGGTGGCGACGACGCCGTCGCTCGTCTCCGAGACGACCCAGACGTTGGCCATCACCCGATCGGGCAGCACCACGGTACCCTGATGCGGGGCGAGGACCTCGCCCGCGCACACGGCGGCGAGCGACAGGCAGCAGGCGAGCAGGGAGCGGATCACGGCTTGGCCTCCGGTGCAGGTGCAGGCGCAGGTGCAGGCGCAGGCGCAGCGTCCACCGGCGGCGTCTCGGGTACGGCTACCGGGGTCGGGGTCGCCTCCGGTTCGGGTGGCGGCTCCTTGCCCTCCTCCCACAGGAAGTTCACGACCGTACCGTCATCGAGCTCACGCCGCACGGCGACGAACTTCGGCGCATCGACCGGCACGAAGATCAGCGCCGGCTTGCCATCGATCTCGACCTCGGTGATGGCGAAGCTCGGCTTGATGGTGACCCCGGGCTGGGCGAAGATCGCCAGGTAGCGCTTGCACAATTCGACCGACAGGGCGTTGCCGGCGCGGCGCACCCGTTTGTCATCGCGGCGCTCGCGCGGCCGCAGCTGCAGGTCGTCAGCCGGGGTCGACTGGTTGACCGCATCGAACCGCAGCCGGTCGTTGACCAGCTTCGGATCCTTCAGCGCCAGAGACAGCTCCATCACCTGGATCACCGCCGTCCAATACACCGGCGTGCCGTTCTGCGAGTCGCTGCGCACCTTGGCAGCCTTGATCTGGGTGGCCTTGAGCACTTCCTCGCTGACCTTGCCGGTCTCTTTGTATTCGTCGATGGTCAGCTCGACGGTGGCGGAGAGGTACTCGGGCTTGGTCGGATCGTAGGCGATGAGCTTCTCGTACAGGGCGTTGGCCTTGGCCTTCTCGCCCTGCTCGCGGAAGCCGAAGGCGAGCTTGGCGGTGACGGCCAGCTCGCGGCCAAGCTGCTGCATCTGCCCTTCCAGCTTGGCCAGACCCTCGTCGATCTTGGCGAAATCGGCGCCAAGCGACATCCTGGCCCGCGCTGCGTCGGCGCGCAGGGCGCGGATCGCCTCGATGGCGCGGACGAAGTCACGCTTCTTCTCGCGCCAGTCGGCCTCGGGGAGGCCGTCGATGATGCGCTGGGCGAGTCCTGGATCGTCATGGAGCAGATCCAGCACCTCCTCCCACTTGGCGCGCAGCTCGGGACGGCCGCGGATCGGGCCGTCGAGCGCCGCAAGCACCTCCTTGGGCTTGTCGCGCAGGGCGGCCAGCTCGGGGTCGTCGCCCATGGTCTTGAGATAGAGCTCGAACAGACGGCAGGCGCGGCCGTGCTCGTCGAGGTCCCAGAGCACGTTGCCGACCTGCAGCATGAGATCGGGCTTGCTGGCGGCGGTGATGGTCGGCTCGATCAGGTCGGCATAGGCGCGGGCCGCCGCCTTCTGGATCTCGCCGAGCTGCGGCGGCGCACCGGGCCGGCTGCGCATGGCCGGGATCTGGAAGTTGGCGATGACGTTGAAGACGTAGGCGATCTGCACGCCCTGCTTGGCGACCTTCTCCTCCTGGGTGTTGAGTCGCTCCTTCTGCTTCTTCCAGATGTCATAGACGGTCTGCACGCGCGGCCACGAGGCGACCAGGAGGGCGGCGTCGAGGCGCTTCGCCTCGTCCTTGACCTGGGCCTGGTACCACTGGCGCAGGGCCTGGCACATGTAGCCGAGCATCTGCGCCGCCTTGTCCTGGTCGCTCGGCGCGTTGGTCCAATAGGCCGCATCGAGCATGTCGAGGACACGCAGGTTGTCCTCGCTGCTCAGCGCGATCACCGCCTCAAGTGACTGACCGTCGCGCAAGGCCTGGTTCAGCACGCGCTTGCGCGCCGGATCCTTCGTCTTGGGCAGCTCCTCCTTGGCCCGCTTGGCGACCTCGGCGGCCTCCTTCATCGCCTTGTCGGCGATCGGCTTGCGCTCGTCGGGCTTCTTCAGCTTGTTGAGCCAGCTCGAGAAGACGTACGAACGCATCGAAGCGGTATCGTAGAACTCGTCGGGATACTTCTTGCCGTAGGCCTCGGTCAGCTCGAGGGCGCGTTTGAAGTCGCCCTCCTGGATCGCGATGATGATCTGGATGCGGTCGAGGGCCTTGCCGCCGTCCTCGGGGCTGACCGAGTTGACCAGGTTGATGCTGTCGTCGTAGATCTGCGTCACCGCCGAGCCCCGGCCCGCCGCCAGCAGGTTGGAGGCGTAGGTCACCGAGTTGCGGGCCAGCAGGCTGACGAAGCGGCCGCTGGCGGTCCACTTGCCGTTCTTGTCGCGCCACGGCGTCTTGCCCTTCAGCTCCTTGGTCCGCGCCTCGAGATGGCGCAGGCCGGCCTGGGCGACCAGGGCGGCATGCCAGCGCATGCCCAGCTTGCTCATGCTCTCGGCGTAGCGGAACCACAGTTCGGGGGCGGCCTCGTCGGCGCCCTCGGCGTAGCTGGCGCTGGCCAGGCCGAGCACGCCGTTGCGCAACGCGACCGCAGCGGTGATCAGCGACGAGCGCTGCAGCGCGGCATCGCCGCTGGCGTTGGCCTGGCGCAGCATGGCGTTGCCCATCAGCACGGCGCCGGCGGGATCCTCGGCGATCGGCTGGGCGCCCCACGCGCTGCCGGCCTGGGGCTGTACGGCGCCGCCCGGACGCCAGCTGATCATGATCAGGGCATTGCCCGCCAACGGATTGGCGCGCACGGCCGAGACGGCGCTGAAGGCGCCGGCGGCGGCTGGATCGTTCTTGGCCTGCATCAGGCGGCCAGCCTGGAAGTAGATGCGGGCGATCTCGGCAGCTCGCTCGGTGTTGGCGTGGTCGAGGCGGAAATGGCGGTCGGCCTTGGTCTTGTCCTTGAACTCCTTGAACGCCTCCAGGCCGACCTGGTACCACTTCGGCGCCACATCGCGGCCCATCTCGCGGCACCAGGCGAGGTAGTTACCCCAGCTCTTCGCCTGCAGGGTGCGGATCTCCTCGGCGACCGCCGGCTCCCTGGCGTAGTCCTTGCCGACATCGAGCTCGAGGATCTTGCGCAGATCGGCAGACATGTCGTCGGCGTTGATGCCCTTGACCTTGAAGCGCGCCCCCTGGGCAGCGAGGTCGAGGGACAGGGCGCGCAGATAGGGATGATAGTCGCCCCAGTTGTAATCCCAATCCTGCAGGAGGGCTGCGTTGGCGGTGGTGAAGCGCTTGAGGAATTCGATCGCCGGACCGTCCTCGATGCCGAAGTCCTTGCCGCGCTCGGCCACCTCGCGCAGGACCTTGACCGCGAAATAGGTGGCGCGCACGGCGTCGAGCCGCATCTCGACCGCGGCCTGCGCCATCTTGAGGAACTTGGGGTCGTTGTCGTTGAGCAGGAGGCCGTCCTCCTCGGCCTTGGCGTTGGCCTTCACCGCCGCAAGGCCGGTATCCCAGTTGGCGCTGGTCGCCGCGATCAGGGCCTGGGTCGTGGCGTTCAGCGCCGCCTTGCGCTCGGCGATCAGTCCCATGCGCTCGGGCACCTGGTCCTGGCCGACCACGCGCAGCAAGTCGTTGACCAGGCGGATGACCACGCCGCTGCCGGTCAGCTTGTCGGCCAGGATCTTGGGCAGCTTGTTGGCCTTGGCCGCGGCCTTGAGCTCGGCCTCGAGCGACCGGGCCTCGGCGGCCAGGCGGGTCTGCTCGGCCTTGTCGAGGACCAGGGTGCGGAAGCGATCGGCATGGTACCAGGTGAGGAACTTGCCGTGCCACTCCGCCTCGGGATAGGCCGCCTTGACAAAGTCGGCGATCTGGCGCTGCGCTGGCAGGCGGTATTCGCGCTCGACCAGGCTGAGGACGGCCTCGAGATGGGCGTCGCGCTCGGTGCCGCTGGCGGCGGCCCATGCTGCCGTCGGCAGCAGACCGAGGGCGAGCAGGGTGGGGGCGATCCGGTGCAGGCGGCTGAGCATCATGGCGGCTCCACTGGGGCGGGCTGCCAGTGTGATCGGGCATGCCGCACCCGCCAGCCACGAGCCCGAAGCTCGTCAGCGAGTGTGACACAAAGCGAGGGTCCCGCCCTCGGTAGGATCAACGCAGGAGCGAGGCGGGGGTTCGCCGCGGTCCCATGACGCCGGTCGGCAGCGGTACCAGTTCGGGACCGGCAAGTACCCCGTTGCGCAACTGAAACCATCCCAACGCCCCGACCATGGCGGCGTTGTCGGCGCAGTGGCGCGGCTCGGGCAGCAGCAGTTGCCAGCCGCGCTCCGCGGCCAGGACGCCGAGGCGCTCGCGCAGGCCGCGGTTGCAGGCCACCCCGCCACCGACCGCGATGCTGCCGACGCGGTGCGTACGCGCAGCCAGATCCAGCTTGCCGACCAGGGCATCGACCACGGCGACCTGGAAGCTGGCGCAGGCGTCGGCGATCTGCTGCGGCCCCAGGCGCAGCGGGTCGCGGCCGAGCGGCCCGCGCGCGTGGTAGAGCAGGGCTGTCTTCAGCCCGGCGAAGGACAGGCGCAGCGTGCCGTCGTGCTGGAACGAGCGCGGCAGGCTGACCGCGGTCGGATTCCCCTGCCTTGCCAGCCGGTCGATGTGCGGACCGCCCGGATAGGGCAGCCCGAGGATCTGTGCCGCCTTGTCGAAGGCCTCGCCAGCGGCGTCATCGATCGTCCCACCGAGCAGCTCGGACACACCCGGCGCCCGCACCAGGTAGAGGTGGCTGTGTCCGCCGCTGGCGACCAGGCCGACGAAGGGATAGGGCACCTCGGGGCGGCCGAGATGCACCGCCGCGAGATGGGCAGCGATGTGGTCGACAGCGAGCAGAGGCAGGCTGCGGCGCAGGGCGATGGCCTTGGCCGCGGTGACGCCGCTGGCCAGGCTGCCGGCGAGCCCTGGCCACGCAGCCACCGCCACGCCTGACAGCACCTCCAGTCCCACCCCGGCCTCGGCCAGCACCCGCTCGACCAGACCGGGCAGGGCGGCGATGTGGCCGCGCGCGGCGATCTCCGGCACCACTCCGCCCCACGCCGCGAGATCGTCCTCGAGCGAGGCGCGGGCCTCGGCCAGCACGCGATGGCCGTCGGCCACCAGCGCCGCGCAGGCGTCATCGCAGGAGGTCTCCAGGCCGAGGATCACGCGATCGCCTCGACCACCGGCGCGCCACGCCGCGCCAGCGCCTGCCAACGGCGATCGAGGCTCCATACCGCGGCGCCGATGCGCCCCGCCACCGCCCACAGCAGCGCGGCCCGCCCCGGCAGCCGCTGGCCGGAACGGCGCAGGCGCCGGACCAGTTCGGCGGCGGCGAGGTGGTCATCGGGGCGCAGCACGACCTCGGGATAGCCGGAGAGGATCCACGCCAGCCGCGTCGCCTGGCGCTCGTCATCGAGCCGGGCGAGCAGATCCTGGCTGATCCAGCCGAGGGTCAGCACCCGGCGCGCGCGGGTCAGCTCGCGGAAGGCGTGCACGGCCCCCGGGTCGGGATCGAGCCGCCCGAAGGCGCGCACCCACACGTCGCCATCGGGGAGGACCGGCCGGTCGGAGTTCACGCCTGCTCATCCAGCGCCGAGGGCGCCGGACCGGCCGGGAAGGCGACCGTGCCGAGGTACTCCAGCGACTTGGCCTGGCGGCGCCAGGCGATCGCCTCGCGCACCGCTGCGTCGACCGCCTCGCGCTTGCTACGGTGGCCGCCAAGGCGCATGAGCTCCTCGACCGCCGGGATGTCGATGTCGAGGTTGGTGGCCATGACGCCAGCCTACGCGCGCTTCCGCCGCAGGAAGCCCGTGGCGAAGATGCCGAGCACGACCAGCGAGCTGGCCCAACCCTCGATCTCGATGAACGGACGGTGGTGCAGGGCCCACTCCGCCTCGGCATCGGCGAACTCGTCATCGCCCGCCTCGCCGGCGGCGAAGCGCACGCGCTTCGGGCCTTCAGGCGCCGTCAGGTTGACGTTCATGACATGCGGGATGGAGAAGTGCGGCGGCAGGTGCCGGTCGAGCTGCTGGCGGTACTCCAGTGCCGTGGTGTAGGTGGCGCCCTCGGGCAGGCGGCGCTCCAGACCGACGGCGTCCATGGGGAACTCCAGCAGCAGCTTCAGGCCGATGACCCCGACGGCGGCGAAGGCGCAGACCTCCAGGCGCGGGAACAGTTCCAGCAGCTTGACGAAGCCCTGCGCAGCGAAGCGCATGGCGAGGATGCCGAGCAGCCCGCCGAGGATCAGCACCCACAGGTGCTTCGACAGCGCCACCGCCGCGGCGATCGAATCGACCGAGAAGACGATGTCGGTGAGCTCGACCCAGACGACGGTGCTCCAGAAGGCGCCGAGCCCCCAGATCAGCTTCACCTGCCGGACCTCGTCCTTCTTCTGGCCGTGCTTGCGGAAGAAATCGATCGCCAGCCAGCACAGGTAGATGCCGCCGACCACCTTGATCCACCAGATGGTCATGATCCACACCGCCAGGAAGAGGGCGGCGATGCGGAAGACGTAGGCGCCGAGGATGCCGTAGCGCAGCGCCTTGCCGCGCTGCTCGGGCGGGAGGTCCTTGACCAGCAGGGCCAGGACCACCGCGTTGTCGCACGATAGCAGGCCCTCCAGGACGATCAGCACCAGCACGATCAGCAGGTCGTGCGGCTGGAACAGGTGGAGGTCGAGGGCGTGGACGAGCCATTCCATAAGGGCGGGCAGCATTGGACGGCGCGGCACGGGGCAAGGGGGTCCGGTCTCCGCAGCCGTCGATCACTGGGCCTGTCGGGGCCTGACCGCCATGCCCGGAGTCAGGGCCGCCGCGAGATCGCTGACCGGTCGCCGCGTGCGCCGGTACGAGGCCGGTCCGCATCCGACCAGACGGGCGAAGATGCGGCTGAAGTGATGGCGGTTGACGAAGCCGACGCGCTGCGCCACATCCTCGATCGGCACCGCGCCGGAGAGCAGCAGCTCGGCGGCATTGGCCACCCGGCGCTCGCGCACATAGGCCATCGGCGTGCGCCCGGTGCGCTGGTGGAAGACGTCGCCGAGATGGCGCGGACTGAGACCGCAGGCGCGGGCCAGCCGGGCGAGGTCGAGGTTCTCGGCGAGGTGCTCCTCGACGAAGCGGCGCGCCACCGCCACCGGATCGTCGCCCGAGATGCCGGCCACCAGCTGGTCCTGCGCCTCCGCCGGCAGGGTCGCCACCGCTCCGGCGAGGGCCTGCAGGGCGAAGGCGCGGGCGCGCAGCCTGCCGCCAGCCGTCCAGGCCGAGATCCCGTCGCACAGCGTGCGGATGGCGGCGCAGGCGGCGGGGTCCGGCGGCAGCGCGACCGGGGCGGTGAACAGTCCGCGGCCCCAGTCGGCGAGGTCGAGGTGGAGGTAGTGCTGGATGCCGGCCCGACCCTGGCAACGGGCGGTGAACTCGCCCCACGCCGGCAGCAGGTGCAAGCGCCCGGGAGTCAGTCGGTGGATCCCGCCCGGATGCACCACCTCGGCTCCGGCCAGCTCGTTCAGGTACACGCGCCAGAACGGATCGCACAGCCGGTGATTCCAGGCAGGCCCGATGTCCGCCTGCCAAGCGGTGAGTATCCGGCACAGCGGATCGATCGGGGCGGCTGCGGTCATGCCCGAGCATCACGCGAATGGACATAGACGCCAGCGATCGCAGGCATGGCGGCGTCGGCCCTCCGCCGCCATGCTGCGGCCAACGTCCTGACCACCGACGGCGACACCTCCTGGTTCGTCAAGGACCGCTTCGGCATGTTCATCCACTGGGGCCTCTACGCCCTGCCGGCGCGCCACGAGTGGATGCGCCACAACGAGAAGATGGGCAACGAGGAGTACGACCGGAAGTACTTCGGCCGCTTCGACCCCGACCTCTACGACCCCAAGCTGTGGGCCGAGGCCGCCGCCGGCGCCGGGATGAAGTACTACGTCGTGACGACCAAGCACCACGAAGGCTTCTGCCTGTGGGACTCGCAGCTGACCGACTACAAGGCGACCAACACGCCGGCCAAGCGCGACCTGCTCCGCCCGCTGGTCGAGGCGATGCGCGGCAAGGGCCTGCGCACCGGCCTCTACCACTCCCTGATCGACTGGCACCACCCCGACTTCATCGTCGACCCGCACATCGGCCCGCACCGCGAGTCGCCCGACCGCGCGCAGATGAACGTCGGCCGCGACCAGGAGCGCTACGCCGCCTACCTGCACGGCCAGGTGCGCGAGTTGCTGACCCAGTACGGCGATGTCGATGTGCTGTGGTTCGACTTCAGCTATCCCAAGCCGGACGGCAGCGGCAAAGGCCACAAGGACTGGAAGAGCGAGGAGCTGCTCAAGCTGGTGCGCCAGCTGGCGCCGAAGGTCATCCTCGACGACCGCCTCGACATCCCGCACGGCTGGGACGTCAAGACGCCGGAGCAGTTCAACCCGTTGAAGTGGCCGACCCACGAAGGCCGCAAGGTGGTGTGGGAGGCGTGCCAGACGCTGTCCGGCAGCTGGGGCTACCACCGCGACGAGTCGACCTGGCGCAGCGCCGACGAGCTGATCCGCACCCTCATCCACTCGGTGGCGCGCGGCGGCA
>JFJP01040188.1_pt1 | contig 11710 bp, 9 predicted proteins | sample 431651 | NCBI WGS metagenome assembly JFJP01 (sample SAMN02602958, study PRJNA72255) | Microbial mat metagenome, whole genome shotgun sequencing project. | biome: fresh water; feature: sink hole; material: water; isolation source: purple microbial (photo- and chemosynthetic) mats found in... | reverse complement strand
GCCACATTTAAAATATCGGCCTGGAACTGCATCAACACTTCATTTTCCACCATACCGCCATCTACTTTCAGGGATTTGAGATCAAGCTTACCCTTAAATTCTTTTTTTACCGCATCCACAATATCCTTTGTCTGGAAGGCCGTGGCTTCAATGACAGCCCTTGCCAGATGTCCCTTGTTGGCAAACCGGGTCAGACCTGCAATCACACCCCTGGCATCGGACCGCCAATAAGGAGCAAAAAGACCTGAAAAAGCAGGAACGCAATAAACATCACCGTTATCTTCAACGGTTTTAGCAAGGGCTTCGATGTCGGATGCTTTTTTTATGAGTCCCAGGTTATCCCGCACCCACTGGACCAACGCCCCGGCATAGGCAATCGAACCTTCAAGGGCATAACAGGGGCTTTGTCCACTGATCTGATAAGCTGGCGTGGTTAACAAACCGTAATTTGAAAATTGGATTTTTTGCCCGGTGTTAAAGAGAAAAAAGCATCCTGTGCCGTAGGTGTTTTTGGCTTCCCCGGCCTCAAAGCTGGTCTGGCCGAAAAGTGCAGCCTGCTGATCGCCAAGGGCTCCACCGATAGGAAGCGCTGTCTTGAAAGGCCCGTCCGCCCTTGTTAACCCAAAGGCCTTTGGATCGGAAGAAGGAACAATAGCCGGAAGGGTATGAGAAGGGATTCGAAAAACAGAAAGAATTTCTTTATCCCATTCAAGGGTCTCAAGGTTCATTAAAAGGGTGCGGCTTGCATTGGTGACATCGGTTACATGGCGGCCCCCATCCGGCCCACCTGTCAGGTTCCAGATGAGCCAGGTATCCATGGTGCCGAAAAGGGCATGACCTTTTTCAACCCCGGCTTTTACATCCGGGATGTTATCCATGAGCCATTTGATTTTAGGTCCTGAAAAATAGGTGGCCACCGGCAGTCCGGTTTTTTTCCTGAATCTGTCCTGACCGCCTTCTTTGAGCAGTTCTTCACAGATTTTGTCGGACCGTGTGCATTGCCAGACAATGGCGTTGAAATAGGGTTTTCCCGTAATCCTGTCCCAGGCCGTAACCGTCTCCCGCTGATTCGTCACCCCGATGGCGACAAGATCTTTTCCCTGTCTGCCTGCGGCGGCAAGGCCTTCGCAGATGACTTCTTTTGTATTTTTCCAGATCTGAACCGGGTCATGTTCCACCCATCCCGGCTGTTTACAGATCTGGTCATGTTCTTTCCTGGCTGTGCCGATGACATGGCCCTGTTTATCAAAAATCATAAACCGGGTACTTGTGGTGCCCTGATCAATGGCGCCGATATACTGGCTCATGAGAATCTCCTGATATGAGGGTTGGTGTTTATTTAAATTGAATCAAATGCCATATGGCCTTCAAAATCAAGAATGACAATACGAATCATTAGCTTTTCCTTTGAAAAGGCTTTTGCAGCGTCTCCGGCTTTTTTCCCCACATGGGCCAGGAGTTCCGGGTACTCAGGATAGATGAAGGAGAATGCATGACGAGCCGTATTTGCATGTGCAATCTTTCTTTCAAGATCCTTGTTACCTGTTATTTGATGCGCCCATTCAGCCAGTTTGTTCAAGGTCAGCTCCGACTTTGCCGCATGGGTATGTTCAAAACCCATGGCCATTTTCAAGGCTTTTCCAAAAAACACGGTATAAATAACAGTCTTAATTTTTGAATGTTCCACAGCCTTCTCCAGAGCTGCTTTGAAAAAATCCCCGGTCTGGATAAAGGTTTCGCTCCTGAGCCCATGAAATTTTTCCAAGGCAAACCGCTCGCTTCGCCTGCCCGTGGTAAAGACCAAAGTATCTGCACCACCTGCGGCTGCCACAGAAATGCCCGATTGAATCGTGGCAATATAGGCATCATGGGACATGGGGGTTACAATACCGGTAGTGCCCAGGATAGAAATACCGCCCAGGATACCGAGCCGTGGGTTCAGAGTTTTTAAGGCAAGGGCTTCGCCGTCCGGAACAAAAATTTCAATCCCCACCTTTTTTAATTCAATTTCAAATTGCGCCAACACCTCTTTGACCGAATTATTGATCATGGTTCTCGGGCCCGGGTTAATGGCTGGTTCTCCCACCGATAGTTCCAAGCCCGGCTTTGTAACCCGGCCAACCCCTTTTCCGCCGCGGATGGTAATGACAAGTGAGGTTGAATCCAAAAGCGTAACCCGGGCCCCGATTTCAGCCTTGTGGGTAATGTCCGGGTCATCTCCGGCGTCTTTGACCACCAGTGCTTCAATCACATGGTCTGATAGTTTTTTCACTATTTTGATATCAATGGGCTTTGTTTCGCCGGTCAAAAAAAGAATATCCACGGTCCGGGGGGGTTCTGAAAAAAAAGAAAGAAGCGCTGCTTTTACAGCAGCCGCTGCTGCTGCCCCGGTTGTAAATCCTTTTTTAAGTGCAGCGGCAGACATACTTTTTATCCTTAAAGCCTTTGCAGGTCTTTACAAATTCTTTTGCACAGGCCTCGTTGCTGCCAAAATGAACATGAAGATAGCTGCCAAGCGTGTTAAACACCTGGTATCCTTTCAGTGAAATGCCCTGGCCGTCACGGGAGGTCACCTGATAAACATCCGGCACATCCATTTCAGAACTCTGAAGAGATGAATAATGAAATTCATGGCCCCTTAGTTTCATGCCTTTTCTGCCGATAATGGTGTCACGGGTCAGGGTAATTTCCCTATAGCCAAGAGATCGAAGACGTCTGGACATCTGAACGTGAAGATCAAAACATCCGGCCATGGGATAGGACGCTGTCCCATCCATAGCAGACAAACTCTTGCAAAGAAACATAAACCCGCCGCATTCCCCGTAAATGGGCATACCGTTTATGCTGTGTTCCCGGATTTGCCTTAACAGCTCTTTTTTTTCCGACAATTTGTCTGCAAACAGTTCAGGGTATCCGCCGCCCAGATAAATCCCATCAATGCCCTCCGGCAGCCCGGAATCGTTTAAAGGAGAAAACTCAATTATTTTTGCGCCGAATTTTTTTAAGATATCAAAATTGTCCGGATAATAAAAACAAAAGGCTTTGTCCCTTGCAACGGCAATGGTCGGTCCTGTTCCATGCGAATGAGCCGGAGCATCTTTATTTTCCCGCTTTTGAGGGATATTAAAGGATTCAAGGCTATTGATCAAAATTTCCATGTCGATATTATCTCTGACCATTGAAGAAAGCCGCGACAGGGCATTGCTATCCAAAACCTGTTCATCCGCCGTTACAAGCCCCAGATGTCGTTCCGGCATAACAATGGAATCATCTTTTGGCATATGACCGAGGCATCGCGTCCGGCAGTTTTGTTCTACAGCTTTTTTCAGATACTCATAATGACGAAGGCTGCCGGTCTTGCTGAAGATAACCCCGGCAAGGGTGAGATCCTTATCAAAGTCTTCAAAGCCTTTGACAATAGCGGCGGCACTCCTGGCTTTTCCTTTGGCGCTGACCACAAGTACAACAGGCAGCTTCAGGCACTTGGCCATCTCGGCCGTGGACCCTGCTTCAGACAGACCGTCATATCCGTCGAAAAGCCCCATGACCCCTTCCACCACAGCCACATCCAAACCAAGGGTATTCTCGTGGAAAAGCCTTTTATTGTAATCCTTTGTCAGCATCCAGGAATCCAGATTAACACTTATTTTTCCTGCAATCTGTGTATGATGGCCAGGATCGATAAAATCAGGTCCGACTTTAAAGGGGGCAATTTTATAGCCCCTCTCGGCAAGATAAGATAAAATGGCCAGGGTAATGGTGGTTTTTCCGGTTCCGCTGCCGGTGGCGGCGATGACAAATCCTTTAATTTCAGCCTCCGGTGATTTCTCTACGGTTTTTCGGTTGCCATGATGGCAAGTGCGTTAACAACGCTTGCCGCAATATTGGATCCACCTTTTCTTCCCTTATTGGTGATATAGGGAAAATCAAGGGTTATGAGCGCATCCTTAGATTCCGCCGCATTCACAAACCCCACCGGAAGACCGATGATCAAGGCGGGAGATGCCTTTTTTTCTCTGATCACCTCTATCAACCGGAGCAGAGCAGTGGGTGCATTTCCTACCACATAAATACCGCTGTTTATCCGATCACCAACCATGTCTACGGCTGCCAACGCCCTTGTGGTGCCTTCGGCCTGGGCTTTTTTAGCCACATTCTCATCTGTAATCAGGCAGTTTACTTCTCCTCCGAAAGCCTGTATCTCTTTTTTACGGATTCCCACCTTTGCCATATGGGTATCGGTAAAAATCCGGCAACCGCTTTTTATCGCCTTAATACCAGCCTGAATCGCTTTGGGATGGAATCTCACGGTTTTGATATATTCAAAGTCAGCCGATGTATGAATCATTCTTCTGACAATGGGCCATTCATCCCGGGTAAAGGGGTGATTTCCTGCTTCCTCTTCAATTATCTTGAAGCTTAAGTCTTCGATTTCCTGGGGTTTCATTATATAGTGTCTTTCCCTTGGTGTTTTTATTTTTCAACATTTAAATGAATATCACCTTTATCTTTGATTTTGCAACTGCTTTCAGGCAGATTTCCTGCATTCACATCAAGATTGGGGGGGAAAGTGCTGATATTAAATTTTTTAAAGTCACCTATATTTTTCTTTTCTTAACTTTAATAAATCTGTTATGATTTTTTTTTAATTTTTTATAAGGAGTTATTGCTTTGGAAGACAAGGGTATTATTCGCTTTGCAAGTCGTATGGATCAACTTCCTCCCTATCTCTTGGGTATGATTAATAAAATTAAAACTGAGAAACGGCGCAATGGTCTCGATGTCATCGACCTCAGTATGGGAAATCCCATGGACCCGGCACCGGAAGCCGTTATCGATAAGCTGGTGGAAGTGGCGAAGGACCCCAAAACACATCGATACCCGGAAAGTTCGGGAATGCCCCATCTCAGGATTGAAATTGCAAAATATTATAAACGGCACTATGGCATTGACCTTCAGGCCGAATCCGAGACGTATTTCACCATCGGCTCCAAAGAAGGAATCTCCCATCTCTGCCTGGCCCTTATGGGACCCGGTGATTCAGTCCTGGTTCCGGCCCCGGCTTTTCCAATTCATATCTATGCAGCCGTTATTGCCGGCGCCAATGTTATGAAAATTCCCATTGCTCCGGAAGAGGGGTTTTTAAACCGCATTATCAATATCTGCGAATCCTGCTACCCAAAGCCCAAGGTGTTGATGCTCAATTACCCTCACAATCCTACAGGAGTGGTGACCAATAAAGCCTTTTTTGAAGAAATTGTAAAACTTGCAAAACGTTTCAAATTAATGGTTATCAGCGATTTTGCCTATTCAAAAATTACCTTTGACGGGTATCAGGCACCCAGCTTTCTGGAAGCAGAAGGAGCAAAAGATGTGGGTGTTGAATTCGGATCTTTTTCAAAATCCTATAACATGGCTGGATGGAGAATTGGATATTGTGTGGGAAATTCCCAAATGATCCAGGCTCTCGGGAAAATTAAAGGATATTTTGATTACGGTATTTTTTCCGCCATCCAGGTAGCCGGTATCATCGCTTTAAGAGACTGCGACGACACTCTGCCGGAACAGGCCAGAGTGTATGAGGCCAGACGGGACGTCCTTTGCAACGGACTTAACAGAAACGGCTGGGATGTTGAAAAGCCCAAAGCCGGTATGTTTGTCTGGGCCAAGATCCCAGAGCCTTACAATAAAATAGGCTCCATGCAGTTTGCTGTTGAAATGATGAACCGGGCCAATGTGGCTGTCTCTCCGGGTGTCGGATTCAGTGAAGAAGGCGAAGGGTATCTGCGCCTCGCCCTGGTTGAAAAAGAAGAACGATTAAAACAAGCTATCCGCCAGATGAAAAAAGCCATGGAAACCCTGACCATTTGATAGATAACCCCGGCCTTTTATTAATAATCCAGAGAAGAGACCTCAAGGGCATGTTTCTGGATAAAATTTCTCCGGGGTTCGACTTCCTCACCCATGAGCAGGGTGAAAATATCATCCGCTTTTTCAGCATCTTCGATATTGACCTGAAGCATGATCCTTTTTTCAGGATTCATGGTGGTTTCCCAGAGCTGGTCTGCATTCATCTCGCCCAGACCTTTGTAACGCTGAACAGTGATGCCTTTTTTGGCTTCCAACAGGATAAATTCAAACAGGGTGTCTGTGTTGTTAAAAGAATATTCTCTTTTTTCTTCTGATTCAGACTGTTTTGAAGATATGGAAAAAGGGGGTTTATTAAATACACTGATCTTTTCATAACCCCTGAGCATTCTTTTATAATCATTGGTCGAAAGAATTTCTCTTCCAACTCTTAAAAGGATTTGTTTTCCCTGTTTTTCATATATGTCCATTTCATAAATATTTCTTTCCGGGTCGTATTCGATTTCACCCGGAACATATTCAAGCGTTTTAAGATCTTCAGCCAGAGAAATAAAATTATTCTTTACTTCCAGGAAAAATTTATCTTTTACCCCATTTTTTATCAGGGCCAGCAAGAGGTTTGTATCCATATCTCGTTTCTTTAAAAGGGATACAGCTTGATAATAATCTGATAAATGGACCAGAAATAAATAAAAATCTCCTTCACTAAGAGATTCCTTATTCCCACTCAGAAAAATTTCTTTCTGCCCTGCAATTCTTTTGACAAGATAATCAGAATATTCTTCTTCATTTTTCAGGTAAACACCGCCTTTTCTTGATCCCACCCTGAAAAGCGGAGGCTGGGCAATATAGAGAAACCCTTTTGAAATCAGATCCGGCATCTGTCTGTAAAAAAATGTTAACAGCAGGGTCCTGATATGAGATCCATCAACATCCGCATCTGTCATGATCACCACTTTATGATAGCGGATTTTTTCAATATCATATTCTTCGTTGCCGGCGCCCGTACCTAAAACTGTAAAAATATTTTTTATTTCATCACTTCTGATAATTTTATCGAATCTTGCTTTTTCAACATTCAGAATTTTTCCCTTCAGGGGTAAAATCGCCTGGAAGCGTCTGTCCCTTCCCTGTTTGGCGCTGCCACCCGCAGAATCTCCCTCTACGAGAAACAATTCTCTTTCAGCCGGATCTGAATACTGACATTCAGCCAGCTTCCCTGGTAAAGAAGCGTCCAGAAGAGATCCTTTTTTTCTGGCCAGTTCCCTGGCTCTTTTTGCTGCATCTCTTGCTCTTGCTGCATCTACGGCCTTGGCAATAATTTTCTTGGCAACATTCGGATTTTCTTCAAGGTACTGGCTTAATTTTTCGTTTAAAAGGGATTCGACAATGCCTTTTATTTCATTATTTCCCAGTTTGGTTTTGGTCTGTCCCTCGAACTGAGGTTCCATAAGCTTTACGGAAATAATAACTGAAAGACCTTCCCTCATATCATCCCCGCTGATTTTTAAACTCTGCATATTTTTAGGAATGTTATTGGATGTCGTCAGATAAGCGTTCACCGTTCGGGTCATAGCCGCCTTGAACCCGGACACGTGGGCGCCGCCCTCAATGGTCCTGATATTATTGGCAAAAGAATACAGCTTTTCTTTATAGGTGTCATTATATTGAATCGCCACTTCGATTTGCACATCCTTTTTATCCCCTTCGATGTGAATGGGTTCATGAAGGGGTATACAGGAACGATTCAGGTATTCAACAAAAGAGACAAGCCCGCCTTCAAAATAAAAATCATCTTTTTCAGCCGATCTTTCATCTTCAATAATGATTCTGAGTTTTTTATTTAAGAATGCAAGTTCTCTCATTCTCCTGGAAAGCACTTCATAGTCAAATTCATTCTTGTTCATGATTTCAAAATCAGGAGAGAATGTGATCTTTGTTCCTTTTTTATCGGTATTTCCGATCACTGCAAGCTCAGTCTTTTTATTGCCTTTTGAATAGGACTGGTGATAAACCTTGCCATTTTTATACACCTCCATGTCAAGCTGAATGGAAAGGGCATTAACAACTGAAATTCCAACGCCGTGTAAACCGCCGGAGACTTTATAGGAATCTTTGTCAAATTTTCCACCTGCATGAAGTTTTGTCATTACCACTTCACAGGCGGGAATTTTTTCCGTATCATGCATTTCAATGGGAATTCCGCGCCCATTATCCAGAACACTCACGCGATTATCCGTGTGAATGGTCACAATAATAATATCGCACTGCCCGGCCATGGCCTCATCAATACTATTATCCACCACTTCATAGACCAGATGGTGAAGACCTTCAATATCCACATTCCCAATATACATGGAAGGTCTTTTACGAACAGCCTCCAGACCCTCTAGTACTTTTATACTACCGGCATCGTATTCTTTTGTTTCTATATTTTCATTCATGATATATGCATCGCCATTATTACACAAATTAGCCTGTCATTATCAAAACTTCTAATAATACAAGGACTTTTGCTTTCTTTAAGGTTTAAAATTACACTATTTTCTTCAAATAAACTTAAGGCATCAATAAAATACCTCGGGTTAAAGGCACTTTTTATTTCATCCTCTGAGAACGGAATCATGATTCTTTCTTTTGATTCACCTATTTCAGGATTGGTGATGGTCACAATCAGCTCATTATTTTTAAAATTTAATATTACGGTTTTATAGTCTTCCGAGGTTAATATGGATATGCGTTTCATAAGAGTTGAAAATATACTTCGCTCCACTTCAACCGGTATCATTTCCTGGTAGTTGATGACAGGTTTATAATCTGGATATTCTCCCTCCAGAAGTTTAATCATGACGGATTCATTTTCATCCTGAAAAATAAAATGGTTATCCTTTATCCCAACATTGATGCTTTCCTTGCTCCCGTCAATAAATTTACTAAGTTCGGATAATCCTTTTTTCGGGATAATGAGACTTTCCTCTGGAAGGTTTAAATTCCCTTTAAATTCAGCATCATAACAATTAAGCCGCTTTGAATCCGTTGATACTATTCTCAATTTTTCTTTGCCGTCTTTTATTATTTTCTCTATTAATGATCCTAAAACATAAATTCTCTTTTCTTCTCCAGGGTATCCAACAATAGATGACATCTCGACCATTTTTTTAAGATCTTTTGAACTTATTTCAATAAACTCAACATTTTCTATAACCGGTGTTTCAGGAAAATTTTCATAATCGGAAGAGACAATATGATAAAGGCTGTCTCCTTTTCCAATCTCAACCCATCTGTTTTCTACTTCATTAACAATAATTTCATTATCCGGATATTCTCTTAAAATCTCATAAAATTTTTTTGAATTTATTGATAAAATACCTTCTCTTTCAACCTCTGCCTCATATGTTCCATAAAATGCCGTTTCCATATCACTGGCTGTAATATTTATCTTGGAACCGACGGCTTTTATCAAAATGTCAGATGTAATCGTTAGACTTGTTTTTCTTCCGGTTAACCCTTGAATTTTTGAAAGTACATCCACAATTTCTTTTTTATTAAATGAAATTTTCATCTATTGTCCTTTTTCAAAAATATGTACATGCAGAATTATCTATCTTAAAATACGATATTTATCAATTGTTAAATATTTAAGGTATATTATTAAATATATCTTAAAAAAGAATAATAATAACAATAAAGGGTGTTTAAATGTTGAAAACTTTTTAATACTCTGTACTTATTATATAATAATATAAAAAAAGCGTTTAAAAGATGTTTTTTTATCAGATAAAACCTCAGGGTTTTATAATATTTTTTTCTTATGTTTAAAACCAGCCTGTTTTGAACATTTTTTTAAAAAGATACGATCCAGTTCTTAATCTCCTGTAATCCTTTATGATTCCAGTTATCGGACACACGTTGTTCAAGATATTTTAAAAAGAGAGTGTCAATAACTTCATAAATTTTTAAACAAAAAAATGCTTTTTCAAGCACCAGCCCTTCAATTTCATCCCCGGTTTTTGAAAGATCTGTTTTAGGTGTTTTAAGTCCGGTAATATTATAACTTTCCCCTTTAATGGTGAATTTGTATTCATCCTCATTAATCTTACACATAAGATTAATCTGGGTCACCCAGGCTCCTTTTTTTAAGGCCGTGGTTCCCTCTTCAAGACCTGCTTCATCTCCTTTAATAGTGATTTTTTCCTTGGATTTATCTCCTAATTGATTTTCAAGAACAATTGAATTTCCTATTTCAAGGGTGATAACATCCTTTGAACCCAGCAAATCTGAAAAATTTTTCTGGGTTTCAATAGAAAACCAGATCCAGGTTAAAAAATCATTTCCAAGAAATTTGTATTTATTATAAGCCGCTGCAATATCAAGCATGGGGTTTTACCTCGTATATTTTAAGGGAGTCAGTGAGAGAATCCTGTCTTTATCTGAATTTGAAAAAACGGATTTTGTTTCAACAAGGGTATAAGGAAAGAGCCTGACAGGTTTAAGTTTAAAACTTTTCAAGAAGATGGTTTCAAAAAGCTCGTTGGCGGCTTTCTGTGTAGAGAATAAATACAGAGTTTGTTCTTCATAATTCCAGAGGACTTCATAAATACTGGGAACAGCGGGTATTTTGTGCATCAGAAGATCGATGATCATTTCTTTTATTTCTGTTTTTTCGTTTTTTGAAATAAACTGCCGCCCTGATTTTTCCATCTTTTTTTCAATTTCAATGGCCATATATTTTTGAATCAATCTTGTGGGGATGGATTTTTTATCAACCCTTAGAGAAAATAAAAAATAAGCTCCAAACTGAATGGAAAATTTGTCAAAGTCCGGGTTATAAGGGCTTTCAAAAGGTGTCCACCCGGCAGATAGTGCATCAAATTCACTTTCTATTTTTGGAATTGAATAAGCGATCAGACCATTTCTAACTTCTTCGGCTGCAGAACCCTCAATTTTTCCCTCAATATGATACCGGCTGATGGAATGCGTTGAAGAGATTAAACCCATATTGTCATCCTTCATTATGTTGAATGTTAACGTATCAGTATTATTAAAAATTATTAAAAAAATTATCTAACAAACAAGGGCTTTTTAACACAGATGAATATAAATTAATAGAACACAAAAAATATATTAAACTCGATTTTAAATTTTTTAAAATTTTGGGCGGTATGTCTACTGCCTTTTTAAAATGGTATTATCGGTTGACATCTATTTGAGCTAACTGTTAGTAATTCAGTTATAAAAAAGCATAAACAGTACGCAATTAATAAGAAGGAAGGGTGAGCCGTTTAGGGTTTTATAGAAAAGGCATCAATTTTCAATCAGACAGTCAGACGTTCGAGGTCAAAATGAAAAATAGAACCAGAGGGCAATTAGAAGCTGAAATATGCGAGGCCATAATAAAATTTGAAAAAGAGTATATGGGCCGCGGGCCTCTGGAAACCAAGGCTTATATCATTGATGACATGGTGTTGGTGCGGCTCAAGAGCGTCCTAACACAGGCTGAATTGAAGCTGGCTGGCACCGCAGAACGTAAGGACGGACAAGAATTGATCAAGCGCATTCGGATCACTCTGTTGGAACAAGGTCGGCCCTTACTGGAAGAAGCAGTGGAAAATATAGTCGGGGTAAAAGTGAAGAGCCTGCACACAGACATCAGCACAATCACAGGAGAGAGAGTGATCCTTTTCTCTCTTGTCTCTTCCCCCGGCAAATTCTGAATAAGGAATTGGGCATAAGATGTTTTTGGTGCAGACCAAGGACATTGATTTAAAAAAAAGTTGACATGAAATAGAAAACATGTTTTTCTATCTTCGTTATCTGTCGGGAAAATGGCGTGTAGCGCAAT
>JFJP01040187.1_pt1 | contig 11711 bp, 4 predicted proteins | sample 431651 | NCBI WGS metagenome assembly JFJP01 (sample SAMN02602958, study PRJNA72255) | Microbial mat metagenome, whole genome shotgun sequencing project. | biome: fresh water; feature: sink hole; material: water; isolation source: purple microbial (photo- and chemosynthetic) mats found in... | reverse complement strand
ATCCTGAGTTCGCAACATCCGCCCCAATTCAGGGAAAAGCCTCGCGTGTCCCTGCGCATAATGATAGACGTGCTTGCAATTCCCCGACCAAACTTCCTTGCTTGACGTGCTTTCCCATAACCCGAAATAGCCGTTCTTACCCCAGAAGGCGGTCGGCGATTTCAATACCGCGATGTTTGAAGAAATCCGGTCAAGGACATAGCCCGGCACGTTCGAGTTGAAAAGGGCGGAGTGATAGAGTCGGTTCTGGCCGTCGAGCTCCTTGAAGTGCGCCTGCACATGGTCGTCCACGGCCATGGCGTCCGTCCACCAGTTTTCATATTGACAGCCGTCCGCGTGCCACTTGCCGCCTTTTGCTCCAAAAGATCCGTTCGGAATGTGCCAGCTCAGGACAAACGTAACCGTCCGTTCGGCACCCGGTGCCAGTTCAAAAGCTTTCGCGATTGCCCCGTCTATCGTCACGCCCGGCTCCGGACTTTTTGCGTCAAGGGTTCCGGACAACTGCCCGTCCGCTTCAAAATCGGCATGCAGCCCGGCAAGATCTTGCCAGGCCGCGCAACCGGTCATGCCGGATTCGTGCGCCGACAAGGCCATGCTCCCCGCCGTGCCGGTCATCTGCAACGCCGTGCGTCCATCCTTGGCGACAATCTGGTTTCTGTTGCTGCCATAGCCGGCATGACTGCGGTTTTCCGGTCCCGCCACCGGATCATAACCATTGAAACCTACCGCATTCTGCTGTGCGGCGAGGAGACTGACGAGAACCGGTGCGGTTCCGGGATTCCTGACGGTATAGCGAAAGATGGCACTGGGGATGGCTGAGCTTTTCAGATCCATCGGAATGAGGAAGCTGTAGGCCTCCAGCGAGACGGATACCGGCAGGTTGGCATCCGCAAAATCATACCACCCGAACGGGAAAGCACAGCGGAACGAGAGGCTTTTCACGGGCTCAAACGGACCCTCCGGCACTGTTTGCAGGGCCCTCAACACCGTGGCTTCACCTTGCCGCGTGCGAATCGCGAAGAAACTGTTCGGCACAAAGCCGCTGCCTTCCCGCTCCTCGTTATTGTTGAAGATATGCCACCACTGCCGCTGTGCGTGACCGTTCAGGCGGATCACGCTCCCGCCCACGCCCCCGACCGGGAAATCAATGGCGGACAGATGCTCCCCTTGAAAAATCCGTTGTTCGTTCTGTACAAGGTTTTCCTGCATCTTCATTTTCGCTCCTGATTTCATGTCTTGTGCGTCCGCTAGTCCCGCGCTAAGGAGGCAACCCATCATCGCCACCTTGAACGCACCATCCATCCTGATCATTTTATGCCTTTCCTCTTCAATCATGATTCTCATATAAACTATCAGAATCCTAGAAGGCTGCACCCGAGAGCATATCAACTTGCCGCGGCGTAGACGCCAGTGTCCCGTTCGGGGTAGCTCTCGTAAATGTGCACGAAAAGGGCGGAACACTTCTGCGCGTAAAGGGGTTTGTCGTAGGCGCGGGGCAGGCCCGTGTCCAGCACGTCCTCGATGACGAGTTTCAGTTGGGAGCGAGCAGATGCCTTCTGGCGCCAGTTCAGCACCAGCAACTCCTTGAGACGGGCGAGCAACTGGCGGGCGACTTTCTTCACCTCGGCACGCTCCTCGGTGTTCAAATCGGGCGCGGGACGGGTCAGGATGTCGAAGATGACCAATTCTTCTTCACTCATATTCTCACGAACATGGCGTTGTTGTTCTTCAGAAAGACTGCGGGTCAGTTTCATCAGTTCTTCAAACAGTTCTTCGATGTTTCGGCTGCCGGCGTTGTAGGATTCGATCAACTCCTCGAACTTTCTTCCAAAATCGGCACGGGTCTTATTCAAGAGAATGAGACGTTCGAGCATGGCGCGGATCGTAGCCTTTAACACTTCCAGGTCGGTGTTTCGCGTCTTTGAGAGCTTGAACCGCTCGGCCAGTGCCTCGAAGTCGATCTTGGACAGGTTCATGACCGGCGCGGGCCTGGCGGGCATGTCGACGCCGGTAATGGAGGAGTCGAGGACCTCCCGCACCTGGTTCATGACACCGCTGATATCCACGGGATTGGGATTGAGTTTGGCCCGGATGGCAGCGGCGATGGCGGCGATACTGGCCACCCGGCCCGCAAACTCCAGTGCAGCGGGATCGGGCTTCACCGCACCAAAAAGCGTTGTTACAAGCCGTTCGTGGCCGAAGAACTCACGACGCAGGGGATCGGGCGAAATCAGGGCGTTTACGGCCTCATCCATGCGCTGAAGGCGCTCCATCCCGCCGGTGGGCAGTTGCTCGATCCTGGACAGGTCCACGCCGTGCCCGGCACAAAAGGCTGCGACTGCTTCCACGGACGCGCGTAGATCGGTCACCAGCTTCTGCTTGTCCCTGACCGGATTCTTGCCTCCCTTGCCCGCGCCGTAGATAGCCAGCGCCTTCTCCAGGGAGGCGAACACGTTGGCGTAGTCCACAATCATGCCGCTGTGCTTGCCGGGGAAAACGCGGTTGGCTCGCGCGATGGTTTGCATCAGCGTGTGGTTCCGCATCGGCTTGTCGAGATACACGGTGGAGCAGCTTGGCGCGTCGAAACCGGTCAGCCACATGGCGCACAGGAACACGATCCGAAGAGGGGAGTCCGAATCCTTGAATTGCTCATCCAGCGGGGGCTGGGATTCATTCATCCGTTTTCGGTGCGGCACGATGTCCAGACCGTGCTTCTTCATCTGCTCGATCTCGTTCTGGCCCGGCGACACGATGAGCGCCATGTCGGTGGTCTTCAGCACGTCCAGACGTTTGGACAACTCCGCTTCAAGCTCATAATTTTCGGCTGATTCGCGCTCATCCTTCGGCAGATAGCCCAGCCTGACCAACTCTTTCTGCACCCGTTGCCGCTCAAGCTCCCAGTGCTTCCGCACCTTATCGTGCATCTTCAGCGCGGTGGCCTTGTCGATGGACACCACCATTGCCTTGCCGACGAAGCCGCGCCCGAGGAAGTGTCGCACAATGTCCTTTGCCACGGTCTCCAGCCGGTCGTCGCGGGTGAGGATGTGGTATTGCTTGCTCAACTCCCGTTCGAGCTTCGCTTCCTGTTCGGGGTCTAGTTCTGCCGCCTCTATGAGATTGTAGATGTCCTCGTTCAGGTCCGGGTTCACGAGCTGCAACTCCGGCGTCCGGTTCTCGTAGAACAGCGGCACGGTTGCGCCGTCCTCGACCGACTGCTGGAAATCATAGATAGAAACGTAATCGCCGAAAACGTCCTTGGTGCGCTCCTCCCCGGCAATAAGCGGCGTACCGGTAAAGGCCAGGAACAGCGCCTTGGGCAGGGCAGCGCGCATGTTGACGGCCAGGGTGTCGTACTGGCTGCGGTGGGCCTCGTCCGTCAGGACGATCACATCCGGCCGGTCGCAGAGCAGCTCTGGCGTCTGAAACTTATGCACCAACGTGAAGACATAGCGGTGATTCCCGCGCAGCAACTCCCGTAGATGCGCCCCGCTGGCGGCGTGGCATTGGTCGCCCTCGGTGTCGCTCACCGCGCCGGTGGCCTTGAACGTCTTGGCAATCTGGTCGTCCAGTTCCACGCGGTCGGTCACGACCACGAACGTCCAGTTGCCCGCCACCTTGCGCAGCACCTTCTGCGCGAAGAACACCATCGAGAAACTCTTGCCGCTGCCCTGCGTCTGCCAGAACACGCCGCCGCGACCGTGTCCCAGCTTGCGCGCGGCCAGCATCGAGGCGATGGCGTTGTTCACACCGAGGACCTGGTGATTCTGCCCGATGACTTTGACCAGCCCTGACTTCAATTCCGAGAATAGCGTGAAATTCTCCACCAGGTCCAGCAGTCGCGACCGGTCGCACGTCCCGCGCAGCATCACCTCCAGCGACACCCGGCGCGGCTCGTCCTCGCGCTCGATGCGTTTCCACTCGAAGAACCGCTCCCAATCCGCGGTGAGCGAGCCGACGCGGCTGTCCGTTCCGTTCGAGGCGATGAGCAGAGCGTTGTACCAGAACAGCGCCGGGATTTGCTGCTTATAGTGCGTCAGGTTCTCGTCGAACGCAGCGCGTGCGGGAACGCCGGGCTTCTTCAACTCGATAACCACCAGCGGTAGACCGTTGACGAAGCCGACCAGATCCGGCCGGCAGGTATAGAGCGCACCCGTGACGCTGAACTGGCTGATCAGCAGGAATTCATTGTTCGCCGGCTGTTCCCAATCAATGACTCGAACTCTCTCTGTCCGCTGACCTCCACTCCCTCTCTCCTTGGGAGAGGGCTGGGGTGAGGGTGGGGCTTCCGCTTCCGCAATCGACACACGGACACCGTTTTTCAGCAGGGCGTAGATTTCCCGATTTGCCGCCGGAAGCCCCATAGCCGAACGGTCGCGGGTCAATTCATCCACGGCGGCGGTGATGGCCTCCGGCGGTAGCGCGGGATTCAACTTCACCAACGCTGCGCGCAAGCGGGACACCAACACCACCTCGCCCTTCGTCTCGCGGCCAAGCAACCCTGTCTCATCAACCGCCTCTCCCGCCCCCTCTCCCCCTGGGAGAGGGCTGGGGTGAGGGTCGCGCAGCGATGGGAGAGGGCTGGGGTGAGGGAGCGGCTGCGCCACACTCCAGCCCAATTCAGCCAGCAGCCGCTTGGCCGGTTGCTCGACTAACTGATCTTCTGTGTAGGCGTGCGTGGTCATAAATAGGTCAAACTTCGGTCAAATTGTGAGTCAAGCACTGGGCTCCCCTCTCCCCCTGGGAGAGGGCCGGGGTGAGGGTGCGTAGCATGCCAGTCTACCTGCATTTCCTCGAAGATGAAGCGGGCGAAGGGAACAATATCCCCGCCGGTTGAAGCGTTTTCCAGCGCGGCCATATACACCGTCCGCCGCGCCGTGCGCACAATCGTCCAAGGATACCCCGCCGACGCCAGGAATATATTCATCACAAACCGGGCCAGTCGGCCGTTTCCGTCGAAATACGGATGGATGAACCCGAACAGGAAATGACCCAGCACAGCGCGCACCGCCGCGTCTTTCTCCGCCTGAAGGCAGTCAGACAGTGCGTCCATCGAATCGGAAACGGCGGTAGATCTCGGCGGAACATGCTTTGAGCCGCGTATATAGACTGCCCCGTTCCGGTGCCCGGCCAGCCGGTGTGTTTCCAGTAGACCGGCCTTGACCGCCTCGCTAAACAAGGCGCGGTACCAGTCCGGATAACTGTCGCGAACCGTCTGCGCGGCATCTTTCCCGCTGACGGCGGACCGGACGGCCTCTTTCACCAGCTTGAATGCCTCGAAGTATCCCTTGGCCGCCATGGCGTCCCGCATCTGCCGGTATTCAGGATCGGCCACCGGGTTCCAGTTTCCGCTGCGGACGCGTTCAATCAGATCGGGACTGACGCGATACCCTTCAATCGACAGCGAGTTATAGGCGTCATTCACATACACTTCGTCGATGCCCTTCAGGCAGGTCTCAATGTTCCGAACCGGTACCGGATGAATGCCGTCAAAAACGGACAGCACCGGATCGCGCATGGATCGGAACATCGCCTGAATCCGCCCCGCATAAGGAGAAACCGCCCGCGCGCCGGAAACCAGAGCCGGTTCCGCCTGATCGAACGGGTTTATGCGCTTGGCCGCGATTCCGGCCGCCTGCGCCGCCGACTCGATGGCGCGAACCTTGGCCTCATCGCCGAGGAATGCATAGGCACCCGCAAAACGTCCGGCCAGAGCAGGAGAACGGGTTTCAAGCACCACCCGGATCAACGCGCCGATGTCTGGCAGTGTGCGAAGCGCCAGCTCGGCATTGAAGGGATTCGAACGGAAATAGGCTGGCGGCAACCGGCAGAGCGCATGCGCCAGCGGCATCACGCGCAGTCCATCAACCGACACCACCTCGGCGGGCAGGCTTTTTGCATCCTCGTAAACGAGCACCGAGGTTTCATGCGGCAGATTCAGCAGTGTTTTACCGCTGTGCGCGGTCACGGCCACCACCTGACGCGGAACCGTGGTTGTTCCCACCTGCAACTCCAGAGAAGCCACCGCGTTCAGGCAATAGTCATCACCAAACCGTTCCGTCAGATACGTTGCCAGAAAATTCCAGAAGGACGCATACCATGCCGTGCTCTCGCCGGCGTCCATGCCGGGCCGAACGAGAAAATACCAGCCCTTGACAATGTCCTTGAGATAGCCGGCCCGCCGCAAGGTGTCCCGGTCGGCCCGCTGTAGAATGGCAGACTTCAGCACCCCCTTCGGCGCTGCCTTTACGGCACGCTCGAGAGCATCCGCAAGTTTCTTATGGTTGGTGGCTGGCATAACGAACCCATCAATGACTGTGTTATTCAGATATCATCAACAGTGTTATTGAGCAAGCGGAAACTGTGTTATTCTGCAAAATCAAAGTCCGATAGGGGAACGTCCAACAGTAGGAGGCTATCAGCGCGCCCGCCAGGGGGCGCTGATAGCCTCCTACTGTTGGCGTTTGAAAAGCATGATCCACAGTATCCCATTCCTCCCGATAGAGCAAGAAATGCGTTACAGAAATGCTTACGTGACAGGCTGTACGACAACCTGGTCTTCTGTGAAGGCGTTGGGCATTGGCTAAATATTGGGTAAAGGTTGAATCGCAGCGTTTCCGAACCACGTCGTAAGAGTTGCTAAAGCACCTGGCTTCAGCTCTTGCGTAAACAGCAGAGCCAACCGTTGCTTCGGCCGTGAGCAGGCAACGTAGAAAAGATTGCGATTTCTTTCGTAAGTGTCGGTTTTGCCGGCTGGAACTCCTGCCGCACCAGACCACTCAAGGAATTGAGCGAAGTTGTATTGATTCCAGCCTCTGCCGAATACCACCAAAACGTTCTCAAACTCTGCGCCCTTAACTCCATGCTTGGTTGAAAACGGGGTTTTCTCTTCAATAAAGTGCTTTAGCGCTACGACTTGTTTGTAGGAGACGGTGCGCATCATTCGCAGTCGCTCAATATCGTCTGGGTCTTCAGGATTCAATGGCGTAGCGCGTTTATCCAAAACGCGCTCCTTCCTTTCGACAGCTTCGGGCAATGGGAAGAGCTGACCTTGCCGGATGTAGTCAATGATTGTACCGATTGTCTCGCTCTCCGCTAGCTTTACAAGGAATGTGAGGTGCTCAGACCATGCTGCCTTATCTGCATGGGATCGGACCACCTGCGTGTGTCCGCCAAACACCGCAGACATCTCGCCATATCGCTTGCTCACAAACGCATTGCAAACAGGCTCAACCGTGTCCATCATGAACAGAATGTGAGGGTCTTCCTTTTTGATAGCTGCATCTCTATATTCAAACGAATCGAGCAGTTGCTTGTATCCCTGTTCAGCCGCTATGGCAGTGTGGGTCAGCATCAGCATTTTGCTAACCCCAGATGAAAAGTCCCAGCCCGCTTCCGACATTCTTTTCACGACCTCTTGAAAATACACACGTGCATCGGTTTCGGGAAGATCTCCTGCCCAGTGCGTTCCGGTGCGCCGGTTTCCTTTCCATTCGTTCGTGTGGAATACGACAACATTGCCAGCCGCAGCAGGATCTTCTACTGCTTGCGGCAACTCCGGACGCATCCGATTCAAACAATCTACGATGGCTGGCACAGATCGGAAGTTCGCCTTCTTCCCGATTGGAACTAGATTGGGGTGATCAATCTTCCCACAGCCTTCACCATAAATTTTCTGCCAGTGGTCGCCAAAGAAGCCGATTAATGGGCTGCCGTTTGTTCCAATCACGTGCGTTTTCAGTGCCCCGTAAATCACGTTGTCCGTGTCTTGATATTCGTCGATGAAGACTACGGGAAAGCGACTCACCAGAACTCGCCGGAACTTCTCGTTCTCCATGAGTTTGGCAGCGAGAAGCAAGACGTCGTCGTGATGAAGCGATATAGTGGTTTTGTCCGCTCTTGGATGTCCGAGACTATATTCCACGTTCCGTGTTCCAACAGTCTCCAGTTGCTTCCGGTCGTGCTGGAGGGAAGTCGCGATCGCGACAACGTCGGCGTCCTTTTTACCTAAAGCTTCAACACGCTCCATGACCATTCGATCCACCGTGCGCTTGGCCGATTCTTTCAATCGCTCCGGCCAGCCCTCAATATTTGGAATCTCCTTTCTGAGGAACGGCTGAAACCCCTGAATTAGCGTCCAGCAGAACGAGTGAATCGTTGACGAATAGATTGCTGGGTGTCGATCAGTCCGCGTCTCAATCTCCTTCTTTGCGACATTGGTGTAGGTGATGCAGGCAACTTGCTGGTGATTTCGGATGAGATCAGTTCCGTCTCGTTTAATAAGGTACCGCAGGGCATCGATTAATGAGTAGGTTTTGCCTGCACCCGCGCCTGCCTCGAAAAGGAAGCTCTGGCGCTGGTTAAGGCACGCTAGCAACTGCGCCCATGCTTCGTGTGCAGCCACCTGTGCGGGGTTGGGGACGGCGTCAGACATTTGCTCCTTGCGCTGGTTGATGTGGAGGAGGCGGACCGTCTGGCGGCACCTGTTGTGGTTGGTTCAATTTCGCAAGCCACTGCACCCCCTCAGTAATGTAGAGTGGCACACTCCACCCGGTCTTCATGATTGCATATGTGAGCGCAAAATCTGACTTCCCAACTTCCCCTGCCACCTCCCAAGCCTCATCTTCGGAAGGTGTGGTGAGTCCAAACGTGGTGTAGTTGGCCAATATGAAGGCGTCCTCAAAACTTCTACCACAAGGTGCGCCCTTTGCTTCAGGCACTTCGTATGCAATTCGCAAATTACCGTCGGTTTTGTCTGCGTCGGTCTTGGAAATCAGTTCAGCGGGTGTAACTTCCGGCAGTTCAAACCAGTCCTTGACACACGCATTGCTCGTACGCTGACCTTCCGAGACTTTGCACGCAACCCAAACCTTTTTGCCTTTCTTGTTTGTCGCTTCCTTCGTGGCGTCGATGTCGGTGATGATGAGCGTCGGCAACTCCAAAAACTTCACCAACGGAATGAATAGATGTGCATACGCCCCTCCCACTTCAACGACCGATACATACTGCCTCGAAAGCTTCGGCGCGTCTGGATTCGCATCTTCAAGTACCTGAATCATTTTCGGTAGGAGCAATCGTTCAGACGTGCCTTCGATAAGAACCGCTTTGTCTGCGAACAGAAGGTCGCTGCGTGTCAGCGTCATGTATTTGTGAAGAAATTCCAGATCCTTCGGTGGTGTTCCTCCGAGACCCGCCCGGAGATCTTTGACCACAGTCGAGCGGAGGTTAGCCGTGCTGCCGTCACCACTCACGAGGCAGTAACGAATCGCCGAGAACTCGGCCTTATTGGCCATGTGAGACGAGTGCGTTGTTACAACAAACTGCACAGGCCATTTGCGTCCTTTGCCGATAGCTTTCTCGAACTCGGCGGCGATTCGGCTCAGTTGAGCGATGAACACCTCCTGCATCTGCGGGTGCAGGTGAACTTCTGGCTCTTCAATGAAAATCAGGTGCACGCCCGGAGTGGTTTTTTGAATCAGGAAGGCTTTGTAGAACTCCAGCAGCTTCAGCAGGATGAAAATCAGATTCCGCGCTCCGAGACCGTTGTATGCCTCAGGGAGATTTATTCCATTTAGGCCTGCGGAATGAACTTTGGTGTGATTGGTAAGTAGCCGTTCAACGTCGAGCGTCGTTTCCGTGCGTAGGGATGGATCGGCGAAGCCGGGATAGCCGAACAAGTTGAAGGCCGGAAGCAGTTCCTGAAGCTGAACGTTGAAGCCTGTATCGATGCTAGTTTGGATTCCCTGAACAGCGGCCTGCAACCGCTTTGCCACCCCTTGGTCTTTCTCATCAGCCGCATCAGATATTGCACTCTCGAATAGGGTCTGCAAGACCTTGCCAAGAACGTCCCGTTCCTTATTGGTAACGTCATCTAGGCCGCGTTGAGCGTTGATGAAACCGCTTGCGAGCACTGCACGAAGAGTCGCCCAGTCCAGTAGCTTCGTATTCGTCGCATCGCCGGGATCAACGGCCTGCACTGAGCAGGAGTAAAATTTGGGCACTAGGTCGCGAATGGCACGATAGAAGGCTACCCTTTGGTCAGCCTCAGGCTTCCCTGCGTCGGTCTTAAGGTCTGTGAAGAAAGAAGATATATCGCCATCTTGAAGAGCATAACTGATTTGCACAACAGCGTGCTCGCAGATTGGATCAAGGTCGATGATGCAGTCGCCTAGCACACCAAGGTTTGCTGCCGCTTTGTCGTAAGCGATGGTCAGCTTGACCTCAATGGTTGGAAACAGCACGCGAATTTCGTCGTCGGTTTTCTTTTGCGCCATTGCTTGGAAAGCCTTCCAAAACCCTTCATGCGCCGACAGAGAGAAATCCTCCAAGCGAAAGCTGGGCGTCGAATCCCCAAGCAAGCGGCGAAACAGCTCAGTCAACGAGGTCTTGCCGCTGTTGTTGCGGCCTACAATCACAGTGGATTTCGCCTCCAGCAGCAGTTCAACTTTCGCGAGCAGCCTGAAGTTCTGAATCTCGATTTTGTAGAGGCGCATAGTTTAGTTCTCCCCGAGGTTGACCTGCCCCGACAGCAGACGCGGCAGTAGCAGATCGCGCGTGCGGCGGAGATTGCGAATGGCTTTTCTTAGGGTCGCTTGCTCGACAAGCATCGGCTGAATCAGCGCCGCGAAACGCTGCGCCAACACACGGTCAGCGACGATGACTTCCTTGGTGTTGAGCGGTATCCAATGCCGTTTGTATTCCTGAGTTTGGACCAAGCTATTTACCGCAAAGAAAACGTAGGCGGTCGGCAACTCTCGGCCCGCTGCAAACGGGACGACATTCGGTCCAACGGAAAACGGCTCGATGAGAAGCTGCATCTTGCAGGTGTGGTCGCCGAAGATTGCCATCGGCATCGTGGAAGACGCGAGATGGTCGGGCTCGTTGTCGTGGAATCCGAGCAGTTCGTTTGTGGATTGGTCGAGGACTGGAATCGCGCCTTCTGGCTTCACGTCCTCGTCGCGATACACCGTGCCAGCGGAACGTCTGGAAAGAATGTCCTTCACGAGCTTCACCTCCCAGCCTTGTGGGATGTCGCCGAGGGGGGAGGTAACGAGCTTGGCCCGACCCTCGCCCTTTGGGAGAGGGTGACGCGAAGCGGCGGGTGAGGGTTCACTTCCGGTTTCCCGGCCACTGCCAGGATACCGAAAGTGAATGAACCATTCGCGGTAGAGGGCGCGGGCCATCGTCTCCAGAATCTTGATACGGCGCTGACTGTTCTCAATCAGATCGTCGTAGGCCGACAGGATGCCCGCGATCCGCCGCTGCACCGGCAGAGGGGGAATTGAAATGTCCAGAGCCAGCAGGTGGGGAACTTTCAGACTTGGTTGCGCGACCCCAATGTTCAGGTTGGCGAGTCGAGTCTGCGTGTCTGACGAGGCCAAGTAATAATATAAGAACTCGGGGGCGAGAACGTCCTGCTTTGGCCGCAGAGCGATGACGTTTTGCGCGATGCAGCCGCGCTGTTCATGGAAGTAAGCCACTCGGCCAATCGCGCCCACGGTGGAAATCAGTGTATCCCCGCGCTTCGGGTGTCCCGACCTGAACCAAGTCGAGTAGGTTTCCTCGGACACGAACTTTTTGACCCGCTCGTAGTTCGGTGACTTTCTTCCATCTTCGAGCGCGTTGATTTCAATCATCTCGATGCCTTCATCGCTCAACGGAGGCGTGCGTCCCCGATTATCAACAATGCGCTCAAGGCATTGTTCCAGACGATG
>JFJP01024689.1_pt1 | contig 11711 bp, 11 predicted proteins | sample 431651 | NCBI WGS metagenome assembly JFJP01 (sample SAMN02602958, study PRJNA72255) | Microbial mat metagenome, whole genome shotgun sequencing project. | biome: fresh water; feature: sink hole; material: water; isolation source: purple microbial (photo- and chemosynthetic) mats found in... | reverse complement strand
AAAGCATGATTGCTCGCAACAGAATCGCCACCCTCGCCAGGCAGCTCCAGAGACACGCCTCGAGCTCTGCTCAGGCCTCGAAGGTGCTGTACAACCAGATAAACCCTTCGCTGCTCGAAGTGGTCCTCAACAACGAGAAAGCTCTGAACGCGCTGGACCTGGACATGATCGACTCGCTGTACGCCCAGATCGACGCCTGGAACGCGAGCCCGACCCTGAAGGTGGTGCTGATGCGGGGAGCAGGGAAGAAAGCCTTCTGCGCAGGAGGAGACGTGAAGAGTTTGTACCTGGCCCGTCAAGCGAGCCAAGGCAACAGCGAGAAGCAGCCCGAGGTGATGGACGCGTTCTTCCGGAGGGAGTACACGATGGACTACAGACTGAGCCAGATGAAGCCGATCCAGGTCGCGCTGTGGGACGGCATCGTGATGGGCGGCGGAGCTGGCGTGTCTGTCCACGCGCCCTTCAGAATCGCCACCGAGAACAGCATGTTCGCGATGCCTGAAGCGAAGATCGGCCTGTTCACCGACGTGGCCGGCGGCTACTTCCTCTCGAGACTCCAAGGCAACGTGGGCCTGTACCTGGGACTGACGGGCCAGAAAATCAGAGGCAAAGACCTGGTGCGCGCAGGCCTGGCGAACTACTTCGTGTCTACCGCGAGGCTTCCCGAACTCGAGGCTGCGCTGTTCCAGGCGACCAACCCGGCGACCTTCACGAAGTCCGGCATCGAGAACGCCATCCGGCCCCTCGCCGAGCCGGTCGAAGGGCCGCTGGCCAACGCTGACTTGATTAAGAAGTACTCCAGACTGACTTCAGTGTGTTCGGTGCTGGCTCGGTTGAAGCCATCTTCGAAGCACTCGGCAAGCTGCCGACAGACAACGCCTGGGCCCAGGAAACCCTCAAGCTGCTGCAAGGCAACAGCCCCCTGAGCCTCAAAGTAATCTTCGAGCAGATCCGACGGGCCAGGAGTTTCTCCCTCCGCGAAGCCTTCATCGAAGACTTCAGGATCGCGCAGCAGTACTCGCAGATCACCCAGCTTCATGAACCACTCGGAGTTCTTCGAAGGCGTCCGCTGCCTGCTGGTGGACCGCAACGACAAGCCCAAGTGGGCCTGGACATCTCCAGCGGACATTAAACCCTCGGACGTCGAAGGCTTCTTCAGACCCTTCGCAGACCAGTCTCGCGAGCTGTCCATCTAACCTAATCGACCGACCCCAGCGACTCGACCACCTCTCGCAGGCCTCTGCTCACCTCTGCTCAGCATGCTCTGACCAGCTGGCAGGTCAGCGCTGGCCAGCAGCAGCATGCCCCTGCCGCTCGAGATGCAGGTGTTCTTTTGAGGAGTGAACGCTCCGACTACTCGGTGTTTAGTGGAGGGTGTTTCGAAGAACCATAAGTACAGTACCGTACCATTCTGTATATGTCTGATAAAAACTGGCAGTCGGAAAGATACGTCGGATTAAAAGCGGCGTTGGCTTTGGACAATTCGAACGGCTTAAGTTAATAGAGTAGTTTGTGGCTGATGCCTTCCCAGCTCCAGAGGCCGTTGTTGTCGAAGACGAAGAGTTCTCCGGTGGCCTTGTCTCGGTAGACGAGGTCGCGGTCGAGGTAGACGTTGAAGCCCCAGAAGGCGTTCTCTTCGCTGAACCTGGGCTCGGTTTTCTCGAGGTCTGCCAGCCGCACGACTCTGGTGGTGATGGTGCCGAAGGGGCCGACTTTTTGGAAGCCCACGGACTCGAGGTGCGGGAGCAGGTCCATCCGGAGGACCAGTCTGTTGGCGAGCTCGTAGTGGCTGGCGCGGAGGATGGCCAGGTAGAGGCCGGCGAAGACCGCGGCGGATATGCCGACGGAGGGGTAGATCAGCGCGAGGCCGAGGTACATCGGCAGCTCGAGTCTGCGCGCGCGCAGCAGCATGGTGCCGATATGTTCGGTCTGGTAGAGGAAGACTGCGTTTTCGTGCACCTTCGGGGGGCTGTACAGGTCGCTGACGGGCCGCTCCGAGTCGAGACAGGTGGTTTCTCTCGCCAGCAGCTTCACGAGGGGCCTCGAGCGAGCGGCGGGCAGCGCACGGAGCAGCTCGGTGAGGGAGCGGCTTTTGTTCGGGGGGTTGTGCCGCATGAAGAAGTCTTGCTGGTGCAGGAAGTAGCCGTGGATGCCGCCGATCTTCTTGTAGATCTCCTGCGTGGTCAGGCCGGCCTCCGTCGCGGCCTGCGAGGCGTGCTCGCCTGCGGGGCTGTGGCTGTCGGGTTTGGGCGGGGCTGCGCCGAAGCTCCTGGCGGGTCGGACCGAGGCGTGAGCGAGTCTCCTGGACCACATTAATTACAGAAAGGGGCAGGCAGGGGATTATTAAGCTGAGTAGTGTCTGAAGGCCGAGGCGAAGCGGTAGCGCTTGTCGTGGATGAACTTGAACTTGGTCTCGACGGAGACGGGGTCGGGGTTTTGGTTCACCAGCAGGTTCGTGTAGGTGTTCATCAGCCAGACGAGCATGGGCGCCTGCGGGAGCTCGAAGTAGAACTTGTTCAGCGAGTGAATCTCGCCGAGCGAGACCACGAAGATGGCCTTGGAGCAGCCCCAGTTGGTGATGTCTGCGTAGTCCAGCTCGAGGATGACCTGCCGCGTCTCGTGCTCGGTGATCTGGATGCCTTCGTGGCCGGCCAAGATGATCGCCTGGTCGGGGATGCCGAAGGGGTCGCGCAGGGAGGAGTTGCGGAACTGGCTGAGCAGCGGCTACCTTCCCGGCGAACAGGTGCGCGCCGAAGGTCGGCAGGTCGCTCACGAGCTTGAGGTACTCCTTCAGCAGCGCGGGTCGGGCCTTGGTCTTCCAGCCCTTGAACTCGCGGCGGACGGCCTCGCTGAAGTTCTCCGCCGCGGTGGACCCGGCCGAGACCGGCAGGTAGTTCACGACGCGCTGCTCCAGCAGCTCTTCTGCCTTCTGGTCTGCTGCGAAGTCTGCCGCGTAGTGGATGCCGACCAGTCGCGCAGTCTCGTCGTTCGCGATGACGACTTTGCCGCGAGCCAGGTTGTAGGCGTAGGAGAGGAACTGGAGCTTCGGGACGAACTCCTGGCTCTCCAGGTAGACCATGCTCGCGGCGATGCAGAAGTAGAGCCTGCACTTTTTGATGGTCGGGTCTTTCTGTTTCATGGGGATCCAGCTCGCGACGACGTCCATCACGTTGTGGTGGTTCTCCACGAAGCGCTCCTCTGGGTGAGCGAGGGCTACCGAACTTGTGCTCGTAGTCCACGTGTTCGATCACGCCGTAGCGCCACTGGTGCGCTGTCTTGAATCCGAGTCGCTGGAGCGCTGCGGCTTTGAGCTGTTCGAAGTCTGTGTAGGACTCGATCCACATGGTCAGGAAGGCGCCGTTGGGCATGTAGAGCGGGATCTTGATTTTCTTTCTGTTGGTGACGTACCCGATCTCGAAGGGGTCTGGACAGAAGAAGCGCTTGTCGGTCGCGAGGTGCAGGTGGTAGACTCTGCAGAGGATGAAGCGGCTCCAGTCTCGGTACGCATCGTTTTGGTGGAGGTCGACCATGGAGATGAGCCAGTTCATCAGCGGGAAGACGAGCTGCTCGGAGGCGCTGATCGAGCTGAGCACGCCGGCCAGCAGCGAGAAGGCGTTCTCGGTGCTGAGCTTGCCCTTGTTCTTGCGGATCTGCTTGATGATCTGCAGGACGATCTCGTCTTTGATGCGCTGGGTCTTCTCCATGCCGAGCTTGATGAGCAGCATCCGGGCCTTTTCCTTCTGGCGGAAAGTGGCCTGCTCTTCTTCGTCTCCGCAGACGCGCAAGATGGACCTGAAGATGGTGACTGCTAGCTGGTACTGGGACTTGGGCAGGCGGAGGATGGGCTCTTCGATGGACTTGCTCCAGCTCATGAGGTCGTCGAGGGCGACTTTGTTTCCCCAGGAGTAGTGCGCTGGGACGTTTTTGGCGAGGTAGGCCCAGAAGTTCATGCCTTTGGCCGCGGCGAGGACGTCTTGCTTCATGGTGGAGTAGTCGCTGCGGTGAGGAGCGGGTACAACTTGAGGTCGGGGGAGTCGGGGACGGTGGCGTCGTAGGCCGTGGGGGCGTCTCTGCGGAGGTTGAGGGGCTGCTCGAGGATGTCTTCGTCGGACCACTCGGGGACGAAGAGGATCTCTTTGGTGGCCTGCAGGTCTTCCTGCGGGGCGGCCTCTTCCTGCTCTTCCTCGCCGTCGTCGTCTTCGTACTCCTCTTCTTCCTCGCCTTCGACCGCGTCGGTCAGCTTTTCTTTCGGCTGGGTCTTCCTCGGTGACAGGAGTCTACTCGTCCATGACAAAAATATCGATTAATTATTATGGGATTTATTCGAGCGCTGGCAGGTCTCCTCGGAGCGGTTCGAAGCGCGCGTCTCCGCCGCTGATCTTTTCGAGCTGCGCGTTGAGACGGTCGAACTCGAGGTCTCCGGGGATGGTGAGGTAGCGTTTGCGCTTGCCGGGGTTGAGGATGAGGGTGGTGGGCGTCTCGGTGACTTCGAAGAGCGCGACCCAGGCCTTCTGGGTCTGCGCGTTGAGCCACATGAAGTTGTACTTGAGGCCGCGGTCGAGTTTGTTGTCGTAGCGGCGACGCACCTCCTTCACGGTGTCCAGCGCGACCTTGCTCGGCTTGTCGTTGTTGAAGACGATCACGCAGAGCGCGCCGCTGGCCTCCAGACAGACGTCTTTGGCGGACTTCGAGGTCAGCTCGGGGATGGCTTCGGAGAGCCAGGGCTTCGCGCCTGCGCCGTCGAAGGAAGAGCCGCCTCCGACGACGAACTGCTCGCTGTAGATGTTGAGGAAGTCGAAGATGGCCGAGTAGTTGACCTCGCCCTTGTACTCGATCGGCTTCTTCTCGCCGGTCTTCACGACGAGGATCTTCGGCGTGCTGTTCACGTTGTACTTGTGGAAGACGTCTTTGCTCTCTTTGCGCACGATCGCCAGGGTCATCTTTTTCTGCGTGAGGCGAGCGTACGTCGAAGGCCAGCGAGAGCGCCTTGAAGAGGATCGGCACGCCGGGCTTGTCGGTGAAGAGCAGCACCTTGGGCACCGCGGGGTTCTCGCCGATCTTCTGCTGGAAGTTGTCGTCGTTGACCTCGACGACCTTCGACTGCACGTAGTTCGAAGCGATCCGCACGGCCTTCTTGAGGTCCAGCTCGAAGTCCGGTTCGGGGGAAGGGATCGGGACCGGCGGGTAGATCTTCAGCGCGGGGAACTGCTTGATGTCTTCCCTCGCGCAGAGTGCCTGGTCTGCCTGGCAGTCGATGCCGAAGAACTGGAAGATGCCCTGCGACTTGTTCGCTTCCTCGTTGAAGGTGTCTTTGAACCTGGGCGACTTGCCGTCGGTGCTTTTGTAGAAGTGGACGATCAGCGTGTGGCCGATGCTCCGCTTGGACATGACCTGGTTGTCCCAGTTCTGTCTGGTGACCGTGATGACTGCAGACTTGTTGTCCTTGTAGAGGTTTTCGCAGGCGACTGCGAGCACGAGCAGTGCTAGGAGGATGGCTGGCTTCATCTGAGTTTTAATGCGTGTCAGATCGAACAGTCTAGAAATAAGCGATCGAGTCTTTAAACCTAAACCACAATTAATACCACAATGAATCAAGCAGAGGCTATCGCCATGGCGAAGCGGTTCTTCAAGTTCGTCCCGCTGGGCCTGCTCGCGCTGGTCTCGCCCAACTGCATCTACATGGTGCAGCCGGGAGAAGGCGCGGTCAAGTTCAACTACCTGACGGGCCTGAGCAAGCAGGTCTTCACCGAAGGCTACAACTTCAAGCTGCCCTTCATCGAGACGCCCATCAAGTTCAACCTGCGCACGCTCAACATGGCCTTCAGCCTGGCCGCCCAGAACCGAGACATGCAGGAGTGCTTCATCAACGCAGACGTCTTCTACAAGCCCGACGTCAGCAAGCTCGACGAGATCTACCGCATGCTCGGGCCGGACTACGCGCAGATCGTCATGACCAACATCGTCAAGGAAGTCCTGCGAGGCTCCGTCGCGCAGTTCAACGCCCAGCAGCTGATCAGCCAGCGCGACCAGCTGTCCAACCAGGTGCGCCACGCGATCGCGCTGCGGGCTCGCCAGTACAACATCCTGATCGAAGGCGTGACCATCTCGGGCATCCGCTTCTCGCAGAACTACCAGAAAGCCGTCGACGAGAAGAAGTCTGCGGAGCAGGAAGCCGAGCGCGCCAAGTACATCATCGAGCAGAGCATGCACAACAAGCGCTCGATCGTCCAGCGAGCAGAGGCCGACGCGACGGGCATCCGGCTGATCGGCTTGCAGGTCAAGCAAGACCCGGCCTTCATGGACCTGCAGAAGATAGACCTCTCCGTCGAGCTCTCCGAAGTCTTCGCCAAGTCGCGCAACCGAGTCATCCTCAACACAGACCTGCTCATGCTCGACACCTTCACGGACGTCGTCGCCGCGACCTCGTTCAGCGCGCCTGCAGACCCCAAGGCCTCGCGGTAAAGCCCGCACGGAGCAAAAGAATAATTATAATTGGTTTAAATATGGGCTCAAAGCTGAGTATCGACAAGCAAGTCTCCGAGTTGGAGGACATCCTCTCGATGAACCCCAGCCACTTCAAGAAAATAAGGTTCGAGAGCAAAAGCCCGCAGGAAACCGCGCACAACCTCAAAGTAGCGCGGACTCACGCAGATATGGCGCTTCAAGCAGACCGGAAGCAAGACCGTGGTCTCCGAGGCCATCTCGCTGCTGCTCATCAAGACCACCGGCTTCAAGTTCCGCGCCGACGAAGCCTACCTCGTGCTGCTCGTCTACCGCAAGAGCAGTCTCGGCTCCGAGTTCGTCGAAAGCCTCCCCAACTCCACCTGGACGCTCATCGAGTCCTACGCAGACCTCACGCCGCGAGGCCTCGACGTGCCGCTGGCCACCTCGGAGCCGCTCCAGGACCTCAACAGGGTACCCGAACCTCACCAGCAAATCATGGACAGCTTCACGATCCCGTCCACCGGCAGGAAAGAAGACGACAAGCTGGAGTACATGACGTTCGTCTGGAACGGAAAAGCCACCGGGGCGCGCGTCAAGGTACCCTCTCCTCAGCAGTCCGCCGCGCTCGCCAAAGCCTTCGAGCTGGAGAACTTCATCCGCGAGAGCGAAGGCCCGCTGCTCGAGATCCTCTTCTCCGGTGGCGTCTTCAAAGGCGGCAAGGTGCAGACAGGCATCATCTTCCAGGTCTTTTCCAACCCCAACCGCAAGTTCGAAAACCAAGCGCAGTTCTCCGCTGTCAAAGAAAAAGTCTTCCTGTTCAAGTTCCTCTTCCCCAAGAAAGTCGCCTTCCCGGCTGGCTCGCAGCAGCTGCTGGCCGAGAAGTTCCGGGAAGAGGACGAAGACTACAAAAAGTGGGACCTTAGTTTCACGAAGAAAACGAAGCGGCCGGACTCGGAGCGCAGCCACCTCGAGCAGAGCCGAAGCGAGGCCCAGCCGAGCGGCCAGAAGAGCGCGAGGCCGCACGGGCCGGACGGGCCGGTGCCGGTGCATGCGCTCAAGTTCGGCCTCAAGAACCTCAAAGACTACGACTCGGTCGAGTACCGCTTCCACGTCGACGAAGCGGCCGACAGAGGCCGGCAGGCAGACCAGCCCGCCGACGAAGACTCCGACGCGCCCTCCAACCTCTCCTCCCGAGGACTCAGCAGCCCCGAGCGCAAGCCGCAGACCCGTCCCGAGCCTCGGCCGCGCAACGGGACGGACGCCTCCTCCCTCGCAGACGCCCCTGCGAAGAAGCTGGGCGTCCCCAAGCTCGGCGGCCCCGGCATGCCCGCCCTGAACCTGGGTACCCTCCGACTGACCAGCGGGTCTCGCGCGGATCAACACCGAGAACCTCAACTACCAAGCGCTGCACGCAGAAGAAGACACGGACAACCTCGACTACGACATCCGCGAAACCGTCCGCAAGCAGATCAAGATGGACCACTTCAAGAACGTCTGCTCCGAGATCCTGCCCCAGTTCCTCTACCTCGGCGGCTACACCGTCGCGGAGAGCAGAGAGCAGCTCGCGGCCCACGGCATCACCCACGTGCTCAACTGCGCAGGCGACTACTGCCAGAACCGCTTCGAAGAGGAGCTCGCCTACAAGACCTACTTCCTCAAAGACGCCAAGCCCGAGCACATCGAGGCGGTCTTCTACGAAGCCATCGAGTTCATCGAGCTCGTCCGCGCGGCGCAGGGCAGGGTCTACGTCCACTGCGTGCAGGGCGTCTCGCGCTCGGCCACCGTCGTCCTCGCCTACCTCATGTTCACCCAAAAGATGGCCTACCAAGACGCCTTCAACTTCGTCAAAGAACGCCGAGGCATCATCTCGCCCAACCTCGGCTTCATGGTGCAGCTCATGATGTTCCACCAGCGCGTCTTCGAAGACTACTCCAAGCTGCCCGTCCAGCCCAAAGTCTTCGCGGTCTCCTGCCACCAGCTCGAAGACCCCAACACCACCGTCGCCCGCCTGCTCTTCGACGAGCCGCTCTACCTCGGCCGCAACGCGCTCTGTCTCGACCCCAGAGGCGTCTTCATCCTCGCCAGCGAATCCCAGGCCTTCCTCTGGGTCGGCGCCAGCTGCCACGCCTCGAACAAACACAAGTTCGTGGACTACGCCCGCAACTACTGCCTGAAGCTCCAGAAGTACGAACGCATGCCCGCGAACCTCGCTGAAGTCGCGCAGGGCGAAGAACCGGATGGCTTCTGGAAAGTGCTCGGCCTGAAAGAAGCCCCCGAGAACAAGTACAGCTTCAACAAGTTCTGGGACAACTGGTAGCCGACGCTCACCAGGTACCTCAACCTCGCGGACCTCAAGACCATCTCTTCGAGGTCGAACCGCAGCAGGATCGAGTACGCCGAACGCGACGAACTGGAAAACAGGCCGACCGGCTTCCTCTACCCCAACTTCATCGAACCCATGTACGTCTTCGAAATAGAAGATCTGCAGGACGACTCCTTCCTGATTCTGTGCGTGAAGCAGACGCAGAAGGTCTACATGTGGAAGGGCAAGCAGTTCGCGGAGAAGGAAATGGTAGGTTCGTGTGAGCAGCCCGTGCAGCAGTTCGTCGACAGCGCAGTGCTGAACTACTTCGACGAGACGGTGCTCGAAGACCTCGAGTTCTTCTCGGAGACGCCTCACGAGGAGAGCGAGGACTTCCTCCAGTTCTTCTAACTAATACTGCCGACTCGAATCCGCCACCTCGCGGTTTGCTGGTCTCTGGGCTAGTTAGGGCTTCGGAATTAATTAGAGAAGATGCGCAGGCCGGTTCTGTTCTTCTTCGCTGGCCTGCTCTGCAGGTTGTCCGCCAGGAGGATCTGCTCGGAGAAGTTGATGTCGGCCAGCTTCACGTCGAAGAGCTTCTCGTTCAGACCCATCATGGGGTAGACGCGCTGGTTCAGCCGCTCGGCGACGGCCGTGAACTCGTTCTGTTCTTTCTTGCCCGTCACGAGCGAGCCGGAGCGGGGGTCGAGTTTGGCCTGGAGGTCGCCGTTGTAGATCATCTCGCAGGTGAGCAGCAGCAGCGTGGCTGCAGGGATGTCGAAGATCTGCTCGATGCGGTCGAACTTGAGCACGTGGTGGCTGTTGCGCAGGTTCGCGACGAAGGTCTTGAAGGCCTGGTACTTGATCTGCGTGAGGTACAGCGCCTTGACTTCCTCGACGCTGCCGACCTTCGACCAGATGCGCAGCTGGCAGATCAGGTTGTAGCAGTTGCGCCACTCGCCCTTGAGCAGCTCCTTCGTCGCGCAGTAGACCAGGTCGCGGTGGTTCTCGGGCGGCCCGCTCAGAGGGTTCTTTTCGTAGTGCTGCCACAAGCGCTGGAAGAGCTTGCAGCTGCTGCGCTTCTCGTTGTCGCTGAGCTGCGCGGCGAGGATCGGACACTCGATCAGCATCACAGAGATGTAGTAAGCCGTTTCTATGTGCTCCGTCGGCAGACTCAAGTGGTACGGGATCAGCGGCCTGCGCGCCTCGACCTCGCCGTAGCCTTTGAGGGACGACTGGCTGAGGAGCTCTTTGAGCTTGCCTGAGTTGCAGAGGTCTTCGAGGATCTGCTGGCACTCGTTGATCTTGCCCAGTCTGAAGGCGCAGAGGCCGAGGGCCGTGAGGGCTCTGTTGTAGAGGACCGCGAGTCGCTCGTCGCTGCTCGAGCGGTCTGCTTGGTTGAACATGAGCAGCAGGTCTTTGGCGAGCAGGTACCTGTCGTTGATCGAGTGGTTGAAGGACTCGAAGAGAGCGATCTTGACCGTGAGCGAGCTGTCGGTCGCTTTGTTGTAGACGTGTTTGCAGAGCTTCGCGACGTACCTCGGTTCTTCCTTCGTGAGGATGTGGTCTTCTATCGTCAGCGAGATGCGCTTGATCGCTTCGTCGTTGATGAAGTAGAGGTGCTCGACCAGAATCGCTGCGATGAAGGCTGCAGAGCCGACGTTTTGGATCGTCAGGAAGTAGTCGAGACACTCCTTGATGATTCTGATGAGCTTGACTTCTTCGGTGAGCAGCACGGAGTACTCGATGGACTCGGGGTCGCAGTTTTTTATGAGGTTGTTCCAGTCGTTGTCGAGCGAGCTGACCATGGAGCGGAAGTAGTTCTCGAGTTCTTTCTTCTCGTAGAAGCCGTCTTCGTTTTTGAGGTAGCTGCGGACCTTGGAGTCGAGGTAGGACTTGCCCGAGATGAGGATCTGGAGGTACTCCTGGACGAAGCGGCAGGCTTCGGTCCACTGGTCGGTGGTGATCATGAGGTTCTGCGCTCGGTTGTACTCGTTCTTGAGGTAGACCAGCAAGATGATGACTTCGAGTCTTCGCTTGTCTTCCTCGAGGTTGTTCAGGATGAAGGTCAGCAGGCCGATGTTCTGCAGGTGCTTCTCCGGCGAGTAGCTGTTGATGTTCGCGCCGATCTCGACGAGTCTTCTGTGGACGCTCTCGTCGGTCAGGCTGACGCCCGAGAAGTCCTGGTTCAGCTCGATGATTCGGTAGACCTTTTCGTTTCCGCGGCCTTGCTCTCTCTTCTGCGTTCTGCCGTGAGCTGCGTCGTTGGGGTTCTTGTTTAGGTCTGCCTCTTTCTTCAGCTGGCTGAGCGGCACGGGTCTGAGCCACCTCTTTCTCCTTTCTTCTCTGGGCATGTCTTCGGTGCGCATCGGAGGCGTGGCGACGCCGTCGTCGGGTTCCTGGTCCCACTCCGAAGCTTCGTCTTCTCCTTCTTCTTCGGAAGCCTTTGATTCGGACTCTTCTTCGGACTCTTCGACGCTTTCGAACTCGGTCAGGTCTTCGCTCGCTTCGTCATCGGACTCTTCGGCGACCTGAATCTGGTCCACGGAGGTGATCGGGTTGGTCCTGTAGGCTCCGAGGTCCGAGGCCATCTCTTCGGTGACTTTCTTGACTCGCTGTTTGAGTTTGGTCATGGCGCTCTTCGAGTCTTTGCTCATGCGTTCCTTGTCTTTGCTGGTGATGCCTTCGCAGTGGCCCGAGATTTTTTCGACGACGAAGAACAAAGAGGCTGGGAGTCCGTCAACTTCGAGCTGTTTGCTGTTCTTCTCGATGTCGTTGAGCAGGCTGATGAGCTCGTTCAGCGTTTCCTTGTAGTCTTTGATCTGCAGCTTCTGGAGGATCGACTTTGCTTTTTTGTTGTATTGGTCCAGTCTTTTGAGCTTGGCCTGCACCTCGGGACTGCTCTGGTCGGGTGAGCGGTTCTTCTTTTGCCTACGCTCCAGCTGAACGCTGTCGTCTTCTGACA
>JFJP01011336.1_pt1 | contig 11711 bp, 12 predicted proteins | sample 431651 | NCBI WGS metagenome assembly JFJP01 (sample SAMN02602958, study PRJNA72255) | Microbial mat metagenome, whole genome shotgun sequencing project. | biome: fresh water; feature: sink hole; material: water; isolation source: purple microbial (photo- and chemosynthetic) mats found in... | reverse complement strand
CCTTATCCAACAGAAATTGTGCCATTGCCCGCGTCAACGCCTGTAGTGTGTGCGCCAAGAAATCCTGTGCCTGTTGAAGGAACGGTAGAGTGGGTTACAGGAATCGGCGGAAGCAAACAAGGCCAAAAATATCCTTTTCAAGCCAAAGTTTTAGCTTTGAGCAAAAAGGACATTCCAACTGCGGATTGGGACAAATATATTTATGCTTACGATAATGCAATCAGCGAACTTATTATTTCTACTAATGACCCTCTTTCGACAAGTAACGCTATTTATGTGATTTATCATTTTCAGATGGGTGTAGAGCTAATAAAAAATGTTAATGAAACAGCGAGTGATATAAAAAATTGGTGGCGATTTGATGAAATCAGAAAAGAGGCAGTTAGGGCATATAAAGCGGATTGTGGAAAATTCACCGTATCGCAACCTGACCCTGTTGAGCCAATTCAGCAACAGACTACATGCGCGCTCACCGCGACCATGCCCGTATCGGGCGAGGTGGTTTGGGTGGCGGGGGAACAGGGGGGTAAAAAGGGCGGAAAGTATTTGTTTCAGGCCAAAGTGTTAGCTCTTAGCAAGAAAAATACGCCCATAACAGACCAAAATAAATATTTCTACGCTTATGATTATGCCATTAGTGAAATTATTATTTATAAACCAGATATAAGTGGTACAAATAAGCTGGTGTATCATTTTCAATTAGGGGTAGAGATATTTCGTGATACAACCGAGCTAGGCCCCGCGCCCGTTCAGGGCAGTGGCACTGGCCCCGCATGGAATCCGTATGAAACAATTCAAGATAACATGGAACGGTGGTGGCGTTTTTCGTCTATTCGCAAAGAAGCGGTTAGATTGCGTAAGTCAAATTGCGGCATTTTTACGATTACGCCACCTGACCCAATAGAGCCAGAGGAAGTAACAGAAACGATTGACATTACGTTGACAGATTATTTACCTAGTATAATCACAATGCCTCAACTAGGACTGGTTGTTTTTACCAATAGCGTAACTAACACCAGCATAACAAATATAATGAATCAAGCCATTGGCACTTCTTTGTCTCAAACGGTTATCAGTATTACGAATTTCTTCACTGATTGCAGTACCGCGTCGGGGGATTATAATAATTATTCTTTTGCGGCTCGCATGTTACCGCAGAATGACCGCAAAGGAATTAACGGGGGGCAGATTATTGAATTGGCTATTGGCGACAAAAACACTAACCAAGTGGTTTACTACTTTGTTAATGGAGGTATTGTTAATAATACATTAGGAAGTTCAACCAATGCGGTGGTTGGTACAATTGTGGCTCAAGCAACGGCGGCTTACACGGCCAAATGTCCTACGGCGAGTTTAAATACGCCTGGGTATTTTTCTCTCAACGGTATTGTGGCCGCGCTTCTCGCTACTAATATTTTACTGGATTTTATAATTATCAATACTGAATACATCTCGGCAGAAATCACCTGTCTTGAGTCCACCAATAGTTTCACCCTAACGCTCGACCCGCCTCCCGCAGACCCGATTTGGACGGGCATTTTAGAACCTGTAGGGCAATATCTCAATTTCTTCAAATTTATGGGTGTAAATGCCATTGAAAATGCGGCTCAACAGGGCTTGTGTGACACCAGCGCGGTCTATAGTTTCTCGCTTCCCTTCCCTTTCTCCACTACTATCACCCCGCGTTATTCTGGCAGTACGTTTTTTTCTTACGCTTCGTATTTCTACATATTCAAATCATTTTTGCTATTTACATTTGATTTCATACGGTCACAATATTGGCTATTCAAGACGAATTTGGGCGTAGTGGGCATATTTATTGGTTGGCTTTTCATGATGTTGCCCTTCGTTATCTCGGCCCGACTTACGCAAGCCCTCATTCGTTTTCTAGTGGGCATGTTTAATTTCTTGTTTGGCTTGGCGGGTTTCGCGTACTACCTCATTGATTTATCGGTCAATGTTCCCTGGGCAGTCTTTGATTTGCTGGGGCGGCTGGCAGAGTGGTTTTTGGCGGGTTTTTGGTTTGCGTGGCTCTTTGTCTGGCGGCTGTGGGATTTTGCGATTGAGTCATGGGAGGCTGTGCCTGATACAGCCCAAATGTTTTTGCTTATTACGGGGGGCATAACGGGGATGGCACTCATTTTATTTGCCTTCATTCAGCCTATCGCCGCCTTTTTATTACAATTAGCAGGCGTTATTTTGGGCGGGTTTATTATTCTAGCCAAAGCACTTGGCTTTTAGGAGATTATTATGAAATTATTGACCTCATTTATGCTCGCCCTGGCCTTATTATTCATCTTTTTTATGGCCTTGCCCGCGCCCATAACCCAAGCCAAAAATCAGCCTGAGACACAAGCATGGCCTTTAGTGCAAACACAACCTTTTTCATTCACCGAGATAACCATTCCTGCGCCCACTGGCCCAGGGTTGGATTTAGATTTTATGGGGAGCAAGGCATTTTTGGAATTGATGGGCGGGGTGGCGGTGACAACGTTTAAGCTATTGGATAAATACGAAGTCTTAAAATTTCTCGTTGTGATTGCCATTTTACTGTGGCTCATTCGCATGATTTACGCGTTTGTGGTCAATCGCAGTCGTTATCAAACGCCAGGCGTGGAGTTGGGCGACGCGATAGATGTGAGTGAGAATTTAGTCGAGGATAACAACTTTGATGATGGGGGCTATTTAGGTGAACTAGATTATGTTAATCGGAATGTTTTTTAGTTTCGAGGTAAAGTTTCTTAAGTGCCTCAGTTGACCCAAGTAATTTATAGCCAAAAACCTTTCTGCCCTCAGCCAACGTATGACCTTCATGGAAGAAACGGCGAATGGCCGCGATAAAAAATACGGAAGTATCTGGCGGGGTGAGGTTCAATTCATGGGCGGCTTGCTTCAATACTTTTCTCAGCGCGTCGCGTCCAATGGCGCGGTCATGGGGATAAACTTGCAATCTAAATAAATATTGGCTAGAGAGATTTTGGGATTCTTGAGCAAATAGCCTTAAATCAGATAATAATTCAGGTGGAATGTGCGATTGACCACGTTTGATGTTCGTGAAAATGGCTTGTTCAAAATCAATTTCGCCACTTCTAAGATGCAATATATCGAAAAACCTAATGCCTGTTTGGTATGATAGTTTAAAAATTAGCTGATATTTTTTATTTTCTATTTGTTCAATAAGTTGTGTTAATATTTCATCATCAGGGATATTTAATTCAAATGGACGTGTTTTTATCGAATGATTGACGGCGGGCGGATTGAATGGCTCGCCCTTTGTTTCGTTAAAATACAAAATTAGTGCGGCCCGCGCCTGAATATAACTTTGGATATGATGCGTTTTATGCACTTCGTCCAAAAATAGTAGCGCATTTTGTGGGGTGGGCGCATGGTTCGTCTCGAATTTATTGAGCCACATCCGATATAATTTGGCAGTGGACTTTGACAGGTTATGGTGGGGTTGAATAGCGATGGACATATTTGCATTATAGCGTAAAATGTGCATAATGCAAGATATAATGCTTAGTTCTATTTTTTTGCTCGAATTGACACAATTATTTGTGTCAAAAATAGTTTTTATATCACAAATGAAGCAATATTATGAGTCTCCCCAAACAGAAATATGACGATATACCGATTGCCCAATATAGTCGTAATGTATACATCATCACTAAGCCAGGCGTTCATCCCCTGGAGCAATATGAGCAATATCAACGGCGGCGCAGAAATGTGGCTGACGGGGGCATTATGCGGCCTGGGTCGCGGGGCGGGGGAGGCAGTATGTTTGACGAATTTAAACTAACGGATTGGCTTGGAATTATAGTTGCCCCCTTTTTATTATTAGCCGCGTACTTTTTTTGGTACGTACCAACCTATGGCACTCCTGCCCCAACACCCACCGCGATTGTCCAGCAGGTAGAGGTGGTTGTTACGGCCACGCCCGAACCTGTTGCCGCGCAAGCCATTCCAACAAATTTAGCTCCACCTGTGGCAATGATTGACCCTGCCAAAGTGGAAGCCACTCAAACAACCCGCGAGGAAATCAGTAGAACTACTCAAAACATGGGAACATGGGACAGCAAAAAACCCGTGCAATTTATTACATTTTCTTATCAGCAAACAGGTAATTATCCCGTTTGCCTTAAGGCGGGGATTGTGGCAATTGCGGCCAACGGTCAACCATTTTATGTCTATTTGGGGCCAGAAATTAGCTTGGCGGGGCAAAATCCAAACAATCGGCAAGCGCGGGTTCAGGGTGATTTCTTGAAAGACAAAGATTGTGTGATGGATATATTTTATCCATCCTATCTTGAGTTTTTAGGGGCAGAGCAACCCATGGTTACGCCTGTCGCCGCCTTAGCAATAGGCGGCCCCATTTCTTATAGCACCGTTATTACTGAGGGTGGTATCACCAGAACAGTTTATTACACCAGCTCATTTACGCCAGGGCGTAGCTATGTTCCCGTTGCACCGAGCCAGATTGCAAATTTCACGCCACCTGCCTCGGCGTATCGGCCTATTACATCTACTCCTGTCGTCACCACTACGTCGTTTTTAGGTGAACTTGTTCCTTTTTATGCCCCAAGTTGTAATACATCATTCGCCTTGAAACTTAAAGAGATTGTTTATCCGATGGAGTTTCAGTCTCCGAGTTTGGCCCCGCGAACTTTTAATGAAAAACAAGCCTTAGTGTTTGGAACATTTAAGATGGTGTGTGGACAAATGGGGCTATATGTGAATACAGCCACATACACCAGCGACGCGCAACAGGCGGGGGCGGCGGTAGCGGCTATTGTGCAACATCAAGACACAGGCGGTTTTACTTATATACCGCCAACGAATACGCCTATACCAACGGCAACGGCCACCCCACGTTCTATCTACGTGACAGGACGTTTCATTAATACCGCCAGTCAATGTGATGGAACTAATTTAGCCATTGAAGGGGATGGTGGAAGATTCTATTACATTCTTCCTGTGGAGTATAACCCCAATAATGTCAGGGAAAGGGCGTATATTTCAGGCATATTAATGGATGGGGACAAATATGATTGTCCTGATGATGTAATTGTTTCGGCTAAAATCACCTGGATTGAGCCAACGTCAACGCCAACAGTTGCGCCAACGCTTACGCCAACGGCAACGGTTACACTTACGCCAACGGCAACGGTTACACTTACGCCAACAGAAACGGTCACGCCAATGCCAACAGAAACGGTCACGCCAATGCCAACAGAAACGGTCACGCCAATGCCAACAGAAACGGTCACGCCAATGCCAACAGAAACAGCAACGGTTGCGCCAATGCCAACAGAAACAGCAACGGTTGCGCCAATGCCAACAGAAACGGTCAAATAAATTATGAATCAAACTCGAAATATTTCAATTAGCTTAGTTGCGATACTTATAGTCATATTTGCTATAGTTTATTACAGCAATCGCACGGTTGATGAACCCGCGCCAATAAAAATGTCTATCAACTTAACTCCGACAGTTTTGATTGATGAAAAGTGCGCTAATTATCCTAATTCTAATTTGGTGTCACTGGTTGAGAGTGATTGGATTGATGGCATGGTAGATGCGCCATTGGTCGTGATTGAATATGGCGATTTTCAATGTCCAGGCTGTGCAAAATTATCAAAAATCATGAAAGAACTCAAACCTGAATATGGCGATAAATTAGTGCGCGCCTATCGGCATTTTCCAACCTCGCCACATAAGTATGCCATGATGACGGCGGAGGCGGCGGAGGCGGCGGGGGCGCAAGGGCAATTTTGGCCTTATCACGATTTATTATTTGAGCGTCAAAGCGAGTGGGACGCGGCTCTGAATAAAGAGGCTGTAAGAGTTATTTTAGTCGCTTACGCCAAAAGATTAGCCATAAGCGACACTGTACCTTTTGTGAATGGGTTAGGCAAATATCAAAGTAGAGTTGAGGCCCATTATTTATCGGCGGTTTACGCAGGCGTAACGGGCAACCCCGCGCTATTTGTGAATGGAGTGTTATATCCCGTTAAACAGCGACCATTAAGTTTGAAAAATGTGCGTGATTTTATTGATTTAATTTCGTTGAATGAAGGAAAGTGTTTAGGTTCATTATGACAACGACCTGGTTTGAAAAAAACACGGCCCTGAAATTAGGCTTGCCTTTATGGTTAAATAAACGCAAGTTATTTGGCCGCGTTGTCGTTGAATTAAGTCTTGAGGAGATTGAGGAGGCCCGTATTCGCGCTCAACGCGAACGCGAGGAAGAAACTATCCTTAAGGAAAACATCAAACATGCTAAATTTTGCGTCTCCATGTTGCCAAAGGCGTGTCAAAAGGCAGGGATAGCGCGGGAATATAGCGCGGCCAAACGTAAGGGGAATATTTTTGTTAGCCGTTACGAATTGGTGAAGTTAGGGGAAATTATTATCTCTCCTGACGCCTATTTCATTCGCATAGCAAGTATGCCAGACGGTAAGTTGGTTGAAACCGATTTGAATAAACCAGAGGTCATGAGTGAGTTGGCTTCTAAGGTTGGTTCAACGGTGGGGCTGGAGTTTTTTGGTCATCATCGCTGGTTTCGGGTCGAGGCCAAATATGGGCGGGGGAGAATACCAGAGGAGGTCGGTTACTACGAGGCGTTCAAGGAAATCACGGAGAAAGATGGTCATTTGGTGTGGGTGGTTGGCAAGGGAGCTAACCAAAAAGTAATTAAGCTAAACCTACAAGAGACTCCGCATGTGATGTTATCGGGTGCATCGGGTGGCGGTAAAACGGTTCATTTGCACAATATCATTTGTACTTTTTTGCAACGCAATCGCCCTGACCAATTGCGGTTATCGTTGACTGACCTCAAGGGAAATGATTTAGTGGATTATCGGGGTATTCCGCATTTAGGCCCGTTAAATATCATGGTTATCTTGGGGCCAAAAGAAGAAAAACCTGCCAAGCCTAAACGGGGTGAGCGTCCGCCTATTTTATGGCAGGGGCGTAAAATGTTACGCACTGAGCCAATTGATTACATTTTGAAGGAAGGCGAAGAAGGCACAACCGAAATTGGGCAGGAAATTATTACTAAGCCCGAAGATGTTTTGCCTGTGGTTTACATGTTTGTTTTGGAAATGAACCGCCGCAATGAATTATTTGGGTCAAAAAAACCGCCTATTAAGGATTTAGCCCAATGGAATAATCGTTATCCAACTCAACAAATGCCTTATATGTTGATTGTGATTGATGAACTGTTCCGCCTAACTTTGGGCGATAAAACCATGTCAGCCCAATTCACATGGGCAGTTAGCGAAATTGTGGGAACAGGCCGCGCATCGGGGATGCGGACGATTATTTGTACGCAGAGTCCGACTGAGGCGGTGGTGCCACAGCTTTTACGCCACAATTTCGCGGCCTTCATTGCGACGAGAGCCTCAAATAATCCCGCGTCAGGCATTGCGTTAGGGGACGGTTCGGCGGATGCGGCCAAGTTACCCGCGTTCAAAGCGAATGGCGGGGAGTTAAAAGGGCGGATGCTTATTCGCAATGGGGCAACCAAAGATGAAGTCCAAGGGCCATATATTCAATCTACCACTATTGCTGATACGGTGAAAAAGGCGATTGCGGGTAATTTCGTTGACGTTAAAGGGGCGGAATTGGCCCAAAAAGCTAATTTATTATTTGATGTGGCCTTGAGTAAATTTGGGGGTCGGTGTGTGAAAAATGAGCTATATTCAATCGTTCAGAAAGATATGACCCTTTCAGAGATTGACAAAATTATTGCTCATTGGTTATTCAAGTATGACAATCATATTTCATCGGTCATCAACGTAACGGGTGACGCTCAAATGTATTATTTATTGCCAGGGGTCAAACATCGGTTATGTACGCCTACAATTCCGCCAGTATTAGTCGCGGCCATTGATTTTGAACAAAAAAAACACCCATATAAGGGTTATTATGATTATTTTGATACTGATTTTACGAGGCAGTTGACGGTAGAGGAATATGCGCTTAAGTCTCAGGAACTTCGGGCGGAGGCAAATTTAGAAAAATCGGCAGAACAAGTTGCGGCGGAAGAAGAAAAGAAAGAAGCGGAGTGGCAAAAAGCGTTAGTGATGTTTAATTACTCACTGGCGAATTTGAATGGAAAATGTGCGGTTAGCGAGTTGTATCAGTATTTGAAACCAACGGGTTATTCAAAAAAATACATTCAAATATGTTTGGACAATTATGTTGTTAAGGGTGAATATCCAGATAACTTGTATCCTGTAATCAAGATTTCTGACAGAGACTACATTCTTGCGCCAAATGACATTAAATCTCAAATCTCGCGGTGGCTTGTATTGCGAGATGATTATATTTCAAAAAGACATCCTAACTCGCAATTTAATGCTTATAATGAGGTTGTCATATTATCACCTATCACAATTGAGAATGATACGATAGATGAAAATTTAGCAGAACCCGTAAGTTTTGACCAAGAGAGCGAAGGGGCTGTAATAGAGCTTATTAATGATGACACAATTGATTTTGGCAATGACTAAAAACTTTTCAGGAGTCATGCGCGTCGCGCGAGGCGTAGGGTTACTCTGTCTTATTTCGATTTTATTCGCGGGGGTGGCTCACGCAGACGGGACGGTTGTTTGCATGGCTTCTACCACCCCTTTAAGCGCGACCCAATACGCTTTGGCGGACTGTGGTATCCCGCCTGGTAGTTCGGCTATGGTGGAGTTGACGGGTCATAATAGCCTTACTATGACCACCTTTATCACCCTGACTGAACAATCACAACATTGTCTAGCCCCCGTACCCGTTGGTTTTAGTAACCTGTGCGCGGTGCAGGTGAATGACGGCTTTTTAGACGTGGCTGAAAGTCCCGTTGGTTATGAAGTTCGGGTGACATACACATATTTGCCTCGCGTGGTGACTGAAACGTTAAGCAATGGTATGGTTATCACGACTATTATCCCCTATCCTGAAAATTCATTGGTCAGCAATTACAGCACTACCGCAGGTGACGGGAATATTATTAATTCATTACTTGGCCTTATGGCAATTCAAGTAGTTTGGTATATCTTTATATTTTTTAACTCAAAAGGGAGATTTTGATGAAGCCAATTTATGTTGTAATCAGTGTCGTTGTGTTTAGTGCCATGGTCGCTTATCTTTCACCGATAGCGAAGATGGAAGGTCGGACATGTATTGTGGGTGGTTCGATTACGCGGGCAGTAATTAACCCATCACTTTGCCCTAATACACCTAAAGGGCAGGTCGTTTTGTCGGCCAAGTTTGTGTCAACATTAGACAAGTTGTTGCCTTATTAAATCAATGCGTGTGCAGTACGGACATCTGGCCCATGTGTGATTGAAAATGAAGTAACTCTTTGTACAGGTCTTATCCAAGTGAAGGCAGGAGAGCCATTTGATGTTAGTTGCTCATTTAATCTCACGGAAAGTTACACAGGTTACATTTCGGTGGCTCTTTTCTATGATGAGACAACTATTCCTGTTGAGAATTTTCCCACTGTGACCCTTTTGCCTTCATTATCCAAAAAAGTGATGTTGCCAATGGTTGTCGGTGGTGCAAAATGATAAATCTTGAAGATGTGCGCGTCACAGGCTTAACCTTTGAGGGCAGTTTTAACAGCGATTTTGGGGGAAAAACGCCCACAGTGTTAGTATTGGGCTTAACTAAAGGCGAAAAAATGAGAGTTTTTTCACGCTCTTATGATGTCAATGAAATCAGAGAAACGCTATCTGTTTTCGCCAAAGAATGTCGGAATGAAGTGAAACAAACCGCCATACTTTTAAGCATGTTGGTGATGTTGGGCGAAGATTTGACTGAGCAATACTTGGAGAATTTATGAGTCTCACTGAACTTGCCCAGACGGGAAAACGGGTCAGCCACCCTTGGCTGGCAATGGTGATGGTGCTGATATTTTTCGTCATTAGCCAATTTGTGGGCTTGCTGAATTTCTTTGCCTTGCGGATAAATCAGCAATATCCACAGCCCGCGCCTGGTGATGAAAATGGCATGTTAAAGTTTATCACGCCGCAATCCGCCTTTGAGCAGGTGCTATTTTTGGTGGGCATATTTGGCACAATGGCGGGTTTGCTGTGGCTTTATGTTTGGTTATATGAACGGCGAGATTTTTTTAGCACGATTGGTTTGGCTGGCACAAAACGCACTGCCCATCAATTTTTGCATGGCTGGCTCATGGGCTTCGCCATGTTTACCGTTTCTGTTATTGCACTGTTGGCGGTAGATTTAATTGAGCTAAAGGGCGCGCCGTTTGAGTTTGCGTCTTTGTGGACGTTGCCAGGCTGGTTAATTCAGGGCGGCGCAGAGGAGATTATTTTTCGTGGTTTTCTTATGCCCTTGATGATTTTACGATGGGGGACGGCGTGGGGAATTATCGTGAACTCGTTTATGTTCGCGGTGATGCACGGCCTGAACCCTGGGATAACCTTGATTGCGGTGCTGAATTTGTTCCTGTTTGGGGTGGTTGCTTCATTATATACCATCAACGAAAACAGTCTGTGGGGCATTGGCGCGGCCCATGCGGTGTGGAATTGGGCGCAAGGAAATTTTTATGGATTTGAAGTAAGCGGCCAGCGCATGGCAGGTGGCTCAATTTTTAGCATGGTAGAAGTTGGCCCAGATTATTTGACGGGTGGCACGTTTGGCCCCGAAGGTGGTTTGGCGATTACGGCAATTTTGCTTTTGGCCTTAGCATGGCAAGGCCACTTATTTTACCATTCAAAAGTTGCTAAAAAACATTATTAGTTTTATAATAATGTTCTCTTAACAACCCAATTGAGTTGGCGGAGCGTGAAATTAACACGCTCCGCCAATGACAACTACTCCACACATAAGGAAACGGTAAAACTATGTGCAAGAATAAGTGTAAGTCTAAATGTTTTTTTAAGCAATCGCGCGTTGAACGATTGATGAGGTATGATTTGGTTAGCTTGGCGACTATGGCTGAGGATATACTTAAGCCAGAGGATGTTGAGTTAATCAAGCAGATGATGGCGCGGTTGTTGGCTAAATAGCGTTGTCAAAAAAAAGTCGCCTTGATTTAACATGAGGTGGCTTTTTTACCAGCGAGAATGACAAAAATAATTTTGTCTAATAATGTAAAAATGGATAAAGTGATGACTAAACTCAAATTTATTTACGGAACGCTAGATTACTTAACCTTTCTGGCTATCCCTATTTTTATTCTTTCTAGGATTATGACTCAATTGTATCAGCTTGAATATATGCCTGAGTCTTGGTATCGGCGTGGACAAAATTTGTTGTTGGTGGCTAATTTAGTGGTGATTTCTTCGGCTGTTATGAAGGAGTTGTTGCCTCTTAATGAAGGAAAATAATAGGTGATGATTAGCTATCCTATATTTATAACCTTACCCACAATTTTATTGATATTAAAAGTCGCCGTCATTGCATGGCTGAGTTATTTTCTTATTGTTTCACTTGCATTGCTTTTGTTCTGTTTATACTATCAATCAAGACCATCCGTTTATGAAAAAACATCTACATCAATCAGAACCCATTCTTAGCCTCATTGTTTTAGCCTTGCCCTTGCTGTGGCTCTTTTGGCCTGTGGCTGTGTCACAGCTAAAAAGTCATAAAGTGCAAGTCGTGGCACAATTCCCCTCCGACCCCGAAGCCTTCACGCAAGGCTTGGCTTTTGATGATGACGGCAAGCTGTTTATGGGAACGGGCTTGAATGG
>JFJP01011172.1_pt1 | contig 11711 bp, 10 predicted proteins | sample 431651 | NCBI WGS metagenome assembly JFJP01 (sample SAMN02602958, study PRJNA72255) | Microbial mat metagenome, whole genome shotgun sequencing project. | biome: fresh water; feature: sink hole; material: water; isolation source: purple microbial (photo- and chemosynthetic) mats found in... | reverse complement strand
CTGGCGCTGGCGGTCGCGGCGCTGGCGTCCGGAGACCGGCCCGGCCCGGCTCGGCGAACCTTCACTCTGGCGGCGGATCCCGCCGCCACGGAGACCGCTGCGGGAGCCGACCGGCCCGCCGGGAGTTTTCGTCAGGGACTGGTGGTCCGGGCCCGTGGCGGCGGTGGACCGGGCGAGCGCGTGAACCTTCGGACGGTGGCCGGCGTCGATCGGGTGCGGGTCCGGTCGTCCCGCCGTCCCGGCTGGCTGGATGTGCTGCCCCGGGAGCGTCGTCCGGCTCTGGGCGCGTCCGACGAGGTCTTTCTGCCCTGGTGGCCGCTTGGCGACGTGCTGACCTTCCCGTCGGGCACGGGACCGGGAACTTCCGGCCCGGCCCGGCATTGAAGCGCCTGCGGTTTCGTTCCCCGGTCGTCGTCAGGAGCGTGCGGTGAATCCCTCTCGAGAGAACACCCCCTTCGACAATCCCCGCGTGCGCCGTGAGGCGCTGCGTGATGTCCGTGACGAGGATCTGATCGTCATGGTGCAGGAGGGCCAGCGGCGGGCCTTCGACGAGATCGTCTTCCGCTACAAGAGCCGGCTCTACAGTTTCATCATGCGCATGGTCAAGGAACCGGCCCTGGCCGAGGAGTTGACGCAGGAGACGCTGATCCGCGTCTACATCCACGCGGCCAAGTACCGCGAGATCGCGCGTTTTTCGACCTGGGTCTTCACGATCGCGACCAACCTGGTGCGCAACAAGATGCGCCAGCGGTCGCGGCGGCCGAACATGATCAGCCTGAATCCGGCGCCCGAAGACGACGAGATGCCGGTCGATCCGGCCGATACCCGCGCGGACACTTCCGAACGCATCCAGCGCGAGGAGTTGGGCCGCCTGATCGCCGAAGCCACCGAGAAGATCCCTGAACGCTACCGGATCCCGTTCCTGTTGCGTGAGGTGGAGCAGCTGAGCTACGAAGAGATCCAGCAGGTGACCGGGCTGAAGCTCGGCACGGTCCGTTCGCGGATCAACCGGGCGCGCACCCGTTTCCGGGTGCTGATCAAGCCCATGCTCAAGAACGAATCCCTGCTGGCGGAGCTCGAGGAAATCGAAGCCCGGGCCGCCGCCGAGAACGACGGCAAGCCCGCGGACGAGTGAGTGAAAGGACCCCACGATGCGTTGCAGCAAAGCCAGGGACTACTTGAGCCGCGATCTGGACGGGCTGCTGCCCCCGGACGCCACGGTGGGTCTGCGTGACCATGTCGACGTCTGCGAATCGTGCCGCTCCTTCCGCGAGGATCTGGTCGCCGGACGTCGCCTGCTGGCGGCGACCGAGCCGCGGCTGCCGGACAATTTCGACTGGAAACTCCAGCTGCGCCTGAACCAGGCCCTGCAGCAGCGGGCCGGCGAAACGGCCTATCCGTGGCAGGAAGAGCCGGCGTCCCGGCGCGGCTACTGGCTGCCGGCCTTCGGAGCCGCCGCTTCGGTCGGCCTGGCCGCGGTGCTCGCCGTCGCGGTGTTCATGGGACCGCAGCGGGAGCCGCTCGTGCCTGGCGTCGCCCCCTCTGTCGCCGTGGTCAGCGCGTCGGTTGCTCCGTCGGCTCCGTCCGCCGACGCCGCCAGTCTGGCGGGCCGGTCGGATCGGCGCTCGCTCTTCGGTTCCCAGCGCGGAGGCGGTCTGTACGGCTCGGGTGTCCAGCGGAGCGTGGGCACCGGAACGCGCGCCGTGAATCCGGGAACGACGATCAACCGTGGCTGGTCGGGCGACCGCCTCGAGGATCTGCAGACCATCCAGCAGTTGCGGGTGAGCAACGAACAACTCATGCGCACCCTGCTGCAGTACCAGGCGGAGCTGCACAGCCTCAAGGCCCAGCTTGACACGACCAACGGTCGGGACCTAGATACAGGCGTCAGCCGCTGAACCGCGCGGCGGCCGTTGCGGCCGTCGCCGGCAGGTCTCCGCCTTCCCGAGGTGTGACGCGTTGGTCCGACTGGTCACCATTTTCCGTCCGGCCCGCGACCGCCTGCCGGTTCTCCGCAACGGTTCGACCGCCAACGACCGCCCGAACCGGCTCCGCCGTTTCCTCGCCGTCGTGGGCCTGATCTCCCTGGTGGGCGCGGCGGGCTGCGGCCTCGACAATGAGAAGGGCATCCTGATGGCCGCCGGTTCGTACGGCGACGTCGCGATCGCCCTCTCGGACGAGGCCCTGCGGCCGGCCACCGAGCGCTTCGTCGGGGCCTTCAGCCCCGAGGTCATGTTCGTCATCAAGCCCGAGACCCAGTTCAATGTCGATATTTTCGGACCCGACCAGCTGGACGCGGCGCGCGGCTACAAGAACGTGCTGATGCTGGTCCGGCTCGGCAGCGGCAACGGGGTCGAACGCCAGGCGAAGCGCCTGATCTCGCGCGACGCGTGGAAAACGATCGAGTCCTCCGGCGGCGGCATCGTGCAGGTACCCGATCCCTGGGCGACCTACCAGCTGGCCGTGATCGTGGTCGCGCGCGATGTCAACGGCCTGGGCAGCATCCTTCGCAACAGCCCGGAAAAGCTCCGGACCATCTTCGAGGACAGCAACCGCGAACGCATCCTGCGCCGCATCCGATACGAAGGTCTTCAGGCCGGATTGACGGATCGCTATTGGCGCCAATTCGGCTTCCACCTCGAGATCCCGGCCGAGTTCAAACAGAACCAGCTCGAGCCCAAAGGTTTCCCGGGGCTGGAACTGATGACGACCGCGCCGTCGCGGGGCATTTCCATCAGCTGGCACGACACGCCGGAGCCGCTGGCCTACCTGGCCGACGCCGACGTGATGGTGTCCCTGCGGGCCGAAATGGGGCGCGCCCTCCACAAGGAGGAAATCGTGCCCGAGTCCTTCGTCTGGAGCCGCGACCTGATCGGCGATGTTCCCTGCGTGAGGCTGGAGGGCGCCTGGAACAGCACGGATTTCTCGGGGGGCGGGCCGTTCCGCTGCTGGTTCATCCCGGACCGGGAGCGGGGGCGCCTCTATTGCGTCGACCTGCTCGTCTACGCGCCGGGCCAGGACAAGATGTCCCACTTCCGGCGGCTGGAAGCCATTCTCAGCACGTTCAGCCTGAAGGGACCGAAGTCATGAGCGCACGCCAGCCTGTACGTCCCGGCGCGTCCCTGCGCACCGCGCTGCTCGTGACGGCCCTTCTGGGCGTCGTCCCGGGCGCCGCCGCCTTTGCGCAGGACCGCAGCGACACCGGCCGGACGCGCCCGCCGGCGCCGGCGCCGAAAGTCGCCCCGCCACCGCCGCCGACCGTTGCGCCCGTCGACGGCGACGTACGCTGGATCGCCGGGCTGGGCTTCGGCATCGCCGACGCGGGGGACCTGTTCCGCGTCGAAACCGCGGACGGCGTGGCGGTGCCCTGGGGGCAGGATGATCGGGTCCGGTTCACGGCGTCCCGCTTCACCGCGACCGTTGATCCGGGCAGTGAGGTGACCGCTTTCGCCGGCCGGCGCCTCGGCGGCAGCCGTTGGTGGCTGCGCGGCGAACTGTCCCGCGGCGCCAGCGACGTGGCTGCCGAGGCGCTCCTGGGCCAGGGGGGCGAGGTGTTCCATTTCGACCGCCTGACCTTCCTGACCGGAAGTCTGGGGGCCGAAGCGCGTCTGACCTCCTTCCCCTCGTACCCGTACGGTTCATTCGGATTGACCGTCGCCCGGATGACGGCCGAGCGCGCCACGGACCTCGACCAGACCGGACTCGGCTTCCAGGCCGGTTTCGGGTACCGGCAGCGCCTGGGCCGCGCGCACCTCGCCGTCGAGACGCAGTTGCGTCGCATCGCCATTGACATCAAAGACTTCAGACCGTCGGTTGCGACAGGATCTGAGCCTGCGCTCGTGTACGAACCGGCCGACGATCTCTGGCTGTTCGAGATCCGGCTGGTCGGTTCGCGCGCCTGGTGAGGCATCCGGGAGGCTGAACTGTCCCCAGTGGAGGACAACCGGGGTCTCCACGGTGATTTTTCTTTCTGACCGGCATGATGACTCCTATATTGGTTTACTTCGCCTAGAACCCGGCCAAACCGAGCCAACGGGGGAACCTCCATGGGTAATGTGATCGCCGTCGTGAACCACAAGGGTGGGGTGGGCAAGACCACCACGGCCATCAACCTGGCGGCAGGCCTGACCCGGTACAGCGATGTCACCTCGTCGTGCCTGATCATCGACATGGATCCCCACGGGTGCGCGACCAGCACTCTGCTGGGCAAGCTGGACGGCGAGCCGCCGGCGCGCAGCGTGTTCGACGTGCTGCGCCGCGCCATCACGCCGCAGGACGGCATCGCCTCGACGATCTACGACGAGAACATCGACCTGCTGCCGGCCAGCCCCTCGCTCGAGAGCATGGCCAAGACCCAGATCACCGACCGGCTGTCCAAGGTGATCCAGTCCCTGTCGACGTCGTACGGCTGGATCATCATCGACACGCCGCCGGATCTGGGCGTGTTGACCCAGAACGCGCTGGTGGCGGCCGACTATGCCCTGATCCCCACGCCCTGCACCGGACTGGCCATCCCGACACTGCATCAGATGAAGCAGTTGATCGAGCGCATTCAGGAACGTCAGAACGTCTGGTTGCAATTGATGGGCGTGCTGGTGACCATGAAGGACGGTCGGACCCCGCTGCAGAAGAACATGAAGAAGGAACTGGGCAACGTGTTCGGCCCCAATGACGTGTTCCGCACGATCATCACCACGAACATCAAGATCGAGGAAGCGCCGGCCGCTTCGCAGAGCATCTATGCCTACGATTCGGGTTGCCTGGGCGCGTCGCTGTACCGCGACTGGATCAAGAAGGAATTCCTGAAGAAGCACCAGAAGCTCGAGAAGCGTAAAGTCGAACTGCGCGAGAACCTCGAACTGACGAAAGAGGCCGCCGAGGAAGGCTGACCTTCCGTTCGCCGGCCCCCGGCCGCCGGGACTCAGGTGCGGAGCGGGTCAGCCTCGGACCGGGTCAGCCTCGGACATAAGGGTTCGTCGACTTCTCGCGACCCACCGTGGTGTCCGGACCGTGCCCACAGACGACGATCGTTTCATCCGGGAGCGTGTAGATGCGCTCCCGGATGCTTTTTTCCAGCACCTGGAAATCGCCGCCCGGCAGGTCGGTCCGGCCGACCGAGCCGGCGAACAGACAGTCGCCAACGATCGCCAGACCGGGCAGGCGGAACATGACGTGCCCCTGGGCGTGGCCCGGGACCTGGACCACTTCCAGAAAACCGTCGCCCAGCGGCACCCGGGCGCCGTCGACCAGATCGGTCACCAGCGCCGGCACTTCGGTGGCGGCAAAACCGTAGGCTTCCTGGATCAGCGGCATCTGGTGGATCATCGGCGCGTCGTCAGGGTGGCAGCGCAGCGGCAGCCCGCAGGCGGCGCCCACTTCGGCGGCGGCGCCGACGTGGTCGAAGTGCCCGTGCGTGGCCAGAAGGGCCGTCAGGCGGCAGCCGGAACCGCGGACCCATTCCAGCAACGCCGCCGGTTCGTCGCCCGGATCGATCAGCACGGCTTCGCCGGCGGCCGGAGCCGTCACCAGGATCGCGTTCATCCGGAGCGGACCGACCGGCCGCACTTCCCACTCGAATTCCATGTTGTCTCCCCGGCGAGAACTTCGGGCTCGGGACACCAGGTTGAAAAACCGGCTCCAGCGTGGCCGGAGCCGGTCATTCGGGTCACCACGCCAACCTCGGGAACGGCTACTCTTCGTAGTCCTGGCCCAGGTGCGTGATCACGTCTTCGCCCATGATCCAGCGCATCGTGTTCTTCAGCTTGGTCTGCTGGATGAACAGGTCATGCTCGGCATAGAGGCCGACCGGCACCACGGGGCTCTTGAAGTAGAACGACAGCCATTCCTGGATGCCGCCCGGCATCCCGGCGCGCATGCCAAGATCCAGCAGCAGGGCCAGGTCCAGCACCAGCGGCGCGGCCAGGATCGAGTCGCGGCACAGGAAGTCGACCTTGATCTGCATCGGCCGGCCGCACCAGCCGAAGATGTCGATGTTGTCCCAGCCTTCCTTGTTGTCGCCGCGCGGGGGATAGTAGTTGATCCGCACCTTGTGGAAGAGGTTGCCGTACAGGTCCGGGTAGAGCTTCGGCTGCAGGATCGCGTCCAGCACGCCCAGCTTCGTCTCTTCCTTCGACTTGAACGACTCGGGATCGTCCAGCACTTCACCGTCGCGGTTGCCCAGGATGTTCGTCGAGAACCAGCCGGCGACGCCCAGCTGGCGGGCCTTGAAGCCCGGGGCCAGCACGGTCTTGATCAGTGTCTGGCCGGTCTTGAAGTCCTTGCCGCAGATGCCCACGCCCTTTTCCTTGGCGAGCTGCTCGAGGGCCGGCACGTCCGGACCCAGATTCGGCGCGCCGTTGGCGTAGGGGACGCCCGACTTGATGGCGGCGTAGGCGTAGATCATGCTGGGCGGGATGTCCGGGCTGTCGTCCCGCAGACCCTGCTCGAACGACGCGATCGTCTCGTGGACGGCCGTGCGTTTGAGGTAGATCTCGGTCGAGCCGCACCAGACCATCACGAGCCGCTCGCACTTCTTGGCCTTCTTGAAGTCGACCATGTCCTGCATGACGGCTTCGGCCAGCTCCATCTTGGTGCCCTTTTTCACATGGGTGCCGGTGAGCTTCTTCACGTAGTGCTGGTCGAACACCGCTTTCATGGGGCGGATGGCCTCGAGCTCGGGCCGGATCTGGGCCAGAAGGTCCTTTTCCAGGACGCCGCAGGTGATGCAGGCCTCGTAGCAGGAGACGTCGAAAATGTCCCAGCCGCCGAACTCGATGTTCTCGAGATCGGTCAACGGGAGGAAATTCTTGATGAGGGGCTGGCGGTCCTCGGTGCGCTTGCCGAGCCGGATATGGCCCATCTGCGTCGTGCTGCCGATGGGCAGGCGCAGACCGGCCCGGATGGCAATGACGCCGGCCATGAAGGTGGATGACACCGCGCCCATGCCGGGGGTCAGGATGCCCAGCTTTCCGGTGGCGGGCTGGATCTGTCGATTCTCAGCCATTTCTCTGGCTCCTCTCGGGTTGCCCGGCCCTCATGGTCGGGGAGGCGGACCACGATAGAGGGCGGCTACGGCTTAGGCAAAAGAAATGTTCCGGCGGGCCAGGTTGTTGATTTTGAATAGCTTTTGCAGATTGTGTTCTTTTCGGCGTTCCGGACGGGCTTGCGGACAACATGAAAAAAATACAATTGCAGACTAGACGAAATCGCAGCAAAGGTGCTATCATCTGATTCTCAAGCGAAGAGTGGGCCCCACCGGAAGGACCGCATGGTACATCGCTAACGCGTTCTCAGCCTTTCAGGGAAACTTACAACGTCTTTGCTTCGGCAAAGGGAGATAGTGCACCATGAAGGATGACGCGGCAGCGGTAGCGGTCGTTGGTGGCTCTTACGCAATAAGCGCACCCCGACTCTTCATCCCCGCCGACACCACACGGTATTGCGGCAATCAGGGCCGTTTGAAGCGGCTTCTGGATGTCGTCATTGCCGGCCTGGCTCTGGCTCTCATCTCGCCCGTGTTCCTGGCGATCGCTCTTCTGATCAAGCGGAGCAGCGCCGGGCCTGTACTCTTCGTGCAGGAGCGTCTCGGGCGCGACGGACGGCCATTCCGGTTCTACAAATTCCGGTCCATGGCGCACAACAGCGACGACACCATCCATCGGCAGTTCGCCGCCATGTTCATCGCCGGCGACGAGAACGGCTGTGCCGCCTCGAATTCGGGCGACAAGGTCTTCAAGCTGAAGCGCGACCCGCGCATCACACCCATCGGTGCCTTCCTGCGCCGCACCAGCCTCGACGAATTGCCGCAGCTGCTGAACATCATCAAGGGCGACATGTCGCTGGTGGGGCCGCGCCCGCCGATCGCCTACGAGATCGAGAACTACCAGCCGTGGCACATGGAACGCCTGAAGGCCGTGCCCGGACTAACCGGACTCTGGCAGATCAGCGGGCGCAGTTCGGTGAGCTTCGACGAGATGGTCCGGCTGGACATCCGCTACATCAACGAGTGGACGCTCTGGCGCGATCTGACCATCATCGCCAAGACCGTACCGGTCGTCATTCGAGGCACCGGCGGCTATTGACCCGGCGCGGCGGTCGGGGCGCGACTCCCGCGCTTGACCGTTCGCGGGGTGCGGTCCATGCTTCCGTCTGGGATTCGTAACCACACACTGCCGGTTCGTACGCGTTCGCCCCGCGGGGGCCGGCGTCCGTGACCGCGCTGAGGAAGGCGGGCGGGGATGATCAAGATGGGTGTGATCGGCTGCGGTTACTGGGGACCGAATCTGATCCGTAATTTCAACGCGCAGCCGGGCGTTCAACTGGCCATGATTTCGGACCTCGACGAGAAGCGTCTGAACCATGTGGGCCTGCTCTATCCCGGCGTTGCCAAGACCCGCAACCACCGTGACATCCTGGACGATCCCGAGATTCAGGCCGTGGTCGTGGCCACGCCGATGTCCACGCACTTCCCGCTCGGCCGCGAAGTCCTGGAGGCGGGCAAGCACCTGTTCCTCGAAAAGCCCATGGCCACCACCAGCGAGGACTGCCGGACCCTGAACACGCTGGCGGCCGCGCGCGGACTCCACATCATGGTGGGCCACACGTTCGTCTACACGGCGGCCGTGCGGAAGATCAAGACGCTGATGGAAGCGGGCGAACTGGGCGAGATCTACTACGTCAACATCTCGCGTGTGAATCTGGGCATCTTCCAGAAGGACGCGAACGTCGTCTGGGATCTGGCGCCCCACGATGTGGCCATGCTCAACTTCCTGTTCGGCGGCGACCCGTTGTCGGTCAGCGCCATCGGCCACTGCTACGTGCAGAAGGAGCTGGGCATCGAGGATGTCGCCTTCGTCACGCTGGAGTATCCGGGGAACCGACTGGTGCACATCCACGTCAGCTGGCTGGATCCGAACAAGATCCGCATGTGCACGTTCGTGGGCAGCCGCAAGATGCTCGTCTACGACGATGTCTCGCCGGCCGAGAAGATCCGCGTCTACGACAAGGGCGTGGACGTGCAGCCCCACTACGAGAACTTCGGCGAATTCCAGCTTCTGTACCGCTCGGGTGACGTGTTCATCCCGCGCCTGGACACGGTCGAGCCGCTGAAGGCCGAGACCGCCCACTTCGTGGATGTGATCCGCGGCAAGGCGGAACCGCTCAGTTCGGGCGAGCACGGTTTGCGCGTGGTGCAGGTCCTGGAAGGCGCCTGCCGGTCCATGGCCGAAAACGGGCGACGGATCGACCTGAAGTACGACGCCTGAGTTGAGCACGGGCGGACATGACCCGGCGCCGGGTCAACTCGTCCGTGTCGCGATGATCGGACAGAAGGGCTACCCGCCCGTTCACGGCGGGATCGAGAAGCACGTGGCCGAACTCGCGGCGCGTCTGCCGGCTCACGGATTTTCCGTCGAGATCTACAGCCGCCCGCACTACAGCCCCCTGGACGGTGACAGCGGTTTGCCCGCGGTCACCGTCCGCCGTTTGCGGAGCATCCCCACCAAGCACCTCGACGCGATCAGCCACACCGTCGCCGCCACCTTCGACGTCCTGCGCCGCGACGCGCCGATCGTCCACTACCACGCGCTGGGGCCGGGGCTGCTGTCGGGACTGCCCCGCTGGCTGGGCCGTCGGCGCACGATCGTCACGGTGCACGGGCTGGACTGGCAGCGCGAGAAGTGGGGGCCCATGGCGCGCGGTGTGCTGCGTCTGGGGGAGTGGGCCAGCGCGGCGTTGCCGGACCGGACCATCGTCGTTTCGCGCGCCCTGGCCGAGCACTACCGGCAGGCCCACCACAGACGCGTGGACTACATTCCGAACGGGATCGGGGCGCCGGTCGTGCGCGTTCCCGAACGACTGGCGGCGCTGGGGATCGACCGTCCGTTCGTCCTGTTCGTGGCACGTCTGGTGCCGGAAAAAGGCTGCCATCTGCTGGTCGAGGCCTGGCGCGGATTGCCCGAGGAACTGCGGGCCGGGCACCGGTTGGTGGTGGCCGGCGACGCGGGCTTCACGCACGGGTATGCGGACCGTCTGCGCCGGGACGCGCCGGCGGACGTGCTGTTTCCCGGCTACGTGCACGGTCCGGCGCTGGAAGAGATGTATTCGGCCGCGGAAGTGATGGTGCTGCCGTCGACGCTGGAGGGCCTGTCGATCTCGCTGCTGGAGGCGATGAGCTACGGGCGCTGCTGCCTGGTCAGCGACATCCCGCCGAACCTGGAGGCGGCCGGTGGCCACACCGCGGTGTTCCGCAGCGGGGACGCGGCGGACCTGCGCCGCCGGCTCGTGGAACTGCTGGGCGACGCGCCGCGCCGGCAGGCACTGGGGCGGGCGGCGGCGGCCCACGCGCGGGAAAATTACGATTGGGACCGGGTCGCCGAGGCCACGGCGCAGCTGTATCGGCAGGTGCTGGACGGCAGGTCAAAATCGATTTGACAAAGGCAGGGGGCGCTATTATCTGTTCTGGATCTTTCGAGCGGGTGTAGCTCAGTTGGTAGAGCACTACCTTGCCAAGGTAGATGTCGCGAGTTCGAGTCTCGTCGCCCGCTCCATTTTCGACGGGGAGGATCCATTGGGTCCTCCCCGTTTGATTTCGCTCCCGGTTCCCGCGGCCCCCCGTGCGGTTGACACCGCTGGCGTGAGCGAACATAATTGCGCGCTACGGAGGCGGCATAGCCAAGTGGCTAAGGCGACGGTCTGCAAAACCGTTATCCCCGGTTCGAGTCCGGGTGCCGCCTCCAATCATCCACCGGCCCAGAGCCGGTTTTTTCGTGCCTTCAGACGACGTTGAGCGTCGGTGGAGGACTCCCGGCCGGGACGCTGCTGTTCACCGCCCGGCTCATTGCAAATTGACAGGGGGCCCGGACATTTCCATGATGGGCGGCGACCTCGTGCCGGGATGGCGAAACGGGTAGACGCAAGGGACTTAAAATCCCTCGGAGCCAGCTCCGTGCCGGTTCGAGTCCGGCTCCCGGCACCAGTGACCTGACCGAAACCTCGGCCCGGACCAGGGACGGAGTCTCCGCGTGCGCCTGGCATTCCTCTCCATCGGCCGCCACATCCATACCGAGCGCTGGATCCGCTGGTTCAGCGAGCAGGGGCACGAGTGCCATCTGCTGACCGTGCAACCGGGCGAAATCCCCGGGGTCACGGTGCACGACATCCGGCGGGGCGCGGGACCGAAGCCGCTGCGCTACGCCGCGTCGCTGCTCGAGGTCCGCGCGTGCCTGCGGCGCCTGCGGCCCGATCTCCTGAACACGCACTTCCTGACCGGTTACGGCTACTGGGGGCACTACTCGGGCTTCCATCCGAACGTGTTGACGGTGTGGGGCGACGACGTCTACGTCACGCCGTTCGAGAGCGCCCTCAAGAACCGCCTGGCCCGCGCGGCGCTGGCGGGGTGCGATGCCCTGACCGGCGATTCGGCGGACATCCTGGCCGTGAGCCAGACGCTGGGCGCGGATCCGGCGCGCAGCTTCCGGGTGCTGTGGGGGGTGGACTTCGAGGTCTTCCGGCCGGCGCCGGCCGAGGCCTGGCGGACGGCGCGGGGGTTCGCACCGGACGACATCGTCCATTTCTCGCCGCGCAGCTACACGCAGCCCTACTACAACATCGACACCGTGATCGCGGCGGCCGCGCGCGTGGCCGCGGTCGAGCCGCGCGCGCGTTTCCTGTTCAGCGGCTACGAAGGCGACCCGGCGCCGTTCGCGGCGATG
>JFJP01005895.1_pt2 | contig 11711 bp, 8 predicted proteins | sample 431651 | NCBI WGS metagenome assembly JFJP01 (sample SAMN02602958, study PRJNA72255) | Microbial mat metagenome, whole genome shotgun sequencing project. | biome: fresh water; feature: sink hole; material: water; isolation source: purple microbial (photo- and chemosynthetic) mats found in... | reverse complement strand
ACAAAGCGCAGGGCGGTGTTGTCGATGAACCAGGGCGCGACCTGGCCGTCAATCGAGATGCCGTTGTCGTCATACAGCGCAATCAGCTTGTTGAGCTTCCAGGCGCCAGCCAGGGCCACGGCCTCGTGGCTGATGCCTTCCATCAGGCAGCCATCGCCCATGAAGGTGAAGGTATGGTGGTTGACCACGTCGAGCTGGGTTTCGCCATCCTGGCGGTTGAATTCCTGCGCCAGCAGTTTTTCAGCCAGCGCCATGCCCACGGCGTTGGTGATGCCCTGGCCGAGCGGGCCAGTGGTGGTCTCCACACCGGGGGTCACGCCCACTTCGGGGTGGCCGGCGGTCTTGCTGTGCAACTGGCGGAACTTTTTGAGTTCAGCCATGGGCAGCTTGTAACCGGTGAGGTGCAGCACGGCGTACAGCAGCATGGAGCCGTGGCCGTTGGAGAGCACAAAACGGTCGCGGTCCAGCCAGTTGGGGTTGGCGGGGTTGTGCTTGAGGTGCTGGCTCCACAGGGCCACGGCCATGTCGGCCATGCCCATGGGGGCGCCGGGATGACCCGAGTTGGCGGCTTGCACAGCGTCCATGGCGAGCGCGCGAATGGCGTTGGCCATGTCGGCCTGGCTCGCAGTGCTGGGTTGAATCACTTCGACTGCTTGTGCTGTTTGGGGGGTATCAGACATCTGTGCCAACTCCGGAATAGTTCTGGGGGGATAAAGGAAAACCCTAATTTTACCGGGCCGCCGGCACCCCCCCGGTTCCAGAGGCCAGCGCGACGCTGGCGACACCGCCCAAAGTGTCTATCCACTATGCTCGTGCCTATCCAGTTGTTCACTGTGCCCATCTTCGATACAAAGACCCCCAAAACACCCTATGAGCCTGCTTTTTTCACCCCAAACACTGCCCTCGCCCCGCGGCGGTCTCACCTTGCCCAACCGCATCGTGGTGGCGCCCATGTGCCAATACGCCGCCGTCAACGGCGAAGCCACCGACTGGCATTTGATGCACTGGGCCAACCTGCTCAACAGCGGTGCGGCCCTGTTCACCATCGAGGCTACCGCCGTGCTGCCTGAAGGCCGAATCACCCCGGCGTGCCTGGGTTTATGGGATGAGCGCACTGAAGCGGCCCTGGCAAGCACGCTGGCCCGTGCCCGCGCCTTGGCACCCGCCACCGCCGTGTGCATTCAATTGGCCCATGCCGGGCGCAAGGCCGCCAGCGCCGTGCCTTGGGCGGGCGGGCAATTGTTGCCCGTTGAGGCTGGTGGCTGGCAGCCGGTGGGCCCCTCACCACTGCCCCAGTTGCCCACAGAGCCCCCGCCCGTGGAGTTGACGCTCGAAGGCATGGCGCAGATTCGCGACGCCTTTGTGCTCGCCGCGCAGCGCGCCGACCGCATGGGCATCGAGGCCATTGAGCTGCACGGGGCCCACGGCTACTTGCTGCACGAGTTTTTGTCGCCCTTGGCGAATCAGCGCAGCGATACCTATGGCGGCAGCTTCGAGAACCGCATTCGCTTTGTGCTGGAGGTGTTTGCGGCCGTGCGCCAGGCCTTTGACGGCGTGCTGGGCTTGCGCATCTCAGCCTCAGACTGGGTGGACGGGGGTTGGGACTGCGACCAGAGCGCCGAGTTGGCAAAGCGCCTGAAAACGCTGGGCTGCGACTTCATCCATGTGTCATCGGGCGGCGTGTCGCCACAGCAAAAGATTCCGCTGGGCGCCGGCTACCAAGTGCCGTTTGCACGGCAAATCCGCGCCGCCAGTGGCCTGGTGACCACCGCCGTGGGCCTGATCACCGAGCCCGCTCAGGCCGAGGCCATTCTGCAGGCCGGCGACGCCGACCTGATCGCTCTGGCGCGCGCCTTTTTGTACCAACCCCGCTGGGGCTGGCAGGCGGCGGCAGCCTTGGGTGGCACCGTCAATGCCAACCCGGCCTACTGGCGCTGCCTGCCCCGCGAGGCGCAGACGGTGTTTGGCAAGGTGGCGATTGGGGCGCGCTAGCATTCAGGTTTTTGACGCCGCATCCTACTCGCCCAGTTCCAGCAATAACTGGGTGATGTGGGTGATCAAATCGGTTTCCAGATCGCGCTCGGTGTGCTCTTTGGTCAGCGACAAAAAATCAAACTTGTACGAGTCTTTGAGCATTTGAATAGCCAGGTCCGACTGTGCGGCGGGCAGCGTCTGCTCAAAGTGGGTAATGGCCTTGCCCTCGCGCTGCCACAGGCCACCCTCCATCTGGTGCACCAGCACGCTGCGGCTCCAGCCATAGGTTTGCGTGGCTTGGGCGTAATACAGCGCCTCATCGTGCCGCTTGCACTTGGCCAGAATGGCCAGGTTGTGGCCCCAGGGGATGGACAGTATTTGTGAAACCGGCTGCTTAGCCAATTGGCCTACAGGCTGTTGGCCAATTTGGGACAACCCCGAATAAAACACATGCCATTGCCGAATGCTTTTCAAATTGCTAATCGAAAAGCCTGAGGTGAAAACGCAGGATCGGTGCGTTTCAGATACGCGCCCAGCGGCCCCAAACCCACTTTGCCTTCCGAAGTGTCGCCGGCCCGCAGGCTGACTGCTTCAACCACAAACTTGGGGCGGCGCTTGACTACTGGCTTGGGTGATTCCAACTTCGTAGGATCAATCTTTGATGCATTGGTTATTGGGCTGCTCCTTTCGAAAGCTGTTTCGACCGCGGCAGCAACTTCTGGCTTGACCCATTCAAAGAACAGATCACTGGCATGACGCAGCGCGTTCGGCGACTTGGCCTCGCCCACAATGCACACGGTTGCACCGCGTTCGCGGAGTTTGCGACAAAGGTAAGCAAAGTCAGAATCACTGGTAACTTGGCACTGTCAAGATCAGCAAAGTATCATGTTTTTTGCTGAAAATCTGCGAACAATCTGAAGCGCAACACTCACCGTCACCATCTCAAGCATGGTGCTTTACAACTCGGCAAAGACTGAGTTTCCGCCGTCCGAGTCAGACGTCATCTGGCGCAAATCGCGCAGTTCTTCTAGCATGGCGTGGCTGACGGCGGCCAGCGCGGTCAGGTCCTGGCCTGGCCTACTGTGGCCTGGCGCGGCAACTTGGGCTAGCACCGGGCCGGCGTGGTCATGCAAGGCCTGGTGCAGCGCCTCCAGGTGCGCGAAACCGGGCAGGTGCTGCAGGCGCTCGCGGGTAGCGGGTTTGTGCAGCCATTGTCCAAAACGGCAGGCTTGGCTGTCGTTGGTGGGCACATGCAAGCTTTGCCCGCTCACAAAGTTCTGCACGTCCTTAAGCCAGGCCCGGTGCTCCACCTCGGCCAGCAGCACCGCAATGCTGCGCGGGCCCACCGCCTGGCTGTCGAGCCAGCTTGGTGGCGGGCGCCACTGCGCCAACCAACCCGGTACCTGTGCGGCAGGCATGGGCCGGGCAATGGCGTAGCCCTGGCCCAGCTCGCAACCAAACTCAATCAGCGCGCAACCATGGGCTTCAGTCTCCACGCCTTCGGCCAGCGCAAGGCGGTCAAAGTTGCGCGCCAGCCCCAGCACACTGTTGACGATGACAGCGTGCTCGGCATCATCGAGCATGCCGCGCACAAAACTCTGGTCGATCTTGAGCGTGTGTGCCGCCAACTGTTTGAGGAAGGTCAGCGACGAGTAGCCGGTGCCAAAGTCGTCCAGCGCGCACGCCAGCCCCACACTTTGCAGCTGCGCGATCAGGGCCGACACATGGGCCATATTGCCCAGCGCGCCGGTTTCCAGAATCTCCAGCTCCAGCTGGCTGGGCAAAACGCTGGGCTGTCGGCGCAGTTGCCCCTGCAACCGGTCGGCAAAGTCGGGGTCAAGCAGCTGCATGGCGTCAATATTGACGCTCACACAGGTCTCCAAGCCCTGGTTTTGCCACAGTGCCAACTGCGCCAGCGCGGCGTTGATGACCCAGTCGCCCAGGGTAATGGCCATAGGGTGCTGTTCAAGCAGACCAATGAAGGCATGCGGGGGCAGCAAACCGCGGTGCGGGTGCTGCCAGCGAATGAGCGCTTCAAACCCGATCACCTCGCCGGTTTTCAGGCGCACCTTGGGCTGGTAATACAGCACCAGCTCCTTGTTTTCCAGCGCCTGACGGACTTCGTCAATGCGTGCCAGGCGCTCACGGGCAATCTCATCTTTAACCGGGTCAAAGCGGTAGCAGCGGTTCTTGCCTGCCTGCTTGGCCAGGTACATGGCCTGACTGGCTTGGCGCAGCAGTTGCTCGGCGTCAAGCTTGTCAGCCGGGCCAAACAGCGTCACACCCACGCTGGCGGTGACCGATGACGCCAGCAGCGGCTGTGGTTGCGCCACCACCTGCAACAGCTGATGGACCGGGTTGATGTAGTCCTCCGGGTGCGCCAGGCAAGTGAACATCACAGCAAATTCATCGCCACCAATATGTGCCAGCATTTGCTCACCCTGCAAGGTGGCACTTATTCTGCGGCTGACCTCCAGAATCAGCTGGTTACCTACCTCCAGCCCGTGAGCCAGGTTGATGCTGGCAAAGTTGTCCAAATCCAGATACGCCACCGCCAGATGGTGCTGCGGGGCCAGACCGGCCATGGCAAGAGCCAACCCAGTCACAAATAGCTTGCGATTGGGCAGCCCGGTCAAGGCATCGTGCAGGGTGACGTAATCGATCCGCTCACGGTGTGTTCTTTGTTCATTGATATCGATGTTGATGCCCGCCACCAGCAACGGCTTGCCATCGGCACTTCGCTGCATCACGCGGCCCAGGCTGCGCACCCACACCCAAGGGCCGTCTTTGTGGCGCATGCGCAATTCCAGCTCAAAGCTGGGCAGCTCACCCTCCAGATGGCGCGCCATCGCCTTTTGCTGGCGAGGGTAGTCTTCAGGGTGGATCCACGAGAGATACATGCCGTATGGCCCCTGCCGAGGCGGGAGACCCGAGTAACCCAGCATGGCGGCCGTGCGCTCACTGAAGCGAACCACATCAGCAGCCATATCCCATTCCCAAGTGCCTGCCTGGGCGGCATCAATGGCGCTTTGCATGCGCAGTCGCTCGCTTTCCAGGGCCAACGCAGCGGTACGCTGCTCGGTGATGTCGTGGCTGATGCCCAACACCCCGAGCAGATGGCCCCCGCTATCGCGCATCGGAACCTTGGTGGTTTCCAACAGGGCTCGCTGGCCGTTATCGGCATATGTGACCCACTCTTCGTTGACTAACGGGCGCTGGGCGGCCATGGCAGCGCTGTCATGCAAGCGGAAGGACTCGGCCAGCGCCCGGGGCACAAAGTCGAAATCGGTCTTGCCGACGATGGCGGTCTCAAGTGCGCCAAAAAAGCGCTCAAACGCCGGATTGCACGACAAGTAAACGCCGTTAGCGTCTTTCAGCCAGATCAGGTCGGGGATCGTGTCCACCAGAGTGTGCAGATGCGATTCACTGGCCTTGAGCGACGTTTCAGCACGGTGGCGCTCGGTGATGTCGGTGAAGATGGCCAACACGTTGGTCTGCCCGCCCAGCGCCACCGGCACGCGTTCAATATTGGTGATGAAGGTGCTGCCGTCCTTGCGCCGCACGGGAATGGCCAGCGCGCTTTTTTGGTCACCTTCCGTCATGCGCTGGAAGTCGGCCTCAATCTGGGACAGCACTTCAGCGGGGTGAATGTCCATCGGGCCCATCCCCATCAGCTCATCCTGGCTGTAACCAAGCATTTGGCAAAACCAGGCGTTGGCAAACACAAAGCGTCGCGTTTGGGCGTCTGCCACGACCAGGCCGGCGGGTACGGTGTCGATGATGGTGCGCAGCGTTTTCTCGAGCGGTGACCCGGTAATCTCCGCCTGAGCCGCCTCGCCATGCAACAGGAACTGCCAGCGCTGATGACTGCTGAGCAGGGCTTGCTCGGCGCGCTGGCGGGCCAGTTTCTCGTGCATCAGCTCCAGAGCCTGAGCCGACACCGCTTGGTACATGGTCAGCACCGACTGGATCAACACACCGGTGGCACCGCGCATTTGCTCGTCGGCACGCCGGTGGGCGGCCTCCAGACTCAGCCCCTCGGTCACCCCCTGGCGTGCCAGCGCCATGCGCTTGTCGTTGTCCAGAATATGCGACGCCAGCCACTGGGTAAGAAAGGAAAACAAGTCGTCAAGCACCGCCTGAAACGGTCGCTGACTTTGCTGCAGAGCCACCACGTGGTCAAAAAACTGGCGATGCGCCTGCAGGTGCTGGTCCAGCCAGGTGTTGCCGCTCAGGTCTTGTTGCCAAATGTCTTCTTCAGATTCAAAGTGGTAGTGGGCGTAGTCCACCAGCTCGGCCAGGATGGCCTGAATGGCAGCCTCGCTCGCACCTTGCACATGCTGCTCAGCCAGCCGGTTGATCAGCTGAACCAACTTGCGGTGCTGCTCGTCAACCAGAGCAATGCCCGTTTCAAGGTGCGGGTTCCAAGGGAAGATTTCGAACATGAGAGGTATCGACAGATCAATTCAGGACGGCAAGGAACACCATGCTCATTACCTAACCCGACACGATAACACCGGTCAGGTCAGCCTCAGGGGAGCGGGCACCGGCCTGCGCAATCAAGCAGGCTGTGCGTGTGCGGTTTTGGTCTTTTGGCCCTGCGGCCCGCGTGTACCATAGGGCTGTTAGCCATTCAATTCACGTGTCGAATAAAGGACTTCCATGAGCGAAAGCAAATTCCGGCTGGTGACCCGCAGTGACTTTGACGGTCTGGTCTGCGCCGTGCTGCTGAAAGAACTGAACCTGATTGACGACATCAAGTTTGTTCACCCCAAGGACATGCAGGACGGCAAGATCGATATCACCAACCGGGATATCACCACCAACCTGCCCTATGTGGCGGCGGCGCACCTGTCGTTTGACCACCATGAGTCCGAGACCATTCGCAACACGGGCGAGCGCCCCAACCACATTATTTCGGCCCACGCGCCCTCGGCCGCCCGGGTGGTGTACGACTACTACGGTGGCGCCAAGGCGTTCCCGAACATCAGCTTTGAGATGATGGCCGCGGTGGACAAAGCCGATGCCGCACAGTTCAGCCATGACGAAATCCTCGCGCCCACCGACTGGGTGCTGCTCAATTACCTGATGGATTCGCGCACCGGACTGGGGCGTTTTCGGGAGTTCCGGGTCAGTAATTACCAGCTGATGATGGATTTGATCGAGTACTGCCGCAGCCACGGCATTGCCGACATCCTGCGCCTGCCCGATGTGATGGAGCGCACCGAACTCTATGTTGACCACGCAGCGCGCGCACGCGCGCAGATCGAGCGCTGCGCCACCGTGCACAACAACCTGGTGGTGCTGGACCTGCGCAATGAAGAAACCATTTTTGCTGCCAACCGCTTCATGATTTACGCGCTGTACCCGCAGTGCAACATCTCCATCCACGTGATGTGGGGCGTACAAAAGCAAAACACGGTGTTTGCCACCGGCAAGTCCATCCTGGACCGGGGCAGCAAGACCAATGTGGGCGAGTTGATGCTGAAATACGGCGGTGGTGGCCACAATGCGGCGGGCACCTGCCAGGTGGACAACGACCAAGCCCAAACCGTGCTGGACGCCCTGATCCAGCAAATCAACCAGGACGGCTGACGCGCGCCCAGCCCCCGTCCCTCAGGGGGCGCTCAGCTTCTCCAGCCGGCGCGTCTCGCCAATCATCATCACGTCAAAGTCTGCCTGAGACAAACCCCGCTCGGCACGCCGGCGGGCCAGCTCGGCGGGCGGCTCGTCCAGCGGTTCATCGGCCAGCGACTCAAAGGTGCCCCAGTGCATGCCAATCGCCCGGTGCGCCCGCAGATCGGCACGCACCTGCACCGCCTCCGGCACATCGATGTGCATGATTTTCATGAACCAGCGCGGGGCGTAGGCGCCAATCGGGATGAAAGCCATGTCAAACGGCCCCAACCGCGCGCCAATGTCCTGAAAATCCCTGGAGTAACCCGTGTCCCCCGTGTGAATCAGGCGCAGCCCCTCGCCTTCGACCACCCAGCCGCCCCACAGGGTCTGGTTGGTGTCGTCCAGGCGGCGCTTGCTCCAGTGCTGCACCGGCACAAAGGTGATCTTCAAGGTGTCCTCGCGGGTGTGCTGCCACCAGTCGTACTCGTCCACGCGGGTGATCCCCTGGTCCATGAACCAGGCCCTCAACCCCAGCGGCACCAGAAAACGCGGGCTGCCCTGTGCCATAGCGGCCAGGCGCTTGACAGACTCCACGTCCAGGTGGTCGTAGTGGTTGTGGGAGATCATCACCACATCAATGCGTGGCAGCTGGGGAATATCGATGGGCAAGGGCACGATGCGCCGGGGACCGGCAAAACCGACAGGCGAGGCGCGCTCCGAAAATATCGGGTCAAACAGGATGTTTTTACCCGCCAGGCGCAGCAGCATGGTGGCGTGGCCCACCCAGGTCATCGAGGGGTTGTTGGCCGGTGCGCCCAAGGCCACCGGATCGGTCTGCATGGCAGGCAAATTCCAGCCACCCGGGGGCGGCTGGGGCAAGCCGTCGCGCAGGCGCTCCCACTGCCAGGCGAGAAAACTCGGCTTTTCGGGGTGCGGGTAGTTGTTGCGAAAACCATCCACCCCCTGGCGTGGCGCCTGAGCGAGCGTTGCGGCAGAGAAGGCGAGCAAAAAAAGCGCTAAAAATCGGTGCATGCGGCGGGGCCAGTCGTCTGAAAATTGGAACTGCCTGAAGTTATACCCAAGTTCAAGTGCCCTTGTTCCCGCCCGGGGCGCCGCGCACCGCCGGTACATCTGACGCGAACAAGGCAAAATTCACCCCGATGAAAGACACCGTCCCCCACCCCACCACCTTGCCCATTCCTGCCATGCTGCTCGCGGCGGGTCGTGGCGAGCGCATGCGCCCGCTGACCGACACCACCCCCAAGCCCCTGCTGGCGGTGCACGGGAAACCGCTGATGCAGTGGCACCTGGAGGCGCTGGCGCGCGGTGGCCTTGAGCAGGTGGTGGTGAACACGGCGTGGCTGGGGGACCAGCTGGTGGCGGCTTTTGGTGATCATTTCACCCTCCAGCCGGCATCCTATATGCCTGAGCAGCTATCAAATTCAAATACATTGAATTTGCACTACTCCCATGAGGGGCAAGACTTTGGGGGCGCCCTGGAGACGGCGGGCGGCATTGCGCGGGCGCTGCCGCAGTTGGGCGAGGTGTTCTGGGTGCTGGCGGGCGATGTGTTCGCGCCGGACTTCGTGTTCAGCCAGGCGGCCGTGCAACGGTTTGTGGCCAGCGAGATGTTGGCGCATATCTGGCTGGTACCCAACCCGGCCCACAACCCCCAAGGCGACTTTGGCCTGGACGCCCGTGGCCTGGCCCTGAACCAGGCGCCGGAGCAATTCACCTACTCCACGATTGGTTTATACCGCCGTGCCTTGTTTGCACCGCCCTGGTGCGACATCCCGGCGGGCAACCCACTTGGGCTTAAAGCGGCCCTGGCGCCGCTGCTGCGCTCGGCCATGGCCCAAGGACGGGTGAGTGCCGAGATCTACACCGGCCGCTGGACCGACGTGGGAACGCCTGAGCGGCTGCGGCTGCTGAACCAGCCCGCGCCAGACGGGACGGCCCACGCAGACTCCGCCATCGCCTGACAGCTCCTGTCAAGGCGCCTTGAACGGCTCACTTCAGGACACGCTCAACTGCTCACGCAGCTCCCGCTTGAGCACCTTGCCAATCGCACTGCGCGGCAGTTCGTCCAGCAGATACACAGCAGCCAGCCGCTGGGTTTTACCCACCCTCGCATTGACCCAATCCAGCAGGTCGTGCGGCGTGCTCTCGTCGCCCGCCTTGCGCACCACAAAAGCCACCGGCGTTTCGCCCCATTGAACCGAGGGCACGCCCACCACGGCAGCCTCCAGTACACCCGCATGCTGGAGCAACACGGCCTCCAGGTCGCTGGGGTAGACGTTGAAGCCGCCGGAAATGATCATGTCTTTCTTGCGGTCAAACAGCGTCAAAAAGCCATCGGCATCAAAACGACCCACATCGCCCGTGCGAATAAAGCGCTTGCCCTGGGCGTCAAACCACTCGGCTTGACGGGTCTTCTCGGGGCGGCCAAAGTAGCCTGTCATCATGCCCGCCGAGTGCCCTACCACCTCGCCCGCCTCGCCCGGCAGCACCTCCACACCTTCGTCGTCAATCAGGCGAATGTCATGGCCCTCGGCCGGGCGGCCCACCGTGTGCAACTTGTCGGGCCAGGCGTGCGCCTCCAGAATGCAGGTGCCCCCGCCCTCGGTCATGCCGTAAAACTCGACCAGGCCGCCGGGCCAGCGCTTGAGCACATCGGCCTTGAGGGCCGCACCAAAGGGGGCGCTCGTGGAGAACTTGACCTGAAAGGACGACAGGTCAAAACCATCAAAGTCATGCTGCGCCATCAGGCGCTGGTACTGCACCGGCACCAGCATGGTGTGCGTAGCCCGGTGCGCCTGGGCCAGTTGCAGGTAGCCCTTGGCATCGAACTTGGGCATCAGCACCACGCAGCCGCCAAAGCCCAGCGTCGGGAAAAACACCACCAGCGTGGTGTTGGAGTACAACGGTGTGGACAGCACCGTGACGCTGGCCGGGCTGTAGTGGTACGCACTGCCTCGGCGCACATGGGCCCAGCGCATGCCATGCGACTGCACGATGCCCTTGGGCTCCCCCGTGGTGCCGGAGGAGTAGATGATGTTGAACGGGGCCTGGGTGCCCAACGCGACGGGCACGGGTAATTGCCCGGCCGGCGCCAGCCAGGCCTCAAGTGCCACGCCTACACGGGAGCCGTCCAGCGCAATCCGGGCGGGCGCGCCGGTTGTGGCATCGGTCGGACCCACGGCCTCGGCGGCATAGGCATCGGTAAACAAGAGGCGAGCCTGGGCGTCACTGAGCATGCGGGCCAGGCTCTCGGAGGTGGAACTCGGGGCCAAAGGTGCGACCACCACGCCGGCCCGCAACGCGCCCAAAAACACGGTGACGTAGTCGATGGAGCTGGCTGCGCAAATGGCAATCGCCTCACCGGGGCGCACGCCATCCCGCTGTAGCGCGCAAGCCACACGGTTCATCAGGGCATCCAGCTCAGCGTAGCTGCAACGGCGCTCGCCTTCGATCAGCGCGGGGTGCTCGGGCTGGTGAAGGGCGTGCTGGTGGATCAGGTCGGCAATGAGACCGAACTCGGGGAGGACATCAGGAAGTAGTGTGTTGTTCATGGCTCAAATCATAAGAGCCTCGGCAGGCAGATAGGGACAGCGTTACCATGAACGGCTTGTCGTTACCCTGATGACCCCACCCCCTGGGGGACCCCCATGATTGACCTCTACACCAGATGAAACTCTACCTGTCTCCCCGTGCCCCCAACCCGCGCCGCGTAGCCATTTTTCTGGCCGAAAAAGGCGTGACCGACCTACCCCAAGTGATGGTCAGCATTGCCGACAACGAGCATAAGGGCGAGGCCTACCGCGCCATCAGCCCGCTGGCCAAAGTGCCGGCCCTGGTGCTGGACGACGGCCGAGTGCTCACCGAGACCCGCGCCATCTGCACCTACCTGGAGGGCATCTACCCCGAGCCCAACCTGATGGGTGTGGATTTTGAGGAACGCGCCTTCATCGAGATGACCGACCGTCGCATCGAGTTTTACCTGTTTGCCGGGTTTGCCAACGCCATCCGCCACACCCACCCAGGCCTGGCACCACTGGAGCAGCCGCAGTTTCCGGAATTCGGACGCTCGCAGGGCGAGAAAGTTCGAGAAGTCGCCC
>JFJP01046749.1_pt1 | contig 11714 bp, 8 predicted proteins | sample 431651 | NCBI WGS metagenome assembly JFJP01 (sample SAMN02602958, study PRJNA72255) | Microbial mat metagenome, whole genome shotgun sequencing project. | biome: fresh water; feature: sink hole; material: water; isolation source: purple microbial (photo- and chemosynthetic) mats found in... | reverse complement strand
AAATACCATATCGTTAACGTTCCATTAGGGAATAGATCGTATCCGATCTATATCGGCACGAACCTGTTGAAAAATATCGGTGAATTATGCGTTGATCATACCATTGCGCGAACGGTCGTCATTATCACCGATGAACATGTCGCACGGTATTATCTTCCATTGGTAAAGAGAAGTTTAGAAAAGAAAAAAATCTCTGTGCACTCGATCGTTCTTCCACCGGGGGAACGGCAAAAAAGTTTAGAAACTGCAGAAAAGATCTATACAAAATTGTTGGGATGGAATATTGAACGAAACTCAACGATCGTTGCATTGGGCGGAGGCGTTATTGGAGATCTTGCAGGATTTATCGCCGCCACGTATCAACGCGGAATTGGTTTTATACAAATTCCGACGACGTTATTGGCGCAGGTTGATAGTTCAGTCGGAGGAAAAGTTGGCATCAATCATCCTCTTGCAAAGAATATGATCGGTGCATTCCATCAGCCCCAATTTGTTCTTGCTGACACATCCGTTCTGAAGACATTGCCGAAACGAGAATTGATCTGTGGAATGGGTGAAGCAGTAAAGTATGGAGTTATTTTAGATAAGAAATTCTTCTCCTTCATTGAACAGAATTTGAACAAAGCACTGCTGGGGGAGCATACAATCGTATCGCATATCATCCGCCGCAGCTGCGAACTAAAAGCCTATGTTGTTTCCCGCGATGAAAAAGAACAGAACCTAAGGGCTATATTGAACTTTGGTCATACCATTGGGCATGCACTGGAACATGCCGGCAAATTATCGTTATTGAAACATGGTGAAGCTATTCTGTATGGAATGATCGCCGAAACAAATATTGCTTTTGAATCGGGAATGATCTCGTTTGCTGACCAAGAACGATTGGAACGATTGATCAAACGCATTCCCATTCCATCGCTGAGTCCGCTGCGATTGAAGAATGCGAAACTGTTTGAAACGATGAGAAACGATAAAAAAGTGAAGGATGGTTCGATTCGGATGAACCTTCCATACACGATCGGAAAGATTTCATTACCAATGAACGTTGATGAACGATTGATCCACCGTGCAATTGATTATGTAAAACTCGTTGGCGTATAACGTTACTTTAATACTCGTAGAATATAGAAATCAAAACTCTGCACTTACTCCGATCGATGGTAACAAACCTATCCCTCCGGAAGCCTGTTTAACTTCTTTTGTCCGTTCGTCAAACACCGGAATATCGAGTGCTTTTCTGTTATAAATATTTTGAATGTCAATATAGGTGATTAAATTCCACCGTTCAAAATTCCAACGGCGGTCAACACGAATATCTAAACTATGGTTTGCTCCAATGCGGGATGAGTTATATGCGCTTACAATTTGTGTTCCATTGGCATTGTAAGGTGTGTACGGTCTGCCGGTTGCAAATCGAAATTTTCCGCTGAATTCCCACAATTCATTCAAAATATATCCGCCGCCAAGATTGATGATCCATCGTTGATCGTATGCACTTGCTCGTGAAACGCCATCTAACGCAGTGAACTTTGTTTCATTCCAACTAATGCTTACAAGTCCATAACAGGGAACTTCTGATAACTTCTTTTGTAAAAATAATTCCATTCCGCGAGCTAATCCAGTTCCATTGCTTACCAACGGATCAAGTCCGAAGGAAGCGTAACCATCCTGCGAACCTCCAAAACCGGCACCGGTATTTGCAAGAACAAGATACGGACGAGCAGTACTTGCAGGATAATCAGAATAATTTTTGATATATCCTTCAAGGCTGACCTTAACATCGGATCGGAGCAAATATTCTACGCCGGTTACATATTGATCGACTGAAACATAATTTAAATTTCTATTTGCAGGATTTGCTACCAGCCAAATGTATGATGGTGCCTGATGGTATTTGCCAATACTGGTGGTAAAAGTCAGGAGAGGAGATACAGCATATGCAACAGAAATTCGTGGAGAAAAAGAAATAGTATTTTTGATCAAATTAAAATAATCAATTCGCGCACCAATATTTAAACGAATAGTGTTCGAAAGTAACTGCGATAGTTGAACATACCCTGCTGATTTTATAGCCGTGGTGTCGAGAGTCGAATTTACTGTTAATTGCTGGCCAAAGTTCGTCCAAAATGGCGGCAAAATAATATTCGATCTGAAATCAATAAATTTGCCTAATCCCCCAAATGAAATTTCCGATCCTTTACTCAGTTGAAAAACAACGTCGGCACGAAGCGATGTTTCATATTCGTCCGAAGAACTTTTGAAGATCGGATTCAGCAGGCTATCGTTCTGGATAAAATTATATCCATTGTAGGTTTGACTAAATGTAACGTTTGAAAAACCGTGATCGAGCAAATGCCTCCACGATATTCCCCCTAGAAATTGTGTCTGGTCACTGGCGAGGATCCGTGAGTTGGAATATTTTTTATCGTCAGTATCATTGAATAGTTTAACATTATCGAGAGCAACAACTCCCAGAACATTCACCTGATCTTTGGGTGAAAGTTTGTAATTCACTTTTCCCAGGAAATCCCAATATTCCGGGACGAAACCGAATCCGGCAGCTTTAAAGATAAAATCGAGATAACTTCGTCGAGCCGAGAAAAGAAATGAGCCGTTCTCATTCGTTGGTCCTTCAAGATTCAATCCAAATTGAGAGGCGGAGATCGTTGCTTTTCCGCCGAGTTGATCTTCTCTTCCATCCTTTAATTCGATTGCCAGAACTGAAGAAAGTTTATCGCCATACTTTGCACCGAATCCACCGGTCTTGAATGTTGTTTCATTCACAAAATCTAGATTGATGTAACTCAGTGGTCCACCGCTTGCACCTTGTGTTCCAAAGTGATTGATATTGGAAACTTCAATGTTATCAATAACGAAGAGATTTTCCGACGGTGCACCACCGCGAACGATAAGATCGTTTCTTCCGTTTTGCACCTGCGCGACTCCGGGAAGAATTGAAATAGCGCGGACGACATCTTCCAACCCGCCGGGCAGACGCCGAATTTCTTCAGCACCGAGGGTTTGAACACTGATCGGAGCATCCGGTGATTTTTGAAAATATTCCGTTGTAATGGTAATTCCTTCAAGTTCTACCGAAGACTCCATTATTTCAAAATGAACATGTGCCGGTTTCCCAACTGAAATAACAATATCGGTCTTTACCATTGGCATAAACCCTAGAGCACTTACACGAATGTTGTAGGTGCCAATAGCGACATTTTTTATGATGAAATTTCCGTCAATATCTGTTGCGGCACCAGTTTTCGTCCCTTGAATTACAATTGTTGCACTGACGATTGGTTCTTTTGTTGAAGAATTCAGCACCGTTCCGGTTAAAAAACCGGTTTGCTTTTGTTCAATTTCTTGAGCAAACACATTTAATGTTAATACAAAGAATACACTTAAAAATAGTTTCATAAACCTTTCAATGATTGTTCAGTTCTGAATTGGTAACGCCGAGATCCTGAAAAATGTTCCACATTAGATCAACGATTCTGCAATTGCAGAAATTTTCCTAAATAATTCAGGAACAAACTGTTCATGCTCCGGTTTCATCAATACACTACGTAACACTTTTGTTACAGGAGAATCCGGAATGAATGTGGGGTGGAGATTTGCAATAAAAGAAGAATCGACGGTATATGTTGCGAGATAAACCGGTGAATCTGATTGATTCATCCCTGTTGAAAATATCTTTTCCGTTATTGAGGAGACATGTGAAGCTGAAAATGGATCTATTCGTGGTAAAAAGATTACGATGTCAAGATCAGGTCTGGCTAATTCGATAAGCGAAGAACTGGATGAGACCAATTCACTCCATTTCAATGCTGCTCGTCGTGTTTTCTTTAAAATAGTTCCGAGACCGGTATTGGACTTCAAAGGAAAAGCCTGCAGGGTTGCCCAGAGTGCTGCTGCCGAAGCACCCGCACGGGAACACTCTAACGAAATTTCACCCAAATGTAATTCTTTTGAAGTGAAATATGTATACGGAGAATCGTGTTTATAGAATTTGCCAACATTGATGTCTTTGAAGAGAACACATCCGCATCCGTACGGCTGCAATCCGTGTTTGTGCGGATCGATGACAATACTATCACATTCTTTTATTGAAAGAAATGGTTCCGGTGAAACGATTGGATCGTTATCGTTTGCAAGAAGCATAAAAAAACCGCCGTACGCACAGTCTGCATGGACTCTCACCCCATATCGTTTTGCGAGTGGAAGGATTTTATGCAATGGTTCAACTGCACCTGTTCCTGTCGTTCCAATCGTAACAACAATTGTTCCAATTGTTCCTTTTCGCAATTCACTTTCTAACAATTCAAGATTACTTAAGTCAATTTCTTTAGAAGAGGACTGTATGACCTCGCACATCCGTTTGTGTGTGTAATGAGCATTTGACGAAAAAGCTATCGACTTATTCGGATGTATTGAACGGGCAACCCATAATGCTTCCAGATTTGCAATCGTCCCGCTGGAAGTAAGATGCCCGAGGTGTTCAGTATAGCCGAACATTTCTGCAATTTGTTCTACTACTTCCATTTCCATTGCGGCTGTTGGCGGCCCACCATCCAGTGCGTGATTGTTTGGATTGATTTGCATTGCCATGACATACGCAGCAATCGCAATAGGATGCGGCGGTTTGATCATTTGTCCGGCATACGAAGGATGAAAGAAGGGATAATTGTTTTGGAGTCGTTCTTCTAATGAAGCAAGGATCGATTCGGCCTTCTGTTGTTCGATAACAAGAGATGAATCGGTTGTAAACGGCTTCCAATGATTCCGGAAGTTCAGTTGAGATTCTATACTTTTGTTGATGATTTCGCGAAACTGTAATTCAGTCATACCTGATTGATTTCTTTCAATGTTACCTAAATATAGAATGAACTGAATTGGCAATCAATATTTTAAATACCTGGAAAATACCCGGCAAATTAGATTGAACAGTGAAGAATATTTCTTTACTTTGCTATAGAGATATAAACAACAATCGAATTTATTTTCATTTCTTATGCCGTTATGCTGAAAATTGCAATCGAAGCTGCACTTGAATCCGGGAAATTTCTTTTTGAGAATGTCGGTAATATTAAAAATGTTGAACGGAAAATCGGGCAGGCAACAAATCTTGTAACAGAAATTGACAAACAATCCGAAGCGTTGATCATTAAAAAGATTCAACAGCATTTTCCAGATCATGCAATTTTGGGAGAAGAGGGCGGTGCACACGAACAGAAATCGGAATATCGCTGGATCATCGATCCGTTGGATGGAACGACCAATTTTACCCATGGAATGCCGGTCTTCTGTGTTACGATCGGAATTGAGTATCACGGTGAAATTGTTGCCGGAGTAATTTACGATCCAAACAGGGATGAATTATTTACAACCGAAAAAGGGCAAGGGGCATTTCTGAACGGCAAAAGAATATTTGTATCGAAATCAGAATCTCTCATTAATTCTTTGCTTGTTACAGGATTTCCATATAACATAAATGAAAATCCGCAGAATGTAATTGAACATTTTGTCAATTTCCTTCCTAAAGCGCAGGGTGTTCGACGTTTGGGTTCTGCTGCAATAGATCTTGCATACGTTGCGTGCGGCAGGTTTGACGGATATTGGGAAGTATTTCTTCATCCGTGGGATAAAGCGGCAGGAATTCTTCTTGTAAAAGAAGCAGGTGGATCCACGCGAAGATGTTGGATGTGATACAAACAATTACGGGGAAAACATGAGTGAATCGAAACCGACAATCTTAATGGTTGATGATGAAGAGAGTTTGATCGATATCGTCAGTTCTGTTCTTGAATCTGAAGGCTTTACTGTGTTGACGGCGAGCAGTGTGGACAGAGGAATTATGCATCTCAAAACCACTGTTCCGGATCTCATCATCTCTGATATTGTCATGCCGGGAAAAAATGGATTTGATTTTTTTGATCACGTTCGCTCATTACCTCATCTTCAAAATGTTCCCTTCCTTTTTTTAACTGCGAACAGCGATCCCGAGAGCATCCTTATTGGAAAAGAAATTGGAAGTGATGATTATCTCACGAAACCAGTAGATTTTCACTTACTGCTTTCTTCGATACGCGGAAAGCTGAAACGAAAAGACCAGCTGAATATAGCAGTGAATTATCAAACAGAGAAGATGAAAAACGAGATCTTCCGATTGATCACTCATGAAATGCGCACTCCGTTAACTTCCATTCTCGGTGCAACAGAAATGCTGACTGATCCACAAAATGAGTTTTCACCGAAGGAGTTGACTGATTTTTTAAAGATGCTCCAAAACAGCAGTAAACGGTTGAATGTCATGGTCGATGATTTCTTAACGGTCACCAAAATTGAATCGGGCGAGATCGATCGTGAAATGGAAATTCATAATTCCCGCATTAATCCACATCAAATCGTAAATCGTTTAATTGGAGATTTGGAATACCAATCATCCCTCCAAAATATTGTTATCAAAAACGCCATCTCCGATAAGGCAATTTCTGTCTTTATGTTCTCTGCCCATATTGAAAATATTCTTCGGCGACTGATCGGTAATGCTATCAAATTCTCCCATCCCCATGGTGTTGTAACGGTAGATTTGCAAGAGAATGATTCATTTATATTTTCAGTAGCGGATAATGGGTGCGGTATTCCGGAGGATAAGAAGAACCTTATTTTCCAAAAATTTGGACAGATTAACAGAGAAAAACACGAACAGCAGGGCTCAGGACTTGGATTGTACATTGCGTATCATCTGGCGAAACTTAATGGAGGAGAACTATCATTTGAGAGTGTTGATGGAATTGGTTCGACTTTTTACTTGAAGGTGCCAAAACCGCGATAGAGTATGCTTTTAAAGTATTAAAAAGGGGGATGAAGTAATTCATTCCCCTTTTTTTGGTAATATTTCGTTATGTAAATAATACTTAGAACTCTTCACCTGCAACACGAATGATCGATGCACCAAGCGAAGAGAGTTTCTTTTCGATCGCTTCATATCCTCGGTCAAGATGATAGACACGCAAAACTTCAGTTTCTCCTTCCGATTTCAATGCTGCAAGGATCAATGCGGCAGAAGCACGAAGATCGGTCGACATTACTTTTGTGCCGGAAAGCTTTTTAACACCACGAATGATTGCTGCATTATCTTTCATTTCAATGTTCGCACCCAAACGAGCAATTTCGGGCACATGAGCGAACCGATCGTGATAGATCGTATCGGTGACGGTGGAAGTTCCTTTTGCAATGGTCATTAACGAGATCCACTGTGCTTGCATATCTGTTGGGAATCCAGGATAAACAGCCGTTGTTACATCTACCGGTTTGATCGACTTTGGTGCAGTAACCTCAATTGAAGTTTTTCCAATCGATAATTTCACACCGGCATCTTCAAGTCGTGCTGTAACAGCAGAAAAATGTTCCGGTATGACATTCTCAATAGTAATTTTACCGCCGCACATAGCACCGGCAATCAACATCGTTCCTGCTTCGATCCTGTCCGGAATCGTTTCAACATTTGCAGGATGAAGTTCTTCAACTCCTTCAATTTCTAATGTTGTTGTACCGATACCGTTGATCTTTGCTCCCATTGCAATCAGCATTTCAACAAGATTAGTGATCTCGGGTTCCATCGCTGCATTTTCAAGACGGGTTGTTCCTTTTGCAAGAACTGCTGCCATTAAAATATTGCCGGTTGCGCCAACACTGGAGATGTTGAAAGAAATACGCGCTCCCTTTAATCGTTTTGCTTTCGCATGAATATATCCCCGCACGAGTTCAATTTTAGCGCCTAACTTTTTCATTCCTTCAATATGAAGATCGACCGGACGCGGACCCCAAGCACATCCGCCTGGCAGAGAGACTTTTGCTTGACCATACCGAGCGAGCAGAGGACCAAGAACATAAATTGATGCGCGCATTTTTTTTACATGCTCATACGGCGCTTCAAATTTATTCACGCGGAATGTATTCACTTCAAGAGTTCTTTCATTTCGTTCGAATGTTACTCCCATTGTCTGAAGCAATTTAGACATTGTAACCACGTCACGTAGATTCGGAGTGTTGTGAAGTTGATATTTCCCGCTGGCGAGCAATGTAGCCGGCATTAATGCAAGTGTGGCATTCTTTGCTCCGCTGATGGAGACTGTTCCATTCAGTTTTTTTCCGCCTTTAACAACAAACTTATCCATAAAATTAGATCCTTTTTAAATTACAAACAGTACCAAATGAATGTTGGTAAAAAATTCTCAAAAAACAAATTACTGCAGATTTGTTGATGGTTGGAATTGGAGAACAAATGTGAGAATGAATATCCTCATCGGACGTTATGGGTTAATTCGTTGCTGGATCATATAATATTCTAATGAACCTTGAAAGATTTCCAACAACGATTGTTGCCACACAACCGATTAATGTATGCCAGGTGAAATCGATCTTCGTGATCGAGAGAACAACGATCATTGATACAATGCCTGCAATAAATCCGCAATATGCATCAAATTGATTTGTTCGTTTGAAGAGCAACCCGAGAAAGAACGTTCCTAGTAATCCACCGTATGTGAATGAAGCAATCTTTAATCCGATCTCAACAACAGGATTTTTTGTGTCGGTGAAAAGCATTGCACCGCCGATAAGGATAAATCCCCACAGCAAGGTGAATCGTTTTGACCATTTCACTTCGCTTTTCTCATCAAGGTTCTTTCCACGCGCGGTGAATTTGAACAGGTCTAAAAACGTGGACGAAGCTAATGAACTTATTGAGGATGACAACGTTCCCATTGCAGAAGCAAGCACCCCGGCTACAACAAGTCCGGCTAAACCGGTCGGTAAATTTTCAACAATGAATTTTGGGAAGATCTCATCCGATGAAGATAATCCAAGTTGCTGAAGTGATGCTCCATTGTAAAAAGCGAACAAACATAATCCCAAAACAAGGAAAAAAGCGAATTGAATAACGATGATTGAAGCATCAAGCATCAATGCCTTTTGACTATCCCATTTTGTTTTGCATCCGAGCAATCGTTGAACAAGCAGTTGATCAGTTCCATGCGAAGCCATAGAAAGGAATGTTCCGCCAATGATCCCGCCGAACAATGTATATGGTGAGGAGAGAAAATCTCCGATGGAGTTTCCATCTCCCAAATTAATCATTGAGAATTTATTTGTTCCACCCATTGTTGCAAAGGAAACGACATCACTCCATCCGTTTGGCAAATGATTTAGGATCAGCATCATTGCCGCAAATGCGCCGACAAGATAAATGAACATCTGCACAACATCCATTGCGACCACCGCTTTTAATCCGCCCACGTAAGTGTAGATCAAAGTGAATATGCCAATGATAAAGATACTTGTCGTATAATCATAGCCGGTGATGAGGTGAACAGGAATCGCTGTGGCAAATAGTCGTACTCCGGAGGCAAGAACTCTTGTAACGATGAACACCGAAGAAGTAAATTTCCGCAGTGACATTCCAAATCGTTTACCGAGAAAATCATATGCTGTTTCCAGATCGCCCTTATAATATGCCGGAATAAAGATCAAACTAACCAATAATCTTCCGATGAAATATCCAACGGCGAGCTGGAGGAAATGCATATTGCTCTTATAGGCGAGTCCCGGTATACTAATGAACGTAAGCGTGCTTGTTTCGCTCGCTACAATTGAAAATCCGACTGACCACCATGACATTTCCTTCCCGCCGAGAAAATAATCGCGTGAAGATTTTTGTTTTCTTCCGATATAAGCGCCAATAAGTGTAACAGCGACGAGATATGTTATGACAATGATGTAGTCGAGCTGGGAAAAACCCATAAAGGAAAAAATTATTGAGTACCGGAATTGCTGTTCAGTAAAACAATGAACAGCGTTCGGCAGTTAAGGATTGACTGGATGGAACCAGATTGAATTGTACCTCAAAAAAAATATTTTAGTCTTTTTGTGCTTTTGCAACTGTATCGAAAATAGGGAACACTTTGTCCAGCTGCGATATCTTGAGCAGAGCAAGTACTTTTTTGTGCACACCCACAAGTCTTATTGCACCTTTGTGTTCGCGCATTTGACGATCAGCGATAAGAAGCGCACTTAACCCGCTGCTGTCACAAAATTCGACGGCCGAGAGGTCAATGATGAGCAATTTTAGCGTCGGTCTGCACAGAAGAATAAATTCACCTTTTAATTCCGGTGATACTGAAACATCCAATTTTCGTTCTTTCAGCGTAAGAACTGCACTGCTGTTATTCTTCGTAACATCAAATTTCATACGTTCTCCTGTAAGGACTAAAACATTGATAGGGTCTTAAATAATTGTTCGTATTTGGTCTTTGCATTTCGGTTTGGCGCGGCATTGAACTGAAAATTGTAGTATGCATCTGCATGGGCCTGTGAAAATCCAACTTTCAACGGTGCTTTGATCAGTCTGCACAGATAGGCTGCGGAAGGTACCAGGGAAAAATTCAAATCGAGAACGATATCGAATTTCTGGTTCAGAAGAAAGGCCATTTCTGTTCTCTTTGGCAGAAAGAAAAAATTAAGATGCTCATTCTTTATTGTCGTTACATTGGAGCGATTCAGTGTCGATGAAAAATTCCGATTGACTTCATTCACAACAAAGGTCAGTTTATTTCCTTGAAATTTGTTTTGCAGTAAGATAATCATTTGGGAAACGACCGAACGCTGCTCGGAATTCTCGGGAATGATGACCAATGCTGTTTTGGCATTCGTAAATGAATTGGAAAATGACATCGGCTTCGCCTCTTTTGTCTGCGATATCAGTCGCGTGAGCATGATCCCGAATTTCCGACGTTTTTCTTCAAACATACCCTGATTCCATTGATTAACTGGTAGTAAGGTGCAAAAGGTTTTGATGAATTTCAAGAAAAGAAAAATTCATCTTCTTATTGGCTTTTGAATTATTTAATCAGATCCAGAAATTCTTTCTCATTTATTGTGGTCACGCCAAGTTCGACCGCTTTTTGAAATTTTGAACCGGCATCACTTCCAACGATGACATAATCTGTTTTTTTGCTGACGCTTGATGCGGATTTACCGCCGAGCGATTCAATTTTTTCTTTTGCTTCATCACGGCTCATCGTTTCCAATCCGCCTGTCAGGACAAATGTTTTTCCGGCGATTGGGGAGCTGCGGGAAATATTTCTCTTCACTGATTGCAATTGTAATCCGGACTTTGATAAGCGATCAACGAGTTGCAGAGAATGTTTATCCTTAAAGAACCGAACAATACTCTCAGCAATTCGAGGACCAATCCCGGCAATATTTTCCAAGGTTTCTTGAGAAGCATATTTCAAATCATTAACAGAAGAAAAATTATCAGCAAGTATTTTGGAAACCCCTTCGCCAACAAAGCGGATACCCAAACCGAACAATACCTTATTGAACGGCAGGTTTTTGCTTTCATTGATCCCATCTAAAAGATTTTTTGCACTTTTTTCTCCCATTCGATCAAGTGCAGCAATTTGATCTTTCTTCAGCGTGTAAATATCGGCAACATTATGGATCAAATTTTCATTGACAAGCAGGTCAATAATTGCTTCGCCCAAACCTTCGATGTTCATTGCACGGCGTTGTGCAAAATGTTCAATTCTGCCGCGAACTTGTGCCGAACATTCAAAATTTTCGCAATAATATGCCGCTTCACCTTCTGGTCGAAAGATTTTTGATCTGCATTCCGGACATTGCGTAGGAAATTTATACGGTGATGAATT
>JFJP01028024.1_pt1 | contig 11714 bp, 8 predicted proteins | sample 431651 | NCBI WGS metagenome assembly JFJP01 (sample SAMN02602958, study PRJNA72255) | Microbial mat metagenome, whole genome shotgun sequencing project. | biome: fresh water; feature: sink hole; material: water; isolation source: purple microbial (photo- and chemosynthetic) mats found in... | reverse complement strand
CTCACAATATTACAAAGTTTTTTTTTTGTGAGATTTAAAATTTATCATTTGATTATAAAGAATGAGAATTTCTGAAAAAAAAATCGAGCATCAAGAGAATATGATCAAAGAATACCAGAAAATTATTGAAACTTTGAAATTAGAAATCCAAAACAATTTAGATCTAAAATACTTGAAGAATATTATTTTCAAATTTTTTCAAAGCGATTTTTCAGTAACATTATATTTTGTGTTAAAAAATTTTAAAGAAATTTTTCAAAGATTAAAGAACTAACTTTGCCTGCAATAGCAAATGTTTTAAAATGCTCAGTGGAAGAAACCGAAAATCTTAAAAAACTTTGGAAGAACTCAAACAAATTTTGAAAATAATAAATATAAAAACATAATTTTTTTTAAATTTTCGCAAAAACAATTCATTAAAGTTTTTCTTCTTTTAAAAACTATTGAAAAAAAAAAAAAAAAAAAATTCTAATTTTTTTTTTATTATTATCAAGCGGTTACCACCGCTTTTTCATTATCCCCTTCATAATCAGGGGTTATTCCTTGCTCTTCAAATTATTTATCAAACAATAAATTTTTTTACATTTCTCCTCTATTGTAAATATTTTAATAATTAAAATTCAAAAATTTAATTTTTAAAAAAACTTTTTTTTTAAATTGATTTTTCTTGAACAATTTACAATTTGTTTTAAAAAAAATTAATAATTATTTGATTGATTTGGAATTTTATTCCAACGTTGCTTCAGTGTGATATTTCTCAAAGCAATACAAAGGACATAAGGCAACCTTGCACATCGCACAATATCCAATTGTTCTTCTTGAATTGCCCTTTTTGCAATATTCGCAATTTACTTGTTTTCCATGTGGATTTGTTGAAGGGAAATGTCGTCCTATGAATCGAATATCCTTCTCTTTTTCCTTTTGCACGAAAGAATTATCTTTTCTGTGTTTGTATGATTTTTCTCTATGAAGACTAGATATAACGCTCTGAAAATCTAAAAGAAATCACAATTTTCATTTTAAGTCAAAAAGTAACCTGTTTTTTCATTGGGAAGAAGCATTTGACTGGATATAAGACTTTGAAAATCTAAAAAAATCAATTTTCTTTAAGTTTAGAGGAAAAAATAACCAGATTTTTCATTATAACTTTGATTATGATGATTATGCTTCTGATTTCCGATTAAGAAAATTTTTTCATTTTCTTTTACAATGGTTTGAACTTTTGAAGGTGTGATAAATGTTTTTTCTGTAGTTTGACTCTGTTCCGTAACTTCGAAAGTTAAGGCAGAATGTTTTGACTCAGATTCTTTATTAATATTTTGTATTTTTTCTTCATTTTCCTTATCATTTTGCAAATTTTCTTCATTTTCTTTATTTTCATTTTGCAATTCTTCTTCATTTTCTCTTATATTATTTTGAAAATTCTCTTTATTTTGCCTATGAATTTTTAATTACGGTAAAAAAATCTAATCGAAAACAATCAAACCTTTGAATTTCTTCATTATTCCTTTCAAAAATGTTTAGTTCATTTAAATCATAGTTTTCTATCTCCATTTCTATGTTTCTATCATTTATTGAATAGAAAATCTCTAAATCGGCTTTCAACTGCTTGTATTGCTCTCTATCTTTATTGATTTCTTCGTGAATCTTGGTTTTTTCTTGTCTATTTTGTAAATAACTTTCGAGATTGGTTTTGATCTTTTGATTCTTGGTTTGTTTTACCTGCATAATTATGCTTTCTTCTGATGAAGAAGATGAGCTGTAATTTTGATCATCATCATTTATTAAAATTGTCTCTTTTATTTCATTGGGGATAGATGGCTCAATGATCAAACTTTTATCATTTTTTTCATTTTTATTAGAATTTTCTTTTATTATTGATTCTGGTTTATTTTCTTTGCTTTTTTTAATATGATTTTCATAATAATCAGATGATTTCTCAACCTTTAATTTTTTTCTGCTGATCATATAATTGAATAAATTGAGATTTTCCTTATTTTTATTTAATTGTTTATAGATGGCTTCCAATCTATGATTTTCAAAGCAGCCCAAGCACACTCCTTTTTGGCATCCTTTGCACCAAAAATCTGTTTTTTTTAATTTCTTTCTTTTTCTTTTGCAAAGATCGCAAACACCCACTCCAATATACTCCATTTTGCATTTTAGCACAATCTTCAAATCTGAAAACATTTTCGTTTTATCAAGATCTCTAACACTTTTTCTTTTCATAGCGACATTGTGGAAATCTTGATCCAAAGCTTTTCCCTCATCAACTTTCATATCTATATTTTTCTCCATAAGTCTATCAGTTAAACCTTTTCTAAATACTGCTTGTGTAGGGTCATTATCCCATTGTGTTAAATTTCTGATGATTTCCATGCGATAATCTGCACTTGCAAGAGGTTTCATTTTTTTAGAAACTAAAACTTTGCAGTGGAGGATATGGCTATTTACCATAGCGATTTCGAAGAGCCAAAAAACAATTCTCATATACCATTTCATGATATCATAATCAACATTGTAATAACTCACTCTTTGATTGAATAAATCAACTCCTCCCATAAAAATATTGTAGTCTTTAATCATTTTTGGTGCATCATAATCATAAATTTTGTACTCTTTCTTGCAAAAATAGGCAATTTTCCTGATTTTTTCCACCTTTACCCAATCAGGGTCATGGAAATTTGACAGAACATAGACTTGTCTTCGATATTGGTACCAAGCCACAAACACCATCTCCTTATTTGTGTAAAAGGTAGCTTCTCCAGGGTCTTTAAACTTTCTGACTTCTTCCTTTAGAGGAGCCTTCAACCCAACTCTGCTTAAAAATATTGTGCCACATCCTCCAATCCCTCTTTTTCTCATTTCAGTCAAAAGATCAGAAGATGTATACCATCTATCCATATAAACTCTGAACCCTTTATGTTCATACCCATACAAGATTTGAAGAACTATTCTTTTTGAAAGAATATCTTCATTTTCACCTCGTTTATGACCTTCATTTAGAATCATATTAAGAACATAGCCACTACTGGATTCAGCTAAAACAAAGGCTTTAAATCCCCATTTGGTTGGTTTTCTTGGCATATAGACCTTCAATCTATGGATCCCTTGATAAGAAATCATGCTTTCATCAACACTTAATTCTCTTTCTGGCACATAAGTCTGTTGACAGATTGCATTGATATGGTCTATTAGAAACCGGCATTTGTAAAAAGCATCAGTTGGAGGGTACACTTTCTCATAATCTGCCTTTTTGCGTTTATCATAAAAACTTATGTATCTTCTAATGTCGTTAAATCGGCCTTTTAGCATTATTTTGTTGACACAATTGATGCCTAATAAAGGATCAGTTGACCAATATTCATTAACGTTATATTTTCGCACTATTCCGAAAAGAAAGATTAAACCGAACCATTTTTTGATATCAAGAGCTGTGACTTCTTTCCAAGTTCGATTTCTATTTGATTGTAGGTTGTAAAACTCAAGGGTAGCTGAAATATTTGTTAGATGAGCAACTTCTTCATAAATGCTTTCTGGCATGAAATGCATAAAAAAATCATATGGTTTATTAGTTTTTAAAAGAAATGGGGCTTTTATTCCAGTTTCACCTATAAAAGTTTCAATTTCAGGTAGATGATATTCAGCAGGCTTGGATTTATCTTCACTTATTACTAATTTTACCCATTCAAGAGGTTTTGAAGAATATGTGAATCGAGTTTCCTGAAGATATTCTTTTACCTGTTTTTCTTTAAGAATTCTGATCCTTTCGGCTTTCACATCTAATTTCTTTGATATTTTTCCTTTCTTTTTGAATTTTTTTCTGGAAGGATTCTCTGGATTGAGCTCGAAGAATTGCTCAAAATCGAGATCCGCATTGGCAGGAAGTCTTATTTCATCTTCTTCTAAAGAACTTTCTTCGCAATCACTCACACTTTCTTCAGTTTCAGAATTCTTTGCTTCTTGTGCAAACATAATGAATTTCTTCCTTTTTCTTGTTTTCGGTTGGTCTTTCAAAAAAGGAAGTTCTTCTTCGAATAAAATTTTGTTGAAATTGTGAAAATCTTGTGTAGGTGCGTTTTTTTGATCAAGTTTGTTTTTCTTGATGAAATTTTCCATGTATTTTTGCACATGTTTCTTGTTTGGAACAGCCTCTTGAGAAATTGAAACAATTGTGTTTTGTTTGGCTCGACTGGAGATTGCTTCTACTTTTTTTTGATCAATTTTTTGTTTGAAAATATCCAGATAACTTTTGCCTTGTTGGGTTTTTTGATTCTTGGAAAGTTCTTTTGTGTTCGATAAATAGGAATACTTAGGAGGATTGAAAAATAATGAGTCTTTTTTTGAATCTACGTTTTCAGAATTCGTTTTTGATGCTTTAATGATTTTCTCTGGAGTTAAATAATCATTTCTTTTCGTTGATAAGTTCGCATTCAAGTTTTCAGTATTCGATTCTTTGATGATTTTCTCAGGAGTTTTAGCCTGAAAATAATCATTTTTTTCATTGGTTTTCTTCTGAAAATTATCATTTTTTTTTGTGACATCTAAGTTCTCAAAATGTGGTTTCGATTTTTCATCTATTTTATTGATTAATTTTTCATTTGTTTTATGCGGAAAAAAATCATTAGGGTTTTGATTGAGTTTATTTGAGGGAACTTGATGATTTTCTTGAGAAACAAGCAAATTTTCCTTTGGAAAATCAGAAGATTTTTCCAAGGGTTTCTTTTGATTTGTCTCATCTTTATCTGTGATGTTTATTTTATTGAATTGAGACACAATGATTTGATCTATTAAGGTTTTTTCTTTATTTGTTTTTGGAAATATATTTTTTTCCTTAAAATCATCATTTTTTATGATATCTCTGTTTTTAAAAACCTCTCTCTTATCGAATTTTTTTCGAAAAATGTCACCAGATAAAAGATTTTTTGAAGTATTTTCTAATAATGAACTCGTATTTGATTCATTTAATTTTGAATCGTTTTTTAATGATTGATTTGTAGTGAAGACAAGACTATCAGGAATCTGAGAAAAATAAAAATCTGGTTGTTTTATTTTCGAGATTTCTTTTGAAGAAATGTTCGAATTAATGATCGATTGTTGTGTTGAACTATAGTTCGGTTGTTGAGTAAAAAACATCTCATCAGCATTTGTTTTGTTTTTCTTTTTATTTGACAAGTTTATTTCAAATAAAGAAGCAAAAGGTGAATCAGGCATTGGTTTTTTAGACTCTTTTGCTTGCTTTTCAGTTTTGTTCTGAGTTCTTTTGGTTTTTTTCTCAACTTCATCAGAAAATGAGATATTTGAAAGAGTTTCCTCATTTTTTTTCTCAGGCTTTGAAGTTAATTTTTGGAAAGAATTATCATAATAGGCGTCTTGAGAGAAGAAATTCATTGTTTTTCTTCAAAAAATAAAATCAAAATTTTTTCTTTGCGCTCCATATGATGAAAGGGATTGATTCTAATAATTGGAATGATAAGTCTTTAAAATTTGATTATTAATAAAGGCAAAAAAATTTTGAGCGCGTTTTAAATTCAATAAATTTATTTCAGAAAATAAATTCGTGAACAAAAAAAATTAGCTTTAAATTTCGAAAAAATTTGAATTCAATTTCATAAATTTCTCAATAAAAAAAAAAAAAAAAATTTAAATTTTTGAATTTTTTAAATAAGAACATTTGAAAGTATAGATATAATTTATGAAAACCTTGAAATAAAGTCCAAAATTTTATTTTTTTTCTCTAAAAAATACCCTCTTTTTCTTTGATTGGAAAATGGCATTTAACTTTTTTTTTCTCATCACCTTTTTTTCATTAAGAACATCAAATAAAAAAAAATAAATGTTTTACTTTCGAAAATTTGATTTTCTTTTTCTTTTTGTTTTGAATTGATCATTTTTAAGTTATTTGTGTAAATGGATGTCAAAAGTTCTTTGACATATTTGATTTTTTTAATGATGTCCTCATTCTCGCATCTCAAAGAAGCAGATAATGGGAATATTTGTTTTTCTCCATTAGAGTTTTTATATAGGATAGTTCGGGTTTCAGAAGATAATATGATTTGAGTTTTATCATTGAAAATCACCTGATATCGCTTATTGCTTAAACGAAATAAAATCGAATCATTTGTTCTTCTCCATTTTTTCAAATAGATTTTCTCATTACTTTCCTCATTTTTTTCATTAAATTTCTCAAATTTTTTCTCTTTTTCATCTAACTTAAGATATTTTTTGAAATATCCCAACAAAGTGATCTTTTTTTCGATTTCTTTTGGGTGATTTTCACCTGAATAAACTATTATTACATCTTCTTTTTTAGGATCTTTTTTAACAATGTAATTAATTGCTCTAAAACAATATATTTTATCGATATGAAATTAAAAATTTTACGTATTTCCAAATGAGCAAAATATTTTCGTTGAATCATTAAAACAAACTCCATAGGTTCCGTTATTTAATAAATACCCTATTTTTAATTTAAAAAGTGTTTAAATAAAAAACTAACATACCTAAACCATATTTTAAAGAATAGTCCAAAAATTCCTCAATATAAACAACTTCATTTTTTTTTGTTTTGGGAATTTCTTTATTTATATTAATGTTTTGAATATCTCCTCCTTCTATATTTGTTTTCTTTTGGGCGTCACCCTTCAATTCTTTTTCAAAATTTGTTTTTTTCCCGAAATTTTTAATTTCATTTTCTTTTGTTTCACTTTTCAAAGAATTTTTCGCAAGGTTTTCATTCAAAAATTTATTATTAGAATGGGTTAAAAACTCTTGTTTTTTATTCCCAAGAATAATATTCACGCTTTCCGATGCTCTTCTCTCAGTTAATCTCATATCAAATTTTCCTTTGCCTTTGTTTTCACACAGCGCGATCAAAGGCGCTGTGTTTTCAGCTAATTCTTTCTTTTGATTGGGAATTTCAATACTATAGTCTTTATTTGGCATCAATTTTTTTAAATAAGACACACTTGGAGGACAAGCTAAAGTCGAGCTTGGTAAGTTCTTTGGGATCATTGATTTATTGTTCAGAAAATCATGCTCAAAAATCCCATCTAAAGATAATCTTTCGCAAGGGTTTGTCAACAAAATATTCTCTATCAGATTACGAGCTTCTTGTGAAATCATAATATTTTCAGGAAACATATAATCATTTGTTTTTATTTTTTTATAAGTTGTTTTAACGTCCGATGTTTCGAAAGGGGGTTTTCCGATCAAAAGTGTGTAAAGAATCACACCCACTGACCAAATGTCTGCTTCATAGGAATGGCTTGATTTTGAATCAAGGATCTCAGGTGCTATATAATTTGGTGTTCCACAAACAGTCTTTTTTCTTTCACCTTCATAATTTACCTTGGTGGCTAACCCGAAATCCCCAACCTTGATTTCCATTTCATTGGACAGAAATAAATTGCTTAATTTCAAATCTCGATGTATGACATGATTTGAATGAATGAAACTCAAGGCGTTTAAAATTTGCAAGAGGTAACATTTGGTCTCTAATTCTGTTAATCTTTTACGTCGACGGAGAAGTTCATTTAAAGTCTGATTCTGGCAAAGTTCTAAAAGAATGTAAACATTTTCTGAATCCTCAAAGAAATGTTCGAAATTCACTATGTTCTCGTTTTTTAAATGCTTATGGATTTTTATTTCGCTCATCAACTATTTTGCAAATCAATTTAATTGTTTTATTATACACAAGAAATTAATTGAAAACCTTTTGCTTTGATCTGGACTTTTGTAATGTGGATTTGGATATTACTTTTGCTGCGAATATTTTCCTATTGTCACTTTGAATGAGTTCAATGCATTTTGCAAAACCTCCCTAATTATTGTTTTTAATGATTTTTTTTCTCTCAAAAAATGTTATTTTTGAGAACTTTTCCTAAAAATTTCCCCTTTTCATATTGCCGGAAAGTTTTTTCTCCAGTTTTGGATTTAATCTCTTCAATGATGATTTTATCTCCACTGATTGCACCTTAAATTCCTTCAATGAAAAAATGGCATTTATTTTTAAATTGACCTTTTTTATCTTTCTCCATTGTTAACAAAATTTAAAATAAAAAGAAAAATATTATAAAATTTAAAATAATAGTTTTTGTAACAATCGTTAAATGTCTTTAATTTTTTTTTTAAATTAATTTTTTTTATGAATATACTTAATCAAATGAAGTAATGCAACCTTCTTTCACATAATAATAGGAAATTTTTTCTAACAAATAATCTTTGACAAAAATTTCTTTAATCCCCACATCTAATTCATAAAAAAGCTCTTCTACCACTTTTTCTTGATTCTCAAAAACCTCAACCAAATCCTCAACATCTTTCGCAGAATATTCTAAAAATTCCTCATTTATTGGTCTTTTCAAGAAATATTCTCTGGGTTCATTATTAAATTTCTTTTTCATTTTTTCTTTCAAGCTATTAATTCCATTTGACGCTTTATAGTTGTTTAAAACAACATTAAGCCCTGGCCAAAGTAACATTTGCATTTTGTAAATACAATCATTTATTTGATATTCATCAAACTTTCTTTCAATACAATCTTTATATAATCTGATTTGTTCAATCAAAATGTGAATACAAGATGTATCAACTACTTTCACAGGACATGTATTATCAAGAAAAAGATGCAAAGCTAAGCTATCCTTTCTACAATCGTGAAAAACCTTGATGATCTTATTGTTTTGTAGAAGTCCTTTAAGAAACAGTTTTATTTCAGAGAAGATTTGTTCATTTTCTTTAGAATTTTTTAAAGAATGAATATCAAATATAAAGATCTTTCTTGATGTTTTGTTTTTGACACCCATTTGTATGAGATCAATCGAGCCTCCTTCACATAATTTTCCTTCTATATCAACTCCAATTTTCTTGCTATTGGATAGGATTTCTTTAGCATAAAGAAAAGTTGTGAGCTCATCCACAACAACAATTCTTTTTTCATCAAGAGAAGCGAATTTTTGTTCATTTCTTTCTTCGTTTTTGAATTTTATTTCATTCAAATAATCGTCTTTCCAATCCAAATGGTTCTTTTCGCATTTTGTGGATTTTATGTTTTTTAATGTGAGGTTTTCTAAAAAATCATCTTCCGTTTGTTTTCGAAGCAAATTCAAATTTATAATGAAAGTTTCTGAAAATAAAAATATTAAGATCATTTGATTTTTTATTAAATATTGATGCAAAAATGCAATAAACTGTGAATTGGTTTTGAAAATGTCTTTTGCCAGATTTTGGAAATTATTATTATTGACATAATTTATCAAATCTGAATATTTTCCGAATCCGAATTTTTTTCTTGGTTTTTGACTCCAATATTCATTTAAACAAATTTCAATTTCTGAAACAAACTTGTTCTTTTGTTCCTTGGTCGAAATAAAGCACGTTTTTTCTTCTTCATTGAATTTTAGAAAATCTTTCATAAATTCATCAATATCTTTATTGATCTTTTTGAGTAAAACATGCAAAGGAGGTAAATTAAAGGGTTTGTTTTTATAATATTCTGTGGTGATTTGTTTTTCTGTGGTTTCACCTTTATTTTCTTTTTGAAGATCACTTATTATATTTGAAACGAATTCCTTTATGTTTTTTTCTAACTCATTAGAGTCAGGAAAAGCAAAAACTGCTTTGAAAGAGTTTTTTATTCTTGGGGGAACAGGAATATCGGAAATAAAATAGTCATCTGAATTAAAAACCCAATTAAATTTTAATGGATATTTTATTAATTCAAATTCCTTTGTTAAGAAATTCACAGATAAAAAGATATTTGGGTATTGATTGAATAAGAAGTTCATAAATTCAAGAGTTATTTCTTTATGAAATCGTTCTCTGATCTTTGTACGGATTTTCCCATCAGAATTCAATTCATTTAAAGAGAAATCTTCATCTTTGTTAAGAGTATTTGAAGATTTTAATCTCATTATGTATTCTTCTAATATTTTATAGTTTCTAAATTCATATTTCAAATTGAAAATCTCAGATTCTGAAATATGTTCTTTTCTGGCCTCGAATTTTCTTTGTGATACTTTTTCATACTCAAGTTCTGAAATACCGTGTGCGTATTTGCATTCAATTTTTGAGAAACTGCAAAAACCTCTGAACCATGGATGACAAAGGATTTTTTTACAAGGTTTGACTTCTTGCAGATATCTTTCAATAATATTCTCTTTTTCTTTATCATTTAAATGTTTTAATGAATATTCTTTGATTGGGTTTTCCATTAAATTATGAATAAAAAGATAAAATTTTAGTAATATATATTAATTCATAAAATTTTCATTTAATTTATTTTTGAAATTCTTTTATTAATATTTGAAAGAAAGAACTATTTCTTTTATAAATTAAATTTTGCCCTTTTAATAAATTTATAAATAAATTTTAAAAAAACAACAACTTTAAACACTTATTTTTAAATATTATTGTTCAATCGATAAATGATCAGAGTTCTTAATAACGACTCATAATCATGATAATCTCTCAAACTTCCAACGAATTCTTCTTTCTTTCCCTTTAAATAAACACACTCTTCATAGTTTTCTTTCTCGAAATGCTCCATAACCCTCTTATTAAAATATTCAATGATTTCTTCAAAATTTTCATTTATAAGCATTATCCTTTTCAAATCATCACCACTGATGCCATTTAAGCTGATTTGTTTATTATTCAATAATTCTCGAATTTTCTCATTAATTTCTTTGGCATTTTTACCATCTAATAACGAATCCAATTCATTTTCAAGATTTACTTCTTTTCCTTGATCTTCACTTTCACTATCCTCATCATCTTCATCTTCATTGATAATATTTAAGTCATCTTCAGGAATATTAGCCAAAGCTTGAGGTTCTTCAGCTTCTTTTTTAGCTTCTTCAGCTTCTTTTAGCTTTTGTTTTACTTCTTCTTCTTCTTTTTTAATTTTTTCTAAAGCTTCTTCAAGATTTAATTTCATGTATAATTTCGCGAATATTTCTGCTCTTTTGGAGTTTTCACTTATTGTCAATATAGATTCACAGTCAATTTCATGATAAGATTTAATTTTTTCATGAACTTCTCTCATTCGAACTTTTCTAGTGAATTTGTACAAATGAGGGTATTTTTGCTTATTTTTTTTAAAATTCAAGTAAAGACTTTTATCTTTAGAAACAGGAGGCTCTTCTTCTTTTATTTTGAAAAACGCACGGAAATCTAAAGGCAAATTCGCAAAGCCTTTCATCTTAAAAGTGTCCATTATTCCACGAGTGCTTTTGCAAGTGACATTGTTTTGATTCCATAATTCAAATTTTGGAGGTATTAGTTCATCAAGATTATTTTCTCCGTTAAAATCGAACTCTCTTTCATTGAATCTGGCTTTTTTCTCACGTTCTAATCTCTCTTTTTCTTCGATTAGAGCCTGTTTTTCCAAAATTATTTTCCTTTCGTTTAATTCCATTTGTTTTTCTTTGAAAATTTCTTTCGGGAGATGCTTTTGGGCAATCTCGTGAAGCGTTGGGAGTGGAGGGTATCTTATTTCTTGAGAATCGAGCATTCCTTGAAGGGAAGCATTGCTTTGAAGAATCGAGGGTCGAGTGAGACTTTTGGAAGATCTTTCGTCTAAGGATGAAGTTGTCATTTAAAGTAAAAAAAAAATTAATTTAAATTTTTTTTCATTTATTGAAAATTAAATTTACAAAAGTCTTCAATAATTTTTTGTTTTATAAAATAAAAAAGAAAAAGAAAAACTATTA
>JFJP01001337.1_pt1 | contig 11714 bp, 13 predicted proteins | sample 431651 | NCBI WGS metagenome assembly JFJP01 (sample SAMN02602958, study PRJNA72255) | Microbial mat metagenome, whole genome shotgun sequencing project. | biome: fresh water; feature: sink hole; material: water; isolation source: purple microbial (photo- and chemosynthetic) mats found in... | reverse complement strand
TATAACTTACTGTGGGATTGTCTCCAAAAATGGTTACTTCAGTTCCTTCTTTGCAATCAATTTCGGTAATATCAACCATTAGCATGTCCATACAAACACTTCCTAAAATCGGTGCTTTTTTATTTTTTATGGTTACATAACCTACTCCATTTCCCCAATGTCTTGAAATTCCGTCGGCATAACCAATTGGTATTGTGGCTACTTTTGTGGTTTTGGTTGCTATAAATCTTCGGCTGTAACCTACGCTTTCTCCTTCTTCAATGGTTCTGATTTGAGAAATTATAGATTTTAAGGTGCCAACGTTTTCCAACAATTTTTGTTCGTCTTCATCGTTAGAAACTCCATAAAGTCCTATTCCCAAACGAACCATATCGTATTGCGCTTGAGGAAAATTAGAAATTCCTGAAGTATTCAAAATATGACGAATTGGGTTTATCTGTAATTCTGAAATTAATTTGGAAGACAATTTTTCAAATAATTTAATTTGCGAAAGTGTAAAATCAACAAACTTCATGTCGTCGCTAGCAGACAAGTGCGACAAAATGCTTTTCACTTCTACCGTTTTATTGTCTTTGAGTTTGGCAATTAATTCCTCAATAGTTTCTTCTTCAAATCCTAATCGGTGCATTCCGGTATCTAATTTTATATGAATTGGAAAATGCTTTAACTTTTTTTGTTCAGCAATTTTCAAAAAAGCATTCAATCCTTTAATCGAATAAATTTCGGGTTCCAATTGATGCTGAATAATCGCAGCAAAACTGGTGTTCTCGGGATTCAAAACCATAATTGGCAAATCAATTCCTGCATTTTTTAACAAAATTCCTTCATCAGCAAAAGCCACACCAAGATAATCTACTTTATGGTGCGAAAGCAATTTGGCAATTTCATAGCCCCCATTTCCATATCCAAAAGCTTTTACCATAACCATCAATTTGGTTTTGGAATTTAATTTGGATTTAAAATAATTCAAGTTATGACTAATCGCATTCAGATTGATTTCTAACACTGTTTCATGCGTTTTTTCTTCCAAGGCAGTTACAATTTCTTCAAAATGAAAATGTCGTGCTCCTTTTATCAAAATGGTTTCATTTTCAAAAGAAATGCGCTCTATTTCTTGAAGAAATTTTTCGGTTGTATCAAATGCGAGGCAATTGGGAAACTTATTTTTAAAAGCTGTAATTGTTGTTCCAATAGCAATGACACGGTTGATTTTGTTGGAAACAATTAAATGCGAAACTTTAGAATACAACTCCTCTAAAACCAGTCCGCTTTGAAAAATATCTGATAGAATTAGGGTTTTCTTTTTATACTGCTTTTGACTTTCAAGAAAATCTAATGCTATTTTTAATGACTGATAATCAGAACTATAACTATCGTCGATTAGTGTTGTATTATTGATTCCGTTTTTAACTTTCAAGCGCATTTCTACTGGATAGAGCAATTGCATTCGATTTTGAATAGTATCTTGATCGTATTTGAGATACAAAAGCACCATCAAACATTGAATTGCATTTTCAATCGATGCTTGGTCGCTAAAAGGAATTGTAATTTTGAAACAAAGTTTGTGATAGGTTATTTTGAGTTCTGTTTGGTCTTGGGTTTCTTTTGCAATTACAAAAACATCGGCTTTTCCATCGTCAGAACTCCAAGTGAAGGTATTTATTTTTGGATTTAAAAAAGCTTCAATGGTTTTGTTTTTATTCATTATTAAAACTTCAACCGAGGTAAAAAGTTTTAATTTCTCTTTTATTTTTTCACCTAAATCTTCAAAACCTTCGTCGTGAGCCGAACCAATATTAGATAAAATTCCTATAGTTGGTTGGATAATTTTTTGAAGATTCTCCATCTCATTTATGGTGGAAATTCCGGCTTCAAAAATTCCGAGATTGTGTTTTTCATTGATTCCTAAAACCGAAAGTGGCACTCCTATTTGAGAATTATAACTTTTAGGTGAACGAATAATATTATAATCAGGGCTTAACAAAAAGTTCAACCATTCTTTAATGATGGTCTTTCCGTTACTTCCTGTGATTCCAACAATTGGAAAATCAAAATTGCTTCTGTAAGTTGATGCAAAATTTTGTAAAGCTTCGATCGTATTTTCTACCACCAAAAAATTAACTCCGTTCTGTTTGGCTTCGCCTCGGGTAGCTTTGTTTTCAAATTCTTTAGGAACATGTTGTACCACAAAATTAGAAACACCATTAGAAATCAAAGTAGAAATATAATGATGTCCGTCATGATTTGGACCAACAATTGCAAAAAATAAAGTACTTTCAGAATTTTGAAGCGAACGACTGTCAATAGAAACCGAATCGATTACAGCTATTTCATTAACGCCCACAAATTGAGCTTTAATGATTGGGATGATATTTCGTATGGAAAGTGTCAAAGTTTATTTTTTAAAGAAATGAGAAACTCTTTTGGGTTCATTATTGCTATTTCTGAACTTTTGAAATCTTTTTCATTTCTAGTAAGTATGTATCTACAACTTTCTTTTAATGCACTAAAATATTGTAATCCATCTTCAAAATCAGAAAATTTAGAGAGCAAACTTTTTTCCAAAATAATTTCATCAAGTGCAATGATATTGCTTAAAATTTTAAACTTGGCTAACTTATCTTTAGCTATTAAAGTGCCAAATTCTTTTGTTAAAAAATAACTGCAAGTAGCAAAAGACAAAGCAGAAACATATATCGTAATTTTCCCTTTATCAGCAAGATTTGCTATAATTTGAGCATTTTCAAAAAAAGGATTTCTTTCTCCAACAAAATCGAGCATAACATTTGTATCTAAAAATACTTTCATTTTTTATTTGTATTTTTTGTCAATGTAATCGTAATACTCTTTTTTGTAATCTAAATCTGCCGGAATGTTACTTTTGCCTATCGAAATGCTTTTTACAAAATCGGAAATTTCAACTTCTTCGCTTTTTACATTTTTATTTGTAATTGCTTTTAAATAATTTTCAAAAAGCCACGAAAGACTAACCTTTTGCTTTGCAGCATATTCCTTAGCTTTTTCAATTACCTCTTTATCTAATTTTAAAGTGAGTTTAGTATCCATGATAACAGCATTTTAATAGTTATACGTACAAATTTATAAAAAGTTTCCGTACAACTACTTTTTTTCTAGTTTTCTTTTTGTTCACTCAAATGTTCGGCATCTTTTACATCCATATTCTCTCGCATGGCTTTGTAATAGGCAGCACGACTCAATGGTTCATACTCTTCTGTTTCTCCAAGTAAAACTAGATTATCACTGTCGGCTTTTCTAAAACTATAATGTGCTAAATTTCCTGTTCGAGTGCAAACAGCGTGCACTTTGGTAACATATTCGGCAGTTGCCATAAGCGCCGGCATGGGTCCGAAAGGGTTTCCTTTAAAATCCATATCCAAACCAGCAACGATAACACGAATTCCTGAATTGGCTAAATCGTTACAAATTTTTACAATTTCATCATCAAAAAACTGCGCTTCGTCAATACCAACCACATCGCAACCTTGCGCCAAAATAGCAATATTAGCCGCAGCAGGAACAGGTGTTGAGCGAATTTCGTTTTTATTATGAGAAACCACCATTTCCTCATCATATCGAGTATCGACGGCGGGTTTAAAAATCTCTACTTTTTGTTTGGCAAATTGTGCTCTTTTCAGTCGTCTGATGAGTTCTTCGGTCTTTCCTGAGAACATCGAACCGCAGATTACCTCAATCCAACCAAATTGTTCTTTATGATTTACTGTATTTTCGAGAAACATTTTGTAATTTCGTTATTGTAAAAAAGGTAAATTCCTTTACATTTGTAGAAACAAAAATATCAAAATTCTAACTACATATTTCACTTGAACCAATAAAGTTATGAAAAAAAGATTGGAAGCCGAATTAATCAGCATTGCACACCGAGTTTTGAAGCTAAAAAACAAATCGGAAATCGATCAATTGTATCATGAAACCCAAAAATTATACGAAGCATTAACGGTTTTAAAATTTTATGGTGACAATTATGAGCAAGTAAAATCGGATATTTCTAACGAAGATATCGAAGAAAAAATCGAAAGTTTTGTTGAAAATAAAACGGTTGTGGCAACTCCAAAAGTAGTTGTTGAAGAAACTGAAAATCTGAAACATGTTCAGATGGATGAAGCGATAGTTATTGCTAGTGAAATTACAATTGAGGAAGAAAAAAATGAGAATCTGAAACAATTTCAGATTGAAGAAGAACCGGAAATTGTTGGCGAATTCACACTTGAGGAAGTAGATGAAATTAAAGAGGAAGAAGTTCCTGTTGGTGAAGCAAAAAACGACTTAGATTTTGAACCTATTTTTGAATTAGCCGCAGACTCGACTAATAGCGAACAAGCGAAGCAAACTACAATAGAAGAGCCAAAAGAAGATGAAGAAGACGAGAGTCTGAACTTGGTTCAGACTAAAACACAACAAATTTCTTTTGATGATTTATTAGGTCAAAATTATGCTGAACCTGTTTTTGTAAAGCCCAACGATGTATCGCTTGCAACTTCTAAAAAAGAGGTTTTTGAAAAATCGGATGCTATTATTGTAGATCGATTTGAAGGAAAAGCACCTTCCCTAAATGATAAACTTTCTAAAACTATCTCTATTGGATTGAACGACAGAATGGGATTTGTAAAATTCCTTTTTGCAGATAGCAATGAAGATTATAATCGTGTTTTATCTCAATTAAATACATTTAGCACTTTTAGAGAAGCTAGAGATTTTATAGACGAAATCATTAAACCTGACTATAACAATTGGATTGGCGCAGACGATTATGCTGATAAATTTATTGAATTGGTTGAGAAAAAGTTTTTATAAATGTCTAAACTTTATATCGTTCCCACACCCATTGGCAACTTAGACGACATGACTTTTAGAGCCGTTAAAGTGCTCAAAGAAGTAGATTTAATCTTAGCCGAAGACACCCGCACCAGTGGAAAATTGTTGAAGCATTTTGAAATTGCTACCCACATGCACAGCCATCACATGCACAACGAACATAAAACCGTTGACAATTTGATTGCTCGATTAAAAGGTGGCGAAACTATTGCTTTAATTTCTGATGCAGGAACGCCAGCCATTTCAGACCCTGGATTTTTATTAACGCGTGCTTGTGTAGAAAACGGCATTGAAGTAGATTGTTTGCCAGGCGCAACGGCTTTTGTACCAGCACTAGTAAATAGCGGTTTGCCCAACGATAGATTTATATTTGAAGGATTCTTACCCGAAAAAAAAGGACGACAAACAAGATATTTAGCTTTAGCAGAAGAAACACGAACCATGATTTTCTATGTTTCTCCACATAAATTGGTAAAAACTTTAGCCGAATTTGTACAATATTTTGGAGCCGAACGCCAAGTTTCTATCTCAAGAGAATTATCAAAACTACACGAAGAAACCATTAGAGGAACAGCTGAAGAAGTCTTAAAACACTTTGAAGCAAAAGCTCCAAAAGGTGAAATTGTGGCTGTGGTTGGAGGAAAGAAATAGTTGTTAGTATTTCGTTCAAATATTTATTAAACTCAAAAATGAATTTTTGTTTACTCTAATCAACATAATTTATTATATTTTGTTGTTTATATTTAACAATTTTAAACAAAAAACGTTGTTTGTAGTTAACAATTTTATATCTTTGCACTGCAAATTAGAATGCAATGGAAGAATTAAAATTTGAATCGCAACAAAAAATAGCTACTTTATCATTAGATTTTCAGCGCTATTTGGTCAACGAAATTGACTTAAACAATCCGTTAATTGCCATAAAAGGGGCAAGAGGCTCAGGCAAAACAACTATGCTTTTGCAAATTGCAAAGAAAAATTTTGATTTAGAAAGAACTTTATACGTTAGTCTAGACCACATTTATTTTTTTGAAAATAAATTATATTATTTGGCCAAAGAATTTTCGGATACAGGCGGAAAACATTTATTACTTGACGAAGTTCATAAATATCCAAATTGGTCACGAGAAATAAAGTTAATTTATGACAACTTTCCTTCTTTGAATGTAATTTTTACCTCCTCATCCATGTTAGAAATTTACAAAGCCGAATCCGATTTGAGCCGTCGTGCCGTTTCATACAATCTCAAAGAATTATCGTTTAGAGAATTTATTGAATTTGAATTAGGAATAAAATTATCAAAATATTCATTTGAAGAAATTGTACAAAATCACAATCAAATTGCTTCTAATTTACTTCAAAAAATAAAACCACTTGCTTTATTTCAAAATATTTAAAAGTTGGAGCCTATCCTTATTATAGAGAAAATGAAGAAAATTACAATCAAAAATTACTAAACACCATAAATTTAATTATAGAAATTGACATCAATGCAGTTGAAGATTTGAATTATGAAACGTTAGTAAAATTAAAAAAACTATTAATTTCTATTGCTACAAGTGCGCCATTTACACCAAACATTACCAAATTAAGCGAAAAAGTGGGCGTTTCAAGAAATACCTTAATTCAAGCCATCAAAATTCTTGATCGAGCAGGATTGGTGAATGAATTATACAAAGACACATCAGGAATAGGCGTATTAACAAAACCCGAAAAACTATTTATAAACAACACCAACTTAATGTATGTTTTAGCTAAAGACAACATAAATATTGGAAACATAAGAGAAACCTTTTTCTTAAATCAATTCAAAGGAATAAGAGAAATCAATCTTTCAAATGAATCTGATTTTATAATTGACAAAAAATACACTTTTGAAATTGGCGGCAAAAACAAAACCAAAAAACAAATTGCAACATTAGAAAATGCGTTTGTAGCCAAAGACAGCATAGAAATTGGTTTTGGAAACAACATTCCGGTTTGGTTATTTGGGTTTATGTATTGATTTTTATACATTTGAGAAAAGTAAATTATGAAAAAACATTTTATTCTTTTGTTAGCATCTATAATCCTATTTTCTTGTAAAAAAGAGGAGAAAGATGATAGTTATGAATTTCTATATAACAACATTAGTGAATTAATACGTCAAAATAATTTAGAGAATCAAAATATTTATTTTACTGCTTTAGAAAAATATAAATCCGATTTTAAAGAATTGAAAAACTGTGAATTTCGCTTCAAATTGACTTCTGACATATCGAAAAAATTAAATAGTTTGAATTATACTAACAGGGCTAAAGTTCTTAAATTTAGAGATTCTGTTTTGATAGTTCTTAATAGAAATTTTACCTATAATAAAGAGTTTGATAAACTTAACTTAAATGACAGTGTCTTTAAAAAAATGGTACAATATAAAATGTCTGAGGTTGTAAATGAATATCTAATTTTTCATTTCTTTAAACCAACGGCATTAAGAATAGAAGAAGGTACAAATAAAAATCGACGCTAATCCATTAAATCTGTGTCATCTGTGTTCCAAAAAAATTGCATTTCAATAAATATTTATACCTTTGCCAAACATTTACACGCCAAAATCTAATATCAAAAATCTAATATCTAATATCCTATGCGTTGGACATTACAATCGAAGCCAGAAAAAGAACAAGTTCAAAANNNTACACGCCAAAATCTAATATCAAAAATCTAATATCTAATATCCTATGCGTTGGACATTACAATCGAAGCCAGAAAAAGAACAAGTTCAAAAACTACAAAACGAACTTCAAGTCGATGAAATCATTGCGACTTTATTAGTACAAAGAGGCATTACAACCTTTGACCAAGCCAAAACATTTTTCAGACCCACTTTAAACGATTTGCATAATCCTTATCTGATGAAAGATATGGACAAAGCCGTTTCTCGTATTGAAAAAGCTATTGCAAACGGAGAAAATATTTTAGTTTTTGGTGATTATGACGTTGATGGAACAACTGCTGTTTCGTTGGTTTCTTCTTATTTAAAAAGTTATTATCCCAATATTGCGACTTATATTCCAGATCGTTACGACGAAGGTTACGGAATTTCCTATAAAGGAATTGACTATGCCGACGACAACGGAATTTCGTTAATTATTGCACTAGATTGTGGCATAAAATCCATAGACCATGTGGCTTATGCAAATGCAAAAAACATCGATTTTATCATTTGTGATCACCATCGACCAGGGAACGAGTTGCCCAATGCTATTGCGGTTTTAGACCCCAAACGTAACGATTGTACCTATCCTTACGATGAACTTTGCGGTTGTGGCGTTGGTTTTAAATTGATCCAAGCTTTGGCAGAAAATAGAAATCAATCTATTTTTGATTTAATTCCTTATTTAGATTTAGTTGCCACAGCCATTGGTGCCGATATTGTTCCTATTACGGGTGAAAATCGAGTTTTAGCCAAATTTGGTTTGGAAGTGATTAATTCTAATCCGCGTCCGGGAATAAAAGCACTAATTCAAAATGTAAAGAAAAAAGTGTTGACCATAACCGATGTGGTTTTTATTATCGCACCAAGAATTAACGCTGCTGGAAGAATAAAACACGGAAACGAAGCGGTTGCTATATTAACGGAATTTGATTTAGAACAAGCCGAAATTTTTGCTTCCGAAATAGAACAACACAATGCCGACCGAAAAGATTTAGACAAACAAATCACGGTTGAAGCGTTGGCTCAAATTGAAAACAATAACGAAAAAGAGAGCTTTACAACGGTGCTTTATCAAGAAAATTGGCACAAAGGCGTTATTGGAATTGTGGCATCACGATTGACAGAAACCTATTATAGACCAACAATTGTTTTTACAAAAAGTGGCGATAAACTAGCCGCATCGGCACGTTCTGTAAAAGATTTTGATGTGTATAATGCTTTAGAAGCCTGTGCAGAGCATTTAGAACAATTTGGCGGACATAAGTATGCAGCAGGAATGACGCTGAAAGAAGAAAATTACCAAAAATTCAAAGAGGCTTTTGAAAAAGAAGTTCAAAAAACCATTCCCCTTGATTTGTTAATTCCCGAAATTGCTATAGATTTAGAAATCAATTTTTCTGATATTAACCCTAAGTTGATTCGGTTGTTGAGTCAGTTTGAACCTTTTGGACCCCAAAATATGACACCTGTTTTTATGACAAAAAATGTAAAAGACACGGGTTATGCCAAGCCACTAGGGAAAGACAACGAGCATTTGAAATTGTTTGTTAAACAAAATGGAAGCGAAGGTTTTGGTGCTATTGGTTTTGGGCTTGGTAGTAAATTAGAATCTGTTAAAAACAGAAAACCATTTGATGCAGTTTATTGCATTGATGAAAATGAGTTTAATGGAAATGTTACATTGCAATTACGTTTGAAAGATTTGAGGTAGCATTTTTATTCAAACTTTTTTAGTTCAAAAGTTGTTCCATCAAAAACGCCATAAGTAAAGTATCCTATCCAATCGCCTAGATTGACGTATTCTGAGTTATCACCTATTTTTAAAATCATTGGTAAATGTCTATGACCAAAAATTAGATAGTTGTAGTGCTTGGTTTGTAGTTTTTTCTTAGCGTATAAAATTAGCCATTCGTTGTCTTCTCCTAAGTATTTTACGTCTTCAACACCTGAAATTAATTTATTTTTTACAGAAAGGTATTGTGCTAATTTCATTCCAATATCTGGATGGAGCCAACGGTATAACCATTTTGAAAACGGGTGCACAAATACTTTTTTCATTCGTTTATACCCTTTGTCACCAGGTCCTTTTCCGTCGCCATGTCCAATTAAAAACGTTTTATTGTTGAAAGTAAACTCTTTATTATCGTGAAAAACTGGAATATTGAGTTCTTTTTGAAAATAGTCATTCATCCACAAATCATGATTTCCGACGAAAAAATAAATAGGAATGCCACTATCACGAATTTCGGCTAGTTTTCCTAAAACTCTTATAAATCCTTTTGGCACAACGGTTTTGTATTCGAACCAAAAATCAAACAAATCGCCTAGTAGAAAAATGGCTTCGGCATCTTTTTTTACATCGTCTAACCAAGCCACAAACTTTTGCTCACGCGGAAAGCTAGCTTCGGGCGTTGGAGCCCCAAAATGTTGGTCGGATGCGAAATAAATTTTTTTGTTTAACATTTTATTCATCAGAATTGAAATATAGAATCACTTCGATTGCGCTCAGTATGAAAAATTACATATTATCAGAAGCAAACCATTCGGCAAACGAGCTTTCTGTTTCTTGTAATTTTAAAGAATGTAATTGAATGGCGTTTGGCAGTCTGTCTTGAATTTTCTTAGCAAAATCAACCACCATATTTTCACTTGTAGGCTGATAATTTACTAAAATTACATGATGACCACGATTTTTTAGTTCTTGAGCTAACTCAACATGTGGTGTATTTTTATTAAAAACTGTTGCATGATCAAAAACATCAACTATTTCTTCGCATACAATTTTTTTCAAATCAGAAAAATCAATTACCATTCCGAATTTTACGTTATTTGAATCGGTTATTGGTGTTCCAATTACAGTTACAGAGAGTTTGTAACTATGACCGTGAACATTTTTACATTTTCCATCGTAGCCATAAAGTGCATGACCTGTTTCAAAGGAAAATTGTTTGGTAATTCTGATTTTACTCATCATTTAGATTTTAGAGTGCAAATTTAAGGAATTTTAATCTAAGTCTTTTCTGTTTTTTGCTCGATAATACATATAATAAGCAAGTCCTATCAACACTGCGAATGGCAAAACATAACCAATCCATACGCCAATTAAATAACCATTATCTGGTGCATTCTTAATTTTATCATCAATATTGACTTGCTGAAGTAAAGAAATAAATTTCATGTCAAATAGTTTAATTAGTATACAAATTTAGTAAAAAAATAAGGTCGCCTTTTGAGCGACCTAAATTAATTTTAAAATTATTCCCTTTTATGGATTAACTTCAAATTGTTGATTTTCATTTGGTAAAGAACCTCTCACATTGATAGCTTTATTGTCTGCACCATCCACTACAAAAGCAACAAAACTTATATTATTAGTATTTGCAATATTTGAAGGAATTGCTACAGTAAAGTTTTTAGTAATAGTTTGCCCGTTAGTAGTGCTTTCAGTTATTGCATCCCCTAATATACTATTTGTTAAACAAGCTCTCAAAACATTATCATGTTCGAAATTTAGAATAACACTTCCTCCACCATAAAAACTTGTGTAATTTACTTGATTATAAATAAGATCATTTTCAAGCACATATACTACTAATTTTAAATTAGTATAGTCTTTAGCAAATTTTATTTTAACATCAAGATTTATATTTCCACCTGAAACTGTTGAATTCAAAGCAAGTCCAAGTCCAACATTATTTAGAGCTAAATTTTTTACTTGATTGATATTTGAATTTTCTGGATAACTCCAAGTTAACATTCTGTTTAATTTACCTGTTGGATAACCTTGTAAATCGATTAGTGTTTTTAATGGAGTAGCACCTGCAAAATGATAAGGATCATATCCACTACCAGATTGTTGATGAATAGCCACTGGGACAACTTTTGTTGACTGCTCTAATACTTTCTCAATACCATAAGCAACTCTTGGGCAATATCCACACCAAGCTCCAGTATAATCTTCTACTAAAACTCTTTTTTGAAATTGACCAGAAATTGGTGTATTATCTACAGCAGGTGGTTGATTAGATGCAGGTGAATCGTCTTTACTACAAGAAATAAAAAAACTTGCAGCTAAAAGAAAACTTAAAAATTTAAAATTTTTCATAATTAAAAAATGTTGGTTTGAATATAGTTATGCAAATAAATAAAAAAAAACACAAAA
>JFJP01025152.1_pt1 | contig 11715 bp, 2 predicted proteins | sample 431651 | NCBI WGS metagenome assembly JFJP01 (sample SAMN02602958, study PRJNA72255) | Microbial mat metagenome, whole genome shotgun sequencing project. | biome: fresh water; feature: sink hole; material: water; isolation source: purple microbial (photo- and chemosynthetic) mats found in... | reverse complement strand
AACGAATCCGGCAGGCCACTTATAATTACTCCGATGGACCTGTCAAGCTTTTTCCAGGCCAGATATAGACTTTCTTCCCGTGGTCTCCGTCCTTCGGAGTTGCCGAAACCAACTTTTCCCTAGCATTCAAGAAACGACGTTGTACGGTACTCGGTAGTCTCGCACTCAAGATAACCTAACCTAAGCCCTAACTCGACCCGACCGAAGCCTGGAGCGGTCGAGGCGCGTCGGAGCTCAGCCTTTTCAGAGACCAGCAGACCGAGCGACGGCCGAAGCAGCACAACTCTATCAATCGAATCGAACTTAGTTAGGTTAGGAGCCGGGGAACTGCGACTTGTAGAGGCCCGGTCTGAAGTCTGCGCTGCCTTGGGGTCTGAACTGGCTCTGGCTGATGTAGGACATGTTGAGCATGGACTCGGTGAGCGGCCGGCCGACGTCGACGCGCGCGAAGGCGGACTGGATGTTTTTCATTCTGCGCTTCTCGAAGAGCTCCACGAACTGCTTGAGCTTGATGGAGGTCTGCACCGGCAGGAGCGCGTAGCCGAAGTTCTTCTCGACCTTGATCTTCCAGAAGGTGACCTGCACGGAGCAGGGGACTTGGATGGAGAGCTTGTCGATCGCGCGCTTCAACCAGGGGTTGTCGTTGTGGAACCGGCTCTTCAGCTCGTAGAAGGCCTCGGCTTTCTTGCGCTTCTGCAGCCGCTTGAGCAGCTGGTGCATGTGGTTGAAGCTGCGGGTCAGCTTGTCGCGCTTCGCGATCGCCAGCTGCACCTTCATCGCGTCCAATCCCTGCTGCAGGCGCAGTCGCACCTTCGACTGCAGCGAGTCCATCACCTTCACCACCTGCTCGTTCTTCTTCAGCAGGTCCTTCAGCCTGTCGAAGCCCTGCGCCTTTTCTTTCTTCAGATGCCGCAGCTGCGCCTTGTTGAACAGGTTCACCAGCTTCTGCTTCTGGTAGGCGTTCTTCAGCAGCTTGTCGTAGCCGCCTTTCGTCAGTCTCGCGTAGAGCTGCATGAGCAGCCGAGTCAGCTTGTCTCCTTTCTCCTTGCCGAGCGACTTCTGCACCATGTTCTGCAGGATCATTTTGTTCAGAAAGTTCTGCAGCTTCATCTCCTGCGCGTGGACCAGCTTCGTCAGCCCGTTGGCTTTCTTCTGCTCGAGCAGCTTGCTGTTCAGCGCGTTGCAGATTAGCTTCTCCAGCGACTTGGCCAGCTCGTCGGACTTCGCGTTGAGCACGCGGTTCATCAGGTACTTGGCGGCCAGAGACTTGGCTTCGTCGGTTTTCTTCTTCAGCTCTTCCTGGTGTTCTTTGTTCAGCTTCATGGCCAGTGCAGCTTCGCGGACTTTGGACTTGAATCCGTTGTCGATGCTGTCCAGTATCTTCTGCATCGCTGCGTCTCGCAACATTTGGTCCTTGTCCTTTACGATACTGTGCGTCAGCAGTTTGAAGAGTGCATCTCTCTGCTTTACGATCTGCGCTTTAATCAGTCGATTCACCCACTTTTCGTTGGCCGACTGCAGCTTCTTCTCGGCCTCGCTCGACTCCGTCTTGCACTGTCTCAGCTTCTGCAGCGACTGGGCCAGCTTTCCCGAGCTCGCGCCGATCAGGCGGTTGAAGGAGACCTTCGCCACGCGCTGCTGGTTGGCTTCTTTTTCTTTGAGCTCGACCGAGTGCTGGCTGACCGACTTGAAGGCTTTGGAGCACTTGGCGTTCGAGGCCTGCACGAGTCTGTTGAAGAGGAAGTTCTTGGAGCCGGTCTTCTTGACGTCTGCCGCGAGTTCTTCTTGGTTCTGGTCTCGCACGGTCTTGAGTGCCTGGCGCTGCTTCTGGTTCTGCGCGAAGACGAGTCTGCTGAAGTTTATCTTCCTGCTGCTCGCGTTCTTGGTCTCTTCCAGCAGCCTGTCTTTGTGCAGGCCCTGCAGCTTCGCCAGCGCGTCTCGAGTCTTCGCCTGGCTGTTCCTCACCAGGGCTTTGAGCAGGCCTTCTTTCCTGTCCTTTTCGTGGCTCTCCTGCTGCTTCGCGCTCTCGTTTTCGGACCTGAGCTTCTTCAGACACTCGGCGGTCTTGCCTCTGCAGGCTGCTTCGATCCACTTCGCGAGGTTCATCTTGGCCTTCTCGGCCTTGGCCTGCTGGGCTGCTGCTTCTGCTTTGTTGCTGGACAGCTTTTTGAACGCATCGACCATCTTGGAGGTCTGCGCGTTTTTGAGTCTGTCGGCGAGCTTGAAGGATTTCTGCTTCGCCACTTCTTCTTGGCTGATCGCGTCTTTGTTGCGCATGGCCAGGTTATTGAAAGCGTCGCTCTGTTTACCGAAGGCTGCGCTGGCCAGTTTATTCATCAGCGAAGTCTTCAGTTTGTTCAGCTTGAAAGCATGCAGCTGATTTTCCAGCTGTTGTAGCTTCAAGTTTTCCAGCGCATGCCGCATCTTCCCGACCTGAGCAGTGATCAGTCGAATCAAGAATTTATCCAAGCTGGACTTCTTCTGGGCTTTGTTGGCAGCGAGACACCTCAGAGCTTCGAGACACTTCGAGCTGTTCGCATTCGACAGCTTGCCCAGCAGCGACTTCAGTGCTTCTTGCTTCGAGTCGTCCTCGCCTAGCACGCTCGCGTTCTGGATGAGCTTTCTGAAAGCGTCGAGGCTTTTGGCGCTGCTTGCTCCTGCCAGTCTCGCGAGGAGGTTTCTCGCACCTGTTTTCCTCACGACCTCGTAGGCTTCGGACTCCTTGTGGTTTTCCCGCAAGAGTCTCATCGCATCGACTGCTTTGCCGGTGGCAGCACCAGCGATTCGATTGATAAGTTTACTCAGCGATCCTTTCACTTCCTGAGCTTCTCTCATCTGGTCTCTGTTGAAGGTTCTGAACTTGTTGAGGGCATCTTCGGTCTTCTGGACCTGCGCAGAGACCATGCGAGAGACGAGCTGGGCTCTTGCTCTCCGGAAAGTCTCTTCCTGGATGTACTGGTCTTTGGCGTTGATCGATGCGGTCTGCAAGGCTTGGAGCTGTTTCGCCTGAGCAGCTCTGGCCATCCTATTCACGATGAAGCCGAGAGAGCTCTTGGCCTGCTGCTCTTTCTGCTCGACTTCTTCTTTGAGGCCTCTGAGGTCTTGCATGCACTGTCGAAGCTTGAAGAAGTGCGCGGTGATGATTCTGTTCAGCAGGAATATCATGTTGTCGTTGTAGGACTTCTCGATCTTTGCGCAGAGAACGTTGTTGTCCTTCATCTTCTCGAAGGCGTCGTAAACCTTGTGGCCTGAAGCTGAGCTGATTTTGTTGAAGAAGAACTTGAGTCTGTTCGCTGCTTTCTCTGAGTTGTTCGTGATGTTTTCTATTGTTTGGTTTCGAACTCTCTCACTTTATCCTCTGCTTTGTCGCTGTGGTTTCTAAGCTTGAATAGCGCGTCAGCTGTTGCGTTATTTAAGGCGGAGATCAACCTGGAGACGAGGATCGCTCGTTTCTTGACTACTCCTTCGTTTTGGATGACCCAGTCCTTGAGGTTTCCTTTGAGGCTGAAGAAGGCGTGAGCAAGTTTAGCAGTACTCGCACTTTGAATCTTATTGATAATGAACTTTTTGAGGCCGTTGGCTTTTGACTCCTCTTGAATCGACTCTGCTTTGTAACTTCGAAGTCTGTCATGGGCGTCTTTTATTTTTCCTGTTTGTCCTCCGATGAGTCTATTGATGCTGATCTGCTTCGAAAGATTCTTTTTCTGGTCTTCGACTAGCTGCTTTTGTTCTTCCATTCCTTGGAAAGCTTGATGTCTTCTGAGGTTTGCGTTGGCTTGTATCTTCTTTGCTTCTTGTGCTGCGATGAGCTTGTTGGTCAAGAAGCTTGTTCTGAGCTTTTTATCTGCGGCTTCTTTCTCGATTTCTTGACTTCTGTTCATGAGAGTTTTCAAAGCATCTTGTAGTTTTCCGTTTTGTCCTCTGCAGAGTTTGCCCAGAAGAGTGCTCATGCTCGCCTTGGCATTTTCCATAGCTATTTTTTCTTGAGCGGCTTTGAACTTGAGTCTGTTGAGTGCATCGAGTGACTTGCCTTGACAGGCTGGGATGAGTTTGTGCAGGAGGTAGGTCTTGCGGGCTTTTTCGACTGCTTCTGCAGTAGTGGCTCTTTCATTCCTGACCTTCAGAATGGACAGAGCGTCTCTCTCTTTGGATCCAAATGCAGCCATGAGCTTTCCGATGAGACCATTCTTCTTCGAGGCCTGGACGACCTCATTTTTCTCTCTGTTTTCCTTCAAGAACTTCATGCAGTTGAGCACTTGAGTCATTTTCGCGTGATGAGCTACGATGAGTTTGTTCAGCAGGAGGCTGTTCTTGGATTTGTATGTCTTTTCCGCTTGTTCCTCTGCATTCTTGTTGCTCAGGAGCGACCTCAGTGCATCTAGAGAATTTCCTTTTTGGATATTAGATAGCTTGGTCAAGGCGTTCTCAAGTTTTTTCTTCGAGTTCAGGTCCTTCAGTGCTTTCTTCTCACTGGAAGATTTGAGGAAGGACAGTGCCTGAAGTTGTTTGAAGTTTTGAGCAACGATGAGTTTGTGGAGGATGCTGCTCGACTTCAGTTCGTGTGTTAGTTTGGTCTCGCTGATTTCGTTTTTATTTCTGGCCATCTGGTGAAGCGATTGGCGCTGCTTGGCCGAACAGGCAGCAACGAGTTTGTTGAAGTTGAGATTGTGAGTGTGCTGTTTCTTTTCCTCGTCTGTCTTCGCGTTCGAGTTGAGTCGCCGAAGTCTGTTGAGAGCTTCTGCTTGGTTCAAGCTGTTGGTTCTGTTGATGCTGCCGACGATGAAGCGGAGCTTTGATTTGTACTTCTGCTCGAAATCTTTGTTCTTCTTCGCGTAGCTTGCCATCTTGAAGTAGGCTCGCTCTTTATTGTTCGCCACATTGAAGATTGCGTGTTTTACGATGTTTTCTGTGAGCTTTTTTCCTTCTTTTATTCTGTCGTTCATCGTATTGTTGAAGTATCTCAGTTCTCTGAACGCGCAGCCTGCTTTGATTGCGCTAGTTTTGAAGAGCTTTTTGAAGAGCTTCTTTTTGAGACCGAGGCCTTTCTCAGATTCGATCTCGATGATGGTTTCGTTGAGGCGTTGTTCGGACCAGGAGTGGAGGTTGAACTGTCTCATGATATAGCCTGCATTTTTGAGCTTGCCGTAGCAGCTTCTGACGAGTCCGTTGAGCAGACTCTTCTTGAGGTTTTCGATTCGCTTCTGCTCGTTGGCGTAGGAGACGAGCTTGAAGTAGCTGCTCTCTTTGTTTTTGTTGGCGGTGAAGAGACCGAATTCGAACATTCTATCGAGATGCTGTTTTGTTTGAACCATCTCAGAAGCGACTATGATCCTTCTGATCAGTTTGTTTTTGGTGCTTCGTTCGTTCAGGTCTGAAAAAGCCATCACTCTGAAGTGAGTCACAAGTAGTCTGAACGCATGGTCTTGTTTGCTGTTGTATGCGTTGATGAGATCAGAGATGAGTCGATTCTTCTTTGTGGCTTCTGGTGAGATGCTTCCGATGTTCGCGTGGTTTATAAGTTTATACCAAGCATCGTCTCTTTTGTTCAGTATTCTTGCGAACAGCAATTTGGCCAGATTGCTTTTCTTTTGTTCGTTGAGCTGTCTGTTCTTCTGCTCCGTTTCGTGCTCGAACTTTTTGTTCAGACTGTTTTCGCAGAGGAGCTTGAATGCGAAGTGTTTTTTTGCGTTCTGTGCGGTGACGAGTCTGCCGAAGAAAGACCTATTCTTTTCCTTTTTCTTCTGTCCTTCGATTCTCTCGTTGAATATCTTCTCGTTCTCGTCGGCCAGGATGTCTTTGTAGTTGTCTTTGACGCGCAGATAGGCGAAGAGCTGTTTGTTCTTTTGGGCTTGGATGAGGCCGAGGAGAAGCTTGATCTTTGTTTTCTTTTCGTGGTTGGCCCGCACACTCTCAAGCGTCTCGATGCTCTTGAGGTAGTTCGAGTTGCCTTTGAGCTCGCTGAAGCACTGGTCGATCTTTCCGATCTGCGCTTTCCTTAATCGATCAAGAAGGAAGGCCATCTTGCTTCTTTCGGACTCTTGTGCTAGTTTGTTCTGCAGCTGGTGGATCTTATCTTTGTTCTGGAGATCGAAGTAGTTGGTGACCAGTCTGTCGAAGGCGTCCAGTGACTTGGTCAGACATGCTTTGATCAGAGTGTTGAGCAGTCTGAATTTCTTGAGCTTGCTGACTTCGTTTTTGTGGGCTGTTTCCAGCTGAAGTTCACGAAGCTTGTTGAGAGTGTCTGCCAGCTTTGCTTGTTGCGCGTTTTTCATTCTGTTGGCGATAGCTTTGAATGCTTTGTCTTGTGACTGTTGCTTCGCGAGCTGTTCGTCTTCGATGCGCTTGAGTTCTTGAACTGCAGCTTGTTTGTGGTCTTTGAGTTTGTCGAGAGCGTCTTTGAGTTTGGCTGTTTGTGAGTTCTTGAGGCGCGTCAGCAAGTCTTTAGAGGTTTTGTTGGTGACCAGTTTCGCAGCTTCTTCTTTGAGGTGTTTCGTTTCTTGCTCGAACTCGATGGCTTTGTTGTTCTTAGTTGCTTTGGCGAAGGCCTCTCTCATCTTCGCTTCCTGAGCAGCTTTGAGTTTCTTGAACAAGTCTTTTTGGAGACCTTCTTGTTTCTTTCGAGCGAGCTCTTCCTTCGATTCGGTGAGTGCATTAGCAAGTTTTCCTGTGAGGCAGCAGTCTCTGAGTCTGGTGACAGAGTCTTTGACTTTTGCTTCCTGCGCTGCTTTGAGTCTGTTGAAGCAGAAGACTTTGTTTTTGTTCTGCAGTTTGAAGGCAGTCTCGTTCTTGAGCATCGTTTCGTTCTCTTCAGCCTTGAGCTGGCCTGCGAGGTCTCTTAGTTTCTTCAGAGCGAACAGTTCTTTAATATTGGAGGATCGCATGAGTCGGTCGAGTAACGAGTCGAGGGATTTCTTCTTGAGCTTGTTTGCGGCGAGTTCTTTCTCCATCTGCAGTTGATCACCAAGAGATGTTTTGAGTGCGGTGTTTCGCAGGGTCGATAGTGCCTCTGCCATTTTGCAGACCTGTGCTTTCTTGAGAGCCTCGAATACTTGTTTGTGGGTCTTTTCTCTCAGCTTGAGTCGACCTTCTTCGACTGCTTGGTTGAGGCTGTGTGCTGCTCGCAGCTGTTGGGAGTTCTCTTTAGTTTTGTTGAAGGCTGTTCGCTGCTTGACTTGTTGAGCGTGCTTGAGTCTGTCGAGTGTCTTGGTGATGAGCTTTTCTTTGACCGATCGCTGGATTTGTTCTTTGGCCATCTGCTGGTCTTCGATGGACTTCTGCTCTTTGTAGGCGTTCTTGATGTTGTCGAATGCCCAGCGGAGGTTGTTCAGCGAGAGGCCGTTGAAGCTGTTGGCGACTTTGTTGAGAGTGGCGGCTTTGATCTTGGCTGAGAAGTCTTCTTTCATGTGCTTGAACTGTTCTTCGTGGCCGATGGACTTGCTGTTGTCGTGGAGGGTTGTGAACATCTCTCGCATCTTCGCGTCACAGGCCAGCTTGATCCTGTCTCTGAGCTTTTCGAGGATTTGCTTGCTGATTCGCTTGGCTGCCTCTTCGTTGAGCTTTTCGATCTGCTCTCCGTGGATCTGTTTGCGGACTGCGTCGCGGAAAATAGACATCGCTTCTCTCTGCTTGCCGTCCTGCGCTTTTTTGAGCTGGTCGAAGAGCTTTGTTTGAGACTTTTTCTTGAGCTCTTGGGTCGCCTGAGACTTGAAGGCTTCGATGGCTTCTTCGGACTTGATGTCGTTGGCCTTGTGTCGCAGCAGTGCCAGGGCTTGTGCCAGTTTGCCGATGCTCGCATCTTTGAGTTTTTGGAGTGACTTGCCCAAGAGTTTTTTCTCGAGGAGTTTCTGGTGTTCTTCGGCTTGAGTTTTGAGGACTTCTGCTAGTTTTTGGTTCGCCATCCTTTCGTTCAGGTTGGTGAAGGCTTCTTTCGTCTTTGCAGTCTGTGCTCGCTTGAGTTTCTCGAGGATCTTGATCGCTTCGGTTTGTTTCTTTGAGAGGACTTTGAGTTTCTCCAGCTCTTCGGCGGCGATTGCAGCTTTGGCCAGTGCGTTAATCTCTTTGTATTTGTGGAATGCTTCGCGCTGCTTGACCTGCTGAGCTTTGACCAGTCCGTCGAAGCAGTGGTTGAGTGTTTTCTTTCTGAAGGTGGCTGCCCTTTCTTCTGCGAGCTGTCTCATGGCTTCATCGTGGCCTTGCGATCGGAGCGACTGTCTGCAGTCTTGGAGCACCTGCCTGCACTTGGCGTCCTGTGCTTTCTTCAAGCGATCGAAGCAGTGCTTAGAGAGCTTCTTTGCTTCTTCTTGGGTCTTCTTCGACTCAGTGTTTTGGTCGCGCAGCTTCTTCATGGCTTCTAGGAGCTTTCTGTTCTGAGAGTTGGACAGCTTTCCGAGCAGATTGTTCATGGTTTTCTTCTTGAGCTGTTGAGCAGCCTCTTCTTTTTGTTGTCTAAGCATTTCTTCACTGGATAGACTGATCGCTTTGATGTTGGCAGCTGCGAAGCATTGTCTCTCTTTCGCTTCTTGTGAGAACTTGAGTTTTTCGAAGGTGCCTTCAAGTTTTCTTTCTCTCTTCTCTCTGTCGATCTGCAGTCTAGTAGCTTCAGACTGCTTCTCTGCTTCTTCGCTGGCTTCTTTTAACTGGTTCTGCAGCGTTTCGACCTGATCTGCAGCCTTGCTTTCTCTTTGCAGTTCTCTGAGCTTTTTAAGTGCATCATTTAGTTTGTCGCGGTTAGCTCGAGCGAGGTTGTCGAAGAGGTGTTTGAAGTTCTTGTTCTTGAGTGACTGATCGTGCACTTGCTTTGCTCCTGCGAATGCTTCGATGGCGTTGGTTTGGTTGGTGAAGTGTCGCAATCTGTTGAGGGCGTCTTGCATCTTTCCGTTCATCGCTTTGATCAGTCGATCGAGGTTGCGCTTGTTGCCGAGGTCTTGGATGCTTTTGGTGAGGTTCGCCTTGGCTTCTTCGACTGTGCTCTGCAGCAGAGTGTTGAGGTGCTGTTTTCGCAGCTTCTCGAGTGCGTCTTTGAGCTTCGCGTCTTGCTTCTCCTTGAGAGTGGCAAAGATGTTCTTGGTCAGTCTGTCTTTGTTCTTCTGCTGCTCTCCTGCAGCTTTGTTCATTTCTCGAAGCTTTTTGAGTGCGGCTGCGAGGAGCGACTTTGAAGCCGAGTCGCATTGAGCTTTGAGCAATTGGAGGTGGTCTGCTTTGTGTCCACAGTTGCCCAGCTGGAAGACTTTGATGAGGTTTGCGTTCGCTGCTCTTTTGAGCGCGCTGATGCAGTCGAAGAACTCTTTCTCGCCTTCGACCAGGTTCTCCGCCAGCTTGTTGGTGGTGTGGAACTCTTTGAGCTTGCTGTACGCGTCTTTTAGTTTGGCCAGCTGCGCGCTGATGAGTCTGCCGAGCCTGTTTTTGGCTGCGCGATGCTTCGTGATTAGGCTGTGCAGTGCGTTGAGTTTGGCTGCTTCTTCTTGCTGCGCTTTTTTGTTCAGCAGGCTGACCAGCAGGCGGTTCTGTCTGCCGACGACTCCTGGTCGCGCTTTGTTGAAGGCTTCGATCAGGTGCGTGAGCTGCTTGAGCTTGACCAGGAGGTCCAGGATGTGCAGGCCGCCCATGCGCCTGAGTTTCTTCGCGGCCTCGGGCAGCTGGACCTTGACGTTCCGCTCGATGAGCTTGCGCATGCGGAAGAGAACCGTGTGGTGGTTCACGCGAGCGTTCAGTGCGACCTTCGTGATGCAGTCGCGCAGGAAAGTCTTGTTCACGAAGATCATCCAGCGGAGGAATGAGCGACGGACGCCGACGTCTTTGTAGCGCTCGCGCATGGCGACCAGGACTCGGCCTTTGACGCGCAGGCCGGCCTCGCCCATCGCCTTCTTGCTGTAGACCGTGGCCTTCATCAGCTGGTTGAAAGCTTTCTGCTTGAGCGTCCGCATGATGCCCTTGAAGGCGTTGTGCAGCATCCGGCCTTTCCGCAGGTGCGTCAAGACTTGCCCGAACATGTCTTTGGTCACTTTGCCTGCGAGTCTGCTGGCTCCGAGCTTTCTGTCGGGTTCTTCTTTGGGATCGCCGGCGGACTGGGTCTTCAGGTCGGACTTCATGTTTTCGATCAGTTCTTTGAGGCTCAGGTTCTCTCTGTCGGTGATGTCCAGCTGCGACTTGAGCTTGAAGTGCGCCTGCTCGAGGTCGTCGTAGGCCTTCTCCTGCTTGCTCTTTTCGATCTCCATCTGCACCTTGACCTGCGCGTCGACCAGCTGCTTCATGTTCGAGGTTTCGGGGTTTTTGGAGAGGCTGCTGAGCTTCTCGAGGTTCGAAGCGGCCTGCTTTTCGAAGGCGTCTCGCATGGCCTTGATGCGTTCGTTGCACTGGGTCTTGGTGGCTTCGACTGCCTCCTCACACTGCGTCTTTATCCGCTTTATCTCTTCGTTCTTGCTCTCCAGTATCGAAGCCTTCTCCTCCAGCACCGCCTTCTTCTCCGCCTCGTGTCGAGCCTTCAGCTCCGACTGCTCCTTGCTCCGAGCGTCTCGCTGCTCGCCCAAAGCCTTCGACAGCTCGTCCAGCTTGGCCTTCTGGCCCGCGAGCTCTTTCTTCAGCTTCTCTTCCTGGTCTTGTAGTGACTTGACGAGCTTCGAGGAGTCCAGCTGGAGCTTCTCGAGCTTCTGCAGGTGGTCTTGCTCGAGCGACCGCAGCTGGCCCGTGCGACTCTCGAGCTCCGCTTCGAGCGCTTTTACCCGCGCTCTGGCGGCGAGCTGCTCTTCGTCGTCGCGTGCGCTCTTGCGGGCAGAGCTGCCGTTGGCCGTCGGCTGCTGCTCCTGCAGCTTCGCCGCTGCCTCGGTGTTGATCTTCAGCATGCTCTTCTTGTCCGCCTCGAGCGCGTCTATTTTCTTCTCTTGCTGCGCGTTGAGCGATTTGAGGGCTTCGATCTGCTTCTTCAGGTCCGAGACTTCTTTGCTCAGCACGGGGTCGGTGAAGACCTGGTTTTCTATGATCTTGCTTTCGAGGATGTCGTTGTGGGGAGGCGCGAGCTGCAGCGGCTGGAAGTTCGACTCGAAGAGGTTCTGGCCGACGGAGTTCTTGAGCGCGTGGTTGAGCCTGGCGACTTCTGCGAGCTTGAAGAAGGCGTTGAAGCGCTTGTCGAAGATTTTGTTCAGCGTGCCGTAGCCCTGGTTGAACCTGCCCATGAGCACGATCTTCTCGTTGAGGCGAGCGAGGCGCCAGTTCTGGAAGATCTGCATCTTCGTGTTTTTCTTCTCCTTCCACACCGAAGCCATCTTCTGGATTATCTGGCCCAGGACCATCCGTCGCTCGGTCGGAATCGTCGGGCCCAGGATCTTCGAGGCTGAGTCCACTGGTTCCAGGAAGTCCAGCGAGTTCTCGTCTTCGGACTCTTCGCTCACGTCTTCGACGTCTTCTCCGTCGTTGTCCGATTTGCCCACGGATCGCTTCACTGAGAAGTTCTTGATTGCGGTCTCCAGCGTCTTGTTGATCTCCTTCGTTATGAACTTCAGCTTCTTCGAGTTCGCTGCTGGGTTCTTCTTTTCTCGCTCCGCAAAAGACCTGGACTCAATAGCAGCTACTCCAGCTCGTACAGAAAAGACGACTTTGTTCGGTAGCCTTTGGAAATGGCCACGAGGGCTTGTTTGGTCTCTTCAAGCTATCTTTAGAGGTGGGTACCTCTTTCTCGCTTTTGTCTTGCCCAGAGAAGAGCTTCCTCAGGGTCACTTCGAT
>JFJP01040186.1_pt1 | contig 11716 bp, 9 predicted proteins | sample 431651 | NCBI WGS metagenome assembly JFJP01 (sample SAMN02602958, study PRJNA72255) | Microbial mat metagenome, whole genome shotgun sequencing project. | biome: fresh water; feature: sink hole; material: water; isolation source: purple microbial (photo- and chemosynthetic) mats found in... | reverse complement strand
TGAAGGCATTATCGGAGCAGGAAACACTGCAGTTTTACGAAGATTCTTATAATGCATGTGCTATCCGTTATGGCGATATGAAAAAGCAGCTTGCCGAAGATGTGATTCGTTTTACAACTCCTTTCCGCGAACGCATTCTTGAGTTGCTGAAAGATGATGTTTACCTTGGCAAAGTAGTAAAAATGGGCCGCGACAAAGCGCATGAAAGTGCTTCAAAAACGATAAAGGAAGTAAGGGAGATTATTGGATTTAAGAGTTTTTAATTTGGGATTGCAAATCCAGGGCTCCATGGGTGCGGATTACAAATCCGCACCAGCATTGAATATAGATTGTTATCCTTTGACTGATGAAATCATTTCAAAAAGTCTGAATTAGTTACAGTTTTGTAAATCTGATTTTCAGTTAAACTTGTGTAATCACACTAATAATTTTCTATCCAAAGTATCATCTTATTACGCAAAATGTGTAACGCATTTTGCGTAATAAATATATTTAGTATTATCTTTGTCTTGAATTTAAGCAAATCAGGATGAAAACACTGAATCCATTTCCAACTATTGAATATATTTCGCCAGAATATTTCTGTGATAGGGAATCTGAATTGAAGTATATTGTTGAATCCATTGATAATCAACGAAATATTACAATTGTTTCGAGGCGACGATTGGGCAAAACCGCTCTTATCCGGCATAGTTTTTATCAGCTAAGGAAAAGAAAAGACCTTTCACTGCACTACTTTGATATTTACGCAACACGTAATTTGCACGATTTTATCAATGTGCTTTCTACGGCACTCGTTGGATATTTTGAATCAAAACCCGAAAAAGTACTGAGTCAGATTATTAAATTGCTTGGACAATTCAGGCCAAAACTCTCGTTCGATGAACTCTCAGGTGCTCCCTCTGTCGAATTATCGCTTCAATCTGAAGCCGAAACTGAACAAAGCCTTGCCGCCATTTTTGATTATCTCTCAAAACAAAAACAAAGGGTAGTGATTGCTATTGATGAATTCCAACAGATTACCAACTATCCCGAAAAAAATGTAGAAGCCTTACTTCGTACTCATATTCAGGGAAATAACAATGTAACCATGATTTATTCAGGTAGTAACCGCCATATGTTAGTGTCGCTTTTTAATGAATACGCGAGGCCGTTCTATCAGAGCACTGGATTTTTATTTCTCGACAAAATTAATCCGGGTCAATACAAGGAATTTATTCTGAAACATTTTAAGAAAGCCGGGCGGGAAATTTCACAGAATGCGTTATTGTTAATACTCGATTGGGCACAGGGACATACATACTTTGTACAGGAAATCTGCAACCGCCTGTATTCCTCAGGTTTTACTAATATCGATACCGCTGAGGTAAAACAAATTACTTTCCGCATCCTGGAAGAAAGAACTCCTTTGTACCAGGTATATAATAATGTTCTGACTGTCTCACAATATGCACTTCTAAAGGCTATTGCCATGGAGACTTTACTGGAGAAACCAAATGCATCATCTTTTATTGCAAAGTATAAACTGGGAGGTGCCAGTTCTGTAAACCGATCTTTAGTAGCGCTCGAAGCCAAGGATTTAGTGCTTTTCGAGAATAATAGCTACTCATTGACAGATATTTTTCTGATGCGCTGGCTGCAAAGGCAATAATGGAATCACGCAAAATGCGTTACACATTTTGCGTGATAACCCCGATAAACAAATTAGTTTTTCATCTACATACTTTTTAAAGCCCTAAAGCCTCAACTTTCTGTGATTACCCATGTAATCTGAAACTTAAAGTTGCAAAAAGCATGGTTACGTTTCGGAAAAACATATTAATTTTTCTCTTCCAATTAATACTTATTCCTGTCAGAATCATTAAATTGATTGTTTGTATCTTTGCCACCCCAATACTTATAAATGTTCCCATTCGATATTAAACCAGAGAAAGCCGTCCTGATAGGTCTGGTTACAGGCAGGCAGGACGAAGATAAAGTTCACGATTACCTCGACGAACTCGAATTTCTACTCGAAACAGCGGGTGCCACACCTGATAAACGATTCGTTCAGAAACTTCCGAAACCCGATCCCCGCACTTTTATCGGAGCCGGGAAATTGCAGGAAATTGCTGAATATGTGAAAGCTGCCAATGTAGACATAGTTGTATTCGATGATGAACTAAGTACCTCGCAAACCCGAAATATAGAGCGGGAACTGGGATGCCGCGTATTGGACCGACCCTTACTGATCCTTGATATTTTTGCCAAACGTGCACGCACAACCACAGCCCGCACCCAGGTTGAACTGGCGCAGTACCAGTATTTGCTTCCTCATCTTACACACATGTGGACTCACCTCGAAAAGCAGCGCGGAGGTATCGGGATGCGCGGTCCGGGTGAAAAGGAAATTGAAACCGACCGCCGTATTATCCGCGATAAAATTATTCTGCTGAAAGAGAAACTGAAAGATATTGACAAGCAGAAAGTTACCCAGAGGAAAAACCGGGATGAAATGATCCGGGTATCTTTGGTTGGATATACGAATGCAGGAAAAAGTACAACTATGAACCTGCTGAGTAAAAGCGATGTGTTTGCTGAAAACAAATTGTTTGCTACGCTTGACACCACCGTTCGAAAAGTGGTTATTGAAAATTTACCGTTCTTTTTGACTGATACCGTTGGATTTATCCGCAAACTTCCCCATAACCTGGTCGAATCATTTAAATCAACACTCGATGAAGTTCGCGAAGCTGATCTTCTTCTGCATGTGGTTGATATTTCGCATGCTACTTTTGAGGAGCAGGTTGAGATTGCAAACCAAACCTTAGCCGAAATCGGTTGTGCCGACAAACCTACCATCGTGGTTTTTAATAAAATTGACGCCTATTCGCATGTGGAAAAAGATCCTATCGACCTGGCTCCGGCTACCAAAGAGAATCTGACGCTCGAAGAACTTAAAAATACCTGGATGGCTAAAGTGAACTCTCCGGCAATTTTTATATCGGCTAAGCAGAAGATTAACATTGAAGAATTCAGGAAACTGCTGTATGATGAGGTTAAGAAACTGCATGTGATACGCTATCCATACAATAGCTTTTTGTATTAACCGTTATTTTAAGAGATGACCGCTGATCCCGAAGAAATTGGTCGGGAGACTGAAATCAGAAGCCCTAATAAGTAAGAAAGTACCAAAAAAGAAATTGCTCATCAGGATATTTTGAAAAACTGTAAAACACAAATTGCCCAAAACAGCTATTTAAGATAAAAGTGGTTTATGGTAAACTTCCGTCTTCCGTCTTCCGTCTTCCAGCCTCCTGCAAATAATAAAAAAACCAAATCTATAACTCTTGGATTCAAACTATAAATTTCTGATTATCAGGTTCAGTTCCATTGGTGATGTGATACTTACGACACCTTTGATCAGATGTTTGCGGGCAAAATTTCCAACAGCGCAGATAGATTTCCTGATAAAGAAAGAATTCGCAGTTGTTCTTTCAAATAATCCGCATCTGGACAATATTATCGCATTTGATAAGAAAGCCGGAAAAGGTGAATTGAATAGAATCAGGCAGCAGGTAAAGCAAAACAACTACTCCCACATTCTTGATATTCAGAAAAATATACGCAGCATTTATATTTCGGCAGGCTCGGGTGCAATCGTATCGGGATTTTCGAAGAAGCTTTTGGAACGAGATCTTCTGATCCGGTTTGGTATTAATATTTACAAAGAGATCAAACCTGTTTATTTACGGTATTTTGAGTCGGTTTCGACTCTCGGTGTTAGTTATGACGGTAATGGAACAGAAGTATTTCCGGCTGTTACCGAAACCGAAAAAGTAAATGAAATTCTAAAGCAGGAAAATATTGCTTCCGGAAGGCCTGTGCTTGTTGTTGCTCCCGGAGCGCAATGGGAAAATAAACGATGGCCGGTGGAAGGATTTGCAACTGCTGCCGATACCTTTTGCAGGCACACCGGCGCTATTACTGTTTTGATTGGCGGAACCGGCGATATTGAAATCTGCAACCAGGTTAATACTTTGATGCAAACGCCAGCACTGAATCTGGCCGGTAAACTTAGCCTGATGGGATCGGCATCCATGCTAGGGATGGCAAAGATGGTTTTTACCAATGATACCGGTATGTTGCATATGGCACAAGCTATGAAAACTCCGGTAGTTGCTGTTTATGGACCTACCACCCGCGAACTTGGCTTTTTCCCTTTGCCGGAAAACAGCAGAGTAGCTGAATTTGAAATTTCATGCAGACCGTGTACACAAAAAGGCTTGCATTCATGCCCTAAAAAACATTTCCTTTGCATGAAAAATATCAAGCCTGAAACAGTATCGAACCTGGCTGCCGGATTATTTGATCAAAACAGCGCTTCGCCTGTTAAATAAAGGAAATATAACAACAAATACGTACAGAAAAATTAAAATTTAAAAAATAATACAGTATGAAAAAACTATTTATCCTCCCTGTCACTCTTATTTTAGGCTCATTTATGATCCTGCAAAGCGGATGCCTCAAAGAATTGACAGGTAACCAATATCCGGATGTAACTGCTACCACCTATACGATCAGAGGCGTTTTAAAACACAAAGAAACGGATATTGATGGAACCAAACTTGTATCATGGCATTATGGCACAGCAGTAGTTAAAGCAGTTGTTGGTGTAAATGATGTAATTGCTACAGGAGTGCTGGAAGAAGATGGTACTTTCATGCTGGAACTTCCCGCCACCATACCTGGTACTTATTTCAACAGTTTGTCAGCTATTGCTGCTCAACAAGGTGGAACAATTAAAGCAACACCTGAAGAAGTCAGGCTTTTTGGATCAACACAGTTCAAAGTTGATTATACTGATTTAGGCAAGGCAAAAAGCATATATATCAAGCTGTCTACACTAAATACAGATTTATCAATAAACAGGTCCTACTTTTTTAATTTCTACGATCTTGATGGTACATTTATCGGAAAAGGGACAGAAGGCAATGTTTTTAACTGGACTTTTACTAAAGGATGGGGAATAGTTGAGTCATACATGATTAACTCAACAACCGGAATATTTAACTCAAAATCTGTTGGTGCTGCAGCTGCAAATGCGGTTTGGTCAAATTAAGCTTTAATTCCCTGTTGCCTTTGTTATATTTTAAACTGAATATTTATGAAAAACCCAGCTATTCTGTCATTACATTTTATAGTGGTTGCATTTTTAATCATTCAAAGCTCATGCACCGATGATAACGAAAGCAATCCAAATCCTGATGTAACAGCAAGTTCTTATTCCATAAGCGGAACTGTGAAGTTCAGGCAGGTTGATACCAGCGGAACTAAACTGGTTGACTGGCATTTCGGACCAGGGATGCTGAGAGTACTCATCGGAGGGGAAAATGTAGCTGTTGCTGCGATGCAGTCTGATGGTAATTTTACAGTGATATTGCCAGCAACTGTTTCGGGTGATTATTTCACGGAACTTAATGATATTGCAATTATACAGGGCGGGACCATTAAAGTAGCGCCCGAAACGGGAAAGTATGTTAACTCAACTAAATTTATGGTTGATTACACTGAGAATGATACTGCTAAGAGTATTACTATCAACCAAGCTATCCTCAACTACAATCTGACGACTTATCGGAATTACTATTACTATTTTTATGATAACGATGGCTCCCTTATTGGCACAAGCTCGACTGGAAACGCATTCAACTGGGTTTTTAGCAAAGGATGGGGAATGGTGGAATCCAATATGAACAGCGGTACAACCTTTATTATCAGCTCAAAATCAGTTGATGCAGCTCCGGATAATGCAGTGTGGTCCAATTAAACCGATTTTAAATTGCATTTATCGGGTCAGAAAATGCTCTTATATGCTCATATGTATGGGGGAAATAATTCAATTCTGAAGTACCGGGGAAATCGCAATCTTTCTTTATGTATGGTTCTGTTTGAGGTAGACTTCCATCGGCCAGTATGCTTCATTTGTTCTGTTTAAAACGCTTCAGGTAACATTTTCTTCCTCTCATTCTAATAACAATAGTATTTTTGCGTTACTGTTAGTGCGAACCTCTTTTCCGGAATATGCGTTACAAAACCCTCAGGGCTATTACAATATGGACAATCAGCATTATTGCTTTTGTTGTTTTGATGCTGTTTTTAGCACAACGCTTCCTTGGGCCTGAAGTAAAAAATCTGTTTATTACTGAGATAAATAAATCCCTTACGGCCGAAGTACAACTTGACGATGTACAACTAAGCCTGCTCAAGGATTTCCCGTTTGCCTCCGTGCGTTTTACAGGTGTGAGGATGAAGGAGGCAACAAAAACACCATCCAAATATTATCTGCTTACAGCGAAAACCATTTCATTGCGCTTCAATATCTTCGATTTATTACGCAAAAAATACCGCGTAAAAAACGTAGCTATTCACGATGTTGAAATAGGCCCGCATGTTTACGCGGATGGCAGCGACAATTTTCATTTCTGGAAAAAAAGCAGCGGCAACAGCAACGGGAATTTCAATTTCGAATTGCAACGCATAAATATCCATAACCTTCATGTTAAGTATATCAATGATGCTTCGTTCACTTTTGTGGATACACATATCCCCGCATTTGTTGCCAAAGGCAATTTCGGCAGCAACAGGTATGCCCTTGATCTGGCAGGAAATATCCTTGTTCATGAATTCAAATCTCAAGGTATCAGCTATGTATCGGAACGGGAATTAAACCTGTGGCTCACCCTTGATATGGATAACACTACCGGGTTATACAACGTTCAGAAAGGTAAAATAGAAACAGGTAAACTGAAACTTACAACCTCCGGAAGTTTAATTTACAGCGAGAAACAGAAGCAGATAAACCTTGATGTAACCGCCACCGGATCAACCCTTGAGGAAATGATGTCGCTTGTGCCTGCCAGGTACACAAAAAACTTTAACGAATACAGGTTTCAGGGTAAAGGAGATATTTCAGCAAAGATTGCGGGTGTTTTGGGCGATAACCATTTGCCGGCAGTAAATGTTCGCCTGGCAATGCAAAACGGAGATGTTGCTGAGCGTAAATCAGGAATCAGCCTGCGTAATGTTTCGGCCCTGGTTGTTTACGATGTAAAGCAGGATGGAAAAAATGAGTCGCTCACCATCAGCAACCTGAAAGCAAAACTGGGTGATGGTTATGTAAGCGGATCATTAATTATGCATGGATTTTCAGCGCCAGCCATACAATGTAACCTTATTGCCAGCCTTAACCTGAATGAGCTGCAGCAATTTCTGAAATACGAACACTTTTCATCCATGAGCGGGTGGCTGAAACTGAATGCTGCTTTTGATGGCAGAATTGCAGATATTGATAATCCGGAATCGCAGGATTTTGTCAACAGCAATTTTACCGGAAACGGAAGCATTCAACAGGCAAACCTTGGATTGAAAAGGTATGATTTGCCAATTAAAGGAATACAATCGGAATTTGCATTTAACGGAAATGATCTGCAGCTTCAGCAACTTTCATTTCAGGCCGGGCGAAGCGATTTCCTGCTTCGGGGTACCCTTGGAAATCTTTTATCCTGGATTTTTGTTAAAGACGAAACCCTGGTTATCACAGGTTCTCTTAACTCACAACGGTTCGACTGGGACGAATTGTCGAATGCCCAGCAAGGATCTACAAGTGAATACCAGTTTGGGTTACCGGGTGATATCAACATTAACAATCTTCAGATTAGAAGTAAGAATTTTACTTTTGGTAAATTTAGTGCTTCCAGCATAACAGGTGTGGCGCAAATGCGCGATAAAATTTTATCTGTTGCTGATATAGCCATGCTTACCTGCCAGGGAAAGGTAACTGGCCAGGCTAATATCAATGCACAGGCCGGGAAATATTCATTGTTGCAGGCAAAGGCACGGCTCGAGAAGGTAAATGTTAAAATGCTGTTTACACAGTTTGGTAATTTCGGGCAGAATGATCTTATTGACGAGAACTTAGAAGGGCTGGTTACTTCTGACTTAATTTTTGCCGCTTCGATGAAAAACAACCTGGATATTGACCTTAATTCGATAAAAACGCATGCCGAAATCAGGATCGAAAATGGCAGGCTGGTGAATTACAGCCCGATGCAAAGTCTTTCAACTTTCTTAAAAGTGGAAGACCTGGTTGACATCCGTTTTGCCACTCTTCAAAACCAGATCGATATTGCCAACCAGGTTATCTATATTCCAACCATGGAAATAAAATCAAGTGCCTTGAATCTGCAGCTTCTAGGAACACATACTTTTGATAACGTTCTCGATTACCATTTTACCATAGCGCTGGCCGATCTGGTTGCTTCCAAATTTAAAAAGCGTAACAAGGGATTCGATAACCAGGCTGAATTCGGACCGGTGGAAGATGATGGCCGTGGCCGTACCAAAGTTTTTGTTTCTCTTACAGGTACGGTGGATGACCCGATTGTAAAATATGATAAAAAGGCCATGCGCGAAAAGTTATCAAATGATATGAAAGCTCAGAAGGTTGAACTTAAACAGGTTTTAAGGCAGGAATTCAAATGGATGAAGAACGATACAATTAAAAATAAAGAGAAGGATATTATAAAGAAACAGGAAGAAGGGAAATTTGTGATTGAATGGGACGATGATAAGAAGGTGGAGTGAAAGGGAGTGGTTTGGGAAGGATGAGGTGAGGGGGAGATTGGGAGATTGGGAGATGGGGTGACGGAGAGATGGGGGGAGTGGTTGACAAGGAGACAATGAGCGGGAGAATTGTTCGATTGTTCAATTGTTCGATTGTTCAAATGTTCGATTGTTCAAATGTTCGATTGTTCTAATGTGCTGAGCTAACTTTATTGAAGCTTTCAGTTATTCAGGTATACGGGAAAGTGCAATTTTGTTCTGTAATATCTCGTTATTGTTTACACGAAAGTTTTTATTGTACATTTATCCCGAAGAATTTACAGGATAAAAAAGCGTTGATCGCTTTTTTTAGAAATGCAGGAATGAAAAAATCGATATTAAGCCGTTACGATATTTATAACCGTAAGAAACACTGGAAAATCCTGCTGTTTCTTTCAGCTATAGTCATTATTTCATTTTCGCTTTGGTATTCAAATGTGCTGGTTAAAAAAATTGCGCGGGACGAACGCATGAAAATCCATACCTGGGCCAATGCCTTGCAAACCCGGGCGCAACTGGTGAATTCGACACAAAAATTCTTTACGCAAATTGAGGAGGAAGAGCGTAACAGGGTGGAACTATATGCCGAAGCCCTGCAACGTTTTGTAAAAGCAGGACCTGATGAAGATCCTGAATTTTACATGAGAATCATTCAGAACAACAAATCAATTCCTGTAATTCTTACTGACGGAGATGGGAAAATAATATCACAGGCAAACACTGTTTTTAGCTCCGATACCATTCCCGGGATGGGCGAATACCTGAAAAAGGAGTTCTCAAAGTATCCCCGCATCGAAATCCGGTATTATAAAGATGAAGTGAATTACATTTATTACCAGGATTCAAAACTGTTCACCGAAATGCAGGTGGTGATGAATAACCTGGTAGAATCGTTTTTTAGTGAAGTAGTAAATAATTCGGCTTCTGTGCCTGTACTGGTAACTGACAGTGCGCGAACCAAGGCGCTTACATATGGTCAGATTGATACATTACAGATTCATGATTCAGCCTATTTTCAGCAACTGGTTAAAAAAATGGATGCAGCAAATGATCCTATCGAGATCAGTATTGCCGGTCAGGGTAAAACACTGATTTTTTACGAAGATTCCTATGTTTTAACACAGTTGCGCTATTTCCCGTACATACAGTTTGCTATTATCGGCATATTTTTGCTCGTGGCATATTTGCTTTTCAGCACAGCCAGGCGCAGCGAACAAAACCAGGTATGGGCCGGACTTGCAAAAGAAACAGCACACCAGCTCGGAACTCCGCTATCGTCAATGATGGCATGGGTCGATTATCTCGAAACAAAAGATGTAGACAGCGAAACCATCGAAGAACTTCGAAAGGATGTAAACCGCCTTAGTACCATCACCGACCGTTTTTCGAAAATAGGATCAAATCCTTCACTTGTTCCAGAAAACCTGGTTTCGGTAATTTATAATTCAGTATCGTACCTTAAAACACGAACTTCTCAGAAGATTGCATACTCAATCAATGTGCCTGCCGAGCATTCAATTGTTTTGCCATTAAATCTGCAGTTATTCGAATGGGTTATCGAAAACCTGGTTAAAAATGCTGTGGATGCCATGACAACGCGTCAGGGGAAAATTACAATTGATATCAATGAAGAAGAACATATTGTAAATATTGATATTGCCGATACCGGCAAAGGAATTCCGCGCAATATGTTCCGCACCATATTTAATCCCGGATACACAAGCAAGCAACGAGGCTGGGGCCTGGGTTTATCGCTTTCGAAACGGATTATAAATGAATACCACAACGGGAAGATATTTGTAAAAAGCTCGGCTCTGGGGAAAGGAACTACATTCAGGATTGTGCTGAAGAAGTAGTTCACTTCGGCAAGCTCAGTGTAAAAATGGGGAAATGGAAAATAGGGAAATGGTTGTTGGAAAATGGTCCTGAACAACTCTGATTCAGGTAAGATTTAGAGATATTAGTAGCTTGGTTTAAAATTAAAATATACAAAGATGAAAGTGGTTTTCTGCATTTTATTATTTCAATTCACAACAGGTTTATATGCACAGGAAAGCCAAACTATGGACAGTTTATCTAAAGTATTAGAGAAAATCTATTATAGTGACCAGATATCGAGGCAACAAGTAATTTCATTACAAAAAGAGTTTGGCTACTCATCTGAAGAAGTCAGGAAACAAGATTCATTAATCCGACAAATTGATTCAATAAATACCATTAGCGTTTCGGAAATCATTGACAAATACGGATGGCTGGGAACGGATCAGATTTCAGATACAGCAAATCGGACGTTGTTCCTGGTTATTCAACATGCCGACGAAAAAACACAATTGAAATACCTTGATACATTAAAAAATGCAGCCGGCACAGGTAGGGCCAAACCTTCGCAATATGCTCTCCTATTGGATAGGACGAATCTGAAACAGGGTAAATTTCAGGAGTATGGCTCACAACTGTCAACGTCATTCTCAGGTAAAAATGTGTTCGACCCAATCCGTGACGAACCAAATGTAAATAAGCGACGAAAGTTGGTCGGATTATCAAAATTGGAAGAGTATTCAAAGATTTTTAATGTTACTTATACTTTGCCCAAACGGGATTTATATAAGAATTGTTATGTTTTAAAAGGGTATGTTAACGATACTACTTTGAAACCGATACAAAATGTCTCCATTTATCTAGGACGGAGGTTGGTCACAAAAACTGATGAAGATGGTTACTACATTATTGCAGTAAGAAAGAATTTGAAAACGGTTAAAATCCTATACAACATTAACGGATTTAATGACGAATTATTTACATTCGTAAAAGAAGGCGAAAAAGAAATTTATGAAAAATATGTTTGGTTGAGGGAAAATAAAGCCGGACAATAATGAGTGATCAGTTGGTTAATTTCTTTGTTGCTCCTCTTAACTTCAGATTTCAATTTCCCTCAACCAATTTCCCCAACCATTTTCCGTTAACTATTTTCCATTAACTTTTCACACCACCCATGGCCGGAATCTACATTCATATACCCTTCTGCAAGCATAAATGCAATTACTGCAATTTCTATTCTTTAGCCAGTACCAAG
>JFJP01031793.1_pt1 | contig 11716 bp, 9 predicted proteins | sample 431651 | NCBI WGS metagenome assembly JFJP01 (sample SAMN02602958, study PRJNA72255) | Microbial mat metagenome, whole genome shotgun sequencing project. | biome: fresh water; feature: sink hole; material: water; isolation source: purple microbial (photo- and chemosynthetic) mats found in... | reverse complement strand
AAAATTGCGTTTGCGCAGGAAATAAGTCCCTGACAGAAAATCCAGACTAAGCCCACACAGTTCCGCCATGCTTTTTACCCGTTGTGGTGAAAATGTGCTGACATGACCAAAGTTAGCGGCAGTTTTGCGGATTTTTTCCTGTCGCTGGGCTTGTATGATTTGTGGCACGGCGGGAAAGCCGCCGATGATTATTCCATCTGATTCTAATGCCGCTGATAATTTTTGTACCAGCTTTTCGGGTTCAAATAAATGTTCCAGTAGATGCAGCACGATAATCACGTCGTATTTTTCGGCTAAAGCAAATTCAGGTAGGTCAACATTGGCTTGAATTTGTTTGGTATAGCCAGATTCGTTGAGTTCGGGTTGTAGCTTATAATCAACCGCTTCCCAGCAGGCAAGTTCAGTAAAACCCGCATCCTGTTCATAACGGCGCATCTGTCCTCTATCGACACCAATTTCACAAACGCGCAAAGGTCTTCCCAGTCTGGCATATTGTTGTTGAATGAGTTGGTACATAAACCAGTAGCGTAATAATTTTATCGGGTAGCGTGTCGTGCTACTGTCATCGCTGATTTTTTTTACCCAGCTTTGTGCGGCAAGTGAAGATAAGCACCACTGCGTAGCGGCTTGTAATGGAGTGATTTTTTGTGTCATGAGTGAATAGTGTGAAAGAACAATGGCAATAGATGTAATTTTAACCGCTTAGCTTATTTTTGGCTGGTTTTTTTGAGCGGGTTTGATAGCAGTAGGGATTGAATGCTGTCGGGTTTGTGTTTTCCATAGTTTAATTAAAGGCTGTGGTTGCGGCGTTATCAATGCCAGTGCCAAGGTAAAAGCAGCCATGATTCCTGAGGTAAGCAGATTGTCGTAACTGTAGAGTTTTAATGCGGTACCGAAGGATTTTTTCATGCGTTTATTGCTTAAATCGACGCTGTAAACTTCATCCAGGAGCAAATGCACAATAAAGCCAAAGCCAATAAACAAACCGCTAAGCCAGGAATACAAAATATCCCAATGCAACAGATAACAGCCGATACAAACCATTAGCAAACAAAAAAACACGGCTGTTAAGACAGAATGAAATATGCCGCGATGGTCGGTGAATTGATCGAATAAAGCTAACACGCCGTAGCGCACAAATGCGTAAACGGCTACTGCCATTAGCAATATACAATAAGGTTGATGGTAGTTTTTAAATAACGCGATTACCGTCAACAGCGCGATAATGGCTAGCGTGGTGAAAAATAATTTGATGGGTGTGGAATTGCCTGAATCTATATCGGGCAACATTCCGCCGATGGTTCCAAAAGCAACCATTTCAGGAGCTTCGCTAACAGTGATGATGTGGGCATTGACAGCAGCCAACGCACAACCCGCGCTAGCGGCTATGGCAATTGTTAAGTGAGTGTGAAAATTCGCCATCTTGTAAAAAACTTCAGTAAAATGTTATTTATACCTTAACTTTAGCTTTGTGGCTAACTGGCGGATTTTTTATGACGCAATCACTGACCTGTTTTAAAGCTTACGATATACGCGGACGACTTCCTGACGAACTTAATACCGATATTGCTTATCGCATAGGGAGTGCTTTTGCCGTGTATTGTCAGCCCAGGCGTGTGATAGTGGGGCGTGATATGCGTTTATCCAGTCATGCGTTAGCCAGTGCGGTGATTAATGGCTTACTGGATGCAGGCGTTGATGTGTATGACATCGGTTTGTGTGGTACGGAAGAAGTGTATTACGCGACTTTTGCCTATCAGCATGAAGGGCAGGCGATGGACGGCGGTATCATGATTACCGCCAGTCATAATCCTAAAGACTACAATGGTATGAAATTGGTACGCGAACAAAGTCAGCCGATTAGTGGTGATACGGGTTTGAATGCTATCAAGGCATTGGCAGAACATAACGAGTTTCCTCCGCCTGTTGTTAAACGTGGACAGGTAACAACTATTGATATTAGTCAGGCTTATACCCAACATCTATTAAGCTATATCAAGTTATCCAGTTTAACACCGCTGAAAATTGTGGTGAATGCGGGAAATGGCACGGCAGGTCATGTCATTGATAATCTGGAAGCGGTATTAAAAGACAAAATCAACTTTATCAAACTGCACCATGAACCAGACGGGCATTTTCCCAATGGTATACCTAATCCTTTATTACCCGAAAACCGCCACAGCACGATTGCGGCGATTCAGCAACACGGTGCGAATTTAGGTATCGCCTGGGATGGTGATTTTGACCGCTGTTTTTTGTTTGATGAAACAGGGCGATTTATCGAAGGTTATTATATTGTCGGTTTGCTTGCGGCTGCTTTTTTAAAACGCTTTCCTGGCGAAAAAATTGTTCATGATCCGCGCCTGACCTGGAATACCATTGATATTGTCAACAGTCTGTCGGGCATTCCAGTACAAAGCAAAACAGGTCATGCTTTTATCAAAGAAAGAATGCGCAAGGAAAATGCGGTCTATGGTGGTGAAATGAGTGCGCACCATTATTTTAGAGACTTTTCCTATTGCGACAGTGGCATGATTCCGTGGTTGCTGGTGATTGAGCTAATCAGTCAAAGTGGCAAAACCTTATCGCAATTACTGAATGAGCGTATGGCAATGTTTCCTGCCAGTGGCGAAATTAATCGTACGATTAACCAGCCTGATCTTGTAATTCAATCAATTCAGCAACATTATCAGGCAACTGCACTGTGTATTGATGACACCGATGGTTTAAGCATGGAATTTTCTGACTGGCGGTTTAATTTACGTTGCTCCAATACCGAACCCTTGGTGAGATTAAATGTCGAAGCACGAGCTGATGAAGTGTTAATGCAGGCAAAAACGGCTGAGTTATTGGCGTTGTTGGCAAAATAATGTCCACGAAAGACACGAAAAGCACGAAAAGATCGGTGTTACAGTCTTAAATCATAAATTTTTGTAACTACTTAGCCTTTTGCACTATTCAAGACCTTTCGGGTTTTAAAAACCCGAAAGGTCTCAATCGAAAAATATTGGTAACACTACGACTGCCAGTCCTTTAAAGGACTGGCAGTCGTTATACAAAGGGCTGAGTAGTTACAAATTTTTTAGATGTAAAAAAGAGTTTTAACCGTACATACTGAGCTTGTCGAAGGGTAAATAGTTAAACCGTTTTTGGTTCGACAGGCTTATCACGAATCGATTAGCATCGATTTTTTCGTGTATTTCGTGGACGTATAAAATATTTAGATAACTATAACAGCGAGAACACCATGCGACTTTTACTGGTTGAAGATGATGAAATACTCGGCGATGGTTTAGTCGCGGGTTTAAAAATGGAAGGCTATGCAGTTGATTGGCTGACGAATGGCAGACTTGCCGATGAAGCTTTAAAAACCAATACTTATGAATTAATTGTTTTAGACTGGAATTTACCCGATATGGACGGAATGTCCATATTGCGGGCATTAAGAAGCCGCAAAAATGAAACGCCCGTGATGGTATTAACCGCAAAAGATACCATACCCGATAGAGTCATGGGGCTGGACACTGGCGCGGATGATTTTGTTATCAAGCCTTTTGAACTGGACGAAGTGTGCGCCCGATTACGCGCCCTGGCGCGAAGAAACGAAGGGCGCAGTGTCCCCAATATTGAGCATAAAGGCATAGTCTTAGACCCTGCCTCACGTTTGGTCACTTACAATGATGAAAAAATCGAATTATCGCAAAAGGAATTTGAGATACTCAGTTTTCTGATGGCGAATATCGGTAAAGTTGTTTCTAAAGCCCGTCTGGAAGAAACTTTATACTCATGGGATTCTGATGTAGAAAGTAACACCGTTGAAGTGTATATTCATTATTTACGCAAAAAACTCGATTCTAGCTTAATCCGTACGGTCAGAGGTGTCGGCTATATTATCGACAGTGATGACGAATCATGAATTATTCGCTGAAAAGTCTGTTGTTAATCACTTTATTGTCCGCCTCCATGCTGGTTTGGGGAGTGACAGCTTATTTAAGCTATAAAGTCACCCGCGATGAAGTGGCTAATTTATTTGATGCTGAATTAGCGCAATCCGCCAAAGTGCTACATGCGTTTGTGGAAAACCTGGTGCGCGAAGGTTCTTTGTCGGGTAACTGGAGCCAAGAACAGGCAAATGGCTTATTACACACTTATGTTTTACGCCATAAATTCAAAACTAAAAGCACTTTTCAGTCATGGGCTGAAACAGGTGGTTTATTGTCAAAAGCAGAAAGTGCCCCCGCAATGTCCATGCTTAATTTTGACACTAAAAACGGCGAAATACCCTTATGGGCAGAATTTGATGAGATGCTGCAAGCGGACAGTTTAGGGCATAAATACGAAGGAAAAATTGCTTTTCAGCTATGGTCAAAAAAGGATGGTTTGCTGCTACGTTCAGAAAGCGCACCTAAATTTGCTTTTTCAGCCATCGCGCGTGGGTTTAGTGAAACCAATATCGACGGCAATGATTGGCATGTATTCAGTATTACCGATTCCACAGGCGAATATGTCATTCATGTCGGACAAAAAGAGCAGATTCGCTCGGAATTGACTGACGAAATATCGAGCCAACTGGTTGCGCAATTTTTGGTGGGTTTGCCCGTTTTAGGTCTGGTCATCTGGTTTATTATTGGTCGCGCCCTGAAACCATTTAATCGCCTTGAAAAAGCCCTTGCCATACGCGAAGCCAGTTATTTAAAGCCGCTACCTTTGAAAAAATTACCCAAAGAAATCGTGCCTATGGTCAATGAAATCAATAAGCTGTTTGTGCAACTGGAAGAAGCCTTTGAACATGAGCGACGCTTTACGGCGGATGCTTCACACGAACTCAGAACACCGCTGGCAGGATTATTGGCACAAGCCCATGTCGCACTCAGAACGAGTGATGACGAAGTGCGTAAACAGGCACTGTCCCGCATTAAGCAGGCAGCCAACAGAATGTCTTACCTGGTGCAGCAATTACTGACTTTTTCGCGCATTGAATCCAATACCGAATTTTTGACCAAGCAAAACGCGATGATCAATCGTGAAGTTATACAGGTGATTACTGATCTGGAACCTGACGCGCATAAGAAACAGATTAGCATCGAACTGGTTGAAGACCGTCCCGTGCCAGTTGTGGTCAACGCGCCGCTAGTGTCTATTTTAATTCGCAATATTGTTGATAATGCCATTAAATACACGCCCGTCAACGGTAATGTACTCATCACCATCAGCGGACAGGACAGATATTTAGAACTGTGTGTGGAAGACTCAGGACCTGGTATCGCCCCTGAACAATATGAAAAATCACTGGAACGCTTTCATCGCTGTGTAGAAACTGCCAATAAAACCCAGGGAACAGGCTTGGGTTTTTCAATGGTTCAACGCATAGCTTCCATTCATAATGCCGACCTAGTGTTAGGTGTCTCTCAATTTGGCGGCTTAAAAGTGAAAGTATTATTCCCTTTGCCATTAAAGTTAATTGATAAAAAATCTGCGCGTTTACGCGGTCTTTTTAAGATAAAAAAACAGTCCTAGCCTTCCGTCTGCCTGTCTTTTTCCTGATTTCGCATCGGATTATTTTTTTATATACAGGCAATTTAAAAGTCAGATATACTTCAAAAAACTAAACTTGAGGATAAAAAAACAATTATGAAACAGTCTGATGAGCAACTATTCAATCCCTCTCAACAAGTTATAGATTATGCCAACGTTAAGGAATACGAAAACAACTACGCAGAATCCATTGCGAATCCCGTCGAATTTTGGGAAAAACAGGCAGAAACACTGGAGTGGGCAAAAAAATGGGACAAAGTGCTGGATGATAGCAATCCACCTTTTTTTAAATGGTTTGCTGGCGGAAAAACCAACATCATTCTAAATGCTATCGACCGTCATTTAAAAACCGCCAACCGCAATAAATTAGCCATTATCTGGGAAGGCGAACCAGGCGATTTAAGAACTTATTCCTATCACGCCTTAAATCGTGAAGTGTGCGAATTCGCCAATATTTTAAAAGCCATGGGGGTAAAAAAAGGCGATATTGTCACCATTTATTTACCGCAAATCCCCGAACAACTATTTGCCATGCTTGCCTGTGCCAAAATTGGTGCCGCTCACAGCGTGGTTTATGGCGGTTTCAGCCATGATGCCTTAGCTGACAGAATCAATGATGCCAACAGTCGAGTCGTGGTAACGGCAGACGGTGGATTTAGACGCGGGAAACCCAGTGATTTAAAAGGAATCGTCAACAAAGCCCTGGAACATACGCCAAGCGTTGAAGTTTGTATCACGGTAAAACGCACAGGCGTGGATGTGTTCATGGAAAATGACCGCGATTACTGGTTTCACGATTTAAAAAGTCTGCCGATTGCCTCAGCGCAATGTGAAACTGAAATTATGGATGCAGAGGATACACTATTCATCCTGTACACATCGGGTTCAACTGGCAAACCCAAAGGTTTGGTACATACGCACGGTGGTTACAGCGTTTATACGGCAACCACGCATAAAATGGCATTTGATATAAAACCCGAAGACCGCTGGTGGTGTGCTGCTGATCCTGGCTGGATTACTGGACATTCCTACATTGTTTACTCGCCGCTGATTAATGGCGCGACCCTCTTTTTATACGAAGGCGCACCCAATCATCCTTACCCAAACCGCTGGTGGAAAATGGTTGAAAAATACGGCATCAACATTTTATACACCTCGCCAACTGCTATTCGCGGCTTAATGCGTTATGGTGAATCCTGGCCTAATAAACACGATTTAAGCTCGTTACGCTTATTGGGTTCAGTCGGCGAACCCATTAATCCCGAAGCGTGGAAGTGGTATTACAAAGTCATAGGTAAAGAACAATGCCCCATCATTGACACCTGGTGGCAAACCGAAACTGGTGGTTTTATTATTTGTCCGATTCCCGTATTACCGTTAAAACCAGGTTCTGCAACCAAGCCATTTTTTGGAATTGAAGTCGATATAGTCACGGATACAGGGGAAAAAACGCCCGTGGGTGAAGAGGGTAATCTAGTGATAAAAACCCCGTGGCCGGGTATGGCGAGGACGGTTTTTCGAGACCCTGACCGTTTTAAGGAATTATATTGGCAAAAATATGAAAAACAGGGCTGGTATCATCCGGGTGATGCGGCTCGCAAAGACGAAGACGGCTATTACTGGATTATTGGCAGAACCGATGACGTGATTAAAGTCAGCGGCTATAGACTGGGTTCGGCAGAAATTGAAAGCGCGTTAATCACTCATGCGGCAGTCGCAGAATCGGCGGCAATCGGTTTGCCGCACGCACTTAAAGGCTACGCCATTCATTGTTATGTGGTACTGCGCAAAGGTTACGAACCCAGTCCCGCACTGGAAAAAGAAATTCGGGAACACGTTGGTGAAGTAATGGGCGCGATTGCCCGCCCTGAAGAAGTTGTCTTTATTGATGTGTTACCCAAAACCCGAAGCGGAAAAATTATGCGTCGCGTACTGAAAGCGCAGGCATTGGGTGAAGATATTGGTGATTTAAGTACGCTGGAAGAATAAAAAGCTGGTTAGTGGAAAGTGTTGTGTGGCTGGAATACAGACCTGGGTTTGTATTCCACCACATCAAGCTATAAATCATTCAGGATTACGGTTTATTGTAGTCAAATTGTGCCATCCGCTGGCAAAAAGAAAACCCTGATGTTTCACACAGCTTCTATTTCCATTTTTTGCATTTAATCACTGCAACACTATTCTTCTTTGTTCCACGATTTTTTGTCATAGCCTAAAGCCGTTGCGGCTTCTTGTTCTTCTTTGCTTAATTTATCCCACACAGCACTTTCAGAGGCTGGTGCGCCTGTTTCGGCTCCCCAAAGTCTGCCATTCCAGCCTAAAACCCCCCAAAGTTTTTTCTCATCAGCAGACAAATCATCCCAGTTTAAAGCATCCCAGAATTTCCCTACATTACCCGTAGGTTTGCGTACACCTGATTTTGCTTCAGTTGTAGCTGCTTTGTCGGCAGGGGCGGCAGCTTTGTCTACTGCTTTGTCGGCAGGGGCAACAACTTTCTCAACCGCTTTTTTCGCAGGCGCGGCAGCTTTATCGACAGTTTTTTCTACTGTTGCGGCGGCTTTTTCAGTAGTTGCAGCAACTTTATCAGCAGCTATAGCGCAAGTCAGGTTAGATGCAATAGCTAAGGCTAAAGTGTAAGCTAATTTTTTCATAAAATTTCCATTGTTAGCGTAGAGTTATTTAATTTTGATTATTTTAGATCAGTTTTATCCGTGTAACATCAAGACATCAGTTCAGAAATCATCATTTAATTAATAACGAAACTGAGTTTTGAATCTCTCTTTTTTAACATGAATGGTTTGAAAAGTCCAAAACTTGTTTTGGACTCCAAAATGCTAATACTTTCACCGTCTCGATAGCGTGGTCATCGAACTGTAGTCTGTTTGCTTGCTTATTTAAAATTTGGTAATGCCAGGCATTGAGTGACTGCAATTCAAACCCGGGTTTGTCTTCCACTCTATTAAAATATAAAAATCACTCACTCTTTAAGGGCTACCTAAAATTTTACCCTGAACGGTATAAGCACGCTGCTAGTGCTGGTGTTATTTTCGGGTATAATTCAACGCAATTTAACTCAAGGGAAAGCATCATGTCAGATATTAACAAAGTGGTATTAGCCTATTCAGGCGGTCTGGATACTTCGATTATTCTCAAATGGTTGCAGGATGTCTATGACTGTGAAGTGGTGACATTTACGGCTGATTTAGGGCAGGGCGAAGAAATTGAACCCGCTCGTACTAAAGCACAGGCAATGGGCATTAAGGAGATTTATATCGAAGATTTGCGCGAAGAATTTGCCCGCGATTTTGTGTTTCCGATGTTTCGCGCCAATGCGATTTATGAAGGCGAGTATTTATTAGGTACATCGATTGCGCGTCCATTAATTGCGAAAAGATTAATTGAAATTGCCAACGAAACAGGCTCAAAAGCGATTTCTCATGGCGCGACGGGCAAAGGTAATGACCAGGTGCGTTTTGAGCTGGGAGCTTATGCCTTGCGCCCTGATATTCGTATTATTGCACCCTGGCGGGAATGGGAGTTAACGTCACGGCAATCTTTGCTGGATTATGCTGAAAAACACGGCATTCCTGTGGAAATGAAACACGGTAAAACCTCGCCTTATTCGATGGATGCGAATTTATTGCATATTTCTTATGAAGGTAGAGTTTTGGAAGACCCGTGGGCAGAGCCAGAAGAAGCGATGTGGCGTTGGTCAGTATCGCCTGAAAACGCGCCAGATCAAGCAACTTATATCGAGTTGACTTATCAACAAGGCGACATCGTGGCGATTGATGATGTGGTGTGTTCACCTGCTACCGTGATGGAGCAGTTAAACAAAATCGCGGGAGCGAACGGTATCGGACGTTTAGACATCGTGGAAAACCGTTATGTTGGTATGAAATCACGCGGCTGTTATGAAACGCCAGCGGGTACGATTATGCTTAAAGCCCACCGTGCGATTGAATCTTTGACACTGGATAGAGAAGTCGCGCATTTAAAAGATGAGTTAATGCCGCGTTATGCGTCGTTAATTTATAACGGTTACTGGTGGAGTCCTGAACGTCAGATGCTACAAACCATGATTGATGCGTCACAGCTCAATGTGAATGGTAAAGTGCGTCTGAAATTGTATAAAGGAAACGTGATTGTGGTAGGGCGTGAATCCAGCACTGACAGTCTGTTTGATGAAAGTATCGCCACTTTTGAAGAAGATGCAGGGGCGTATAATCAAAAAGATGCGGAAGGCTTTATTAAATTAAACGCTTTAAGAATGCGCATTGCCGCCGCCAAGCGGTTGAAATAAGGTACTATAAAATTACAGGATAGCGGATTAAGCTTGTATAATCACTGGTTTGCGAAAGCTTACAATACCATTTGTCCAACTGAGCGGCTCAGTTTGAGAGGAAACCTATAATGAGCGATACACACGAAAAAAATTCCAAGCTGGTTGTTTTACATGCGATACCGAGTTATCAAAACCTGGTTAAAGTGAACCGATGGTTGGTGTATACGGTTTTTTTCCTGATGTCGGTCATTGTGATAGGGGGTGTGTTTTTATATCCTGATAAAGATTTAACGGATTATAAAAAAATTGACTCAACTAAAGCCAGTGAGCAGGCGAATCCCGCACTGTCTGCCGAAGTTAATGTTTTAAAAGGGCAGTTTGTCGGTTTGGTCAGCGGTTCAATTGAAAGCAAGCTAAGATCACTGGAAGAAAGTGTGCGACTGGGTACAGCCCCCGATTCCTTACTCACTATCGAAGAATTGCGTAATGATATTAAAGCTTTACGCGCTTATTCAGATGCACCTGCACCTGGCAGAGAGCTTAAGGCAACAATCCCTAATGAGCAGTTAGTGGAAGAAATGTCGGATTTGAAACGTCTGGTTTATTTAAGTCTGGCTTCCTGTGTTTTGATATTGGTAGCAGTTGCCAGTATCTGGATTAAAAATCGCCATCGTCTGCCTTATAAAGAGATTATTACCCGTTATTTGCACAAAGATTAGATTTCAAAATCACAGCCAGTCCATAAAGAACTGGCAGTGATTGACATAACATAAAAAAAGCCGCTCCAATCACTTGGAGCGGCTTTTTTGTGCGTTTATGAAACTAACTGATTATTTAGTTTTCAGATAGTTGTATAGCGCGTCAACAGCCTGGTCTTCGCCATAGCCAGCTTTTTTAACTGCACCGACTTCCAGGATAGTTTCAATAGCTTTAGGCATACCGCCTTTGCCTTCTTTCAAGGTTTTCTCAAAGCTTGCTCTGTCCAGTGTACCTGCTTTAATCAGCTCGGACAATTGTGGATTTGTTTTAATATCATGGCAAGAGCCACAGCCGCGACCAAAAGCACGTTCATAAATTTTTTGACCAACATCTTCGGCTTCGCCAGCAAATACTGAACCGCTTAATGTGACTAACATAACACCTGCCAATGTGGCTAATGATTTTTTCATATTGACCTCTCTTGATGATTAAAAAAAGAACCTGAGTTCTTTTGTGTAAAAATTATTTTTAAGCCGATAAAGAATAGGTAATTTAGCGGCAAATTTCAATCGTTTTATTTACTTCTTTACATCTATTATTGATAAGCAGTATGAATGCCCACTGAATTGCACAAATTTTAAACACTTTCTCCCTCAAACCAGCGTAGTCGTTCATGCAGAGTGACGACTGTACCGATAATAACCAGTGTTGGTGGCTTAATATTCGATTCGGCAATCTGCGCAGGCAGGCTGTCTAAAGTGCCGATAATAACGCGCTGATGGCGGGTTGTGCCTTGCTGTATCAATGCCACTGGTAAATCTCTGGGGCTACCGTGAGCGATTAAGGACTGGCAGATTTTTTCCAGTCCTACCAGACCCATATAAATTACAATGGTTTGTTGTGGCGCGGCTAATTGCGCCCAGTTTAAATTGATGGAATTATCTTTCAGGTGTCCTGTGACAAAGGTACAGGATTGCGCATGATCCCGATGAGTGAGTGGAATGCCCGCATAAGTGGCACAACCTGAGGCAGCCGTAATACCAGGGACGACCTGAAAATCTATGCCTTGCTGCATTAAGGTTTCAATTTCTTCGCCCCCTCGCCCAAAAATGAATGGATCACCACCTTTTAAACGGGCTACACGTTTACCTGCTTTAGCCAGATCAGCCAGCAGTGTGTTAATCGACTCCTGCGGTA
>JFJP01040676.1_pt1 | contig 11717 bp, 8 predicted proteins | sample 431651 | NCBI WGS metagenome assembly JFJP01 (sample SAMN02602958, study PRJNA72255) | Microbial mat metagenome, whole genome shotgun sequencing project. | biome: fresh water; feature: sink hole; material: water; isolation source: purple microbial (photo- and chemosynthetic) mats found in... | reverse complement strand
ATACGCGACTACAAAATGAAAATCCGCGAACAAGACGGTGTTTTGGGTAGCGGCTCGCCTTTCAATATAAAAGCAGAATCGTTTCGATTGAGCAATTTTTCGAAACAACAAATATCTGAACTATACGCCCAGCATGCCGGAGCCACCGGACAAGTATTTAGTAACGAACTCATTGAGCAAATATACGAACTCACCGGAGGGCAACCGTGGCTGGTGAATGCCCTTGCCAACGAAATAGTGTCGCGTATGCTTGAGGACGATTACAGCCGCGAAATTACAGCCGAAATTGTGGAAACGGCAAAGGAAAACCTCATCCTTCGCCGCGATACTCACTTAGACAGCCTGATGGACAAGCTGAACGAAGACCGCGTGAAACGAATTATTCAAGCCATTATAAACGGAGATTCGTTTGTGGAAAACACCTTCAACAACGATTTGCTGTATTGCATTGATTTGGGAATTGTAGCCCAAACACGAAACGGTATCACAATTTCGAATAAAATTTATACCGAAATTATTCCCCGAATCCTCAACGCATCTATGCAGGCATCGCTTGCACCATTGGTTTCGCCCCAATGGTTTATTAAAGACGGAGAATTGGATTTAGATGCTTTATTAATTGAATTTCAACAATTTTACCGCGAAAATTCCGAAAGTTGGATTGACCGTTTCAGCTATCAAGAGGCAGGTAAACAATTGCTGTTAATGGCTTTTTTGCAGCGAGTGGTAAATGGTGGCGGAGAAATTAATCGTGAAATGGCAATGGGCAAAGGGAGAACTGATTTGTTGGTAAAATTTGGAAAACAACGATTTGTGTTTGAACTCAAAATAAAAAACTCAAATTTCAATTTCCAGCGTTCGCTTCAGCAGCTATCGGTTTATTTAGATCGAAAGAAATTGCGTGGGAAGAGCGCATTAAGTGGCAGGTTACCGATTTTGAATGGCAGGGCGTAAGCCGTAGAATTACGGTGGTGGAGATGTAAGAGCGAAAATCAAACATCAACGTAGATGAAGATTATTGAAGAATAAAGGTGCAAATATAAATGGAGGTAAAAGATGAAAAAATCAAAAAAAAGTTCAGTTGGCTTAACCATTTTTTCGCTGATTTTCGGATTAGGTTTTATTGTACTTGGGGTATATTTATACTTCGATTTTGCAGGCTCAACCATTGACAATGCAGTTGAAACTACAGGAAAAGTAGTTAGTTTGTTCGAGGCAAAATCCACTTCTCCCCGCCCAAGAATTGTTGGTTCAGACGAAAACAAAGCCATGTTGCCCATAGTTGAGTTTACCACTACTGATGGCAAACGCATTGAATTTCAGGAGAAATGGGCTGCCGAAGACGAAGAGTTGCAATACATTGAAGGACAGGATGTTGTGGTGATTTATAATAGCAAATTGCCAGAAGATGCCACTATCAAAAAAAAGGAAAGCATTGGCATGGTGCATTTTTTTCTGATAGGAATGGGATTGTTCTTTTTACTTCTTCCCAAATTACGCAAAATTGCTTTGGAATAAACGTGTTATTTTCGACAAAACTATGACAGACAAGTAATTAATAAATGAATAGGGAGCAGGAAATCTAAAGGAGATAATATTCCAAAAAAGAGAACTAAAAAGCTAAAGTCGGATATACCCAATGTAGAAGTTAAGTATTAATTTTATATCTTTGCATATCAATTAATATTTGAGAATATGCCAAGATTAAAGAAACCCAAAAAACTAATTCGTGATATAGACATAAATCTGAAAGAAACCATTTCCGATTTGTTTGAACCATTTGTAGAGTTTTGTTTGCCAGATATTTATCCCGAAATAGATTTTTCGGCTGGTTATTCCTTTTAGAGCAGGAATTTCCGAAAATACTCAAAGGAAAATTCAAGAAGGGCACAAAAATAAACGATAAATTAGTTCGGGTAACCCTCAAAAACGGAAAGAAAACGTATCTTTATATTCATATCGAATTGCAGAATAAACCCGATGCCAAATTCGGAAAACGAATGTTTACTTACTATTACCGAATTTTCGATAAATTCGGAGAAAACGTTACAGCCTTAGCCGTTTTCACTGGTGAGAGTAAAAAATTTGCAACTCAGAGTTTTGAGAACAATGTTTTTGGAACAAATCTAAAATACGATTTTCGATTATTTGTTGTAAACCAGCAAGACGAACAAACACTTTTAAATAGTACAAACCCCTTTGCACTTGTGGTATTAGCAATGCTATATGCACTCAAAAGTGAAAGCAATAACGACCAGCGTTTGCAATATAAAACATCGTTAATGCGTTTAATGTTGAAACAAAAATACAATAGACCTTACATTGAACGTATGCTCATTTTTCTTACAAATATTTTAACTTTGCCAGAAGATTTGGAAACAGAATTTTATCATGAATTAAATGACAATATAAAACCTAAGGATATGGTAACCACATTACAAGACTATGTTGACAACGTTCGCTACTACATGGCAAAAAAAGAAGGGATACAAGAAGGTTTGGTTAAAGGAGAACGTAAAGGAATACTTAAAGGAAAACAGGAAGGGAAACAAGAAGGGAAGATAGAAGGGAAACTGGAAGGAGCGAAACTAAAATCGTATGAATTTGGGATTAGACTTCTTGAACACAATTATACTGATGAACAAATAGTTGACCTTGCCGGTTTGTCTATTGCTGAGGTTGATATTTTAAAGAAATTATATTCGGAGCATGGAAAAAATGCTTATAAATACATAACACCCAATATTTTGAATAACTAATCGGATTTGTTTCCTATTTTTTGGAATACGGAATATGCAAAAATTAATTACAATCTTTGCACATTCCGTTTTTTTTGTAAAATTCTTTTCGTGTTAGCAAGCAGGAGGCTAATTAATCGCTTTTTATTGCTTGGTTTTCAATTTGAAGGTGGAGGTACTTTGCTTCCCCAATTCGTATTGGGTTGAGCATCCATTGTGAGTTCCAGTTTGCCGCCTTGCGTAAGGGTTTTGTGATAAAACCAGCAATTATCAAGCGTTTCGCCATTCAATTTTGCCGATTGTATGTAAAAATTTTCGGGCGAATTGTTTGCTACTTCGATAACAAACTCTTTTCCGGTGTAATATTCTGAATTTAAGCGAATGGTAATTTTATCGAAAAGCGGGCTGCCAAGTTGAATGGTAGGCTCTGCCGAAGCACCTCCCTGCACATCAAACAAACCGATGGAAGCCAAAACAAACCATGCCCCTAACTGCCCTTGGTCTTCGTCTTGCCCGTATCCGTAGCCATGAATGCTGTCGGTTCCATAAAACTCATTGCAAATGAGGCGCGTCCACTTTTGGGTATTGTAGGGTTGACCCGAAAAATTGAACAGATACGAATTGAACAAACAGGGCTGATTACCATGATTATACAGTTTTTCGATGCCCGAAAAACTATGCAATTCTTTTCCACCACCAAAAATACTTTTGCGGGCTTCGGTAAACATAAGGTCGAGGCGGGTGTTAAATGTGTCTTTTCCAAGCATTTCCATAAGTCCTGCTACATTGTGCGGCACGTGCCAAGTGTATTGAAAACCGTTTCCTTCCTGATACCCTTTCCAAGCCTGTAAAGGGTTGAATGGGCTTACGAAAGTTCCATCGGCATTTTTGGGACGAATAAAAAGCGTAGTGGTGTCGAACAAATTGCGCCAATTGTCGGCAAGTTTTATCAGTTTATTGTAGTCATCGGTTTTGTTGAGGGCTTTTGCCATTTGTGCAACTGCGTAAGAACCAAAGCAATACTCAAGCGTGTGCGATGTTCCAAAGTTGAAAATCCAACCATTCGACATGGTGGTGTCCATTGATGGCACATAGCCTTTTTCGACAAAATGCCACAAATCGTAACGCCCTGCGCCAAAATCTCGGTTCATATATGCGGTTTCGTTTTTCAGTGCGGCTTTGTAGCCGGTTTCGATGTCGAAATCGCGTATGCCCCAGTTGTATGCCGAAGCAATGGTTAGCCCGTTGTAATTGGTTTGTACGCCGTTTGTGTAGTTTCCGCAGGCAACGCCATCGTGCAGCCAGCCAGTTTCGCTGTAAAAATCAATATTCGATTGCAGGTATTCGCTGAAATATTCGGGATATGCCATTGCCCAAACCTGTGTGAGATTCCAAAAACCACCCCAAATGCCGTCGGTATTGTAGTGGTTGTATTTTGGTTTGCCTTTTTCGTCTAAAGGAATTTGCCCTACTTTGCGGTCGTGGCGCGGGTAGGCACCGTTTACATCAGAGGCAAGCCCTCTGCCCAGCAGGGCGTGATACAATCCGGTGTAAAACTTTACCCTGTCGTGCTCTTGTCCGCCTTCAACCAAAATTCTCGACAACATTTCGTTCCATTTTTGTCGGGCTTCGGGTCTAACTATCTCAAAATCTTTGCCTTGCGTTTCTGTCTTCAAATTCAGTTTTGCATTTTCGACCGAAGTATATGAAAGCCCTACCTGCATTTCAATCACCTCATTTTCAGTTGTTTTGAAATTCAAAACCATTCCAGTTCCAATTCCGGTGATTTTGGTTTGATTGGGGTAAACCAAGCTATCGCGAAAAGTGCTGGTCGAAACCGGTTTTTTATTGATTTGAGCCACAAAAAACAGTCGGACACGATTTCCTGCATCGCAAAATTTGGTGTATTCTGAGTAGGTTTCAACATATCCTTCCACTGTATTATCTTCATTGTAAACCACATAGCTATCCGTTACCTCACTGCTTTCGCCTTGCCTATGCCCAATGTCGAACAGCAAAGCGGCACTATCCGATTTTGGGAATGTATAACGGTGATAACCAACTCTTTCTGTGGCGGTAAGTTCGGCTTTTATGTTGTAATCGGTGAGTTGTACCGAATAGTAGCCGGTTTGGGCAATTTCCGATTCTTTATCGAAACGCGAGCGGTATCCGGCATCGGGGTTTTCGTCGGTACCCGGAATGGTTTTTACCGTACCCGTAACGGGCATCACCACTACGCCTCCAATCTGAAACTCGTGGAAGTGACCGAAGCCTTCGATTGACGAATGCCGATTGTCGTATCCGCAAGGCAGCCAGCTTCCCGGACTGCCGTAGGCGTTGGTGTGGGGCGCAAGTTTTGCCATGCCAAAGGGCAAAGCGGCAGGTGTGTAGAAAAACCAACGGCAATGGGTAGCACCAATGTTGGGTTTTACATAATCAACTACTTGTATTTCAGTGGCTTGCTTCTTTTGGTTTTGCCCGCAGGCAAACAAAAATACCAACAGGATTAAAATGTAGGAATTTTTCATTTTTTGCTGATTATCAATATATTGTGTTATTTGTAAATTTTACTGATTTCTCAAATGTTTTTTCCATTCTCTGCCAGCAAATTCTGTTTCAAATGTTTCAATACAGCCTCTATCTGAGAGAGTTACGAAACAAGTACTTCCATTTTTGCCACCAAAAGCCACGTTTGTAGGTTTTTTTCCGGTCAGTACAATTTCCTGAATCAATTTACCTTCGGGCGAAAGTTTAACCACCGTACCCTTGTCGTAGCGGGCTATGTAGAGGTTTCCTTTGGCATCGCAGCGCATACCGTCGAGTCCAAAATCATCGAATTTGAAAAACAGACGTTTGTTTGAAATATCCCCATTTTCCGATAAATCGTACACCCAAACATTGCGCTGAATGGATTCGTTTACGTACAAACTTTTATTATCGGGGCTTACTTCTACGCCATTGGTTGTACCCATACTATCTTCCAAAAGAGTTATAATTCCTTGATTATCAATTTTCCACAATTTGCCTGTATTATCTTTCCAGTTGGGGTCGCTGGCAAAAAGTATTTCGTTATCCGAAATTGCCAAATCGTTGGGCTGATTCATGGTCGAATCGTGGGCAAACACTGTAACCATTTGGTTAACAACCATAAGCACGTTGTGTTTTGTGTAATCGGCTATAAACATTCGCCCCGAATTGTCGAAACAAATTCCGTTGCCTATGCTGCCCTCAGGCAATTTTACGTAAAGTGATGCAACCCCTTTACTATCAACCATTCCAATTGTACCTTGCTCACCAAAATTTACCGCATAGAGCACACCATTTGAGTCAACCGCAGGTCCTTCGATTCCGCTTGTAAAACCATTTGGCGTTGTAAAATCTGAAACTTTATATAATTCGGGAGAATTGTTTGTGCAAGATATTACAATGAATATCAATAATATGAATAAAAATGCTTTCATTTTTGAAGTTTTAAGTATTATCGGCAAATATAGAATATTTTTAAAATTTGATAACTATTTGTACTTGTTTAAGATAGTACAATTTTTAACTTTGCACAAAATAGGATGCTTAAAATATTCAAATGTGAGAGGAGGCAAGATATGATATACAATTTTGTGGAAGGTGAAGATGAAAAGCAATTTATAAAACACTATCTTAACTATCTCAATATCAACGATAACCAATAAAAAATAATAGTTAACGAATGAAATTGACAATAAATGATAAGTACACGAAACTATTCAATTGACGCACTCAAAGCCTTTGGTATTGTTTGCATTGTTATAGCACACAACGATTACACACTTTTGGGAAATTATCTTTATTCGTTTCATATTCCCTTATTTTTTTTGGTTTCTGGTATATTTTTCGAAAAAAAAAACAGTTTTATCATACTTTTCAAAAAGCGTTTCGTTTCGCTTATGGTTCCCTATTTTTCAATGGCTACGTTGCTTTATTTGTTCTGGTGGGCTGTGGGGCGAAAATTTGGCGAGAGTGCAACAATGGAGCTTTCGGCTGTAAAAAATTTTATCGGAATTTTTTATGCACAAGGTGGACATAGGTTTATGAATTGGGGCATTCCGCTTTGGTTTTTACCTTGCTTGTTTTTAGTTACACTTGCGTATCATTTCATTGCCAGTTTCAAAAAAACAATTCTCATTCCAATTCTTATCGTTTCTGCGGGTGTTGCTTATATAATGTCTCGATATCTGCCGTTTCATTTGCCATGGAGTTTGGATATTGTATTTGCCGCAATCGTTTTTTTTGGGATTGGAAATATGTCGCGAAATTTTGTTTTCCGTATTATCGACAAAAATTACAATCATGTATATCGTATTGGTTTGATGCTTACAGCTTTGATTTTGAATGTATTGTTCTTTATTCTCAACGATACCATTGATATATCTAAAGCAATTTACCACAATTTAGGATATACTATTGTGTCGGGGGTGGCTGGTACATTGTTTTTTCTGCTATTGTTTTGTTACCTGCCTTATTATAAAATGGTTGCCTACATTGGTAAAAATACCTTGCTGATAATGGGTTTTCATTTGAGGGCAATGACCATTATTAAAGCAATTCAATTGTTTATTTTTCATACCACACTCGAAATGACTACACCATTGAGCATCGTCTATGCCGTTGTTCAAATAGCAATGTTAGTTCCTCTTATTTGGCTTATAAACAGATATTTACCTTTCATTGCAGGCAAGCGTATCGGCTTCAAAAATACTTAATTGAGCATCGAAATAGGGGCTACGTATTGAAGCTGCCTGCAAAATGGAATGAAACAAAAAATCGGTGCGAAAATGCCGGCTTTTGTTCGCCTGTGCTTGAGAATATAAAACAGGATTTTGCTGTTTATAATTCTCAGACATCCATAAAATAAAGGCTGGATTTCGTTCATAATCAGTATCCTGTGCATGTAACCATTTACCTTCTTCACCCAGAATTTCTCCATGGTCAGACAAAAAGAAAACAATTGAGTGGCTGTTTTTTAGTCGGTTGATAATGGCACTCATAAAAAAATCGGCATAAAGCACCGTATTATCGTAAGCATTTATAACCAGCAAACTATCAGAGGAATTAAAATTTTTACTTTTGATAACAGGTGTAAAAATTTCAAATTCATCGGGATAGTGCGATGGGTAAAACCAGTGGCTACCAATGGTATGCAAAATTACTAATTTGCGACTGTTGGACGATAGCATCAACGAATCGAAAATAGGCAACAACTCTCCGTCTGTTTTTTTACTCATGTTGTATGGAGTATGAAACGGATTGTTAATAATCATTGTATCGCATTCATTGATAAAATAGATGTAGGTATCTCCCGGCTCTTGATTTCCAATCCAATATGTATCGAAATTACAATAATTGAAAATACTGATAAACGATTTTTCTGTATAAGAACGCGTATAATCGCTACTATCAGCACGAGTAAGAATTAAGGGTACACTTTTGTTGGTATGAGTCCATTCGGAATAAATTCGGGGGAATGAAATTACATCTTCATTTTGGAGCAATGGATTTGTATTTCGTTGATAACCATTCAGTTTTAAGTGGTCGGCTCGTGTAGATTCCCCTAAAATAAGTACTACTATGAGGCTGTCGGCTTGGCAGCTTGCACCCTGTGAAATATCTTTTTTTTCTGAAGAAATTATTTTTCGTTCTTTTTGATATTGAAGGTAGGCTTTTGCAACCGAAAATGGTAAACGAAACATAATACTGTTGAATTTCAGTGAGTTGATTTCTTTACACACAAAGATTCCGATAACAATTATCGAAATATGCAGTAAATGCCTTGTTGGTTGAATTTTATAGAAACGATACAGGGCGAAACCCACTGAAAGAGCCAACACAAAAAAAACAAACGATACAAGGGGTAAGCTAATAAGTGCAGATACCTCTTCTGAATTTGTATTAAAAACCGATTCAATCAATGCTACATTTACCATTATGTCGTAACTTGCACAAAAAAAAGCAAAAGCAGCCGAAATTGAATTGATGAATGGAAACAGGATTAGAAACAGCCATCGGTTTAGGCTTATCAAATATATCAGAAAAAAATAAGCAAACGTAACTACCCCCCAGTGAACAACAGCAAGAGCAATATCGTTGAACCCTGCGATACGGTTATTAACAAAATTGGAAGTAATAATTAGCAAGCCAAACACCAGACTTGTAAAGGCTAAAAAAAAGAAATACGATTGCTGCGTTTTGCAAAACGATGTAATATAATTGCGAATACCCATTTTTTGTTCTTAAAATTGTACTTTTATAAATCGTTACTTAATTACTGTTTTTGGAATTTAATTTCTTAATATATTTGCGTTTCGAATTGAATTTGTAACACTTTAATACTTACTCTAATGCAACGACTACTCATTATTTTCATAAGTATTTTTTTCCTTGTTTCGTGCAAACAAATAAAAAAAACTTCCATAGAAACAAGCTCTGTCAATATGTTTGCCGATGAAGTAATACGGCAAATTTACACGGCACAAAGCGAAAGAAATTCAGCAAATTTAATTAAGTTTTTTAAAAATGAGAATGCTTTGTACCGAGAATATGCAGCCCTTGCATTTGGTTCGGTGCAAGATTCGTTGGTTTTGCCACAACTGATTTCGTTGCTTGACGATGAAAATGAGAATGTTAGAAAGGCAGCAGCCTATGCCATAGGACAAACACGAATAATGTCTATTGAAAATCAACTCATTGCAGCTATTGAAAACGAAGGTTCGTTTGCCGTTCAGTCGACATTGCTCGAAGCCTTGGGCAAATGTGGCACCGAAAAGGCGTTGGAATTTGTATGCAAAATCAATTATCCAGAGAATAATTTAATCCAAATCAATGGACAGTTGTGGGCGTTGAACCGCTTTGCCATTCGCAAAATGCACAGCGCGGCAGCTACCCAAAAAGCATTGCAATTTCTCTATCAAACATTTCCAGAGGAAATTCGCTACTTAGCTTCCATTTATTTTGCCCGCACCAAAGCTGATTTGAAAGATGTTGAAAATCAGATAATTGAATGTGCAAAAAACGAAACAGATGTGTTTGCAAAAATGAATCTGGTGCTTGCACTCGGAAAAATAAAAACTCAAAATTCGTTTGCACTTATTGCCGAAATTACCCGTTCGAATTCCGATTATCGCTTGTCGGTAAATGCCCTTGAAGCCCTAAGCGATTTTGAGTATGCGCAAGCCGGAACCATTGCCTTTGAAATGCTTGAGCACAAAAACGTGAATGTGAAAATAAAAGCTGCCGAATATTTTCAGAAACGTGGCACAAAACCCGATGCTTACCTATACTTTCAAAGGGCAAAAGAGGCGGACAACTGGCGTGTAAAGTGCATTTTGCTCGAAACAGCCTTGAAACTTGCCGACGACAAAACAGAATATTCTACTTTTACCGAAGAAGAGTATAAAGTTGCCGAAAATCAGTACGAAAAGGCAAACCTGCTGTACGCCTTGGGTTCTAATCCATTGAAACATACTTTTATAGCTGAAGAAATAAAAAAGGCAAGCTCAAAAATTGTGGCTACACGCGGTTTTGAAGCATTGGTAAATATACGAATGGATAGTATTTTTGAACATCTGAAAATGAGAGACCCAAAACTGGAAGCTACTTTTGCTCAGTACTTTAAAGAAGCTATTGAAAGCAAAGATATGGCACTTGTGGGAATGGCGGCAACGGTGTTGCGCGACACTTCGCTTAAATACAACGAATATTACAAAAATGTGTACTTTTTGAAACAAGCCCTTGCCGATTGCCAGTTTCCAAAAGAAATTGAAACATATATTGAACTTCAAAAAACAGTGAATTTCTTTTTTGGAACCAACGATGCACTGCCCGAAATGAAATCAAAATCAATAGATTGGGCACTTGCACAAACCATTTCTACAGAGCAGAAAGTGGTAATTCAAACACTGAAAGGAAACATTATTTTGAAATTGAACATAAACGAAGCACCCGAATCGGTTACCAATTTTATTCGATTGATAAAAGATAAGTATTTCGACAACAAGATTATACACCGCGTGGTGCCCAACTTTGTAGCGCAAGACGGCTGCAACAGGGGCGATGGTTGGGGGTCGGAAAACTACACCATACGGTCGGAGTTTGCGCCCTTATACTACGGCGAAGGCTCGGTAGGCATGGCATCGGCAGGCAAAGATACCGAATCTACTCAGTGGTTTATTACCCATTCGCCCACCCCCCACCTCGATGGCAGATATACCATTTTTGGTGAAGTGATAAGCGGAATGGAAACAGTGCATCAACTTGAAGTGGGCGATGAAATACTTGGTTTTGAAATACTTGAATAAAAATTAGCAATCGAATTGTTTTGCTTCTTCCCATATTACGTCCATTTCTTTCAAACTCATATCATGAAGCGATTTACCTTCTTTTATCGTCTTGCTTTCCAGATAGTTGAATCGCTTTATGAATTTCTGATTGGTAAGTTCCAATGCCGTTTCGGGGTTTATGCCATATAAACGGGCTGAGTTGATGAGGGCAAAAAACAGGTCGCCAAATTCCTTTTCGGTTTTTTCGTGGTCGTTGTTGTTTGCCACTTCTTCCAATTCGCCCACTTCCTCCCGCACTTTGTCCCACACCTGTTCGCGTTTTTCCCAGTCAAACCCCACGCCCCGAGCTTTATCTTGTATGCGATAAGCCTTTATTACTGCAGGCAAACCTTTGGGTATGCCGCCCAAAACGCTTGTGTTTCCGTCTTTTTCTTTCAATTTCAATTGTTCCCAATTTTGTTCTACCTCCGTGGCATTGGCAACTGTTACATCGCCAAAAATATGCGGATGTCGGTATATCAGCTTGTCGCACAACGAATTGATTACATGACTAACATCAAACGTACCCGCTTCTTCGCCCAACTTTGAGTAAAACACAATGTGCAGCAACACATCGCCCAATTCTTTTTTAATTTCATCGTGGTTTTTGCCCATTATGGCATCAGAA
>JFJP01040184.1_pt1 | contig 11718 bp, 12 predicted proteins | sample 431651 | NCBI WGS metagenome assembly JFJP01 (sample SAMN02602958, study PRJNA72255) | Microbial mat metagenome, whole genome shotgun sequencing project. | biome: fresh water; feature: sink hole; material: water; isolation source: purple microbial (photo- and chemosynthetic) mats found in... | reverse complement strand
TTGTTGTATAACTGCTGCAACTCAATATTAGTAAATTCTCCGTCAGACTTACCTTCTGCAGGATCTTTAATCTCATATCTGTCAAGAAGAAATTTTATTGCATCCATATGCTGTTGTTCACTTTTAGGAATATTTGCGAATACATTCAAATTATATAATTCATGCAGGTAATTATAAACATCCCGTGCTAGTTTCTCTTCTTCACGGAGAAAAATAAGACCTTCACGTTCTTCTTTGTTCAGCTGCTCAACCGGTAACAATTCCAATTGGTCCTGCATACTTGCCTGTCCCATATTCTGTTCTGATTCTGTACTAATTAATTCTGAAGTATCTTTCTGCTTCTCACAACCCGAAAGTGAAGCATTTAATACAATAATTGCCAGAAAAATTACCATCCCCTGTTTCTGTCCTTTATTTTTCATGATTTGTTTTTTTTATAAATATGTATACATGGATATATATAGATAGATAAATATAACAAATGTCATGCCAATCATGCAAAAACATATTAAATTATTGATTTTTATTTAGATAAAAATTTCCAAACAGCAGGTGCCTTCTGCATTAGCCAGATAATCTGATTTTCTTTTTTACCGACTGGTAAGCTGATTGGGATATGATTTGATTAATATAGAATGAAGAATTATTAAAAACAGTCACTAATAATTATTTCTTGATTCCGATGCAATAAAGATTCAGGGCTGTTCTTAGAACGATGCAACCGTCAAGTACAGCGGGCGATGACAGAGTTTCCTCCCCAAGATCATTCTGAAATAACATTTTAAAACTATCTCCGGTCTCAAGTATTGTTGTCAGTCCTTCTTCATTTGTAACAATCAGCTTATCTGCAGCTAAAACCAGCGATGAAGTGAATTTTCCTTTCAGACGTTCTCTCCACACTGTCTCGCCTGTGCTGGTTCTGAGACATGTTAAAATTCCTGTATCGTTTATTATATACAACCTTCCATTGTGGTATACAGGTGAAGGGATATGTGGTCCGCCTGTTTTATTTGCCCAAACCAGATGGGTGCCTGTAATATCTCCCTTGCCTCCAGGCCTGATAGCCAGAATTGTTCCGTTGCGACCCGAAGCGGAAAAAATCATACCATCACCGGTGACGATCATAGGTACGGCTTCTTTTGTAGGTCCATCAACCGACCATATCCATTCTCCTGTATCGGGATTATAACTATCGACTTTAAAAGAACCGTTATAGATAAGTTCATCGTGTTCATTTATTTTAACAAATACTGGATTTGCCCAACCGGCATTTCTGCTGCGTTCCTGGCTCCAACGTATTTCACCTGTGTTCTTGTCAAGAGCAAGGAAAACTGATTTATTATTTGTTTGATCCTGAATTAAAATTACCTTGTCTTTGTATAATACAGGATTTGTTCCGGGACCGTGCATAGTTGTGAATTCCCCTGTATTTTTCATCCAGAGTATTTTGCCATTCATATTACAGCACATAAAACCGCAGTTTCCGAAAAAGGCTATAACGCGCTCTCCATCAGTAACAGGAGTTGCAGAGGCGTAGGAATTTTTAGGATTTATTTTTTCAATTTTCTCAGGAGCAGGAGCTGTCCTTTTCCATAATAACTCACCATTTGACCTGCTGTAACAAAACAGTTCCCTCGTTTTGCCATCGGAAGATGCTGAAGTTATGAAAACCCTGTTCTCCCATACTATTGGTGAACTGTTACCCCTCCCTGTAAGTGCAACCTTCCAGAGAATATTATGTGTTTTACTCCACTCCAGCGGGAATTCCTTTGCAGACGCAATACCTTGTCCATCAGGACCCCGAAAACATGGCCACTGATTTTGAGCGCCCGGGGATGTAATAATATTTTCAACCGGAATACTTTCAGAATTTATAATACCGGAGGAACGCTCTGCCATTTCTGATAATAGTTGTTCAATAATATTCTTGTCAAATGGGGGATTTTTCTTTTTATCGTGATAAGCCTCCGTAATGACAGCGATGAATTTATCTGCGACCTGTTTCCGGTATTTATAAGCTGCATTAAGATTATTATCAGCAAGGATAATCTCCATTCCTCCATGCTTATTCCTGAATACTATATAATTATCAGGTGTGGCAACACGCTTCCATTCATCATCCAGATCCTCCTTAGTCATTGTAGCTATGAGATCTTTATAACTCAAACTTTCCACATCTTCTGCCAGGGAGCGCAGTTCTACTCCGGGTGGATAAGAAGAGGAATTATGCTGGTCCTGACAGGACCAGACTATAATCGCGAGTATGAAAAACAGGGTTATATTATTAATCCTTACAATAGTCATTCTATTTCTGATTGAATATGTCATTTGAATTTTTAAGCAGAATATATCTGTTATGAAACTGATTTACGTGATAAATACCTGAGCCAAATCTAGCTTAGTTTTTTTAAATTTTTACGGGTAAATAAAAATTATCATTAACTATCTGAGCATAAGTGGGGTAAATGAAAATATTTACCATGGGAAAAAACATACCGGCAGGACCATTTTCACAAACAGTACTATTGTAGTACTATTAAAATCACTGGCATTTAGCATCTTTATATTTTATTAACCCTGTCAAGTACTTAAAAAAAAGGTATTAACAGTTTACTTTCCGCTTGACTTTTGTGATGAAATTATGTAACTTATGACCAAAATTGTTTAGTAAGGAAATAAACTGAATTTAGTTTTAGCCGAAAAGTTGTCATTAATTTTAATAGGAGACACTATCACAACTACGGTTCTTCAGTTGCAGTTTTCTCCTGTTTGGCGGAGGGTGAGGACCGTCAGTCCACTGAGAAGACGTGAATGTTACGCCTCAAGTCCTGGATCAATCTACTCTCAGCCAGCCAGGGGATGAATTAAATGTATTTATTTTCAGGCGATTTGTAATCTATTCTTCATTATTGCCGGTAGTCATTTAAACTTTTATTGACATGGGAAAAATAATCAGAAACAGGGTCTGTCAGGTATTCCTGATATATATGCTTTTTGTTAATACGGCTGCAAATGCACAGGGTAGCCTGAACGGTAACTGGAAATACGTTTATTCCGGGGGAGAAATGAAAATGCAGATCACAGGGAATACCCTGACTATTGATGGTGTTCCATACTCCTATAAAACAGAAAATAATAATCTGCTGGTATATGAACAGAATTCATTTACAACATATCCATATTCTATAAATGGGAATCAGCTTACACTTGGCTTTCCCGATGGATCGCGGATAACATTCACCCGTGAAACTCCGGATAAAGGTGCCACCGATCCGCTTTCGAGGATAATTCAAAAGCCCGGAACAGAGAAACCTAAGGGATCTTCTCTTCTCGGCAAATGGTTATTTCAGGGGTCTGAAGGAGAGCTTGTTCTTGAGTTTTTATCAGAGAATCAGCTCTCTCTAAATGGAGAAACAACCCAGTACCAGCTTAAGGAAAATATTATTCAGGCAATGGGGGACTATGGATGGATTGACTATCCATATTCTGTTACTCAGGATAAATTGATGATCACTTTCCCGGGAGGAACACAGGTCCCTTTTACAAAAAGTGTTTCACCTGTCACAAAACAGCAGGTAGGCCAGCCTCAATCTGCAGGTGGTGCATTGTGGCAGCTTCAGGGAACATTATGTTCCTGGTCGGGTTCTTCGGGAAGTAGCAGCAGCTACTCAAGTTCCGGGAGGATCAGTTTCGACGGGAAAGGTAATTTTACTTTTGGAAATGAAAGCAGTTTCAGCAGCAATGCAGGCATTGCCTATGGAAATAATCCAGATGTCCAGAGAGGGACTTATCGTGTTGAGGAAAAGGTCGTAATACTTCAGTTCCAGTCAGGTGAGTTACTCAGGGTGGGAATTAATATGCGCCAGGATAACGGGAGAATTACCGAACTCATGTATAATGGAAAACTTTATGCCGGAGCCTTGTGTGATTGACTTATTTTGTAAGCATGATCTCAGTAGATCTGAGATCATTCAAAATGGTGATAACTGGAAAAAATTACCAGTCTTTTGAACAGCCTTCTCAGAAAGAATGATCGCTCAATTACAAAAGCCCTAAAATATTCATGGTAAAAATGAAGGGTAGGCAAGATTAAAAATAGATAACCCTGGCAGGACTTTTGTCCGGCAGGGACATATGATTGTCAGGCATTGAGCAGTATTTCTAAATCAAACTTCTTCATCTTGAGAAAGGCATTTACTACCCTTTCAGATTTTTCAGGATCGCTCATGAGTTGTTTAAGAATTGATGGAACAATCTGCCATGAAACACCATATTTGTCTTTAAGCCATCCGCACTGACCCTCTTCACCTCCTTCGGTAAGGCTGGTCCAGAAAAAATCAATCTCTTCCTGGGTGAGGCACTCAACAACAAAAGATATTGCTTCATTAAATGTGAACTGGTGCATAAGGGAGCTATCCATTGCCATGAAAAGCTGATTTTCAAGCCTGAACTGGGCATGTTTGGCAGTACCTTCCACATCATTGTCCTCCTTGGTATATTTATAAATTCCGGTAATCCCCGATCTTTTAAAAACTGAGGTGTAAAAATGAACAGCCTCTTCAGCCTTTCCGTGCTGTTTGTCGGTGAACATTAAAGCAGGGGTGATTTTTTGACCTGTATCCTCAATCTTCCCGGAAGTGAGTTGCCAGTTGGCACCGAACCGGTCCTGAATCCATCCATACCTTCTGCTCCATGGATATTTATCGAGTGGCATCATAACAGACCCGCCTGCTGATAATTTTTCCCATGCAGAATTAATCTCCGGATCACCTTCGCAAATCATATAAAATGAGATAGAGGGGTTCATGGTAAAAGCAGGACCTCCATTCAGCAGCATGAATTCCTGTCCGGATGACTCAATTATCACAACCATCTGGTTATCAGATACTATATTTGTATTTTTAAAAACATGGCAATAGAACTCTGCTGCTTCCCTGGCATTACCGTTGAACCAGAGGCATGGGTAAATGATGTTTTTCATGGTTTCAGGTTATTCCTGCAAATTTCTTTGCCGGTAAATTATTTGCTTTTTTCATAACAATTAAACATCCACTGTACTCCGAATTTGTCCTTGCAGCTGCCATAATAATCACCCCAGAACATATCCTGGAGTTCCTGTTCAACTGTTCCTCCTTCTGAAAGTGCCATGAACAGTTTTTGGGTTTCTGCCCTGGTATCGGGTTCAAGATTCAGATAAACATTGTTGCCAGAATTTATTTTAAATCCCATAGATTCCGGTGCATCAGTTCCCATGAGAATATGACCTCCCAGAATTGGCAGAGAAACATGCATAACCAGGTTTCTGTCTGCTTCAGGTAAAGGGGGCATATTAACAGAGGCAGGGATATCGCTGAATCTCATTATACCTCCTGTGAATTCAGATCCAAAAACCTTCTTATAGAAATTAAAAGCCTCTTCAGTGTTACGTTTGAAATTCAGATATGTACTTACTTTTGCCATTTCAGTAAAATTTTAGGATTAGAGATTATTCGCAGATTGTTTTTATTTTTTTCAGAGCCCTGGGCCATGTTTCAGAAAAATAGGTTTTAAATTCAGAGATGGAATCTATATCTACCGAAAGAATTGTTCTCCCCCCGGTGTAGTTCAAAGTATAGTTTTCGAGAGAGCCTGCCCATCCTTCAACTTCAGGTCCTCTGGTTATTTCTTTTCCATTTTTGTAAATTCCAGTATGCTCAATACTTATGAACTTATTTGGTATATTCTCTCTGATTTTACTTACCATGCCACCAACTTTCCCATCCTCCCCGGTCCCAAGAAATAATATTTTTGATCCTTTTTTCCATGAACCAATAAAATGTGATGTAGCATTAAAAACAAAAGTCCATTCTTCATATTTTTTCTTGTCAGTCAGTGTTTTGTAAACTATATCAGCACTTCGGTTTATGCTGACTTCAAAGTGCATCAGACCGTGTCTTTCATATTCTTCTGCATATTTCTTGAATCTATTTAATATAGACTGCCAGCCGGTTTTCTGCAATTCAACACTGTTTATCTGTTCAGCCTCAAAAGTTTCGGTAAGCAATGTCTTGTCTCCGTCTGACTTAAAAGTAATCTGAACTTTTCTGTCATCATCAAGGATATACTCTATCAGCTTATATTTTTCGATGTTACGATAGGTTCCGGAAAAGTCGAATCCAAAACTGCCATCTTTAGCCTCCATATGAGAACTGAACCTTCCGCCGATGCTCAGGTCGTTTTCTGAAAATGTTGTCTGCCAGTCATCGGATGCTGAGTTCCACCGGATTATGTGTCTGGGTTCTGTCCAGAAGTTCCAGACTTTTTCAACTTCAGCATTTACTTCAGTATTAACTGTTATGACTGTTTTATTAGTTGTTGTCATTTTTTTAATCCTGGTTTTTGTTCTCTGATATTCAATAGTCAATACTAATACTCAATAAACAAATGAAAGTAAATTGTGTTTTTTATATCAGCTCAAAAACATAATAAGTTCTACAGATTTCTAGCTTTCATAAAACAATTATTCATTCGTGTCAGGAATATCCTTCAGTACAGGATAAGCATTCTGAACCCTCAGGTCATATTTTTTGTCTATATTTTAATTAATTATCCTGTTTTTCAGAAGCATTGCGATGAGGACACCTGTTTTACGGATTACTTTCAAAAAGAAGAATACTTAAAAGAATGGGGACTGACCAGGAATAAAATTTTTTATAATAAAGTCAAAATGGTTAAAATATTCTTTTTATCAGTGTTTATTATAAATGCATTAAGTTGCAGTAACAGAGTTGATAAACTCAAAAATTCATCTTATAGGAAGAGTGTCTCTAATTCAGAATAGTACAGAAATTTTAAAAATATTTATCATAAGTACACCTGACTGAAAACTTTGTCAGGCTTAATATCGAATTTTGCTGACCGGCGTGTTCATTAATTCAGATATCAGGGATTTGTATCAGGTAGTTCAAATCATCTGCTGATAAAAAGTGCCAGTTGGTTGAGTTTATTCAGGTGTTTGTTGAATATTTTTTCAGGTTGCATCTTTATTAAATAGCTTTGGTGTCAAATATCTGAGCACAGCAAATTCCGAAGTGAATCTAAATGGTTCAGAAATTATTTGTTATCAGGTATTCGTGTTTTTATTAACAATTTTAAACATTGGGCTATGAAAAATATTTCTATTCTTATTCTGGTTCTGGCAACAAGTCTGATAATAAGTTGCAGCAAATCTGGAATCATTGATAATTCAGGTGATTCAGCCAGATTAACTTTCAGACTCACTGATGCTCCGGCAGTATATGATATGGTTAATATAGATCTTATTGGTGCGCAGGCTATTATAAATGATTCAATTATTGACCTGGAAGTAAATGCCGGGATTTATAACCTTCTTGATTTTGTAAATGGAAAAGATACCCTTATTGTTGATCAAGTGGTTCCATCAGGCGAATTAAGTCAGATAAGATTGATACTTGGAGAGAATAATTCTGTGATCATAATGACAGAATCATTTGATTTGAAGACACCAAGTGCACAGCAGTCGGGTTTGAAACTTAATGTTCATTCAGATATTGTCCCCGGGCTTGCTTATGAATACATTATTGACTTCGATGCAGCAAGGTCAATTGTAAAAACAGGTAATGAAAAATATATCCTTAAACCTGTTCTGAAAGTTTTTGCACAAAGTGTTTCAGGGGCCATTGAGGGGGTTGTTTTTCCGGCTGAGGCTAAGCCTCTGATTTATGCGATCTCCGACGAACTTGATTCAGTTTCTGCTTATGCTGATACTATTTCAGGGAAGTATATGTTCAGGGGACTAGCTGCAGGTAATTATGATCTTATGTTTTTGCCAGTGAGCCCGCTAAGTGATTCAACAATCCATGATGTCACAGTTGTGACCGGAGAAGTTACAAAACCAGATACCCTGAAATTTCAATAAAACAGTGTAAATTCAATATATAACAGATATAAGAGGCCGGCACCATAATCAGATGCCGGTTTTTTATTTGTATAATGTCATTCTTTATCAATTATGATTTCCTTATGCCTGTTTCATATAGTCATTTCCCGACAGGTAAGATTTTAGTTGAAACCGGAATTTTGATACTTTTCATAATATATTCCCAAATGGTTAAAGGCCTGAAAATACCGGGGAGTAATAATCATCACATTACAAAGTTTTTTATCAATAACTCTTTTTCGTAATTTGGCGCTTTCTTTTAATAATAAATTTCTGTTTCAATAATAATAATTACAAACTATGCCACTTAATATATCAGATAATTTACCGGCAGTAAAGATCCTTGAAAACGAAAATATTTTTGTGATGAAGGAGACAAGGGCTGTTCACCAGGACATCAGACCTTTGAAAATACTGCTTCTTAATCTTATGCCCGTAAAGTCGACAACTGAAACACAGTTGCTGAGACTGCTGTCAAATACTCCCCTTCAGGTAAACATTACTCTCATTTATACCAGGATGCATCAGTCTAAAAATACTCCTAAAGAACATCTGGATGCCTTTTATCAGACTTTTGATGATATTTCAGTACATAATTATGATGGACTTATAATTACAGGTGCTCCTATTGAGCATCTGGAGTTCGAACAAGTCAATTATTGGGAAGAGATGGTGAGAATAATGGATTGGGCAGATACTCATGTTACATCAACAATGTTTATCTGCTGGGCATCACAGGCAGGATTGTACCATCATTACGGTGTGCCAAAATATAAAGTAAATGAAAAAATATTCGGGGTATTTAATCATAAAATTTACACCAGGACCAACCTGTTATTAAGAGGTTTTGATGATGAGTTTCTTGCCCCGCATTCACGATATACAGAAGTGAGAAAGGAAGATATTGATAAAATTAAAGATCTTGATATTCTTGCTGATTCTGACATAGCAGGAATCTATCTTGTTGCCTCAAAAGATCTTAAAAGGGTTTTTATCACCGGTCATTCAGAATATGATCCCCTTACTCTCAAATCGGAATATGAGCGCGATGTTGCCAAAGGTCTGAAAATTCAAATACCAAAAAACTATTACAGAAATAACGATCCGGGGCAGGATCCTGTAGTTCACTGGAGAAGTCATGCCCACCTTTTATTCTCAAACTGGCTCAATTACTGTGTTTACCAGGCTACACCCTATAATCTTGAAGCTGAGAAAAATAGAGATGCCTGAATAACAGCATTTTAAAGCTTTCGGAATACCTGTTGTCACTATCAGCTTAGTTATGAATAACATAGGGAAGGAAAATTGATATTCAGTATGTTAACTTGCAGACTCTTTTTTTGGTTGAAGTCATTTTTTCTTTTTCGCTGATTTTAATTCAGCTAATTGCATATTCTCAAAAGTTCTGAAGACTACTATTTTTGTTATCAGATCCAATGGAAGTTGCTTTCCAAGAGGAAACTGAATTGCACCTTTCGAATATTTATAACCCGCAAGCTCGTTCTTAAAGGCAATAACTCCTGAGGGTGCCGGGTAAAAACCTATATGATTTGAATGTGCTGCAAAGTGAACCAGATTACCTTCTTGCGCAAAAGTAGGCATCTGATAGCTGATCTTTTCAACAGCTTCAGGAGCAGCTCTTTTTATTGCAGCTCTGAGTTCTTCAAGTATTTTCTGAGTACTCACAGGAAAGTTTGCTATGTACTCATCAACGGTATCCGGAACTTTTGTTGATTTCATTTATCATCAATTTTCAGAGTAACAAATGAACTTACAATTTGGTTTTAACGGTTACCTTACTGTATTGATTATTTAATCTGAAAATCAGATGGTACTTTTAATTTGTCAGCAGGGATAACCGCATTTTCTTCAAAGGATATAGCTTTGTAGGTAATTTTACCATATTGGGTTGCCTGATCAATAAGCAGACAGACATTATTCCAGCCGGCATATGTAATAGTGTTCCCTGAAGATTCCAATGAAAATGATTCACAATCTTTGCCGGCAATTGAAATGTTTGCCAGTTTCTGTACTTTATACTTCTGATCGGCTTTTGAAACTTCATCGAGATCGAATTTATATGCTATTCCGCGGTAGCATGCACCGTTATTTAAAGCTGTTTTATCCTTATAAACAAGTGTATAGCGATTTGTACCGTCACAAAGGGATGTTTCCTTAATACTGTTATCATCATTGTATTTTTCTTCTGCCTCCCTGGCTCCAAAATCATCAAAATAGAGCACCACTTTTTGTGTTAACCCCAGACCTGTGCTTTCGAAAGTAGCTATGCCTGATTTGATCCCGTATTTTTTTACAGTTGCAACGGCATCGTCAGGATTTGCTGCTGGACTATTAACTGTCGCATCTGATCCAGTTGCAGTGGATTCATTATTGCCACCCGTGTTGCCACAGGAAGCTAAAAATAATACAACAGCAAGCAGGCTGATGATTATTCTTGTTTTTGAATGCCTGAGATTTGGCTGATTTTCAGCCATGTTGATTCTGGTAAATTTTGATTTGTTCATAATGAAAGTATGAGGTTAGGGTTAATTTTAAGGTTGAAAATAGTAATATTTTACTGATTTATTAATGATCTTAATTCATTCCTGTGTATTTATTTTTCAGTAGAACATAGTTACACTGCAGAGAACGCTCCAGAATGCAATTCAAATAGGTTAAAGTGGACTGAACTGAAAATGCAGGTTCTTTGATATAAGCTTATTTGAAAACAATTGATCATCTAATCAATCCGGAGTCTCCATTTAAACAAGGTTTCAGTCTCTCCGTACTTTTTAAAACTATTCTTTTCAAGAACTTTGAATGATGAAATATTTGTTTTTTCGGTGTCTGCAACTATCGATTTAATACAGGATTGTTTTTTTGCCCAGGAGACCATTCCTTTTACAGCCTCTGTCATAAAACCTCTGTTTCTGAATTCGCTGCTTGTTCCGTAGCCAATTTCAACTTCACCTTCTTTATCAGGCTCTCCCACAAAACAGATGTCCCCAACCATTCTGTTCTCTTCTTTAAAAATAATAGTCCAGAGCGTAGAGTACAGATAGTTTTTATTTTTATCTGCAACATTAGGCAGAATAGTATGTTCGAGTGCCTCTTTAAGCTCGGTTGAAATTGACCTTGATGTTTCTTTAATGTTTAATTCTGTTTCAAGTGAATTGTCACACCTTATATATTTTAAGAGTTGTTCGTAGGTTAATGGCTTTAAAATAAGTCGTTTGGTCTCTACCATGTCATTCCTTTATTGATTATTCAGCGGGTGAACCACCCATCGAAGATATTAGTCTTTTTTTTAGTCACAGGTTGTGATATTTTATTTTAATAGGAACTCATATTTGCTGATCCAAACAAATTTGTTTTCAACCATCATTTCAATTTAAATCTAAATTAATGGAAAAAGATAAGATGTCAATCCAATTGGTGGCTGAGAAATCATTCTGTTTTTTCAAAAGTATCAAATGTATAAATAATAACCCCACCTGTTAATAACAATACAATCAGTATAGACCACCAGAAAGGTGTAAACGTAATTTCGTTGTTCAAAAATATAAAGGTAACCAGTAAAATGCCAAATCCGAGAGCAATGCTGGTCCGTCTCTTTTGATTGAAGGAGATCTTCTTATTGCAGTTTTTACAATTCCATTCAGCCCAGAGCATTTTAAACATAAGATTACTGAAATAGTCCCGGTATGTATATTTATAACTACAGTGCGGGCAGGTCCTGATTTTCATAAAAGTATATACATTAAATTATTAATTTTATT
>JFJP01027845.1_pt1 | contig 11718 bp, 9 predicted proteins | sample 431651 | NCBI WGS metagenome assembly JFJP01 (sample SAMN02602958, study PRJNA72255) | Microbial mat metagenome, whole genome shotgun sequencing project. | biome: fresh water; feature: sink hole; material: water; isolation source: purple microbial (photo- and chemosynthetic) mats found in... | reverse complement strand
TCAAAACCCACAAATAACAATAATAAGGATTATGAAGCTATTTTGCAAAAAAATTTAGAGGAACAAAATGAATATAAAATTGATGTTCTTTTGCAGAATGTTAATGAATTAAAACAAATCGGTAAGGATATGAACGATGACATTCATGAAGAAAAACCGATTTTAAATACCGTTGGACAAAATTTTGATATGATTTCCACACTTTTAAGACAGACTTTGACCAAAGTGGATTCGTTAATGGTTTCACATTTGGGCAAAATAGCACTATATATCACAATTATTGTGATAGTTCTGTTTATAATTATGAGTTTTAAGGGAAAACCCCAATAATAATGAAAATTTTTGATAAATAAGTAAAAAAAAACGAATATTTTAGGTCATACGTGTAAAAAATTTCAAAAAACACATAAATTAACAAAAGTAAAACAAATAAAAAAAATTTGAAAAAAAACAAAGAAAATTCAAATTGATTAAATTCCAAATTTTTAATTCATTTAAACACACGTGTTCCCTAATATAAAATTTAGATATTTTTGGAAAAAAACCAAATAAAAAATCTAAAAAATTTCAAAACAAGAAAAAAAAAAATGAACCATCAGCTCTTTTCCTTCTTTTCCCTTTTCCTGATGCTTTCGACTCCAGTCCTCATCCTAGCCGATGAGCCAGAGAAAAAGAACAAAGTCGAATGTCCAGTTATCGGTATAGATCTCGGTACCACATATTCCTGCGTGGGTATTTACAAGAACGGCCATGTGGAAATCATCCCTAATGAATTAGGTAATAGAATCACCCCATCAGTGGTTGCTTTTACCGATGAAGAGCGTCTTATTGGTGAAGCAGCAAAGAATCAAGCAGCCATTAACCCAACAAGAACCATATATGACGTCAAAAGATTGGTTGGAAGACGATATGCTGATCAAACGGTTCAAAATGACAAGAAATTCATGCCTTATGATATCGCCGATAGAGATGGTAAACCTTATATAAAAACCATGGTGAAAGGCGAAAGCAAGCTCTTTTCTCCTGAAGAAATTTCTGCCATGATATTGATCAGAATGAAGGAAATTGCTGAGACTTATTTGGGCAAAAAGGTCAAAAACGCAGTTGTGACAGTTCCAGCTTATTTTAACGATGCTCAAAGACAAGCCACTAAAGATGCAGGGACTATTTCTGGTATGAATGTTGTGAGAATCTTGAATGAGCCAACAGCTGCAGCAATTGCTTATGGTTTGGATAAGAAAAGCGGCGAGAGGAACATTTTGGTCTTTGATTTAGGTGGTGGGACCTTTGATGTTTCTATTTTGACCATTGATAACGGAGTCTTTGAAGTGGTGTCAACCAATGGAGATACACATCTCGGTGGTGAGGATTTCGATCAAAGAGTTTTGGATCATTTCATCAAATTGATCAAGAAGAAACACAACAAAGATATCTCAAAGGACAAACGATCGATTCAAAAGCTAAAACGTGAGGTTGAAAAAGCAAAAAGAGCCCTTTCTAGTACTCATGAAGTCAAAATAGAGATTGAATCACTTTATGAAGGATTGGACTTCTCAGAAGTTCTTACCAGAGCAAGATTCGAAGAATTGAATGCAGATCTCTTTAAAAACACTTTAGGACCAGTTCAAACTGCAATGGATGATTCCGGATTGAAGAAAAATCAAATTGATGAGATCGTTTTGGTCGGAGGTTCTACTCGTATTCCTAAAGTCAGACAATTAGTCAAAGATTTCTTCAATGGAAAAGAACCAAATACAGGCATCAATCCCGATGAAGCTGTTGCCTTTGGAGCAGCTGTTCAAGGTGGTATTATTTGTGGAGAAGAATCAAAAGAAACTGAAGGATTGGTCATTATCGATGCAACTCCTTTAACTTTGGGAATTGAAACCGTTGGTGGTGTTATGACAAAGATCATTCCAAAAGCCTCATTCATCCCCACGAAGAAAAGCCAGGTCTTTACCACTTATCAAGACCAACAGACCACTGTTACTATTGCAGTCTTCGAAGGAGAAAGACCATTGGTTAAAGATAACCATTTATTGGGGAAGTTTGATTTGACTGGAATCCCACCAGCTCCAAGAGGAGTTCCACAAATAGAAGTCACCTTCGAAATCGATGCAAATGGTATCTTACAGGTTCAAGCACAAGATAAAGGAACTGGAAAACAAGAGAAAATCGTTATTACAAATGATAAGGGAAGATTATCAAAAGAAGAAATCGAGCGTAAATAAAGCCAATTCTTTTGATTTTTATTCAATTTTATTATATAGAAATGCTTAAGGATGCAGAAGAATTCGCGGAACAAGATAAATTGGCAAAAGAGAAAATCGATTCTAAAAACTCTTTGGAAAGTTATATCTATTCAATGAAGAATTCAGTTGAAGATCCTGAAAAATTAGCCAATAAACTCGATGATTCTGAAAAGAAAGCAATCAAAGAAGCTTTGAAAGAAACACAAGAATGGTTAGATAAGAACCAAACTGCAGATAAAGAAGACTTCGAATCCCAATTAAAAGACCTTCAAGCGTAAAATTCTTTTTTATAACCATAAATATTCAATAATTTTCTTAAAGCATCTGTGATCCTATTGTCAGCAAAGTCTATAAAAATAGTGGAACCGGAAACGCACAAGGCGGAGCACCTGAAAAAAAAAAAAAAACCTTCATTGAAAAAAAATGCGAGTTTTTCTTAAAAAATGTTGTTATCAGCCTCGTTTTTCCCTTTATTCTTCTTTCTCTTACAAAGCCTTCGCCACTATGAACAATATCAACTCTTCAAAGGATTATTACCTGGTTTTAGGTGTTACCAACAAAGCTACAGCGACTGAGATAAAGAAATCCTTTTATCAATTAGCCAAAAAACATCATCCAGATATGAATAAAGGCAATGAGGAGAAATTCAAAGAAATAAACGAGGCTTATGAAGTCTTAAGTGACGAGTCAAAACGGAGAGAATATGATGATTTACTTCGGGTCTCTTCATCAGAAAACTCATATAATCCCCAAAATACCTCTGGTTATAATACTGCAAAACAACAAAATCCTCATGGTTATGGGCCGAATACTGAACAAAAATACTATTATTATGAGGTCAAAAATGAAAAAGGAACCTATAGGAAGGGTTTTAAACAAGAAGGGCCTTTTAACGGGAATCCAAATCAAAGAAGAGACCCGAATATGGGGTTGAACGAAGAGATTCTGCAGGAATTCATGAAGAATTTCTATGGGAATCAAATGAATCAAAAACAACAACAAAACCATTTCAAAGCCAAACAAGCTCAAAACCAAAATCAAAATCAATATAATAATAAAGCTTTTTATGGGGATAGGAACTTTTCAGGAGAGGAGTTTATGAGACAAAAGTTTGGAAGAGGACCGGAAGCTGATTTTTATGAGGATTATAAGGCGTATGAGAGCCGAAAAGAAGAGGAAATGCGAAGACAAAGAGATTATGAGAAATTACAACAGGAAAAACAAGTGATAAAATTCGTTCTTTCTTTGAAATTAAAAAGTTTTTTATTTTGAAAAAGGAAAAATTCATGAGGGATGTGCAGCAAGGCTATGATAATATAAAGAAGAAATACGATATGGTTTCTAAAGAAGTTGGGGATTTTGCTCAGGTTCTTATTTTTTCTCTAAAGCTAAAAAATCTTATTAACTTTTTAAAAAAGAATGCAAAAACTTTCATCAAAAAATTCTTCAAATAAACTCAAATTTAAATATTTAAAGCAAAAATTTTTTAATGGAGCCTTCTTTTCAACTTTCTAATTCAGAAATTGATTCTCTTCAGACTTCTTCTATTGTAAACGTGAATATAGGTATATTAGGCCATGTAGACTCAGGCAAAACCTCTTTAGTAAAAGCTTTGACAAAGATTCCATCGACAGCTTCTTTAGATAAAAACCCACAAAGCCAACAAAGAGGCATTACTTTAGACCTTGGTTTTTCTTGTCTTATGGTTAAATCCAATAAAATTCCAGCAGGGAAAGTGCTGCAAATAACGTTGGTCGACTGTCCTGGCCATGCTTCCCTGATAAGAACAATTATCGGTGGGGCTTCGATCATCGATATGATGATCTTGGTGATTGATGTGAACAAAGGGATTCAAACGCAAACTGCTGAATGTTTAGTTATTGGAGAATTGTTAATCCCGAAATTGATTGTCGTTCTTAATAAAATCGATCTTTTACCAAAGGAAGAAAGAAATTCAATCATACAGAAGAAAATGACAGCTTTGGTTAAAATCTTTCAGAAGACTAAATTCGCGAATACTCTTACTATGATCCCGCTTAGTGCGAATGTCGGAGGACAGGAGAATCAGAAAATCAATGAAAGTCTTGGTGTTGAAGCTCTTATCGAGCTTTTAATCAAAGAAATAGAAATACCTATAAGGAATCAAATCAATGAAAATCTGCTCTTTCTTATCGATCATTGTTTCCCAATGAAAGGACAAGGCAGTGTTGTGACAGGCACTGTGATTAAAGGTGCTGTGAAAATAGGTGATGAGGTAGAATTTCCTCAGATAAAGGATAAAAAGAAGGTGAAAAGCATGCAGATGTTCCATAAAAATGTAGAAAAAGCTGTCCAAGGCGATAGAATCGGGATGTTATTCACGAATTTGGACAGTAAATTGATAGAAAGAGGGGTGGCTTGTGAGCCTGGAACTTTGAAACCCACCGAAGTCATTGTGATGAATATCAAGAAAATCAATTATTTTAAACAAAGCGTGAAAAGTAAAGCCAAATTTCATATAACCATTGACCATCAGACTGTAATGGGAAGTCTTTTATTATTCGAAGGAAATTCTCAGGAAAAAGTCAATTTAATTGTTGAAAAATTCAATTTCGATGAAGAATTCAATTATTTAGAAGAATTACCAAGTGAAAATGAAATGAAAAAACCTTGTTTTGCAATGATTAAATTAGAAAAACCATTAGTTGTGGGGATAGGAGGATTAATCATTGGAGCTCGTTTTGATAGTGATATTAATGATAATAGCTGCAGACTGGCTTTTCATGGGAATATTCTCTGGATTCAACAGAAAAAAGGACTTGAATATGAAGGGATTCCGATTAAAATTTATAAAGAAAAAAGCAGGACTGGCATTGTGGAGAAAATCGTGGATAATCATACATTATTAATAAGAAATCTTTTTAAAAAAGAGACGAATATCTCAGTATTTGTGGGAAAAAAAATAAAAGTTTGTGGGTTTCTGGGGAAGATTTTGGGGGGGTTCGGACAAAGTGGAAAGGTTAAGGCTGGATTTGACGAGGATTTATTAGAAGTGAAAGGAGAAGAAATGAAGGAAAGTGATGTGAAGGAGAAGTTTTTAAAAGGAGTCGTTGTCATGAGCTATAAGAAATATTTAAAAATAGAGAAATATTGAGTAACATTAGTCAAAAATAAATAATTAATTTTTATTAAGAAAAATGACAGTGCTATATATATATCTGCTGCATTTGCAATTTATTAAAAACCTCTTAAAAAAAATACAACTTCCTATGTCTTCCTTATTTTACTATGGTGATTTGCTCAAATCTCCTCTAAATTTCCTCTTCAGAGGCAAAGAACAACTCTCAACACATTTGGGCTTTTTTTTTTCATTAGGACTTGTTCTTTTCTTGCTCAACAGTATCATTAATTCAGACTTTATACAGTTTAATAAACCCACGATTTCCATTCAATCTGATCAAACAGAATTATATGGTCGTATGTCATTTGATCGTAAAAACTTCACAATAGCGACTAAAATTGCAGATTATTATGGTTTTTCATCGATTAATTTGTCTTATTTTTACTTCAATGTGTCTTTTAAACAATATAATTCAATGACTGAACAAGGGTATATCAAGCAAACATTTATGAAGATTTGTGAGGAAAGTGATTTTAATGAAGAAGATTTGAAGTTAAATCTCACAAATAAAGCATTTTGCATTGGTGATAATGAATCTCTGATACTTGAGGGAGCCATCAATACAGCTCCATTCAGTTTCTCACAAATTTCTTTGCATCGCTGCGATAATTTTAGCGCTAAATACTTCAATACTTCTTGCAAAAGCATAAGTGAAATTAATAACTATTTTAATGATAAAGTGCTTTATCTGTATTACCCTGAGAATAAATTCGATTTAACGAACTTCCTGAAACCGATAAGTTATCATTTAACTGTTCATATGAGCTATATTTACCCTGTTGTTCAGAAATCCTTTGTAATTTATGTACAAAAAACATTGATTCAAACAGATAGATGTATTATTTTAAAAATTGATAAATAAATAAAAATTCATTTTTTTAATAGCCTTCACATTTTCTTCAGAAAATGATGAAAATATTCAAGAAAGCTTTGCAATCGGAAGCACTTCAGCTGATTTCTTGATTAATCCGAATGTTTTGCATGAATATTTTTTCATGTCACATATCTCAACACAAGTCATGATCAGGAGGTATCAAAAACTGCAGGATTTGCTCGCTATTTTAGGAGGAATCTCCAGTAGTTATCTTATTGTTGCAAGTCTTTTTTTGGCACATTATAAAAAATTTCTTCTGTTTCAAAATATTATGAATCATTTATTTGTTTTTGAATGGAAAAAAAAAGGTGAAAACCGAAAAGAAAAAAGTGATCATTTTCATGATAATCCTAAAAAAAATAAGAAAAAATTCAATTGTTTATCAATAAAACGCAAAAGCTCTTCATTGAAAAAAACAAACAAATACTCTGATGATAAATTAAAAACTCAAAACTGCGAAACTGAAATTTCGAAGCCAATTTGCATGAAATCTTCTGAAAATAGGTCAAAACCTTTCGAATTCATCAGCGAAACTCAGAATAAAAGCTTAAATGAAGAAATAAAGGAACTCAAGAAAGAGGTGGGAAATAACCTCTATTCCACGAAATTCAAAAGCCAAATAGAAATTCCAATAGAAATGAACGATAATTGGGAAGGAAATCAGAAGAAAACTCCACCAATGTCTGCAGGAATGAAGAAAAATCTCTTTGATAAAAAGAAAAACAAAAGAAATCAAATAGAAAATCAAATAGAAAATCAAATAGAAAATCAAATAGAATTTTTTGAGAAAAAAACAGGAGAATTAAAAGAAAAACAAAATGAATTAAAGTACTATAATTACATTAAATATCAATGCAAAAAGGCATTTTCAATGAAATTGAAGGAAGATGATGAAATTATCGAAGCGGCTCTTGAAAAATTCCATTCAGAAATGGATATTTTGATGATTTTGGAAAAGGTTCACGAAATCGAGAAGCTGAAATCCATTATTTTGGATCCTTTTCAGAAGAATTTGTTTGAATTAGCACCGAAAATGACGCTAAGTCGGCATTCTAAAATTAAAATTACTAATAAAGAAGCAAAACTGAAAGATTTGAGGCTGAAAAATCAAGAAACTATGACATTTAGCACAGATTTAGAAAAAAGACTATATAATTTGATTCGATAGACAAAAGATTAATTTTTTGCTAAAAAAACAACGATTTTTTAAAGAAAAATTAAAAATTGATCTATATATTCACTAAAATCCATAAAAATCCCTTCAACTCTTCACAAATAACCTAAATATAAATGAAGCAGAAACTCAAAAACACCATAACATCCTCCTCTCTCTCTTCACAAAGAACAACCCAAACCTCTTCATTTCCCCTTAGAAATATCAAGCTTTCCTCCTCACATTCCCAAGAAACTCGTTTGAAAAAACATATGAGCAGCATCGAAGAAAAAACATCTGAATCCCCTTTAATTCAAATGAGCAAATTCCACACCTTTATCCAGCCAAAACAGCTTAAAATCGCTAATCCTTTGTATTTTTCAATGTCTGATGAACAGGAATTCTCATCGAATTTTTCTCAAAAACCAGTTAAAATTCTCAAAAAGAAATTGTCATTCGTTCTAGATCTTGATAAAAACCCACAATCTTCAAACGATTCTTCTTTATTAAACCTGGGAAAAGGTAAAGAGCTACTTCATCTAATAACCCCTAAAAATCCTCCAATAGAATCTGATAATTTCTACAGAGATGTGAAGAAATCCTCCACTTTAATGGACTTCAAAATGGAAAAAACCATAAAAACTTCAAAAATAGAGAAAAAATCGAAAAAAACACAAAAGATCTATGAAACTCAAAGCGATTTTCTCAGTAAAATCGTGAAGATAAACAAGCCGAAATTCGAAACAAAGATCGATTTTCTCAAACATAGTGACCTTCAGAAAAACTATCGGAACTTCCTTTTCGCACAAGGTGTTCTGCTCCACATAAAGAGCCAATGTAAAAGCTACACCCCCGAAACTAAGCTCAATATGCCGAAATTCATCGAAATGAGCAAAAACACCTACACAATAATCCTTCAGATATTCCCTTTAGTAAAACAAGCCATTTCAAATGTGAAAAACCGACCAGAATTCGATAAGGTTTTTCATGAAATTGAGGTAAAATGCCAAATTACTCACAATTTGTCTCTCACATTAAAAACCCTTCTACTTCATGCAAAACTGATCTTCATGTTACAAGACGTATACAAATCGATAATTCTTTATAAAAACTGCAAGAAATTAGCAACGACTTACTCGATTATTCATTGCATGATCTCTTGCTATAAAGGCCTTGGACGTTGTTTCCAGACCTTGAAACAATATAAATTGGCTTTGACTTATTTTTCCAAAATGTTGCAATGTTCTTGGAAAATCAATGATAAAGATCATGAGATTCTCGCTTATGATCTCATCGGAATGCAGTATTATTATATGGGAGACCTGGAGAAGTCGAAGTATTACCATCAAAGGATGGTCAATGGCGAGCTTGAGCCTGAAAGCTCCAATGTGCGAAGACTAGCAGTCTTGAGTTTCCTGAATAAAAAAGCTCAGAATCCTTTGAATAAATTCACTGAAAATCCTAAATTCACTGAAAATCCTAGATTCACTGAAAATCCTGATAATCATAAACTGGACGAAAACCCTTTGAGACATTTTACTGACAATTTACTGGACAGTAGTGATGAAGGCTTCGAATTACCGAATCTCAGTAATCGAAGAAACGCAAGTGAGCCTGATTTAAAGAAAGTTCTTTTTGAAAGTACTCGAACTAAAGGCAAAATTCAAAGAAAAGACCATATCCCTGGGAAGGAATTGATGGCAATGATGGAGAAAAACAGGAAGGAAAGACTTATAGGGAGTATAAGGTCCACAGAAGAGTTTCGGAGGTTGATTTCAAAGAAGATTAGCCAAGGAAGAATCAATAAGAATGTTGTCAGGACTATGAATAACCAGGAGAAAATCCTTTTGAGCCATTTGAGTCCGAATAGGGAATTACAAAGCTATCAGACTTATAAACCAAATGGTTTAAGAAACATCAATTTATATAATATTAATGATTATTTGTATGAGAATGATGAGTTTCAAATTGTGGGGAAAATGAAAGAAAAACTCAAAGGATATGCAGAGAAATTACTGCTGACTATCAATAAGTTAAAGGCGATTTTTTCACAAGGTTAATTGTAATTTTTGATTAAAATTCCTTGTTTATTTGTAAAAAAACGCTTTTCTTTTGAATTTTTTTAAAAATTTTAGGTTTTCATGTAAAAATCCTTTAAATTTCAATGGGTTTCATGTAAAAATCCTTTAAATTTCAATGGGTTTTTACAGTAATTCCTCTTCTAAATCATATTCGAAATTTATCTTATTTTCAGTGACATTATCAAGCCAAATGTTCTTCTCGTCTTCAATAACCTGAATCCCATCAATTTCTTTGAAATTCCCCTGGATTTCCACAACATCATCATCTTCAATCTCTACAATTTCTCCCTTTTTCGAGGTTTTTGAAAGAATATTCTTGCTATTTTTCTCAATGTTTTTCTTTAAAAAAGCACTATTTTCAGGCTTTTTCTTGCTTTTTTCAGAATTCGGAACTTCTTTCTTCTTTGTCTCTTGAAAGCTCTTTTCTTTAGGGATATTAGAAAGAGTTTCTTCTTTATCGCTGTCTAGTTCGAGCTCAATCACGAAATCATTGCAAATCCCCTCATTTTCTTCGTCTTTTTCTTCATCTTCTTTATGAAAAGCCAGTTTCTCGATTTCTTCAACTATCAGTTTTTCAGTGTTTTTCTCAGTGGTTTTTCTTGTAAATCTCCTTTCAAAAACCACAGTTTTTCGCGCTCTTAGCACTCTACACTCTCTTTTTATGAGTTTTCTCTTATTTTCAGTGTTTTTTGCAGGATTTTCAAAGGACATTGGTCTTCTTCTTTTTCTATTGACTCCAAACGCGATTTTCTTCATTTTTTCCTTTGAAAAGCCCTCAGAATCTGATTGACTTTCCTCCAAAACCTGATTTTTCCTGTGATTTTCTTCAAATTCTTCACAATTTTCTTCGAAATCTTCGAAAATATCACGAAAATCGGATTTTTTCAAGGAGAAATTCTTGATATTAGCCTTTATATCATTTCCTTTGTAAAGATCGATAAGGAGAAAATTGAGGTTTTTATCGATTCGTGATCTTCTTCCTCTTTTCTTCAATTCAGTCATTCTAAACTTGCTTTTGCAGACTTTTAACGCATTTTTGTTCGAATCGTATTGAAAAAGCCGCTTTGTATTGATCAAACTCGGCTTCTGATATTCAATTCTTTGCTCTTTCTCCAAAGAAAAACCCTTTCTAAAAGCCTCCAAACTCTTCATTTCCGGTCTATTTCCTTCAGTTCCTTTATAAAATCACAAAAAATGAGAATTTTTTTAAAAAAATCAATAAAAAACCTTAAAAAACCCTTTCAAAAACCTTTAAAAAAATCATCAATAAAAAACCTTAATTAAAAAAATCATCAATAAAAAACCTTAATTAAAAAAGCCATAAAAATAAAAAACTTTCAAAAACCATAAAAATAAAAAACCTTCAAAAAAACATCAATTAAAATAAAAACCCTTTAAAAAACCATAAAAATCAATAAAAACCTTCAAAAATCTGTTCATTTTCATGCTGCACTCCACAAAAATCCTTCAAATTATTGAAAAACGCCTTGGATCCTTTATCCTTATCATCAGCTTTTCTTCTAATGCTCATCTTCAGCGCCTTATCGAATTCCGCCTCTTCACAATAGTCCTCATCAGAGCTTTCTCCAATTTTCGCCACTTTTCTTGGTCGAAAGCCTTTTGGCCTTCCTTTTTTCTTTGGAAAAAGCTGATTTATCCTTTGAATTTCGCTTTGAAATTCCAGCTGATTTCTAGGCTTTCTACCCCTTTTCTTTGTAATTTCCTCGGTTTTTGTGATAGATTCACTGTTTAAACTCAATAAATCGTCCTTTTGTTGTGTAATTTCTTCAATATTGGTGATAGTAAGGCTTTTTTCTGATAATTCTTCAGCGAAATCCCCTGTTAAAAGACTGTTTTTTTTGTATTGTAAAATCGCTTTTTTTTTCATTTGAAATTCCATCACATCGATTTTGGGCAATTTATCGATTTCTTGTCCATTATCGAAGATTTTCAGCTTTTTTGTTGCCAAAAGGCTGTTAAGAAACTCCTCACTTTGATTGATTTTCTGGACTTTACTAAGGAAAACGTGGATTTTATGCTTTAGAAAGCAAGGGCCTTTACAGCAGTATTTCTTGCATAATTTACAAATCCAATAGGTTCTTTTGTTGTTTTTCTTGATATTTCCGTCTTTTTCGCAGTAAAAGCAGATTCCCGAGAATTTGGCTCTATCGACTTCACACAATAATTCAATGGAATTT
>JFJP01002294.1_pt1 | contig 11719 bp, 14 predicted proteins | sample 431651 | NCBI WGS metagenome assembly JFJP01 (sample SAMN02602958, study PRJNA72255) | Microbial mat metagenome, whole genome shotgun sequencing project. | biome: fresh water; feature: sink hole; material: water; isolation source: purple microbial (photo- and chemosynthetic) mats found in... | reverse complement strand
TATACATCTATTAACTTCGGCCTCGTCTTCTTTCTCGCACTCTCTAACGGATCAACAGCAGTAAAATCAGCTCAAAATGCTCTCGACTTACCATCGCTGCAGTAGGTTTTTCTATTCATCCGCCAAATCTACGAAATATCGAACACATTTTCAGAAGATTCCGAGTAGGCTCTGAGGGTATGGCACTGGCGCTCGATGTCGCGTTTCGCGGTAGCGCCATCACCGGCATGCTGGTGGTCGGTCTGGGTTTGCTGGGTGTGACACTGTTTTTTTGTGGCTGGTATCGTTTTCTGCGCTTTTTTTGGGGGCGCTACATTACATCATCCAGCCGTTGATCTGGCTCGCCTTCGGCGCTTTGTTGATCTCGATTTCCGCTCGTCTCGGTGGTGGTATCTCTACCAAAGGCGCCGATGTCTGCGTCGATCTGGTGGGCTAGGTAGAAGCCGGAATTCCAGAGGACGACTCGCGCAATCCAGCGGTGATAATGTTGGTGACTGAGCTGGCATGGTGGCAGGCCTGTTCACGACGTATGTGGTTGGCTGCGATCCTGAGTCTGATCGACATCGTGTTGACTGGCCTGATTGTGTACATCACCGCGTATCACACCGGTACTGATTTCAAGTCAGTACGCCACATTGCGTAAGCCTCTACCACCGTTCACAGCACCAACAGCATTGCTGGCCCGGGCGTATCGATGAAGACGACGGCTTATCCGGTGTTAGCCTTATGCGTCGCGATTCTGACGTCTTACTGGCTGGGCGGCTTGTTACGGCATCGCGATCACTGTCACATCAATGCTGTCGATGGCCGGCATCAGGCCGGCACCATCGTGGCGCTGGATGCCTACGGTCCGATTACTGACAATGCCGGCGGTATCGCCGAAATATCGGGATTGCCTGATTCGGTGCGTGTCATTGGCGATCCGCTCGATGCGATTGGTAATACCACCAAGGCCGTCACCAAAGGCTATATCATCGGTTTAGCTGGTCTTGTTTGCCGATTATACGGATGCGTTGGATTCGGTCGGCAAGAGTACAGTATTCGATTTTTCGAATTACGCCGGTGACTGTCGGTCTGTTTATTGGCGGCCTGATTCTGTACCTGTTTGGGGCGATGGCGATGGAGGCAGTCGGCCGCGGCAAGTCCGAATACAACAAGGCGGTAGACATGCTGACTTCGTCTGCGATCAAGGAAATGATCGTCCCTTCGTTGTTGTCAGTAGTGGCGGCGCTCACCGCCATCGTCGCTGCAGCCAGAGCAAGAAGTGGTGCGAAGATCATCTTGAGCGGTTTCCACACGATAGCACCGGCGATCCTCTATCGTCGGCAGCGCTGCGCATATCAGTAGGGTGGGGCGGCCTTTTGCGGCATGATGATGACGTCCAAGGTTTACGCTTTTATCTTTTTTTGTACTCGGTTTTTGCCACAATGCCGGCTCAGCCTATTAATTCAGTCGACCATGGGGACACAACAAAAAACTGGCCTTATCCTAACCGGCTGCGGCGCGCGTGCGGCATACTAGGTCGGCGTGCTGGCTCGACGGGCCGATAATTTCGGTCCTGGCATATAGAAACTGATGGGAGTCTGGCAACATTTTGCAGTCTAGTAAGTGTATCATGCCGATTCTCTGGATGTGCTGCGTTCCGGTGCGCGCTTGCGATCACCGCGTCGTCGTATAGCGACGGGGTCAGCATATTACCTATATCAAAGCGCAACTGAACTTAAATCCAGGGCTGGACACGCAGCTAGTGCCGCGCCGTGCGTGACAAGATCGGCGTCGGTCATTTGTTGGCGTTGCCAGCGATTTTGATTTATTGTGATGGCCGCCGTGAGTTTTTCGGCGACGGTTCGATGTGCCAGTTGGCGCCAATTTTACCGGCGATTCACCTCGGCGTTAGCAAAGTGCTGGTGATCGGCGCGAGCCGCCGCCAGGAAGTGCTATCAAATGCGCCGTCGTTTGCTCCGCTATCCAAGGCCTGGTACAAATCGCTAGCCACGCACTATCCAGTATTTTTTGGGATATGCTGTCTTCCCTGACTGAGTAGCAGCGCCAGCTTGCCGTTGCCAATCCGCACGTTGTTTGGCAATTTTGGCTCGCCTGAAAACCGCAACAGCGGCTTGGCTTCATATTTTCTGTTCGAGTCCGGCTACAACGCGCGGGTTGATCCGCATCGTGCAGAAGGATACCATGGAGCGTCGTGAGGAGGTAGTAAATTTCGTTGCAGATCGCACTTGGAAGTAGTTTTTTGGGCCAATTTTTCTGGCAATTTTGTCAAATATTGTAACACTGGGGAAGCTCGGAATGATACGGGTTGATTCGTTTTCAGCAACACGCTACGCTACGCTATCAGATAAGATACTTGCGGATACTATTAAAGTAATGAAAAGTTACGAAACTCAACGCTGGTTCCTCTATCATAAATTCGGATGTAATTGCCCCCCATGATGCGTAACTGGTTGCTGCTTCTGCTTGGTTTGTTGCTTTCTTTCCAGGTCCATGCTCGGGAATCTTCGCCGCAGGATATCGTTCCGGTCAGGCTACTGCTGTAGGAAGCGCAGATTACCTTGAATCTGATCAAGCAAGGCGGCTCGTTTCTGTATGCCAAAAATGGTGTCGTATTTGGTAATTACGAGGGAGTATTTCCACGGCAGCGGCGTGGATAATTATCACGAGTTCAAGGGTCAGGGAGCTACGTGCGAGCAATCATGGCGCGCGTCGCATCATTGCTGACTGCAACCCCAAAAACTTATGAGAAGTATTGCTACACTGATAATTATTATCAGCCTTTCAGGTGCATCCAGGGGTGGCGAAGATATCGGAGTTGGTGCTGCGTCTTGCCGCTAGACGGCCTAAGCTGGTACGAATCGTGCGAGTTTTTAAAAATAACAGCAATGCATCATTGCTCTAGCTGAGGGGAAACATGAGTTTGTTTAAAACCGTACCGTCAAATGTAGTGCAGTCCATCCGCGCCTTCCGTGTTACCGATTTGCAGACGGAAGCTGCGCATCTCGGACAGCACTTCCTGTATGCATACTGTGCGGAAGCGACGACTAAACAGCAGGTGTTGGCCAATATTGCCCAGGCTTTTCATTGTCCCAGGCATTTCGGCAAGAATTTTGACGCCTTGAAAAATTGTTTGACAGATCTAGCCTACCAGGCTGGTCCGCAACCAGGTTTCGTCGTCGTCATTGAACAATTGCCGAACACTCCAAAGTTTGACCGTGAAGCACGCGAAATATTGCTTGATGTATTTCGTGATAGTGCCGATTTTTGGTCTGGAAAAAAGATTTCTTTTCGCGTTTTCTATTCATTTCAGTAGCAAGAGCACAATGTCGGCGGGCCTTGGCAGAGCGGCCGGTAGTATTGAGTAATCATTAAGTAACTTTTACAAAATTTGTAACATTTTTAAGTAGCGCTTAACTAAGTCACTCTTACTTTATACCTGCGTTTTGCATCCTGCCGTATCAGGTTACTTTGATTTGTTATTGCTAAACTGGGAAGTGTCCGACGCCTGTCGCAACATTTTGCCGTGGGATTTACGCAAAAATGGCGTTGTAACGGGTACAATGCGTTCCATGAGAAGCATTGTTATACTGATCTCCGGACGTGGCAGCAATATGGAAGCTATTTTCCGCACTGCCAAAGCCGAGCAATGGCCCGCCAGCATCGCCGCCGTGGTTAGCAATCGCGCCGACGCTGAAGGTTTGAAGTTTGCCATTAGCCATGGAATTACAACGGCTGTCGTGCCTAATAAAGACTACCCCGATCGCGAACAGTTTGACGCTGCGCTGCGCGTCGTGATTGATAGTTTTACGCCGGATTTGGTCGTTCTGGCTGGATTCATGCGTATTCTGACGACATCCTTTGTCCAGCATTATGCTGGACGCATGCTCAATATACATCCGTCACTGTTGCCTAGCTTTTCAGGCATGGCAACGCATCGGCAGGCGTTGGCGGCCGGAGTCAAGGTGCATGGGGCGACCGTACATTTCGTCACCGCCACGTTGGATCACGGTCCGATCGTGGCGCAAGCCGTTGTACCGGTGCTGGATGATGATACCGAACAGTCGCTTGAGCAGCGCGTACTGGTTGAAGAGCATCAGATTTATCCGCGTGCGGTACGCTGGTTTGTTGAAGGCAGGCTCAGCATTGAAGATGGACGCGTGCGTCAGCGTTAATCCTGGTGCGATCCGGACAGAGCTTATCAGCGCGGGATCTGGTACAGATTTTCCCATCTATGCGTCTGTTGAACTCCGAGTGCACGACGATCACGATCTCGCAATAAGATTTGGAACAGATTCGAACAGGGCGTCGCTACTGCGGCGACCCGGGCAATAGTCCCACTAATAGATCTTTATGAAAGAACCACAATGAGATTGCCTCCAGCAATCATCGGTCACACCGAAGGAGTCCTGCGCGAAATCTTACGTTTTACTGGTCCTGCCGACGGTACCTTGTCGCGTTATTTCCGCGACCATCCGAAGCTCGGTTCGCGCGAGCGCGGCGTGATCGCCGAAGCGGTCTACGGCTTGTTGCGCAACAAATCGATCTATACCAGTTTCGCTGAATCCGGCAACGGTCCAATCATGCGCCGCATGACCTTGCTTGGCCTGGTAGATGCGGTGGGCATTGAGTCCTTGGGTGGTTTGTCAGATGAGGAAACCGAATGGCTGACTCGTATCGATGAAGTTGATCGCAGCCTGATGCCGGCGCTGATCCGCTCGAATCTGCCGCAATGGTTGTTCGATAAGCTGGTCGCCCGCGATGGCGAAGCCGCTGCGCTGCAATTGGCGAATGCGATGAACCAACTGGCGCCGCTGGATCTGCGTGTCAATTCGCTCAAGGCCAATCGTGAAGAAGTCGTAGCGATGCTGGCGGAAGCACCGATTCTGTGCGAACCGACACCCTACGCGCTGCTGGGTTTGCGGATGATCAAGAAGCCGGCATTGCAAAACCTGCCTCTGTTTAAGAGCGGCACCATCGAAGTGCAGGATGAAGGCAGCCAGTTGTTGGCGCAAATCGTCGGCGCCAAGCGCGGCGAGATGGTGGTCGATTTTTGTGCCGGCGCCGGCGGCAAGACACTGGCGCTGGGCGCCATCATGCGTAACACCGGTCGTTTATATGCGTTCGACGTGTCCGATAAGCGCTTGGCAAAACTGAAGCCGCGCATGGCGCGTAGTGGTTTGTCGAACATCCATCCGGTGCTGATCGCGCATGAGAACGACGGCAAGGTAAAGCGCCTGACGGGCAAGATCGATCGCGTGCTGGTGGATGCACCCTGCAGCGGTCTAGGTACTTTGCGTCGTAATCCTGACGTCAAATGGCGCCAGACTCCTAAAGCGATTGCCGAAATGAACGTCAAACAAATTGCTATTTTGGCGAGCGCGGCGCGGCTGGTGAAATCCGGCGGTCGCCTGGTATATGGCACCTGCAGTTTACTTGATGAAGAAAATGAAGCGATTGCTGCGCAATTCCTTGCGAGCCACGAAGACTTTGCATTGGTGCCGATGAAAGAGGTACTGGCCGAGCAAAAGATAGCACTGGAAATGGGCGATTACCTGAAGCTGATACCGCATCAGCATCAGACCGACGGTTTTTTTGCTGCAGTCTTTGTGCGCAAATAAATATTCACGAAGTTGCCTGTGCTGCCGCGCTACTGTTAGTGGGCACAAATCTGATCGATTGTTGCTTATTAACGTACCAGGAAAGGAATTGCTATGCTGTAATTATTTATCCTCTCTGTTTTTTTCGTACTCCGGTCGCCAAGGTGTTGTCGTTACTTAGACTGTTGTTTACAGCAATGATGATTTTTACTCCGGCGCACGCACAGCAGGTACTGCATGTCTCGGTCATTACAGATGAAGCACTACCGACCGAGCTGCAACGTAAGCTAAAGTCATTAAGCAGTTATCTAGACAAGAAGCTGGGCGTACAGATCGAATTTACACCGGTTACAGATTACGCTGCGGCTGTGGAGGTTCTATTGAACAACAAGCTCGACCTGGTATTGTTCGGTGGCTTTATTTTCGTTTCGGCTAATATACGTAGCGGTAGCAAAGTGATTCCAATTGTGCAGCGTGAAGAAAACCAGAAATTCTGCTCGGTGTTCATTACTATCGATAAATCGATCAATACACCAGCCCATCTGAATGGCAAAGATTCCGCGTTCGGAGCCGAATCCTTGACTTCTGGTCATTTCATGCCGTGCTCTTATCTGGCGGCAGCAAAGATCAATCCCGATGTCGCTCTGGAGTGTATCGCATTTTCCAGCGCGCATGACGCCACCGCGGCGGCGGTTGCCGGAGGCAAGGTGGATGCCGGCGTACTGGATATTTCGGTATGGGAAAAACTGGTAGCCGAAGGCAAGGTGTGCAGCAAAGTGGTACGTGTGCTCTACACCGCGCAAGACTACTACGATTACAGCTGGGGCGTCCGTTCCGACATGAATCCAGAGCTACGCGCTTCATCCCGACCAAGCCTGAAAATTACGCGGCAATCGAGGTCGTGGCGCATAGCGCAGGGCTGTTGAAGTAATCTGAAGTTAAGCGCATGACTCTCAAGTTGACTCATTTCTCGGTACGCCATGTCGGCACCACAGCCGGCGGCGCGGTCACCTTGGACAACCTGAATCTGATGATCCGGACGAACGAACAGATCACCCTGATAAGACCGTCCAAGATAGGTGAGATCACCTTGCTGCACACGCTGATCTACTCGCTGCGCAAGCAATCGTTTCTGTCGCCGCAGATGCTGCCGTTGCCGCCGCATCGGTGTGTGGTAACGACAGTGCTGGCCGCCGGGTGCCTGCCACAGTGGCATTGTTGTATGGCGCATTGCCAGAGTTTGCTGGTGAGCTGGTTTCCTATTGTGATGGGCTTTGTCGGCATCAGCAAAATGCTCAGACAGAGGCTCGAATGAAGCAAGTTGCCGACTCTACCAACTCCGTCATGCCGCCGGCTGTCCCCACCATGTGCGGTTCGAAGATTCTGTTGTTGGTTACCTTGCTGGCGCTGATGGTCGCAAGCTTTATTTCGTTGCCGATTAAATGACACATATTGACTGACGCGCGAAGCCTGACCTACCAGCGTGGAACTCATGAATGAACTGATGCCACCGGATGTATCCACTCCGTTTTTACACAAAATCGCTTGGGGACCTTAGCGGAGATACTGGCGATGTCGCTGGTTGGCACATTGCTAGCCACGGTGGCCGGTTTGGTACTGGCGGCCTTGCCAGCAAGCGGACACATCGGCGGACGTTATAGCGGTGTCGCGCGGGCGGCGACCCGCACTGTACTCAATGTGCTGAGGGCGATTCCTGAACTGGTGTGGGTTTCCATTCTGCTGATCGCCGCTGGCCGTTTGGAAATAGTCCGCCTCCGCACGAATTCGTACTGCGTATCAATGGCAGCGGTCTTCTATGTCATCGTGCCGCAAAGCTTGTCGAAACTCCTGTCCTATACGCTGTATCTCTGGGAAAGCAACATTCGTGCGCTGGCGGAATAACAACAGATGCTGAAGTATCATCTGTTGTTATTCCGGATGTCACAGGCCGCTACCGTGACCGTGGTCAGGCTGTTGCCTGATGGTGATAGAGGTGGTGGATATGGAGATCTTTGCGTTACACGGGATCATGTTTAGTGCTTAAACCAAGCGCATGCTCAGCAATCTGAGCCGTATTTCCTTAATCTTTGAATGACACACGATCTTGGTGAGTGAACTGGATCGTTGCATTAGCCATATAAAGACAATTGATGCCAGATATTCTGACTGACCTGATCGATAGTTTGCTGACCAATTTGCGGGCGCCTGGCTTGCTTGAACAGGTCGCATTGGTGCTGCTGAGCATCTGCCTCGGGTGGCTGCTGGCGCGCGGGTTGCGTCGCTTATTCAGGATCAATGCTGTACAGCAGCAGGTTATGCAAATTGGATTAGTAAGTTTCGCCAAGGTACTGACCCCGGTCTTGACCTTACTACTGCTGTTGCTTTTCAAGCTATTAATGCAAAGGCTGCACCAGCCTGTCAACTTGCTGCGCCTAATTATACCATTGGTTGCATCTCTGGCGCTGATGCGCTTTGTTTTTTATCTGCTGCGACGGATCTTTGCGCGGAATACCGGCGTTGGCACATTCCTTTTATTTTTTGAAAAGACTTTCGGCGTGCTGGTCTGGATCGGACTGTTGTTATACATCAGTGATTTGTGGCCGGATCTGATCGATTATCTGGATAGTACTGTGCTGCCGATCGGCCGCTACAAGGTGTCGCTGCTGGCGATCATGCAGGCGCTTGTCTCGGTCCTAGTGACCCTGGTGATCGCGTTGTGGGCGGGCGCGGCGCTGGAAGAACGACTGATGCGCATGAACACCATGCATTCGTCGATCCGTACCGTGGTGGCGCGCATGGCGCGGGGATTCCTGGTTCTGGTCGCGGTCCTGCTGAGCCTGTCGCTGGTCGGGATTGATCTTACCGTGTTGTCGGTATTTGGCGGCGCCCTTGGCGTGGCAATCGGTCTTGGCTTACAAAAGATTGCCAGCAGCTATGTGTCCGGCTTTGTGATCCTGCTTGAACGCAGCCTATCCATCGGCGATATGATCTCGGTCGGCACTTTTTACGGCAAAGTGGTGCAGATCAACAGTCGCTATACAGTATTGCAAGGTTTGGACGGAATCGACACGGTCGTGCCGAATGAGATTTTCATGATTAACTCTGTCCAAAATTACTCACTGACCAACCGCATTGTGCGTCTCTCGACCCATGTGACTATCATTTACCAGGATGATATCGAAAGTATTTTGTTGTTACTTGAGCAAGCAGTGCTTGCCGTCAATCGTGTCTCGCATGAGGTATTGCCGCACGCCTTGTTGTTGAATATTGGTCTGGACGGCTTAGAGCTAGAGGTCGGATTCTGGATTGGCGATCCTGAGAACGGTCGGCTGAATGTGTTATCTGATGTTAATCGGGCTATCTGGCGCGTGTTGCAAGACAAGCAAATCAAGATTGCCCAGGTAAAACGGGATATTAAAATAATGCAATAATGTAATTTTGGTGGCGTTTCACAACAAGATTTACAAATAGACGGCACCCAAGATCGGAGTAATTTAAAAAATGTCCAATAAAAAGAGTATAATGAAAGTCTACATTCGGGTAAATATTCGGTAACTATCGTTCAACTTACCTTTATTGCACTGTAAAATAAAGCATTCATGTAATCTCTACACATGGAGTACAACTAGTGTTCAATGCAATTCTCGATTTTCTGTCGAATGGTGTTACAAGAGCCAGCGCTTCGCAGGTGGTAATGTTCACTCTGGTCGTCACGCATATCACGATTGCCGCGGTGACGATTTACCTTCATCGTTGCCAAGCACATCGTGCCCTTGATCTGCACGTAATCCCAAGTCACTTTTTCCGTTTCTGGTTGTGGCTGACGACTGGCATGGTGACGAAAGAGTGGACCTCTATCCATCGTAAGCACCACGCCAAGTGCGACACCGAGGAAGATCCGCATAGCCCGGTCACGCGCGGTATCAAAAAAGTGTTCTGGGAAGGTGCCGAGTTGTATCGCGCAGAATCGAAGAACTTGGAAACCATGAAAAAATTCGGTCGTGGCACGCCTGACGACTGGATTGAAAGAAATCTCTATACCAAGCATAGCTCCCTGGGTATCGTGGCGATGATGATTATCAATATGATGCTGTTTGGCGTCATCGGCATCACTGTCTGGGCCATACAAATGGTGTGGATCCCGATCACTGCCGCAGGCATCATCAACGGTATCGGTCACTATTGGGGCTATCGCAACTACGATTGTAACGATGCTGCAACCAACATTATTCCGTTCGGTATCATTATTGGCGGCGAAGAGCTGCACAACAACCATCACACTTTTGGTACCTCGGCCAAGCTTTCGTCGAAATGGTATGAGTTCGATATCGGCTGGATGTATATTCGTATTCTGGAAATCTGCGGTTTGGCCAAGGTCAAGAAGGTTGCGCCGGCCCCCAAGTTTAATCACGCCAAACTGGTGCCAGACTTGGATACATTGCAGTCCGTTATCGTCAATCGCTACGACGTGATGGCCAAGTATGCAAAATCGTTGAAGAGCGCGTGGCGCGAAGAGCATGACCGCTTGACAGATAAAGCCAAGCTCGGTGCCGGCTTTCTGAAGTCGTCTAAGAAACTCTTACAACGTGAGCCGACCAAGCTGGAAGCGCCGCAAAAGAAGCAGTTGACTGAATTGTTCTTGCACAGCAAAGCGCTGCAAACCATGCATGAAATGCGGGTTGAGTTAAGTGCAATCTGGGAGCGTTCACACCTCACTCGTGATCAGTTGCTGCATCAATTGCAAGATTGGTGTGCACGCGCTGAAGCGTCGAGGATCAAATCTCTACGGGAATTTTCGTTACGTTTGCGTAGTTATTCCTGATAGATCTTGCTCTTCAATCCAGGCGGATTTGGATATGATCGATGCCATTTTTTGCCTTGAGATGTGCTTTTTGTCGGCACTGCAGAAAGTGACGCAACCTTGAGTTGGCGGGGGAGGCTGTTGCTTGCCTTTGTGGTGTAGTGCGGCGGCAATGAACAAGAATTAAAAAAGCCCGGACAGACTATTTTGTCGTGCGGGGCTTTTTTAAGAGAGGTCAATTACTTGATCTTGGTCTCTTTGTATTCAACGTGTTTGCGTACCTTTGGATCAAATTTTATGATCGACATTTTTTCCGGTGTCGTACGTTTGTTTTTTGTCGTTGTGTAGAAGTGACCAGTACCTGCGGTCGATTCCAGCTTGATTTTGTCGCGGCCTGATTTCGCCATGATTCTTCCTCTTCCTTTGTTCCGCTAGTTAGACTTTTTCGCCACGAGCGCGCAAGTCAGTCAACACGGCATCGATGCCGATTTTGTCGATTACGCGCAGGCCGGCGTTGGACAAGCGCAGGGAGACCCAGCGATTTTCAGACTCAACGAAAATGCGGCGATTTTGCAAGTTAGGCAAAAAGCGACGTTTCGTCTTGTTGTTTGCATGGGAAACATTGTTGCCGACCATCGGTCCCTTCCCGGTGACTTGGCAGACACGTGCCATATTTTTACTCCTAAAATATTTTCGAAACCAAAAAATCAAATTATATATAAAAAAACGAGATTTTTCAATGACTTGCGAAAAACAATTGTGTCATTTTATTTTTATTGTGTTTAATAACTTGGGTGGTGTGTGAGTGTGAGCATATTTCATAGCTGACCGCACCCGGTGAATGAGTAAATTTGAGTTTCGGATACAATGATTAAAAGAGTGATTATTTGTCGGGGTAATTCCTCCATTTTTAAAGAAAGTTAGAAGTAGGGACTAGGCCGCAAGGGCCAATTCCTGCTTCGGGTTGATGTTGGTCTTGACTGTCGCAATCGCCAAAGTCGGTCGATTCGAATCTTGTAATTCAGAACCACGTGCGTGGCTGGAAAAACAATCCGATATGCGACGCCGCGGAGCTCGTAAATAGATTTGTGTAGATATGCATGGTCCAATCTGGTATTTCAAGAATATAAATGCTGAGGCAGACCTTAGTGTCCTGGCATCTAAGCTATGACAAAAATGGTGCAGACAAGAGCGCACTCGGCAGTAGCCGCAATGGCAACACGTCAAAAGGAATCAAGGCCACGCATGTCGAGGTATAAATACTGACGCCACGCCACCGCGATGCCAGTTTCGAGCCGCAACTGGTGCGTAAGCA
>JFJP01034853.1_pt1 | contig 11721 bp, 7 predicted proteins | sample 431651 | NCBI WGS metagenome assembly JFJP01 (sample SAMN02602958, study PRJNA72255) | Microbial mat metagenome, whole genome shotgun sequencing project. | biome: fresh water; feature: sink hole; material: water; isolation source: purple microbial (photo- and chemosynthetic) mats found in... | reverse complement strand
GAGCTGCCCGCGGCGATGGTGGAATTGGCAGACACGCTAGCTTGAGGTGCTAGTGCCGCAAGGCATGGAGGTTCAAGTCCTCTTCGCCGCACAAAAAGAAAACCCCGACCGCAAGGTCGGGGTTTTCTTTTTGGATCAGCGGCGAAGAGGACTTGAACCATGAGGCGCGAGACTCGTAGCGCCGATGGGGTGCGGGGGTATCCCCCGCCAATTCCAGGATGCAGCATGGGCGTTTATTGCAGGACGCGCCGAGAGCCCCTGAGGTGGGCTGAAGCTCCGAGACAGGATGTCGAGGAGCGGAAGCCAAGTCCTCTTCGCCGCAAAAAATTGGCAGGCGTCGATGTTGACCACTTACCTAAACCGTCCCCAATTAATCCTGAAAACGCCTCAAATGACTGAAAAGAGGCGAAAACAAGCATAGTTAATTGTGGCGGCAGTGATGAACTGAAAAGTTCGTTGCCACCGCTAAAAACTATTATAAAGGGTGAAATCTATCAACGAAGTTGGTATCAAAGAGGTATTGTTAGGTGAGGATGATCCGGTATCACTGGTTGGATACCTGGCCAAGGCGTATGGCTTTGTAGAAGAGTTCTAGCGGTTGGGAGGACTCTTCACGCGTGGAGCAGTCGCGGGCTTGATTACAGGCTCAGAAATACAGTATTGCGCCGAATACTGAACCGCTTGCAGGCGAGCGCGTATCGGCGAATGCTATCGTGGTGCCCGCGGGGCTGACGACGAGCTTGACCTGGAACTCGCCGAACAGCGACAGGTTGTCCGTCAGCTTGAGTTCAGCTCCGCCGGCTGCGCCTATCTGGAGGCTCGTTTCTGTTGTACCCAGGACTGATTCCAGCCCGATCCCGACTATCGCCCCTGCGTACGGTGAGACTACCTTTCCGGGGGTGTGGAATTCGATTCCTGCGCCAACAGAAAGATAGGTCTCATTTTCGCCGGTTACCGGCAGGTGCAGGTACAAACCAGTCAGAGCACGTATAGCCATGGTTTCATTCATCCACAACTTGCCGCCCGCGCCAAACTGGTAGCCATCTGAAAAATCCAGCATTCCACCTTGCGGGTTGAGCAGGCTGAACGTAAGGCCGATGCGTTTGGGGACTTCCGCTTTCACAGGAGCGGTTTTAGCAGTGGTCGTTCCCTGGGCAGGGGCTGCCAGGGCCGGAAGAACCGCGATGGTGATGATTAGCAACGCGATGATTTTGGTTTTTTTCAAAACAGGCCTCCAGTCGGCACGGTAGCGTACATCAGAGTCGGCGTTGGATCAACCGCATTTCCTTAACCATTCTACCAAGTTGTACCGGAGAATGGCACAGAGTGAGAAGCCCTGCCGGGGCAGATACCCACGCTCGATATGACAGATGCCGGCGCTGACGCGGCTCATGATGCCTAAGAGATTGCTAATTTCAAAATCAACCGTATACTTTATTGACTCGTTGGTTGATTGTAGTGTTGTGAGGTGGATATGGTCGAAATAAAGGGTAAAACCATCCTTCTTGTTGAGGATGAGGCGATCATAGCGCTGAAAGAGAAGCTTGCTCTCGAGAAATACGGTTATGCCGTAAAGACAGTGGGCACTGGTGTCAAAGCCGTTGAAGCTGTACGCGCAAATCCAGATATTGATCTTATCCTCATGGATATCAATTTAGGTGATGGTATCGATGGCACGCAGGCGGCTGAAATAATTCTTGAAGACCATGATGTTCCGATTGTATTCGTTTCATCCCATAGCGAGCGGGACGTTGTTGAGAAGACCGAGAAGATCACCTCGTATGGGTATGTCGTCAAGAATTCATCAATTACTGTCCTGGATGCATCAATCAAGATGGCGTTGAAGCTGTTCGAAGCCAATAGAAAAGTCACCGAGACCGAATCAAAGCAAACAACAATGATTGCAAATATATCAGATGTCATTGGTATCCTCGGTGCGGATGGCATCATCAAGTATACAAGCTCCAATATTGAAAAATGGTTTGGCTGGAAACCGGAAGACCTTGTTGGCAATGATGGACTGATGACCGTTCATCCCGATGATCTGGAAAGGATCCGGCAAAGGTTCCTTGCCCTTCTTGAACATGATGATTCCACAGCCGATGTGGAATACCGGTATGCTTGCAAGGACGGAACGTTCAAACCAGTGGAGCTTACCGCTACCAATCTTGTGAATGCCCCTGGCATCAACGGTGTCTTGCTGAATTACCGGGACATCACTGAACGCAAGCGTGCTGAAAGCGCGGTGCTGGAGAGCGAGGAGAAATTCCGTGCCTTGTTTGAAAAAGGGCCAATCGGGGTCGCATATCATCAAATGGTCTATGATAATTCAGGAAAAGCCGTTGACTATCGATTCCTCGACGCCAACTCAAGCTACAGGGACCTGACCGGTGTCGATCCCAGATACAAGCTCGTTACAGAAGCCTTCCCTGGCATAGAAAACGACCCCTTCAACTGGATCGGCGTATTTGGTGATGTTGCCCGTACCGGGCAGCCGGTTCGTTTCGAGCAGTATCTCCAGCTGAACAAGCGATGGTATGACTGCGTCGGGTATAGATTCAAGCCGGACCATTTTGTGGTGGCTTTCGTGGAGATAACCGAACGAAAGAATGCCGAGATTGCGCTTCAGCTGAAAAATGAAGAGTATGAAGCACTGAACGAAGAACTGCGTTCTTCCATGGATGAGCTTCAAGTATCGGCAAACAAGGTTCTTGAAAGCGAGGAACGCTATGACTCATTCATCAACGCTGTCAAGGACATGGTATTCCTGAAAGACGAGCGATTGCGGTATGTGGTTGTCAATGATGCCATGGCGTTGTTTTTCAATACTTCAAAAGAGGCGATGATCGGAAAGACCGATCAGGAACTGGCAGGAGGCAAGCCGGGATATTCCAGCAAGGCTTCCGATCTGAAAGCACTGGAATCTGAATCCTCTTTCATGACCCAGGAGCTTATAGGAGACAGGTTTTGTGAGACCACCAAATTTTCTTTGCATATAAGCGGGAAAAGAAAGGCGATCGGCGGCATCATCCGGGACATCACCGAAAGAAAGCGGACAGAAGCGGCCTTGCGGGAGAGCGAGGAGCGCTTGCGGTTTGCTTTGGATGTCAGTGGACTCGGTGAGTGGGAACTGAACCTGAAAACCAATGTAGTACACCGCAACGAGCGGTGGGCGGAGATGTTGGGATACACACTGTCTGAAATCAATGACCATTTCAATCAAGGTGTCGAGTTGCAGCATCCTGATGACCGGGACGCGGTCCGCAAGGCCGTCCAGGATTATCACGAAGGCCGTACGGATGCTTTCACGGCCGTATACAGGATGAGGACGAAAGATGGCCACTATAAATGGATCCAGGATAGTGGAAAGATAATGGAGCGTGATGAGGACGGAAAACCAGTCCGTCTTTGTGGAACGCATGCGGATATTGATACGCAGAAGCGAGCCGGTGACATGCTCGAACGGGAACGACAGAGGCTCAGGAATGTGCTTCATGGGACCAGCGCTGGTACCTGGGAATGGAATATACAGACAGGCGAGGCTGAAATCGATGAAGCATCTGCTGCCTTGCTCGGGTTCAGCCTGGATGAATTCCGCCCGGGAGTATTCGAATCATGGATGCTGCGGAAACATCCTGATGACATGAAAGAAGCCAATGATCTTTTAATGCAGCATGTCCGGGGTGAGGTGGATTCTTATTCCTATGATTCAAGGATGAAGCATAAAAACGGTGCCTGGATCTGGATTCAAGGGCGTGGCAAGGTAAGCGAATGGGACGATCATGGAAAACCATTGCGAATTTTCGGGACACATATCGATATCACCGACCGCAAGATGAACGAGCTTGCGTTGCAGGAGAGTCAGGAGCGGCTCAAGTTTGCCCTTGAGGGAAGCGATCTCGGCGAATGGGACTGGAATGTCAAGACGAACAAGATAATCCGGAATGAGCGGTGGGCTGCGATCCTGGGGTACACGCTGGCTGAGATCAACGATGATTTGCAGCAAGGTGTGGATTTGCAGCACCCCGACGATCGTGAAGGAGCCTGGAAGGCGATTCAGGATCATCTGTCGGGTAGGACGGATTCTTACAAGATCGAATATAGGATGAAGACTCGTGACGGGGCATACAAATGGGTACATGATTGCGGAAAGATCATGGAACGTGACCGGCAAGGCAATCCGGTCCGTCTCTGCGGTACTCATGCGGATATCGATGAGCAAAAAAAATCAAAGGAAAAAATCCAGGCTCTCCTGGAAGAAAAAGAGTTGATACTCAAGGAAGTCCATCACCGCATCAAGAACAACATGAACACCATCACCAGCATGCTGTCACTCCAGGCAACCGCCGTGGAAGAACCTTCAGCTGCCAGTGCGTTGCTTGATGCAGGGAGTAGAATCCGGAGCATGTCGATCCTGTATGACAAGTTGTTTGAATCCGATGATTTCAAGGATATCTCCATCAAGGAATATCTATCCACCCTGGTCGATGAGATCATCAGCAATTTTCCGGATGCTCAGTCTGTGAGGGTGGAAAAGGACCTGGAGGAGTTCCTTCTTCTGGACGCCAAACGCCTTCAGCCACTTGGTATCATAATCAATGAACTACTGACCAACACAATGAAGCATGGTATCAAGGGCAAAGCACGAGGGCTGGTTTCAATATCGGCAACACGTGCGGACGGGCATGTCATCGTCAGTGTCCAGGATGATGGCGATGGCATTCCAGAATCCGTCTCTTTTGAAAACTCGACTGGATTCGGGCTGCAGCTTGTTCATGCCTTGACGGCACAGATGCATGGGACGATCCGCATACAGCGTGAAAGCGGAACGAAGGTTGTCCTGGAGTTCAACCAGTAGAAGTGTAGCCAACCGGTTTTTAAGAGGTTCAGGATGCAGACGAAAAAGAAGACACTCCTTCTTGTCGAAGATGAGGCAATCATCGCCATGACGGAGAAAATGTCGCTGGGAAAGTATGGATACTCGGTCATTCTGGCCAGTAATGGCAGAGAAGCGGTAGAAGCCGTGGAAACCTGCCCGCAGATCGATCTGATCCTGATGGATATCAACCTCGGAGACGGGATAGACGGCACTCAGGCCGCCGAAATCATCCTGAAGGCGCACGATGTTCCCATTCTGTTTGTATCGTCACACAGCGAGAGGGAAGTCGTAGAAAAAACTGAAAAAATAACTTCCTATGGGTATGTACTCAAGAATTCGTCCATAACGGTGCTTGATGCGTCGATCAAGATGGCTTTCAAGCTTTTTGAGGCCAACTACAAGGTTGAAAGAAGCGAGGAATATTTCCGCCATTCCTTTGAGAATGCAGCCCTCGGGGTCTGCTATGTCGGCATTGATGGAAAATTCCAGAGGGTTAACAAGGCGTTCCAGCGTATGCTTGGATTCTCTGAAGATGAACTGAAACATCTTACGTTCAATGACATTACGTATCCCGAAGATGCATCGATAGGTCAAGGCGTGCTGTCGCACATAGTCAACGGCATTATTGCGCAATGTTCTTTTGAGAAGCGTTATCTAAGAAAGGACGGATCGGTATTCTGGGCGACTGTATCGACTTCACTTGTCAAATCGAAGGGGCAGCAAGATCATTTTATCACTCAGATAATAGACATTACCGACAGGAAACTTGCAGAAGACGCGTTGATGAAAAGCAAGGAAACTGCAGAGATGATGCTCAATGTAGCCGCAGAAATAATCATGTCTGAAGATCTTGAAGGCAACATAACCATGCTCAATGATTCTGGCTACAGGATTTTTGGGTATGATGCTCCGGAACTTGTTGGTAGAAATTATATTGAAACATTTCTCCCGCCTGGGATACAAGATGAAATTCGCGTTTATTATGCAGAGCGACTATCAGAAGATCTGTCGAGAGTCGATACCCATGAGAATTCCGTTGTCACAAAAACGGGTGAAATAAAAACTGTATTCTGGCGTAACTCCATAATAAGGGACAAGCATGGACTGCCCATAGGATTCCTAAGTTCCGGGCAGGATATTACGGAACGGAAACTTGCAGAGATTGCCCTCAAGGAGAAAAACGAAGAGTATGCACTCTTAAATGAAGAACTCAGATCAACGACAGAAGAGCTTCAACTCCAGAATGAAGCGCTGAATGCCCGTGATGTGAAATTGCTTGAAAGTGAACGACGTTTGAATCAAGCCGAACGTGTTGCAAGGATTGGCAACTGGATATTGGAACTTGATACGATGACCATGCTGGCATTGGATGGCGCGGACGAAATCTACGGGGTTGATTTCAAGAAAATACCGCTGGCTGAGGTGCAGAAGATTCCATTGCCTGAATACAGGCCTGCCCTGAACAAAGCTCTGGCGGACCTCGTTGCGGGGTTGGCTCCTTACGATCTGGAATTCAAGATCAGAAGACCGGATACTGGGTTCATAGTCGATATTCATTCTGTGGCAACCTATGACAGGAATACCAATGTTGTTTTTGGTGTAATCCAGGATGTTACCGAGCGCAAGCAGGCTGAGACTGCCCTGCGGCAGAGTGAAAACAGATATAGAGGATTCCTGACCAGTCTGGATGCCGGTATTGTTGTGCATGCTCCCGATACCTCGATACAGATGAGCAACTCAAGAGCCTCTGAACTGTTGGGTCTTAGTGAGCGGCAGATGAAAGGCATGGAGGCACTTGATCCAGCCTGGAATTTCGTGGATGCAGACTCTGCTGTATTGCCCTTGTGTGAATATCCTGTCAACAGGATACTGGCCAGCAAGGAACCGCTCAAGGATTATCTAGCGGGCATCCGGAGATCTGCCAGCAGCGATATTGTATGGGTGATGGTCAATGGAGTTCCTGTCATGGATGGCCAGGGGCAACTTGTTGAGATACTCATCAGCTTCATCGATATTACCCGGCGGAAAAATGTTGAAAAATCCCTGCAAGAGAGCGAACTGAAATACCGTTCGCTCATTGAAAGTTCAAGTGACGCGATATTCTGTGTTGACCAAAAAGGGGAGTACCAGTTTACCAACCATCTTTTTGCGTCTACTTTTGGCAAGACTCCGGAGTACTTTATAGGCAAGACGTTCTGGGACATATATCCAAAGGAACATGCTGACTATAGATATGCAGCAACCAAACGGGTTTTCCAGACCGGAGAAAGCGAATCGCTGGAGGTGGAAGTACCCTTGCCGGATAAAACCCTGTACTTTTACGCTACCGCAAATCCGATCAAGGATGAAACAGGAACCGTTATTTTATCGTTGACGCATGCTGTTGATATAACAAAGCGTAAACTTGCAGAAGAAAAGGTAAAATTGTTGCTCGCGGAGAAGGAACTGGTCTTGAAGGAAGTCCATCACCGCATCAAGAACAACATGAGTACCATGATGAGCCTTTTATCCCTGCAGGCGGGAAACGCCAGAGACGGTTTTGCCAGGGCAGCACTCGAGAATGCAGAAAAACGGATGCAGAGCATGGGTGTTCTGTATGACAAGTTGTACCATTCAGTTGAATTCAACAGGCTTTCGATACGAATCTATCTTTCGGCACTGGTTGATGAAGTTTTAGAAAACTTTCCAAACAGCCACCTTGTGACGGTCGAGAAAAACATCCAGGAATTCATACTGGACGCAAATCATCTTCAGTCGCTGGGGATGATAATCAACGAACTGCTCACCAACAGCATGAAGTATGCTTTCCTGGGAAGGGAGCACGGCCTGATCACCGTCTCCGCGACAAACATCGATGATACCGTTACCATCATCGTACAGGACGACGGTACTGGAATACCAGAGTCGGTATCATGGGACAATTCAACAGGTTTTGGACTGCAGTTGGTAAAGGCTTTGACTGTTCAGCTTGAAGGGACGATCAGGATGGAACGTACGGGTGGAACCAAGGTGATTCTGGGTTTTGCGGTATAGGAATGCTGCCTGGGCTGAGGGCTGTCCGGATTAAAGGACAGCCTCGTTGCTTCTATACTGTGTAGGGGGAGGTCAGTGGGAGCATTCGTGCCCGTCTTCTCCGCTGTGGCCTGCGCAGCCGACACCGGAGTCTGCGAGCGTGCCCTTGAAGAAGGCCTGTGCGGCCTCCGCAGCGTCTCCGGCCGCGCCGCGGATGACATTGATGCCGTGAGCGGTGAGGACGCGGACCGCGCCTTCTCCCATGTTTCCTGCAACGAGGTGGGAAATGCCGGCACGGGCGAGATCGGCAGCAATACCTGATTTGCAGCCGCAACCTTCGGGGGAGGGCATCGCTTTCTCGGCCACGAGCTTGTCGCCTTCGACCTTGAATATCAGGAACTCCTTGCAGTGGCCAAAGTGCTCGTCTACGAGTCCGTTGCGGGAAGGTACTGCTATCTTCATGATGGTATCTCCTGGATTGCCTATCGTGATCTCTCCGCCGTCAATGCGGAGCGCCTTGCCGTTCAAGAGGGCATCGGCGATTTTGTGCCGTGCTGTTTCTATGATCCTGCCGAAGGTCTGCCGTGATACGCCCATGGACCGTGCGGCAGCTTCCTGGTACAGGCCCTCGAGGTCAGCAAGCCTGAGGGCTTCCGCTTCGTCGAATTTAAGGACTACTTCTTCAAGGTTCCGTGCCGGAACTCCGGCTGGTTTCATGATGCGGGCCTTGATGGGCGCGCCTAGCCTGCGCTCGTTGATGGGGCGGGGCATGTGTATTGCTTTTACGTACGTGCGGGGGCGTCGGCGCAGGATTCGCAGCATGACTGCGTACCGCACTCGCAACCTTCGTCCGTGCAGCCTGCCTGTTCGGGTTCCGCGCTTGCTGGCGGGATCCACGAAGCTACGGCGAGTTCCACTTCGTGCGCTATGTGGTCCGCATCCTTGTGTACGGCTTCAGGCAGGGCTGCCCAGGAAAGGGAGCGGGCCTGGGCTACTTCCTTGCGCCAGGGCAGGCTGGCGAAGAGCGGCAGGCCGAGGCGCTTGCCACTGCCTGCACCGCCGTCGTCGAAGAGCTGGATCTCCTTGCCACAGTCAGGGCAGACCAGGGAGCGCATGTTCTCGACGATGCCAAGCACGGGAGCCTTCATCATCGTGGCCATGTTGACCGATTTCTTGACGATCATGGAGACGTAGTCCTGGGGCGTGCCGACCACGACGACGCCCGCAAAGGGAATCGTCTGGAAGGCGGTCAGGGCAACGTCCGAGGTGCCGGGAGGAAAATCGATTATGAGGTAGTCGAGCTGGCCCCATTCGGTGTCACCCCAGAACTGTTCGATGGCCTTGCCGAGAAGGGGGCCCCGCCAGATTACCGGATCCTCTTCGTTCTCGTTGAAAAGGTTTATCGAGAGGACCTTTATGCCTTCTTCATTGACGATGGGGAACAGCCTGTGGCCATCGGACTCGGCACGGAAGGAATCTACCCCGAGGAGCCTCGGGAGGCTCGGCCCTGTGATGTCGGCATCGAGGATGCCAACACTTCTGCCACGGGCTACGAGGGCCTGGGCCAGGAGGACGGCGACGGTTGATTTGCCGACTCCGCCCTTGCCGCTCATGATGCCGATTACGCGCTTGATGCTCGGATTGTTCTTCTTATCGGGTACAAGATCCATAACGGGACTCCTCCAGTACATGCGTATCTTCGACTCCCCATGAAGCGACACAAATGTCGCCCAAAGGGATGTTGTAGTCATAAGCCCATAATGCTGTGCCTGTGGTCTCATGTCAAGCCGGACATGAATCTGCCTGGTATGGTGGTATTGGCAAGAACAGGCTTCATGCCCTCGTATAAAAATACATATATAATCTTTACATGTTATTTTATTTTCTTGAGGCGGGCGTAAAAAGCAGTAAAGATGCGGGGAATGGTTCCCCGCATCCGATTGTTATTTTTTGCTGGGGCGGCCGCGTTTCTTGAGGGCCGCAGTGGAGGCCGGGGCTACGGATGCCTTGACAGGAGCCTTGGCCGGAACTGCCTTTGCGGGGGCTGCTTTTACGGGCGCAGCTTTTGCAGGAGTTGCCTTGCCGGGAGCGGCCTTGGCGGGAATCGCCTTGGCTGCGGCAACCGGCGCAGGGGTTGCTGCCTGTTTTTTGGCTTCTGCAGCGACGATATCAGAAAGTGCCTTGATTTCTTGGTTCATTCTGGCTGACTTGATCTGGAGTGCTTCAAGCTTCTTGGCGATCTGAATTAAAGCGTTGCCTGGTTTGGCCATGATGGTTCCTTGTAAAAAAGATTATTGATTATAAAAAAAAACTGATTTTCATACAAGTAGCAGAAACGCAAGCGTCAGGGATCGGAGGGGCGGCACTTTGCGCTACTGTGCAAAGTGCCGGTCGCGTAACCGCGACCAGAGCCCCGACGAGCCCGGCCCGACCGCAGGGAGGGAGACGCCCATTAAAAAAAAATAATAATCAGGGGTTGAACGTTGTTGAAAGGCAAGGGGGTAGGTATGGAGCGCCCCTGACAGTGTTGGCCAGGACCAGGGCGACACCCCGGCCGCTGCATTGAACGTGAACAGGCACCTGTGCATGGTGTGTGGCATATGGCGGATGCATCAATAAAAGAGCTTGACAGAATGCGGATAGCTGGTACTATCTATTTTGTATGCAAAACTCTCCATACAGTTTTTAAGGAGGCGATTATGAAGCGGCTTATGGTATTGGCTCTGGCACTCATGATGATCGGAGCGGCGGCTTACGGACAGGCGAGATTTCCCGCCAAGGATGTCACGATAACCGTAGTTTTCTCGGCCGGAGGCGGCACTGACGTGCTGAACAGGCTCATAGCTGGCGAGATGCGCCCCTTCCTTGGAAGAAACGCCGTCGTTACCAATGTCACGGGCGGTGTCAGCGCATCCAACGGCATGTTCCACGTATGGGGCCTTCCGCACGACGGATACAACCTGGCCGGCATGTCCGAGTCTGTGGTCTCAGGTCCCGTCATGGGCGGTTTTGACAAGCTCATGAAGGTCTGGTACCCGTTCCTCATAGCCGGTTCTCCCGACGTGATCTCCGTTTCGGCCTCATCACCGTACAAGACGCTGAAGGAACTTGTCGACGCCACCAAGGCCAATCCCGGCTCGGTCAAGGCCGGCGCAGGCAACGTGGGCGGACTGCATCACCTGAACATGCTGGCTTTTGAGAACGGCACCGGGATCAAGTTCAACTACATCCCCTACCCTGGATCAGGCCCGACCCAGACTGCCGCTGTAACCAACGAGATCGATGTCGTCATCACCTCACTGGCGGAGCAGCAGCAGCTTATCAAAGCGGGACAGCTCAGGCCGCTTGGCATGCTGACCAACCAGTCGTTCAAGCTTGAGGGCTTTGGCGAGATCCCGAGCTCGCTCAAGTCGTACGCCGGGCTCAAGAAGTACCTGCCCATCATGCAGGCCATAGGCTTTGCGGTTCCGGATGACACGCCCGCAGACGCCAAAAAGGTCCTTGATGCGGCATTCAAGAAGGCTATGAAGTCAGCAAAAGTAACCGAGTACATGGCCCAGAATTACTATCAGCCCATCGGACAGACTGGCAAGGAAGCCGTGGCTATCTTCAACAAGCTCGAGTCACTGTTCTGCTGGACCCTCTGGGACATGGGCCAGGCCAAGGTCGATCCTGCTACGCTTGGTATCCCAAAGCCGTAACGTGAATTGATGAAGTCTGAAGGCTGCCCCGGAAGCGATTCCGGCGCAGCTTTTTTTTTCTTGACATTCTTCAATGCTCTGGTATAGTAAATTGTATACAAAATATTCTTTATCGATCCAGTTCGGGAG
>JFJP01019801.1_pt1 | contig 11722 bp, 8 predicted proteins | sample 431651 | NCBI WGS metagenome assembly JFJP01 (sample SAMN02602958, study PRJNA72255) | Microbial mat metagenome, whole genome shotgun sequencing project. | biome: fresh water; feature: sink hole; material: water; isolation source: purple microbial (photo- and chemosynthetic) mats found in... | reverse complement strand
CGTTTGACAAGATACCCCGCGGCTTGGAGTTGGCGCACCTGCGTTTCAAATGCCGTCAGGCCGATTTCGGCGGCTTGCGCGAGGTATTTCCCGTCCGGGACGCCTAAGACTGGTCGGCGCGTGGCCGGCGCGACGCTGTGCCAAGCGTCGTAAAGCACCGCGCCGGCGACTTCCAGGCCAGCGACATCGTGCGCAAACAGGCCGACATGGTCAAGCGAGCGAGCGAAGTAGAGCAGGCCGGCGGTCGGAATTCGGTCGAAACTTGGTTTGAAGCCGACAACGCCGCAAAATGCGGCGGGGCGAATCACAGAGCCGATGGTTTGCGTGCCGAGTGCGAGCGGGAAAAAGCCGCCGGCCACGCCCGCCGCCGAGCCGCTGCTCGATCCGCCGGGCGTATGATTGAGGTTGTACGGATTGCGCGTCGGGCCGGGTTCGAAATACGCGAATTCGGTGGTCACGGTTTTCCCGGCAATCAGTGCCCCGGCCTCTTTCAGGCGCGTCACGCAGACGGCTTCCGGCCCGGCAAATAGTTCCGGCGGCAATTGCGAGCCGGCGCGGGTCAGAAAACCGTCCACGCGGAAAATGTCTTTAACGCCCACCGGCACGCCAAACAAGGGCGGACGCCGGGCGGGATCGGGAAAGCGTTGCAGAAGATCGACCGCCTCGCGCTGCAAGCGGGCGCGGCGCTCTGCTTCAGGGATGAACGCTTGAATCGCAGGCTCAGACGTGTCGATCCGGTCGCAGAGCGCCTCGATAAAATCGGGCAGTGGGATTGCGCCGCTGCGCAACGCGGTCGCGGTGTCAGACAAAGAAATTTTCGTCGTGTACATCATATTGAAAGTGTCGGCAGAGAAGGACATCAGGCGTGTCAAAATAAGTTTTGACACGCCTGATGTTCCGCTGTGACAAAGCCTGAAGATGACTTGGGATTGATGTCAATTCAACCGGACGCTATCCAATCACGCCGTCAGCGCGTAGTTGAACGATTTCTGACGCCGAATAGCCTAACCACTCATGCAAAATCAGCGCAGAATGCTCGCCGATGGCCGGGGCGGGCTGGCGTGTCGGTTCTTCCGGGATCGTGGACATTTTAATCGGATTGCCCGCGATTTTGACGACGCCGGCTACCGGATCATTGACCTCGACCACCATATTGCGCGCTGCGAGCTGCGGATGCGCCAGCGCTTGATCGATCTTCTGAATCGGGCTGCACGGCAACCCGACTTGTTCGAAGATCGTCAGCCAAGCCGCCGTCGTCCGCTGCCGAAAAACCTCTTCTAACAAGGGAATCACGACCGCGAGATTGTCGGTGCGGGCGCGGTTGCTATTGAATTGCACGTGATCGATCAAATCAACGCGCTCAATGGTCTGGCAAAAGGTTTTCCAGAGACTGTCATTCCCAATCGCAATCGCAATATAATCGTCTTGCGTTTGAAACGCCTGAAACGGCGTGATTGTCGGATGGCGGCTGCCTAACGGGCCGGGCGGCGTCCCTTCAACCTGATACCGGACAATCGCGTTTTCCAACAGGGCAATCTGGCAGTCTAACATAGCCACGTCAATTTTTTGGCCGCAGCCGGTTTTTTCCCGTTGATACAGCGCTGCCGAGATCCCAATCGCCGTAAACAAGGCCGCGCCGATGTCGCCAATCGAAGCCCCGACGCGCGTCGGCGGCATCCCCGGCCAGCCGGTAATGCTCATCATGCCGCCTAACGCCTGGACTAACAAATCGTAGCCCGGTTTTTGCGCGTCCGGCCCGGTATGCCCGAAACCCGACGTGGCCGCATAAATCAGGCGGGGGTTGAGCGTGTGCAACGATTCGTAGCCCAGCCCCAACTTTTCCATCGTGCCAGGGCGAAAATTTTCCACAATCACATCCGCCTGCTTGGCGCATGCAACTAAAATTTGCTTTCCTTGCGCAGTTTTCAGGTTCAACGCGAGACTTTTTTTGCCGTGATTAATGCTCAGGAAATATAAACTTTGATCCTGTCGAAACGGCCCGAAATAACGCGCATCATCCCCGATTTCCGGCACTTCGACTTTCAAAATCTCAGCGCCCAATTCTTGCAGCAGCATGGTGCAATAGGGGCCGGCTAACACGCGCGTCAAATCCAACACTTTGATGTTTTCATACGGTTTTGCCATACCTCGCTCCTGAGAGGAGTGCAAAAGCTCTGCTTTCGCGGTCAAATGCAGAGCGTCGGCATTCCTCTGAATTGGCAGTGTCAAAGCTGCACTTTGACACTGCTGGGGATGATTGAAAATTCCTACGCTTCTTCATCTTCATCGCTGCCAGTTTGGAAAAATGGGCGCACGACGGCGAAAAGATAATTTTGGTAACGATAAAAAAGCCAGGTGACGATGGGCGTCAACAGGCTGACGACAAGAAAAAGGAACGCCACGATGCGTAAATCAACGTGCAGAAATTCCTCGGCCACGCGGCTGAAATCCATCCAATGCCCGCCGCCTTTGGCCTCTTCATAATCTACCCGCGCGCCGTAATCGGTCACTAATTGAAACGCAAAACGCACGTCGAGCAGCCAGATAAAACTGCCAACAAAGCCGTATAACGGACGTTCTACGGCGACCACGACCTGCCGCCCGCTCATGGCGCGATAAAGAAAAATGGCGGCGAACAACAATTCCGCGCCATGCCCCATCAACAAAATGATGATTTCATGCAACGGCGTGAACGCGCAGACGCTGTACGCGGCCACGATCCCCGCCAACACCAACAGCGTCGCGCGATTTCGGCGAAACGTCACGAACAGCGCGCCGAAACCGGCATAGACCGCCAGCAGCACGAACATATTCCGTTCTTGATGAATCGCGACCCCGCCGCCGTACATGAAATCAAAGGCCGGGACTGACGGATAGCCGAACAACCAGCCACAGACCGAATGGCCGAATTCATGCACCAGCACTTTTAAATAGCTGAAAATAAAGGAGAGAAAAGGCATGAACAACATCGCCACCGTAATCGCCAGGCCGATGCCGAGCGACAGCCAGCCCTCGCGCTCGATGGGGAAAATCTCGATTTCCGGTTCGGCGGGCGGTGTGACGGTTGAGCGCACGCGCGGCGCAGGGCGTACGATTTGGGCGTCCACATCGGGCGGGACGTATTTTGCGAAAATAATGCCGCAACGCACACAGGCCGCGTTCGCCTGCGGTTGCGTCGTCTGACATTTCGGACAAATGCGCGTGGCGCGTGATGGCGCTGGCGGCGTTTCCGCTTCAAGCGCGCAACCCACACCGGCGGACGTGAGCGCGCGTTGATATTGCAACGCTTGCGCTTCCGTGAGGCCGCGCTTGATGACCACCGGCGCGCGTTCCAGCAACGCGTCGATCTGCGCGGGCTGCGCATGAAATAATGCCGCCAATTTTTCGCGTACCGGCCCGGCGTCGGTTTCAGGCGCAAGCGGACGCATCATGATCCGAAATAACCGCTGTTCCATCGCTGCCTGCTCGAAACGCCAAAGCGCTTACTTTGACGCTCCTGCATCTTTCTACGCAAAACGGGTGATGAGGGCTTCGAGATAGCGTGATTTCAACTGCTGATTCGCCAAAATTTGCTTGAGCGGCGGCAGCTTGAGAATGGCGTTCAAGACGGCGGCTAAGGCGCGATGTGTCCACAAGACACGGTTATCGAAAATCAGGTCGGGCAAATTGCCGCGCTCAACAGCCATCAACACGATCCGGTGCGCGGCATTTAAGGGCGTCAGCACGCGCTGCGGCCGCGATTCCAGCCGAATACTGCGTGCGGGGCAGGCGCTGACGCAAACGCCGCAGCCTAAACACAACTCCGTGAGGACTTTCGCTTTGCGCTTGTTCGGCTGATGCGGATCGTTCGCGGACACGAGCGTCAGCGCTTCGACCGGGCAGCGATTGACGCATTTGCCGCAGCCGGTACAGGCGCTCAGATCAACCACTGGCAGGAAATTCGTCGTATGTACGGGCATCAAAATCCCGAACTGTCGCGCGGCAATCAGCGCCTCGCAACAGCAGCCGCAGCAATTGCAGATAAAGCTGCCGCCTTCGCGCGCATTTTCACCGAATTGCACGAGATGCTGATCGTATGCCGTTTGGAGTAAATCCAGCCCTTCCACCGCATCAATCCGGCGGGCATGGCCGTGTTTGGTCAAGGATTGCGCGGTCGCATTCAGAGTCAGGCAAATATTCAGCGGCGCGGCACAAGCGCGGTCGAGATGCGCCATTTTGTGACGACAGTAACACATCCCGACGCCGAGATGCGCGGCCCGTTTAATATATTCGCTGGCGCGTTCATAATCCAACACATGCAGCGCCTGCTCCGGCGTCAATACCCGCTCCTGGACGAACGCGCGCCCAAGCTGCGTCTGGCCGCGTCCAAACAACGCCGTGACAAAATCCATCTCCACATTCAGATATTGGTAGAGCAATTCGCTGTACAACTGCTGATCCAAGTCGCCGCGCACCCGCATTAACGCAAATTCAAAAAAGCCGGCCATCGGCGGCGGCAGGACATACATCGGCTGCCCGCGTTGCTCGAAATCCACCAGCAGCGCGCGGCTGGCTAAAGTGTCCAGCGTATACTGCGCGTCGGTCAGATTCATTTTCCAGCGCTGCGCCGCATCTTGCACGGTGAACGGTCGAATCGGCAGCAAGGCCACCACCGCCGCTTCCCGTTCGCTCAATAACATCTTGAGAATCTGATACAGCACATCCGACGGCGGCGCGCCTTGCGGGAAGCGATTTAAACGCTCGACCATCTGCACATAGCCTGATTTGACTGCGTGATGAGCCATCGTCTGAACTGGCTGTTAACCCGTCTTCACGACGCGTTACAGTCGCCGCCCTTTGCCGGAATCGGTAATTTCCACAAGTTCGCGCGGATACGGATTCATAAAAATTTGTTGCAGCAAATAGCTGTTTTGATGTTGAATCGCCCAGGTGCGCAACATGTACACCGGCACGCTGAGCGGCACGCGCTCATCGCGATATTCTTCGAGCGTGTCTAAGAAAAATTGCTTCTCATTTTTTGACAACACCTCTGAAAAGCCGCCAAACGCATGGAGCAGCACGTTAATCATCGAAGGAAACTTGGGCGCTTTCACCAGCGCTAATTTCAGATGTTGCTCATAATTTTGCGCAACATCGCCCAACGACAGCCGTTCCTGGTTGGCGACAATTTTTCCCAGCACGCGCATTTGCTGCTGATTATAGCCCATGAGCATGAGTTTATGCGTGGTATGAAAATCAATCAGCACGTTCATGGAATTCCGTTTTTTGACCTCACGGAAGCGGGCAAAGGTAAATAGATTGGTGAGAAAATGCTCGCGAATCGTGAAATTTCGCAGGCGGCCTTCATCTTCAACCGGCAGCCCGGCAAAGCGTTTCAACACGTCCGCCGCGAACAAGCCGCTGTCGCGATAGGTGCGCGCGCTATTTTCAAACCCGACATAGACTTTCACGTCTTGCGGCCCGCAGGACGGGGAGCGATTTTTCAGCAGAAAGCCGTCAACTTCGCGGATGGCACTGAGAAACGCCTCGCTAAACTGCGTCATCGCGGCGGTGACATCTTTGCCGGTCGCGGGCTGATGCAACACTTTCTGACCGTCCACTTCGACAATGCGGATCGGTTTGCGCGGAGTTCCCAGACCGATTTCGACTTCGGGACAGACGGGGCGAAAGTCAACAAATTTTTGTAATTGCGTGACCAGCGGACTATCGATCATTTGTCCATCGTAGCGGCAATTGGCAAACCCTAAACATTTACTGATCAATACAATCGGCGTTGGAAATTGTTGTTCCATCAGCAGCCCTCCTTTTCGCATGAATTTTTTCGTAATTATTTAGCGGCAACCACTGAAGACACGGAACACACGGAAAAAAGATGAACGACAAATTTTTCAGGTCGTGTTTCAGCGGAATTTCCATGTATGCGGTGTGTTCCGTAGTCAATAATTACTATTTTTGTAATTATTGACGAGTACCAGCGAACAGCCTTGTTCGCTGACCTCCTGATTGACAGCGTCCGTCGCCGGATGACAGCGTCTCGCGTCACGGCGGACAAGGCTGTCCGCCGGTACGTAAATAGTTACCTATTTTTTTTCGTGAACAACGACGTTTGCGACACCGTATAAATCAGCAAGGCGAGCCAGATACACCCGAAACTGACCGCGTGAATCCGGGTAAACGGCTCGTGATATACGAGACAGCCTAACGCTAACGACAGCGTCGGCGTCAGATATTGGAGAAAACCGACCCGCGCTAACGGAATCATCTGGGCCGCCCGCGCAAAACAGAGCAGCGGGATCGCCGTTATCACACCCGCCAGCAAGAGCGGCAGTTGAATCGCCAAGGCAGCTTGACCGAGCGCGCCGGTTTGCGTCACATGCTTATACAACAGGAATGCGATCCAAAACGGCGCGACCAGCCCGGTTTCGACCGTCAGACCCGTGAGCGCCGCGACCGGCGCGAGTTTCTTGCACAAACCATATAGCCCAAAGGAAAAGGCTAACACCAGCGCAATCCAGGGAAATTTGCCATGCCCGACGGTCATGATGACGACGCCAATGGCCGCCAATGCGACCGCCGCCCATTGCCAGACATCCATCCGCTCATGCAGCACGACAACCCCTAACACCACGCTCCACAGCGGATTGATGTAATATCCCAGGCTGGTTTCGACGATCTGATTGGAATTGACCGCCCAGATAAACACCAGCCAGTTGACGTTAATCAACAGCGTACTCGCCAGGAGCAGCGCCTGGGCGCGAGGCTGCGTCAGGGTCTGGCGAATGCGCCGCCAACCGCCTTGCAGCGACACGAGCAGCACGACAAAGAGCAGCGACCAGACGATGCGGTGCGCCAGAATTTCCGTGGCCGGCACGGCGCGCACGAGTTTCCAATATGCCGGCAATAGTCCCCAGGCCGCAAATGCTGCGAGTGCGTACAATGTGCCGCGTTGAGTTGGATTGAATTGCTTCACAGTTTTCCAAAAGAGTTAATGATGATCTGATTTGGCATGATGATGTACTTTGTGGTTGTCTTGATTTTCGTGATTTTGTCAAGAATAATTATCGCAAGAGTCTCGTGTTGGATGTTACAAGCGTTCGGTCATTGATAAAATGGCAGTGTCGGGGAAATCGGCATCAAAGTATATTGGGAAAGCAAATTGACAGAAGTGTGGCGTTATCGAACGTCACAGTCATAGTAGAAACGTAAGTAATACCAATTGCCTTTGAAACGATCATCTTCAGGAGTGCGGCGACGTCGCCGCAACGCGCCGCCGACGGCGCTCTCCTGGGAGAGACATGTGACGATCTTTTTTATGGCAATTGGTATAACATCAGTTATTCATACCGTAACGCGACAATCGGATCGAGCGCGGCGGCGCGGCGGGCGGGATAAAAACCGAAAAAGACGCCGACAGCCCCTGAAAATAAAAACGCGATCACAATCATGCTCGGATCAACGGCAATTGGCATCCCGATGGCCTGACCGATGCCATAGGCTGCCGCCAGCCCCGCGACAATTCCGATGACCCCGCCGAACAAGCTGAGGATGACGGCTTCAATCAGAAATTGCGTCAGCACGTCGCCGGCGCGTGCGCCGATGGCGAGGCGAATGCCGATTTCGCGCGTCCGTTCGGTCACGGAGACAAGCATAATATTCATAATCCCAATGCCGCCGACCACGAGCGAGACCCCGGCAATTGAGCCGAGCAGCAAGGTCAACATGCCCGTGACCGAGGTGGCCGTATTCATAATGTCGGTTTGGGAACGGATCGAAAAATCATCGTCATCGCCTTCAAACAGTTTATGCTCTTCGCGTAAGATTTGGCGGATTTGTGCTTTCGCCGCATCCATCTGCTCTTCGGCGATCACGCTGGTCATAATGGTCATGGGCCGGCGGCTGCCGCCTAAACGATAGTAGGCAGTGGTCGCCGGAACGAGAATCGTATCATCCTGATCCTGGCCGTTTGCACTTTGCCCTTTGGCGGTCAACACGCCGATGACTTTCGCCGGCACATTCCCGATCCGAATTTGCATCCCGATCGGATTTTGGCCGGGAAATAAACCGGTGGCGACCGTTTGCCCTAACACCGCCACTTTATTGCGGGTTTTCAGATCGCGCGCCGTAAAAAACGTTCCCTGCGCTAACGACCATTCCCGCAACTCGAGATAGGTCGCGGACACGCCTTGAATCGAGGTCGCCCAATTCCTTGCGCCCGCGACGACCTGCCCATTGCCGCGCACGACCGGCGAAAGATTCTGGAGTAAGGGCGATTTCTGCGCTAAGGCGTCAACATCGTCAAAGGTGATTGTCAGCATGGTATTCGCGCCTTTGCTGACGCGCCCGCTTTGCCCGCTGCCAGGCATAATCATCAAGAGATTCGTGCCTAAGGCCGCGATTTGATTTTTAATCTGCGCCTGCGCGCCATTGCCGATGGACACGAGCGCGATGACGGCCCCCAATCCGATAATAATCCCTAACATGGTCAAAAAACTGCGCAGCCGATTCCGCAGAATACTTTGCAACGCAACTTTAATCAAATTCTTCCATTTCATAATTCATCCTTTGCCTGACGCCGGTCTGTCACAGGCACATCACGGCGAATTACGCCGTCGCGCAATTCCACGATGCGTTTGGCGTATTGGGCAATATCCGGCTCATGCGTAACGAGCAGGATGGTGATGTCCTGGGCATTCAAGGCTTGAAACACGGCCATCACTTCGACCGAGGTTTTCGTATCTAAATTGCCGGTCGGCTCATCTGCGAGAATTAAGGCCGGGTTATTGACCAACGCGCGCGCGATGGCGACACGCTGCTGTTGTCCGCCGGAAAGCTGGCGCGGTTCATGATCCAAGCGATCCCCTAAGCCGACGCGTTCCAACGCTTCCCGCGCTTTTTGACGCGGCTGTGCAATCCGTCCGCGCCGGTCGTACAAGAGCGGCAATTCCACATTTTCCAACGCCGATGTGCGCGACAGCAGGTTAAAGCCCTGAAACACAAAGCCGATTTTTTGATTGCGAATGTCCGCCAGTTGGCGTTTATTCAGCGTATTGACATGCACGCTGTCGAGATAATACTCGCCTTCCGACGAATAATCCAAACACCCCAAAATATTCATGAACGTGGACTTGCCTGAACCGGATGCGCCCATGATCGCCACAAACTCCCCTTGCTCAACCTGTAGCGAAATCCCGCGCAACGCCGACACCTCGACATCGCCCATCGTGTACTTTTTACGAAGATTATTGACGCGAATCGTTTCCATCACAAGCTCCATTGCTGCGATCATCGCGGCGTGTCGAAGCTCTGCTTGAGCAGCCCAAGCAGAGCTTTAACACGCCAGTTTTTAAGGGCTTTTAGAACATCGGCGGCGGTCCTTGCATCCCGGCGTTTCGATTCGAGAGGAGGCTTTTCTGCGCGCTCGCCGTTTGCGCCGAACTCACGCCGGTAATCACGCGCAGACCTTCTTGCAGTTGCCGACTTTCGAGAATTTCCGTCATCTGGCCGTCGCTGGTGCCGGGGAGGAAATGCGTCATCTGCGGTTGCCCGGCCTCATCCAGATAGAAGACGCGCGTCAACTTGGTCTCGGCGTTGGCTTCTCGCGACGCCCCCTTTGCCGCTTGCGCGCCATCGGCACGCGGCGACGTCCCGCTCTGCTGATTTTTCATGGCCGCGAGGACTTCCTGTGACGGCTGAAAAAATAACGCCGTATTCGGAATCAGCAGGACATCTTGCCGTTCTTCCACAACAAAATCAACTGTCGCGGTCATGCCGGGCAGCAACAAGCCTTCCGCATTCGCCGCCGCGACCACCACGGTATAGTTGACGACATCCTGCACGGTCGTCGGCTGCAAGCGAATTTGTCGGACCACGCCGGTAAAGGTCTTGTCAGGATAGGTTTGCACGGTAAAGCGCACGCTCATGTTTTCCCGAATTTGGCCGATGTCGCTTTCATCAACGCTGGCTTCGATTTGCATATTGGCTAAATCTTCGGCAATGGTGAAGAGCGTCGGCGCATTTAAGCTGGCGGCAATCGTTTGCCCCGCTTCGACGCTGCGTTGAATGACGGTGCCGTTGATCGGCGAACGAATTTCCGCATACTGTAGATTGGTCTGATTGCGCGTCACGACAGCTTTGGCCGATTTTGTGGAGGCGGTTGCGGTTTCAACTTTCGTTTTCACCGTCAAAAAATCCAATTCCGAAAGATACCCTTCTTGAAATAATTTTTGTTTCCGTTGGAACTCGGTTTGCGCCTGCGCTAATTCCGCCTGCGTTTTTGCCAGTGACGCCTCGGCTTCGCGGACGGACGCTTCAAGCAAGGTCGTATCAACGACCGCGAGCAATTGCCCTTTTTTTACATGGTCATTGTAGTCCACTAACACTTTTTGTAAAGTCCCCGAGGTCTGCGAACCGATTTCAACGGTGCCGACCGCGCTGAGCGTGCCGGTGCTGGACACCAAATTTTCTAAATTGCCCTTTGTGAGCATCTCAAACGTGAATTCGGTTTCTTGTTTGGAACTGCTGGCATGTTGTCCCAATAATACGGCGCCGCCCGTCGCGAATATCGCAAGCAGCCCGAGCATGATCATTTTTTTCATGTTGTTCCACCTCATTTGGATTATCTGACATTCTACTGCATTGTTTGCGGTACAAAATTGACAGCCGCTGATGCTGCTCTTATCTTAGATGTCGGGGGAAATGACCTGCCGGTTACATATTTTTTGGCATCTTGGGAAAATTTTTAGCGCGTATCGTGAAATAATACCAATTGCCTGTCACACAATCATCTTCAGGAGTGCGGCGACGTCGCCGCTATGCGCCGATGTACGGCGCACTCCGTTCGCTCGTGATGGCGGCGAACGGGGACGTTCGCGGGACAGCGAAATAATGACGAAATTTCATAATTTAGTTGACGATTATATTACACAACGATATGAGGTCAATTTTGTTATGAACATGCGACAGAATATTCTCGTTTTTCTTCCAAGAGCCTGAACCGAACCTTATGCGCGCACAGAGCAAAACGATTCATGATCACAAAGTTGACATTGTCACGATTGGCAAAATGATGTATGACCGTCGCTTTATTGTGGCGGGCGATGGCAACCTGAGCGTCCGCCTGGATGATCAGACGGTGCTGGCGACGCCGACGACGCTCTGCAAAGGCTTGTTGACGCCGGATCAGATCGTCAAACTCGATCTGAACGGGAAGGTGCTGGATGGCGAATATCAGCCGTCGTCCGAGATTAAAATGCACTTCGCAGCGTATCAGACACGCCCCGATATTCGCGCCGTCGTCCATGCACATCCGCCGATCAGCACGGGCTTTGCGGTGGCTGGCATTCCTTTGGATCAGCAAATTTTGGCCGAGATGGTTGTCAATTTCGGCAGCATTCCTTTAGCCCCGTATTTTTCGCCGTCCACGCATGAATTGGCGCAATCTGTCGCGGAGCAAGTCAAATGCCATGACGCCGTGCTGATGGCGAATCATGGCGTGATGACGATTGGGCCGGATTTGTATAGCGCCTACCAGCGGCTGGAAATGGTGGAACAGTTTGCGACCGTCAGCCTGGTCGCGCATATTTTAGGGCGCATGCAGACGTTTTCGGCGCAACAGCTTGACGATCTTTACGCCATTCGCCGCAAAGCTGGTCTGGACGTGGCGAACCCGCATCATGCGGCCTGCCCGTTTCTGTCGCCAGCCGGCCAACCCACGGCGCCAGCG
>JFJP01041177.1_pt1 | contig 11723 bp, 6 predicted proteins | sample 431651 | NCBI WGS metagenome assembly JFJP01 (sample SAMN02602958, study PRJNA72255) | Microbial mat metagenome, whole genome shotgun sequencing project. | biome: fresh water; feature: sink hole; material: water; isolation source: purple microbial (photo- and chemosynthetic) mats found in... | reverse complement strand
CGTGTGCGGGAACGTATGGACATTATCTGCTTCATGTTGATCCGCTGCATTCCAAATCCATCACCGACAAGATTGATGCGGGTGATCTTTCCGAAAAACCGGGCTGGATACGCATCTCGCTTCATCCCACGACAACAAATGAAGAAGTAAATTATATCACCGATGCACTTGCACAGATTGAAAAAAATATTTCTGATTGGAGCAACGATTACACATACGATCAGCACTCAAACGAATATCATCATAAGAATGAGAACGGTGCGTTGGAGAAGATGACGAAGAGCTGGTTTGAATTGTAGATCTATTTTCCGACACGAAGGATCGTTAACGAAATATCGCTATACGGTATTATATCAATACATAAATATCATATTTTTTCACTCTTAAGGAAATAAATTCGAATGGAACGACGTGATTTTCTGCTGTCGGCAAGCATCTTGTCTGCATTCAGTGCTCTGCCGCAAAATACTTTTGGAGCAATTCAACCATCATCATTAGATGGTAATTTAAAACCCGTTCTTGTGCCATCATTGCCGCCGTTAGAACACAAGGGAGGTATGGATATACGGGTTTGGATGCGTTCGGCAATGACCAATGGTTTGTTTTCAAGCGTTGAATGTGCTGTAGCTCCAAAACTGATGGGACCTTCGCCGCACTACCACAAAGAATTGGATGAGCTGATGTTCGTACTTGAAGGAACTGCGAGCATTCTTATCGGTGACGATGTGGTTCAAGTGGAGGCCGGGGGCTGGCATTTGCGTCCGCGGCGTATCAAACATACATTTTGGAATGCATCGGATACATCGTTGCGTTTTGTTGATATGTATTTTAATCAACCATTTGAGGAATATTTAGAACGGACTTTTCATGAGCTAACACCGGAAAACGGTTACCCTGACAATTCTGAGAAGAAGAAAAAAGAGAAGGATTTTTTAGCTGAAAAATTTGGGATCGTTCATTCTCCGACTGCGCGTGATGAGCGAAAAGCAATCGCTGATAAATACGGTTTGAAATGATCCTTTAAATAATCAAAGATATTCGAAATAAATCCAAATCGGAAATTCTAAATGGCAGCTTTGAAAAAAATCCTAACCTTCACTGTAATCGGAATTCTTCTTCTTGTTGTGGGCGCACAGTTCTTTCGCCCTGTAAAGAACAATTCCAACGATCAAACGAACCATTTCTCTACGCTCTATCCCCTTCCAGATAGTGTTGAAGCAATATTGAACGTTGCCTGTTATGATTGCCACAGCAACAATACGCGCTATCCTTGGTATGCAGAGATACAGCCGGTCGGTTGGAGATTGAACGAACATATTCAAAGTGGAAAAAAGGATCTGAATTTTTCCGAGTTCGCATCATACAGAATTCGCCGGCAATACCGCAAATTGCAGGAGATTACCGAACTGGTTGAAGAGAATGCAATGCCGCTTCCCGATTATCTTCGAATGCATAACGATGCAATACTGACACAGCAGCAAAAAGAAACACTCTATGCGTGGGTAAAAGCATCCCGCGATACCATTGCGGCACATACTCCTGCGGATAGTTTAAAACAGCCTCCGAGAAGACAATAGAGACATCTGAAAAATTGTCCCGCGAATCTCGTTTTTGATTTTGAGTGGAAAAGCAAGATTCTTCGTCGCTCCGCTCCTCAGAATGACATTGATGTGAGATTTTTCAGATGTCTCCAATAATAAATTTGACTAAAATTTCGTATGGCAGATTTTGAAATTGCAATTATCGGAGCTGGCGTTGTAGGATTAGCGATCGGTGCCCGCCTTTCCAAAAACCATCCGCATCTTGTTGTTCTTGAAAAAAATAAAAAATACGGAATGGAAACCTCCAGCCGAAACAGCGAGGTGATCCATGCAGGAATCTATTACACACCGGGATCATTGAAGGCGCAATTGTGTGTTGAAGGACGGGCGGCATTGTATTCATTGTGTGAACAATATTCCATCCCTCATAAAAGGATCACCAAAATTATTTCTGCTTCATCACCGCAGGAACTTCCAAAACTTGAGCCGATCTTTAAGAATGGAACTACAAATGGTGCAACGCTTCGTATGATGACAAAAGATGAGGTGTTGAGTCTTGAACGAAATATTCTCACTGCCGGAGGAATTTATTCTCCCGATACGGGAGTGATCAGCGCTCACGGATTAATGGATTTTTTCCACCATTCGATCATCGAGAATGGCGGAACTCTGCAGGAACAATGCGCCGTCGTCGGTATCTCTCGCCGTATAAACAAGGATTATGAAATTTCAATCAATGAAAATGGTAATATTTCTACCTTCACATCCGAAGTTGTTATCAACGCTGCCGGGTTGTATGCCGACAGCATTGCGGCATTAACCGGTATAGATATTGACAAAGCAGGATACCGATTGACCTTTGCAAAGGGATCGTACTTTGCAGTTACACCATCAAAAGCAAATTTGATCTCACGCTTGGTCTATCCTGTACCGCAGAATGAAGGTCTCGGCGTACACGCATTGATCGACTGGAATGGTCGCTTAAAATTCGGTCCGGATGTTGATTATATAGAAGGTCCACCGTTCGAGTTCTCTGTTGATGAAATGAAACGTTCTGTATTCGGAAATGCTATCCGAAAAATCCTGCCGCAAATTTCTGACAATGATATTACTCCCGATATGAGCGGTATTCGTCCAAAATTACAACGCGAAGGTGAATCGGCAAAAGACTTTATCATCGCACATGAATCCGGTCGAAACTTAAGCGGATTCGTGAATCTCATCGGTATTGAATCGCCGGGGTTGACATCGTCTCCAGCCATTGCGCGCTATGTTGATAATCTTCTGTACAATTGAGCATAAAAAGATGTTTTTGCAGGTGATTCTGCTATATAATGGAGTATTTTTTCTGTTGACTGTTATGAGAAAAATATTAACCTTCTAACTAAGAACAATTATTTGTCACTTGATTGAGCAGTTGAGTATGAACGACAAACGTAGTTTGACCTCAAAAATTTTTTCACTCTTCACTCCCCCCATTTTTCACGATGATGAGGAAAAAACACAGTTGTCTCGTGTTCTTTTCTACATGAATTTTGCTACGCTATTCATCAATATTATAATCCAAATCATTCTCATCGCTCCGGGTGATACTCCATTGTTGTCGATGGTCTCATCGGTGTTTCGAATTATTGCCGGGCTCTCGGTCATAGTTCTTTTAAGAAAAGGATATGTCAGCCAATCCGCCTATGTATATGTCGTAACGATGTGGCTGTCTTTTGCGGCTTCATCAACCCTCACCGGCGGAGTATATTCTTTAGGTTTCAGAACCGGCTTCTTTTTTCTGATCTTCGTATCCTCACTCCTGATCGGTTTTCGTGCAGCAATTGTGGTCGGTATCATTTCCATTGTGTATGGATTATTTCTTGCTATTTACTTTCCCTCAACAGAGTTTCTGTCTGATATTTTTTACCGCCATCCGATACGAGTATGGATGACGAATGCTGTGATCTTTATTCTCTCCATGATCTTTATTCGCTATTCTATCTCTACGATCAGGGAGTCTTTAGCAAAAGCACGGAAAGAGCTGAGTGAACGGCTCAAGACCGAACGATCGTTCCAGGAGAGCAAACAAAACTATTATGAAGTATTCAATGCAACCAACGAAGCAATCTTTATCGAAGATCCTGCGACCGGCGAAATTTTGGAAGTGAATGAGACTGCCGTAACAATGTACGGTTACGGATCGAAAGCAGAACTTCTTGCACAAAGTATCGGCGATCTGAGTGTTAACGATGAAACGTTCACGCAGACAAAGGCTATGGAGCTGCTGAAGAAAAGCATGGATGGTGAACCACAGCAATTCGAGTGGCAGGCACAGAAAAAGAACGGAGATCTTTTCTGGGCCGAGATATCACTGAGAGCATCGGAGATCGGCGGCAGAAAACGGATCCTTGCTGTTGTCCGTGATATCAGCGAAAAACGAAAAACAGATGAAGCGCTGCGTGAAAGTGAGCTGCGGATGCGGATACTTTCCGAGTCAGCGTTCGAGGGAATCGGAATTTCCAGCAATGGAATTATCGTTGGAGCAAACGACCAGTTGGCATCAATGCTTGGATACACTCGAATGGATATCATTGGAAAGAGTGTGGCGGAATTTATTTCCCCAAAATCGAAAGAGGTCGTCCGTCAAATGATCGTTTCCGGAAAGGAAGAACCATACGAACACCTGGCTCTTAAAAAAGACGGAACAGAATTTTGGGTGGAAGCGCGCGGAAAAAAAGCAACGATGAACGAAAGCAACGTCCGCATAACGGTAATGCGCGATATCGATCTTCAAAAGCGGCAATCCGCAATCATCGATCAGACAAACCAGCAGCTTCGCAGTATTATCCGGTCGGCATCCCATTCATCATTTATCTCGGTCGATCTCACCGGAAATATCACCGCCTTTAATCCTGGTGCCGAGTTGATGTTAGGATATAGCGCTGACGAAATGATCGGCAATCATACACCCACTCTCTTCCATCTTGCATCGGAAATAGAAGAACGGGGAAAAGAATTAAGTGCTTTATACGGAATTCCAATTAGTGGCTTCGAAGTCTTTGTACACAAAGCGCGTACGGGAGAACATGAAGAACGGGAATGGACATACGTTAGGAAGGACGGCACTCATCTGCTTGTCTCTCTTGTAGTTACTCCGGTCTACGATGACCACGGCATACTATTAGGATTTTTGGGCGTTGCCAGGGATATCACTGAGCAAAAAGCCGCGGAAGAGAAAATCCGTATCAGTGAAGCAAAACTAAAATCGTCGATCGAGTTGACACCAAATGTCGCCATTCAGTGGTATGATGAACAAGGCCGTGTTCTTTTCTGGAATAGCGCATCAGAACTGTTGTACGGATGGACATCATCCGAAGCAGTAGGAAAAACATTGGATCAATTGATCCATACGCCGGAAGAAGCACGGGAGTTTCTCAATATTCTACAGGAGATCGATCGAACAGGAAATACATACGGCCCGTACGAAGCTGCAATCCACCATCGCTCCGGTACACCGGGGTTTGTGATGGCAACAACGTTTGCAATTCCTTCAGAGAATAATAAAAAAACATTCGTCTGTATGGATGTTGACATTACTGCAGCTAAACAATTTCAAAAAAATCTTGCCGAAAGCAATGAGCGATTCTCATCAGCATTTAACAATGCCCCGTTGTTAATGACGATCAGTACGTATGACGACGGAAAATTTATCGAAGTCAATAATCAATGCTACGAGTACTCAGGATACCACCCTGAAGAGATCATCGGAAAAACTGCAACTGAATTACGGTGGTTATCAAAAGAAGATAGAGCAAGAACAATAGCAATGGTCGAGAAGAATGGCCGAATCATTGACCTCGATTTAGATCTGCGAAAAAAGGATGGGTCAATAACAAACCGTTTATACAATTGCGAGATCATCACCATCAATGGGGAAAAATGTCTCTTATCCATCTCGCTCAATATTACCGACAGAAAATTAGCGGAAAAAGCAATTCACGAAAATGAAGAAAAATATAAACGACTCTTTGAAACAGCGGGAGATGCTATCTTTATCATGAATGAGGATGAGTTCATCGACTGCAATCAGAAGACGTTGGATCTGTTCAAGTGCACCCGTGAACAGATCATTGGTCACCGGCCGTACGAATTTTCTCCAACGATACAGCCGGATGGCCGACAATCAAAAGAAAAAGCGCTTGAAAAGATCCATCAAGCACTGCGTGGTGAATCACAAAGTTTTGAATGGACCCATTCCCGACCCGACGGATCAACATTCGACGCCGAAGTAACATTGAATAAAATTCATATCTCACCGGGAGTACAAATACAAGCAATCGTACGCGATATTACCGAGCGAAAACGATCGGAAGAACAGATCCGGCTGCTGGCACACGCCATGAGGAGTGTCCGAGAATGTATTTGCATCATCGGTCTCGACGATTCCGTTCTGTATGTGAACGAAGAATTCAAAAATGTATATGGATTCGCCGAAGAAGAGATCATCGGAAAAGATATAGGGATCATCCGCTCCCCAAAAAATACGATCAAAGCCGTTGATGTGCTCCGAAAGAACAACTACACTGAGGGGTGGCATGGCGAACTCTGGCATGTGAAGAAGAACGGAACCGAATTTCCTGTATTCGTCTCTCTTTCGGCTGTTCGCGGATCGGATGACACTCCCGAATCATTGATCGGGGTCATGACCGATCTTACGAAAATAAAACAGGGTGAAGAAGAGAAGAAAAAACTGGAAGATCAGCTGCTTCAAGCACAAAAAATGGATTCGTTCGGACGGCTTGCCGGCGGCATTGCTCACGACTTTAACAATATGCTCACCCCTATTCTGGGATTCGGTGAGATCCTTCGAAAATCGTTCGCCGATAACGATCCTCGTTTGAACAAGATCCTCCAGATCATCCATGCGGCGGAAAGCTCGAGAAGTCTTGTCTCAAAACTTCTCGCCTTTGCACGAAAACAAAATCTTGATGTGAAACGGATCGATTTGAACAGTGTCATTACCGATTTCCTGAAGATCTTAGGCAGAACATTGACGGAAAATATTATCATCAAAACCCATTTCGATGAAATACCTCCGATCATTCACGGCGATGCAGGACAGATCGAACAGATCATTCTGAACCTCTCCGTCAATGCGATGCATGCAATGCCGAAGGGCGGAACGCTGATCATTGAAACAAAGAATATCTCGATCAACGACAGAATACTCTTCAGCGATGAAGAAAAAGAAATGGAGCTGGGAGAATATGTGATGTTGTCCATAAGCGACACCGGTTCCGGAATTCCAAAAGAAATACTCTCAAAGATCTACGAGCCGTTCTTCACCACAAAAGAAAAAGGGAAAGGAACCGGGCTGGGCTTGTCAACCGTCTACGGAATCGTGAAGCAGCATCGGGGATTCATTTCTGTCTATAGTGAAGTTGGTATTGGTACAACATTCAAGATCTATTTTCCGTACTATTCCGGCGGCGCTGATGAACAGTCCACTCTCCAGCGGACAAGTGCCGTATCACAGACACACAAGCGGACCATCCTTGTGGTTGAAGATCAAGAACAAATTCTGGAACTGATACAAGAAGTGTTGACCGATGAAGGATATACAATATTCACTGCATCATCGGTAACCGATGCGCTGAAGGTGTTCAGGTCGCATCGTGATATCATCGATCGGTTGATCACGGATATCATACTCCCCGATGGAAATGGCCGGCAATTATTTGAAACGATCTCGGCAGAGAAACCGGAGGTCAGGGTTTTGTTCATGTCGAGTTATACCGAGGATATTATCTCGACGAATAATTACCTGCCGGAGAATAGTCTGTTCATTCCGAAACCGTTTATCCTGACGGCATTCGTCGAAGCAGTACAACTCTTGAACGAAAGCTGAAGTACGATTAGTGGGCGGAAAATTTTTTAAACATCTCAATTAATGCATCCGATGTGTACGGTTTCTGCAGAAAATCGTCGACCGCCATCACGGAAAAGTCTTCGATGGAATCCGAAGGAAGCCCCGACGTTAAGACAATAGGAATTCGCTTATTGATCTCGCGCAGGCGGTACACTGTTTCTTTGCACGACGATCCGGGAATGTTCACATCGAGAAGAATGAACACAATATTCGTTTGGTGTTCTTTAAAGACCGAAAGTGCATCGGCAACTGTTGATGAACTGAAAACCGCAACGCCTTCCGATTCATAGATGTCGCGCACAAGCTCCAGATTCAACACATCATCATCGATCGTCATGATCCCCGTTTTGCGGTGTATGGTTTCTTTTGCCTGTTCGGTACGATATGCCGGAATTGCTACCGTGATCGTTGTTCCCGTATTTGGCGCGCTGTGAACGATCACCCCTCCATGGTGTCCCTGAAGAATACCCATCACGGCTGAAAGTCCGAGTCCCCGACCGGTGAATTTTGTTGAAAAGAACGGATCGAATATTTTTTGTTGAACATCATCGGTCATTCCAATTCCCGTATCCTCAACTTCGATGATCACATATTCCCCGGCAGTCATGGTTGTTTTTGAAATGACTGTCCATTCCTCTGTTTGGGATTGGTCCATCAACCGCATTGTTGTTCGCACATCGATCGACTTGTTTTTTTCCGGCGTTGCCTCGATCGCGTTGGTAATAATATTTACGATCAATTGTTTCATTTGACGGATATCGGCTCGAACCGTTGAAAGATTTTCTGCGAGATCCGTACGGATCTGAATGGGAACGGCGGCAGAAATAGTAAGAGAATGGAGATTCTCTCTAATGATATCGTTCAAGTTAACAACTCGTATTTCGAATTTCGAACGTCCCGAGTATGCTGTTAATTGTTTGGTCAACTCCGCCGCTCGAAGGGCCGCCTGTTCAATCTTGACAAATGCACTGTGCACCGGAGTTCCGGTTTCAGTCTTTTTTTGCTGCATTGTTGCCCGGCCAAGGATCGTCGTCAGAAGATTGTTGAACTCGTGAGCGACCCCGCCTGCAAGGGTCGACAAACTCTCCATCTTTTTTGATTGTTGGATCGCTTCTTCGATCTTATGACGTTCGGTAATATCGCGCTGGATCGAAAGGTACCCTTGCAATTTTCCATTCCGATCGATGATCGGAGTGATGGAACTTTCCACTTCGATTTGAATTCCGGATTTTGATTTGTTGATGAACGTTGTTGTGACAACTTTGAATTCCTCCAATTGCTTCCATAACGATTCGTTCGTCACAACTTCGTTCGGAAGATGTTCCAGTATTTTCGGCGTAACTTTCCCGATCACTTCGTCGGAGGAATATCCGTACAACTCTGTAAACCGCGGGTTGATGAAAATTATCTTCTCCGTTATATCCGTCATGAAGATCACTTCCGTAGAATTTTTGACTGCTTGAGCAAGCATCTCCATCTGTTGTTCCACCTCTTTTTGGGTGGTGATATCCAGAATAAATCCATCAACAATAACGGTGCCGTCCGGCATTGCAAAAGGTTTTCCGGTGTTCCGCTGCCAACGTACCTCCCCTGTTTTTTTTATTACTCGGTGTTCAAGATCGAATGGTTTGGGATGTTCTGCCAATTCGCGGAGAATCTTAAAATCTTTCATGGCATCAACGCGATAGATCGAACTCATAAATTTCCGTATATCGTGCATCAGTTCGTCGGAGGTATGCCCCAACAATTCTTTTGCACCATCGCTGATGAAGAGCGGTTTGATCATTTTTCCTTTTTTCAGTTCAACCCGGTAAAAGACAGAATGAAGATTGGAAGTGATGCTCGAAATTTGCTCTCTTCGCATTACCAGTTCTTCTTCTGCTTTAATTTGGTCGGTGATGTCGCTGAACGAAGCGATCGATCCTTGAAGTACCGCATCCTCTCCATGGAGCGGGGCGATATTCATCATCAATATTTTATATCGTCCGCCCGGAAATATTATTCTGTAATTCTCCCGAGCAATTGATTGTCCTGTACGCCGGACGATGTTAAACGGATGATCTTCGTCGGATATTCTTTCACCCTGCATGGTATACAGAGTCCGGATCTGTGATGTGTCGTACGTTCCCGTTTCGAAAGGCTGCGGTATTTCGTAGATATGTTGACCGATCTTGTTTACAAATGTAATATTCCCGCTCTTATCGTACATCATGATGCCGCTCGGTGTGGTGTTGATGATCGAATTGAGTCGTTGTTCACTTTCACGAAACGCCTGGCTGTTTTTTGTTGCTTGTTGGTATCCCTTCTTCATGTTGTCCGCAAGAATAAACGTTCCTATGGCGATAATGGTGTTTGAGATAATCGCATTGATATAATCGTCAAACAATAGTTGTGGATCATAGTTCGGTATCTTCGGATCCTGGAATTCAGCATAATAATTGATACCAATGAAGGACAATTGTAGAATGACAAAGACCCTATATGATTTTTTCTCCAGGAAGAGCGATGCAATAACAAATGATGCGGCATACACAAACATTGCAACATCATGCACTCTAAGATCTGAAAATAATACTAAGTGGAAAATGAATACTGTTATACTAAAAGAATAAATTGTTGTGGCGCGAAGAGTTTGATGTTTCTTATTAAGGATAAAACAAATGCAGATAGTGATAATTTGTATTAAGAAAATAATTATTCTTGCAAGATGTTCGGTCGACGGTCCGTTCAATTGTTTTTGAACCTCTACCCACAGCGGATAGAGTAGTGCTATAATTGTGATGATGAATATAAAATGTGCGGTCTTTCCCATATCCGGAAAATAATCCGTCGAAAAATCAGGAGGTAATAGATATTTTTTAATTGTAGCAACCATTGTTGTTATAGCAATTGTTTACGCTCTTCGTTTGTTTTGCAATTGATGTTGAATTCCGGATGCATATTCATAAGGAATTACAAGATACACGGTGATCAAAAGATTTTCCACTATTAAAAATGGTTTTTTCCCTATTAAAATACAATACGTGATATTGCTTAGATTATGTTGGAGTTAAGAAATGAGATATAATACAAAAAGGGCTGATCATCAGCCCTTTTTTATATTGTCTTCTCTGTAAACCTCTTTTGAACTAATACAATGAAACCCGATCTAAATCCCATTCATCAGTGAAAATTCCGCTGTGTTGTTGATCGTTTGATTGTATTTAGTGCAATACCAGCAATACTTTAACGCCTCCAGTCACCTTGGACGAACTGATGAATCCGATCGAGCCGGGCGTTGATGATACTTTGGCGAGCATCGCATCTTCGTCACTTACATTTTCCGGTGCCGTGCCATTCCCGGTCAAATGTTACAATTTAAAAATAATTTATTAGAAATTTCCCATCGTTAGAGAATCCATCAAGCCGTTTGAAATCACATATCTGCACAATGCAACTGTGATTTATGCCTCAATAATATGTCCTTGATGATTGACCAATTTGTTCGTTTTCTTGACAGTTCCTTTATGATTTCCATGGGAACTATAATGAGTGTGCTGTTGTGAATATTTTCCACCGCTGACATCAAACTTATCAATTAAATTTTGAAGATTTTCAGTCAACCGATTGAGATCTTCAGCAGTACGGGCAATCTGTTGTGTTCCGCTTGCACTTTCTTGTGTTACTGAACTGATTGAATCGACATTTTTTGAGATCTGATTCGCTGTTGTCGTTTGTTCTCGGCTTGCCGAGGCAATTTCCTGGATCATTTCTGCAACTGATTTAGCATTAGTAACAATGTTCCGAAGCATTGTACCGGCTTGTTCTGCCATGGTAATGCCGGTGCTGACCTCTTCTGTCCCTTTTTTCATTGATGTGACTGCTTGACCCGTGTCTGATTGGATCTGACGAATCATGACAGCGATCTCTTTTGTCGCTTTGGATGTTCGTTCTGCAAGTTTACGCACCTCATCAGCAACAACAGCAAAACCGCGTCCTTGTTCTCCGGCACGTGCGGCTTCAATGGCCGCATTCAGCGCAAGAAGGTTTGTCTGATCGGCAATATCGTCGATCACCCCGATGATCTCTCCGATTTTGTCACTTGATGTGCCAAGTACTTTTACTTGTTCTGCAGATTGATTGACAACATCAGATATTCGGCGCATTCCAAGGATCGTATCATCCACAACCTTCCCTCCCTGTTGTGCATTTTCACCGGCTTGCTGTGCGGTCTGTGTTGTGGATGATACGATCCTTGGAATGCGCCGAATATCTGATGTTGTCAATCA